>Ga0070738_10000250_pt1 | contig 165273 bp, 140 predicted proteins | sample Coa_R2_2_FD_66446 | JGI IMG/M metagenome (GOLD analysis project Ga0070738, IMG submission 66446) | Surface soil microbial communities from Centralia Pennsylvania, which are recovering from an underground coalmine fire - Coalmine... | ecosystem: Environmental > Terrestrial > Soil >... | reverse complement strand
TTTTTCCGGGATTTCCGTGGCGATACCATCCACCCGTCTACCCTCGAGGTAATGCACCAACTGGGATTGCTAGGCGGCCTGCTTAAGCTCCCGCACCAGCGTGTGACATCGGTAAGCGCCCGCATCGGGGATTTCGATTTTATCGCAGCCGATTTCCGCCTCGTGCCCACGCATTGCAAATTCGTAGCATTAATGCCGCAGTGGGATTTTCTGAGCTTCCTGTCTGAGCGCGCTAAACGCTTCGCCGGTTTCGACCTTCGGATGCGGCACGAGGGCGCCGGGCTGATTCGCGACGGCGAGCGAATCGCGGGTGTAGAAGCCCGATCCCCTGATGGCCCCATGGAGATCGAAGCGGATCTGGTGGTGGCCTGCGACGGGCGGCATTCCACCATCCGGCAGGCAGGGCAACTCTCGGTGCAAGAATTCGGAGTGCCCATCGATGTGCTGTGGTTTCGCATCTCGCGCCAGAGCCACGACCCAGAACAGGTATTGGGCAACATCAACTACGGCAAGGCACTGATTCTGATCAACCGGGGCGATTACTTTCAGGCCGGACTGATCATCCGCAAAGGCACGTTTGAGCAAATCAAGGCGGAGGGGCTGGATGAATTTCGCCGGAACATTGCGCAAATCGCGCCGTACCTGCGCGATCGGGTGGACGACATCCAAGACTGGGATCAGATTAAACTCTTAACGGTGCAGATCAACCGCCTGCGCCGATGGTATCTTCCCGGACTGCTCTGCATCGGCGATGCCGCGCACGCGATGTCGCCCGCCGGCGGTGTGGGAATCAATCTGGCAATCCAGGATGCGGTGGCAGCAGCAAATGTGCTGGCGGGTCCGCTTCGTACCGGGCGCGTTCCCGAATCGATAATTCAGCGAGTGCAGCAGCGGCGGGAATTTCCAACGCGCGTGACGCAGTTCCTCCAGGTGAATGCGCACAAGGCCTTCGATGCCGTGTTCAAAACCACCGGACCCATCCACGCGCCTTGGCAATTGAAGCTCGTCGATGCGTTGCCGGGGCGGAAATGGGTCATGGGATACGTCGTCGGCGTCGGCGTTCGGCCGGAGCATGTTACGGATGGGGAAAGTGTGCGCACGCCATGGTCCCTCCAAGGGGCGGCAGCTCGATTGGGAGGCGCGATCGGCGCGATCGTCAAAACAGCGCGGCTCCTTCGAACTGTCTAGATGTTCGCCATCTTGCCCGCGTCTCAGTGGCGGCCCGGAATGCGGGCAGAGATCTGCTTGCTACAGGCCTGTCTCTCGCGGCGGCTGCGCTTGGGAGTAACTCTCCACAATTCGAAGCCTGCACGCGTTGCATTTCGCCAAATGCTCTCTTACCCTGATTGCCTGCGGGATGGTTAGACCTTCACCGGTGACATATTCCGTCAATTGGGCCGCCGAAACGTGTTCTCTCGAATGGGAAGCATAAAAAGCCTCTTCGATCAGGACACCCGCCTGATGCCTCTCGCCTACTGCGCGGCAATGACGAACTCTACCGAAGATGGCGACCTCATTCGACATGCGGATCTCGATTTGAGCATTTTTGTCGAGAGGAATATCCAACTCGATCCGCAGGCCCGACCGCGAAATCTCGACTAGTTTGGCAGGAACACGCCTACCATTGCCAGACAGAACCGTCACTTGCACATCGTCGTTGCACGGGTACCGCGGTTCACGGCGCCTGTCCGCGATTGTGGTGACGCTCTTCGCAACCAGCGACTTAGGGGCGATCTGTGGCTTGGCCGCCGAACGCGCTCGGGTGCGTTCTCCTTTGGTATCAACGGCCATGCGAGGTCCCAAGCGGTCTCTGCGTCACTCACTTACATCGGCGAGCCGAGGGCATTTCTTTAGCCGCACCTTAGTCGCGCGGCTATCCACGACAAAGCTCGTTAAATCTGCCCCGGTCGTTCACGCGAGGAGTCGTCGGAGAATCTGCAACAATGATTGAACGTCGCTTATGTATCGCTCTGTGGCTTTTTGTCTATCGATCGCGGCCTTCGCCGCGGCCCCCAATTCGCCGCCGGCCCAGGCCGCTCACTCTTACCGCCAGGCGCACGAGCACGCTATTATCGCCGAGTTCTTGGATCTTCTTGCCATTCCCAATCTGGCTTCCGATACAACCAACATCCGCCGGAACGCCGAGGCCATCGCGGGCATGCTAGGAAAGCGCGGGATCCAGCCCAAGCTGCTCGAAGTACCCGGTGCCCCACCCGCTGTCTTTGGCGAAATCCGCACGCCCGGCGCGCGACGAACCATCGTGTTCTACGCCCACTACGACGGCCAACCACTGGATCCGAAGGAGTGGGCCACGCCGCCCTGGCAACCCGTGCTGCGCGACAAGCCGCTGGAACGCGACGGCAAAGTTATCCCGCTGCCGCAGAACCGCTTCGAGGGGGAATCTCGCATTTACGCCCGCTCCTCGTCAGATGATAAGGCCCCGATTATCGCAATGCTTTCCGCACTCGATGCTTTGCATGCGGGCAAGATTCCGCTTCAAAGCAACATCCGTTTCATTTTCGAAGGCGAAGAAGAGGCGGGATCGCCGCATCTCGGGCAAATCATCGCGGCTAACAAAGACCTCTTAACCGGCGATGTCTGGCTGATCTGTGACGGTCCCGTAAACCAGAGCCGGCGCCCTCAAATAGTGTTCGGCGCGCGCGGAGTCCAGACGCTCGACATCACGGTGTACGGCCCAGCACACGAATTGCACAGCGGCCACTACGGAAATTGGGCGCCCAATCCGGCACAGATGCTGGCGCGGCTGCTCGCCTCGATGAAAGACTACGACGGCCGCGTCTTTATCGATCATTTCTACGACGGCATTGAACCGTTAAGCGCGACCGAGAAACGCGCCATCGCCGAAGCGCCCAACGTCGACGCGGAGCTCAAGCGCGAGTTCTGGCTCGGCCGCACCGACGGCGGCGGCAAAAGCCTTCTCGAGCTGCTCAATGAACCTTCGCTCAACATCCGCGGCATGGCCAGCTCGCGCATCGGCGCGCAGGCCAGCAACGTGATTCCGTCCACCGCAATGGCCACCATTGACATCCGCCTGGTCAAAGGCATCGATCACCTGGTGGCCGCCCAGCGCGTCATCGATCATATCCGCAAGCAAGGCTATTTCGTCGTGGATCACGATCCAGACGCCCAAACGCGCATGGCTCATTCTCGCGTTACCAAGGTGGTGGTCAGCGCCTCCGGCTACAATGCGTCCCGTACGTCTATGGACCTGCCGATCTCCCGTGCTGTTGTCGCCGCGGCCGAAGGTGCGGTGGGACCCGTGATCAAGCTGCCCACGGCAGGAGGCAGCACGCCCCTGGTGGTAATTGAGGACATCCTCAAGGTACCCACCATCTCCACGCCCATCGTGAACCACGACAATAATCAGCACAGCTTTAACGAGAACCTGCGTATCCAGAACCTCTGGGACGGCATCGATTTAATGGCCGCGCTTCTGGCTATGTGAGCAGCTCGTGGCGCGTGCTGGCATGGCGGCGCAACCCATGGCTGGTCCACTGACCGGCACCGCGATCCGAGGTCACATGAGCGTTAGCGGATCCACATCAATCACCAGCGCAGTCGCCGGCCACTTCTTCTCCCGCGCAAAGTTCTGCACATCCCGCAGCACTTCATTCAACTGTCTGCGACTTGCGGCCTTCAGCAACAGCTGATAGCGGAACTCGCTCTTGAGCTTCGGAACCGGCGCCTCGGCCGGGCCTAGCACCTTCACGCCTTCCGGCGGCGGATCTAACAGGCGTCCCAAGTCCGCGCTCATCGCCAGCGCCTCATCTTGCTTTGGGCTGCGCACCAGGACGTTCGCCAGCGCACTGAACGGCGGATACCGCATCAGCTTGCGAAACTGGATCTCCTTCGCATAAAAGCCCGCGTAATTCTGCTCGGACGCGAACCGGATGGCGTAATGCTCGGGATTTACTGTCTGGATCAGCACGATGCCCGGCAGATCGCCGCGTCCGGCCCGTCCGGCGGCCTGCGTCAAAAGCTGAAACGTGCGCTCGGCCGCGCGAAAATCCGGCAGGCCCAGGCCGATGTCCGCTGAAACGATGCCCACCAGCGTCACGTTCGGAATATCGTGTCCCTTCGCGATCATCTGCGTTCCCACGAGAATGTCGTACTCACCGTCGCGGAACCCATGCAGAATCGTTTCGAAGTGCCGCTTTCCGCTGACTGTGTCGCGATCCATGCGCGCAATCCGTGCGATTGGGAAATCGCGGTGCAGCTCATCTTCCACCTTCTCCGATCCGGTGCCGATAAAGTGCAGATACTCGCTCCCGCATTTGGGACATACCGACGGCACTTTCTGCGCGTAACTACAGTAGTGGCAAAGCATCCGCCGGTCGCGCCGGTGGTAAGTCAAGGTAACCGCGCAATTGACGCACTGCACTCGCTCTCCGCAGGAGCGGCAGGCCACGAAGCTCGAGAAGCCGCGGCGGTTGAGCAACAGCATCGTTTGCTCGCCGTGCTCCAGGCGTTCGGTGACGGTTTCCACCAGCCGCCGCGAAAACACCGCCAGCTTGCGGGTCTCCAGAAACTCCTGCCGCATATCGACTAGCTCGACATCCGGAAGAGGGCGGCGCTCGATGCGCTCCGGCAGTTCGATGCGCACATATTTCCCGCGCTCGGCGTTATACCGGCTTTCGAGGCTCGGCGTCGCCGAACCCAACACCACGACTGCACCCGATCCCTGAGCGCGCACAATCGCAACGTCGCGCCCGTTGTAGCGCGGCGTCTCTTGCTGTTTGTAACTCTGGTCGTGTTCTTCATCGATCACCACCAGCCCGAGATTCCGTACCGGCGCGAAGACACCCGACCGCGTCCCCACCACCACCCGGGCCGAACCGTCCCGAATCCGCCGCCACTGCTCCGCCCGCTCCGCATCGTGAAATGCGGAATGCAGGATCGCCACCTGATTGCCAAAACGGTTCAAGAATTGTCCCGCCACGGCCGGCGTCAGCGCGATCTCGGGAACCAGCAGCAGGGCGCTCCGGCCAAGCGCCAGGCACGCGTCAATGGCCTTCAGATACACCTCGGTTTTTCCCGACCCGGTGACGCCCTCCAGCAGAAAGGTCTGAAACTTCTCCGCCCTGAGTGCAGCCTCGATTTGCTGATAGGCCGCGAGCTGATGTGGATTGAGGGTCTTGACGGACGCTGTCGAAACAATAACGCCAGGTGGCGCTTCAGTCTCCAGTCTGATCAGATTTCGCCTGGCCAAAGAACGCGCCGCTTGGCTCGCCCCGGTGACGGACGTCTCCAATTGGGCCAGATTGTGCGTGCCAGGGTGCAGCTCCAGAAACGCATGCAGTTCCCGCTCCCGTTTGGTCAACTTCACATTGCTCGTGGCCGCGCTAAGCCATGAGGCCCGCAGTCTCGCCGCCGACGCTCGCAGCGGATCGCGCTCGGCTTCCAGATCCTCTACGGCGACGAACCGTTTCTTCTCCAACGCGCGAATTAGCCGCGGCGCGTCCGGCAGCTTCTTGCGCAGGTACTGCGCCGACAAAGGGCGCGCCTCAAGCAATCTCAACAGCTCAAGCGTGGGATCGTCTCCGGAGGCGCCCAACAAGAGCTGCCGCGCCGCATCGCGCCCGGCGTCAGTCAGCGAGTACAGCTTGCTCTTGCGTACCTCGCCCGCCAGCGGAATCATCCCGCGCAGCACCTCGCCCAATGGAGCGCAGTAATATTGCGCGATCCAGCCGCCCAGCCTCAGCAGCTCGGCATCCAGCACCGGCTCTTCGTCCACCAGCCGCAGAAGTTCTTTGATTGGGCCATCCGGCGGCTGGTCGTGCAGCTTCAGAACGACGCCTGTGAGTTTCCTAGTACCAAACGGAACCAGCACGCGGCAGCCTGCGGCGACGCGGTGCTGCAACGTCTGCGGGAGCCGGTAAGTAAAGCTTTGATCGAGCGGTACCGGCAGACTAACGTCGCAATAAGTCATGTACTCATGGGTGCGCGCATTGCGGCAAATGTTGCGAAGCCGAATTGTAGCGCACAGCCGAAAGCGGGGTCACGTCGCAGTACTATTCTCTTTACATTGACCGACAAATCCTGCAAAATTGTTTGTAACCAAGCCGTTAGGGCGTCGCGTGTTGAAACGGCGCGATCTGCTGTCGCGTCTTTCAATTAGTGAACGTTCGGACCTTGTTGTCGATAAGATATTCGAGGTCGTCGATATGGAGATAGTCGGAGATCGAAAGTTCGTCGAAGTTCCAGGGGACAAAACTCACGAGCTGCCCCCGCTCCTGGTCAACACGACTCCCAAAGTGAAACGGCTCCAGCGCGTGGTCGGGATGGCAAACGACCTGATTGACGCTGAAGGCATCCTGCCCTTGCCTGCGACCGAGAGTCCCGCCTGGGAGCCCGAGCTGGAGCGCCGCAAAATGGATTTGGCTATCAATCTCGCCGATCAATACCTGCGCTTCGTCACGGAATGGCAGTGGGGCGACAGTATTCTTGAATGGATCCGTCAATGCGAGATCACCTTCGGGACGCGCATCGAATTGCGCAACCTGCTGCGGCCCGACGTTTGGCCGCACGCGGGACGCGCCAGCTTCGTTTCCCTGCTCGAAGATAAAGCCGAATCAGGCCGCGAAGTGCATTTCGAAAGCGCCGTCGGCCTGCGCTTGACATTCCGGCAGCCGCCACCGATTTCCTGCTTCTCTAACCAGTTTCTTTTCTATCTCAACTCCAGCGTTGCCACGACTGCATATCAAACCTGGGCGCACTTGACTCCGGAACCGTTCTCGTATCTGCCGCCCGAGCGGTTTACGTTCGACATCATCGATATGTCGTAAGAGGCGGCATTAGAAGCTGCCACCCACCGCTCGCGGACGCCGCGCCAGCAGGTCGATCTGCTCCGGGGCTTCCGGCTCCTCGCCCGACGCGACACCCAACTCCCGCATTTTCCGCAAGGCGGGCAGCAGCCGTGTATCCCACGATCCTACCGACCGGTTGTAGGCTTCCACCGTCCGTTCCAGCAGCCGCCCCGTGTCGGCATAGTGGCCCTGAACCAACTGCACGCGTTGATACAGTTCCGCTGCGACTCGGCGGATCTCTTCGGCATTCTCCGCCAACTGCTCCTGCGTCCAGCCATAGGCGATCCCCCGCAGGACGGCAATCAGCGTCACCGGAGTTGCAATCACGACTTTCTGCGCGAGCGCATCTTCGATGAGCTGCGGGTTACCCTCCAGGGCTGCGCTGAAGAAGTGGTCACCGGGCAGAAACAACACCACCAACTCCGGCGCCGGCTGGAACTGCGCCCAATATTGCTTTCCCGACAGCTGGCGCACATGCTCAGCCACTTGCTGGCCGTGCCGCTGCAATGCAGCGCGGCGGGTAGCCTCATCTTTGGCGGCGGCGGCATCCAAGTAGCCAGTCAGTGGCACCTTCGCATCCACCACGAGCGTCCTTTCGCCCGGAAGCCGGACTATCATGTCCGGCCGGATTCGCGCGGTTCCTGACTCAAAGGTCTCCTGCTCCAGGAAATCGCAGTTCTTCACCATGCCTGCTAGTTCCGCGACCCGCCGCAGCGTAATCTCGCCCCAACGGCCTCGCGCCTGTGGGGAACGCAATGCGGTGGAGAGCGCAGTTGTCTCGCGCGCCAGCGCTTGCAGTTGCTCCCCAAGACTGCCGAACGCATTCTCTCTTGCCCGCTCCAGCTCTCGGATGTGGGTTGACAGCTTGTCCAGCGATTCGCTGAGGGGCCGCACCACGCCTTCGATCGCGGTCTGCTTCTGGGCCAGTTCGCCCGAGATCTGCGCCCGGGTGGTCTCAAGCGTCGCGCGCGACGCATCCAGAAACGCGCTCTGATTGGAGCGTAGCGCGGCATCGGCCAGAGCCCGAAATGTTTCTCCCAGCTGCATTCCGGCTTGCTCGCTGAATTGTTTGGCCGCTTCCAGCCGGGCGATTCGCGCACGCATCCATAAACCGACAACCAAACCGCCCAGCAGCAGCCCAAAGACGAAAAACACAGCAGTAGCCACGAAGACCACTATAGATCATTTCTACACCGAAATGTTTTGCCCTCGCCGGCATTGGCCGATCCGGGTCCCAGTGGCGGCAGGCCAGAAATGCGCAGTAAGCGTGCGGTATCCCGGCCGCTTGAGCGCGTCGCGGCTACCCAAATTGCATGTAATTTGAAATCACAGGGCCGAACATGTCATCTAATGCATGAGGGGAGTTTGTAAGTGAAGACGACATCAGTTGTAACTGCCTTTGTTCTATTAACTTCGGCGCATTTTGCGCAAGCACAGTCTAAAGATTTCAGCGGTAGGTGGGTACTGGATACCCATTCAACCCAGCCGCCGAACGCCCCCAAAAAGCTGGAGACGCGAATCAAGCAGGACGGGTCCGAAGTTACGATCGAATCTGTCTTTCAGGAACCGACCAACGGCATTGTTCCTCTGGTTTACCTCGGCGTGATGGCTGATAGGGTCAAACTCTCGACCGATGGCCAGGAAGCCCAGAACACGATCGGCCCCTTCACCATGGCGGCGAAATCGACTGTAGATGGCGATCAGATTCAGACCGACTGGACGGCCCAGGTCAAGGACGATCAGGTGAAGGGCCACTGGACCCAGCGTCTCTCTGACGACGGCAAGCACATGACTTGGGATATCCAGGAAAGCTCCACCCACGGCCAGCAGGGTCTAGCTACGCTTACGTTTGTAAAGAAATAACTGCTCCCTTTCCGCGTCGTCCTCTGAGCTACTATCTGGTACATGAACTTAGAGGATCGTGTAGCCGTGGTCACCGGCGGAGGCACCGGCATCGGGCGCGGTATTTCGGAGGTACTGGCGCATGCCGGCGCCAAGGTGATTGTCAATTACAGCCGCTCCCGGGACGATGCCGAACAGACCGTCGCAGCGATCTGCGCGCAAGGTGGAGCTGCGCTGGCGATCGCTTCCGACGTTTCGCAGGATTCCGAAGCGCGCTCCTTAATGCAGCGGGCCGCTCAGGCCTTTGGCCGGCTCGACATCCTGGTCAACAACGCCGGCTGGAGCACGCGCATCCCGCATGAAAAACTAGACGATCTCACGGACGAGATTTGGGACCGTACGCTGAACACCAACCTCCGCGGCGCATTCTACTGCATGCGGGCCGCCGTACCGTATCTCAAAAAGCAACCAGGCTCGTGTATCGTGAATATCGCTTCCGTGGCAGCGCTCACCGGCCAAGGCAGTTCAATCGCATATGCAGCATCCAAGGGCGGCTTGCTCACAATGACCAAGTCTTTCGCGCGCATCCTCGCGCCCGATGTCCGCGTCAACGCCATCGCGCCCGGGTTCGTGCGTACCCGTTTCGCGAACTGGCCGCAGTCTGCTTTCGATCAGGGTGAGTCGATTACACCCCTTAAGAAACTGCCGACACCGGAGGAGATTGGCAAACTCACGCTCTACCTGGCCTCCGAAACCGTCCCTATTACCGGCCAGACTATCGAAATGGACGGCGGGTTGGCCGCGCTCGGCGCTTACCCAGCCCGTACCTGAATCGGCTTCAGTTCGCCGCGTCATAGCGCTCGCCCCGCAATCCCGCGTCTCCCGCGCTAGGATGAAGTTCAAATGCTCGATTCGCGTCTCCCGCTCCTAGCCCTGATCTTCGCCCTCTCCGCCACCCCGGCCGGCAACTTTGCCCTCACGATCGACAACATCATGCGCGGCCCCGGGCTCTATGGCTACGAACCTTCGCAGGTTCGCTGGTCCGGGGACGGGCAGCGACTCTACTTCCAATGGAAGCAAGCCACCGACCCGGTCGAAGCGGATCCCGACACGTATCTGGTCGACCGCGCTGGATCGCCGCCGCGCAAGCTCTCGGAAGATGAAGCGAATCTCGCGCCACCCGCCAGCGGCAACTCCACGCTCGACTATAAGCAGACCGTGTACACGCGCAGCGGCGACATTTTCCTCTATGACGCCAGCACGGGCCAAACCCGCCGGCTTACGAAAACCAACGATGCGGAGTCCGATCCTCGTTTCACACACGACGGCCGCCGCGTCGCTTTCACCCGTGGGAATAATTTGTACGTGCTCTCGCTGGACTCCGGCGCGCTGGATCAGCTCACTGACATTCGCACGCCTGGATCGGCACCGGCCGCCGCGGGCGGGCGCGGAGGCCGCGGCGGGCCAACCGGCGCGCAGTCCACCTCCGAAGAACAGAAGGGTACTGCCAGCCAGGAGTTCCTCAAAAAAGAAGAAAAGGACGTCCTCGAATCGGTTCGCGAACGCGCCGCGAAACGCGAGGCCGACGAGGCCCGCCGCAAGCGCGAAAACCCAAGGAAACCGCTCAACCTCGCCGCGAGCCAGACCATTGCCTGGCTACAGCTCACACCCGATGAAAAATACGTGATCGCCGGAGTGCGCGAGGCCGGCGCCGGTGCGAAAAACATGACCGTGCCGAACTACGTCACGGAATCCGGATATGTTGAGGACATCCCGGGCCGTACCAAGGTGGGCGACAATCAGCCGCATGTCCGCGAGGCCATCCTCAGTGTCGAAACCGGAGAGGTGAAATGGGTGGACGACGGGCAAAAAACTGCGCCCGATCCTAACGAGCCGAAATCAAACAGCAAACCGGCTGCCGAAGAACGCATGGTCGAACTGTCCCGGCCGGTCTGGTCCGGCGACGGCTCTAAAGCCGTGCTCCTGGCGCGCGCAGCCGATAACAAGGACCGCTGGATTCTCGCGCTCGATGAAAACACCGGGAACACCCGCGTACTGGCGCACGACCACGATGACGATTGGCTCGACGGCCCAGGCGCCCAAACCCTCGGCTGGATGAAGGACGACCGCAACATCTATTTCCAGTCCGAACGCACCGGCTACTCGCACCTTTACACCGTCTCTTACGACGGCGGCGACCCGCGCGCGCTCACTTCCGGCAACTGGGAAGTCACCGACGCGATCCTCTCGCGGGATAAGAACCGCTTCTTCCTCGTTACCAGCGAGGCCGATCCGGGCGAGCACAACGTGTACGAAATGAGCGCCGGCGGCGGTCCGCGAACTCGACTCACTTCCCTGCCCGGGGGCCACTCCTGCGTGCCTTCTCCAGACGATCGCTGGTTCGCGGACCTCTATTCCTACACCAACAAGCCTCCCGAGCTGTACGTTCAGGAATCGCGGGCCGGCGCGCCGGCGAAAAAACTCACTTCTTCGCCCGCGCCCGATTTCTGGGAATACCCGTGGCTCGACACGCCCATCGTGCAGATCCCCGCGCGGGATGGCGCACTGGTTCGCGCGCGCATCTTTAAGCCAGCCAATTTCCAGCGCGGCGGCCCCGCGGTCATCTTCGTTCACGGCGCCGGCTACCTGCAAAACGTGCACCGCGCCTGGACCTCCAGCTACGCGCACGAGTTTCTCTTTCATCACTTCCTCCGCGAACACGGCTACTTCGTGATCGATCTCGACTATCGCGGATCGGCCGGATACGGTCGTGATTGGCGCACCGCGATCTATCGGCACATGGGAGGCAAGGATCTCGACGACCAGGTTGACGCGGCGCGCTGGCTCGTTTCGCACGAGGGCGTCGATGCCAAACGCATCGGCATCTACGGCGGAAGCTATGGCGGCTTTATTACACTCATGGCCATGTTCACCCAGCCCGACGTGTTTGCCGCGGGCGCTGCACTGCGCCCCGTGACCGATTGGGCCAACTACAACAACGGCTATACCTCAAACATCCTCAACGTTCCCCAGCGCGACGCTGAAGCTTACAAGCAGTCATCACCCATCTACTTCGCCCAGGGGCTTAAAGGCGCGCTCCTTATCTGCCACGGCATGGTTGACACGAACGTCCATTTCCAGGACACGGTGGAACTGGTCCAACGCTTGATCGAGCTCCATAAAACCAATTGGGAGCTGGCCGTCTATCCGGTCGAAAATCACGGCTTCGTCCAACCCTCCAGCTGGGCCGATGAGTACAAACGTATTTTCAGCCTGTTCGAAAAGAATTTAAAAGCGCAGCCTTAGGCTATCGACGTCGTCCTTAGGTTTCGAACGGAGCGGCGCCGGCGGTGCTCCTTCTCGAGCAATATTGCTGCTCGAAGCTCGTGGCGTGAGCCGTCTTTGCTATTCTTGAGGTGTAGTTCTCCTCGCGGACTAACCACCTTGAAAATTGGCTTTGTAAGTCTCGGCTGCCCAAAAAACCTCGTCGATACCGAGGTTATGATGGGCCACCTAGTGGATCGCGGCCACCAACTCACGCCCAACCCCACTGAAGCCGACGTTTTAGTGGTCAACACTTGCAGCTTTATCGACCCGGCCAAAAAAGAATCCGTCGACACGATTCTGGAAATGGCCGAATACAAAAAAACCGGCCGCGCGCAGCGTCTGATTGTCGCCGGCTGCCTGGTGGAGCGCTATCACGATGACATCCGCAAGAACATTCCCGAAGTCGACGGCGTCGTGGGCACCAACGAGTTGGATGCGATCGCCGCGTTATGTGAAGGCCGCGATCCGGACGCGAACCCGTTGGATGCCTATCTCTACCACGACCTGACACCGCGCGTTCTGTCCACTGCGCGCCATTTCGCTTACATCAAAATCGCCGAAGGTTGCGACCACCCTTGCTCGTTCTGCGTAATCCCGCAGTATCGCGGCAAGTTCCGCAGCCGCCGCTTCGAATCTGTGGTTGCCGAAGCGACGCGCCTGTTCGGGCAAGGCGTGCGCGAGATCAACCTTATCGGCCAGGACACGACTTCTTATGGCGAGGACCTGGGCATCAAGGACGGCCTGGCACAGCTCATGGCGCGGCTGGCGCAAATCGAAACGCCGTTCGAAAAATGGATCCGGTTCCTGTACTGTTATCCCAACCGGATCACGCAAAAACTGCTGGACACGATCGCGGAACATTCCGCGCTGGTCAAGTACATCGACATGCCACTGCAGCACGCCAGCGCTTCGGTACTTAAGCGGATGAAACGCGGTTCGCATGGCGACTTCTTCCTAAAGCTGCTGGAACGCATCCGCGCGACGATTCCCGGTGTGGCGATCCGGACCAGCATGATCGTCGGATTTCCCGGCGAATCGGAAGCGGACTTCAACCTGTTGTGCGATTTCGTCAAGACCGCGCAATTCGACCGGCTGGGTGTGTTCTCCTACTCCGATGAAGATACCAGCCAAAGCTTTCATTTAGACCAGAAGGTGGACGCGCGCACGATCTACAACCGCAAGCGCAAGCTGATGGCTATTCAGCGCCGCATCTCCCGCGCCCGGAATCGCGCACTGATCGGCCGGGAAGTCGATGTGCTGGTCGAAGGACCATCGCCTGAAACCGATCTGCTATGGCAGGCGCGTCTGTCAACACAAGCACCCGAAATTGACGGCGTATGCTACGTAAACGATTTCGAAGGCGCGGAACCGCAGGCAGGCCAGATTCGCCGTATGACAATCACTGAGGCGCAGGATTACGATCTGGTCGGGCGGCTCGGCCCAGCGGCAGAGTCCCCTGCTCCGCTGCGCGCCGAACTGTTTCCTATTCTCGCCGCGACGCGATGAAGTGCCCGATCTGCAAAAAAGACGTAACGCCAGGCACGCCGTTCTTTCCGTTTTGCAGTGAGCGCTGCAAGATTATCGATCTCGGCAATTGGGCCAGTGAGAAGTACGTGATCTCCACGCCCATCCAGCCCACCGATTCCGAAGAAGAAGAAGGCGGCGGGCCAGCGGATGAACGCTAAAGCGCCCCGCGAGCGGCGCTCGGACTTCGCCTGGCTGCTCGCTACCTGGTTCGGCGCGGGACTGTCTCCGGTGGCGCCCGGCACAGCCGGATCGCTAGCCGGCCTTGTCATTGCAATCATCCTGAACCGCACGTTGGGGGCGGGCAGTCTGACCTTTTGGTTGATGGCCGCAGCTCTTCTGTTTCCGGGGATCTGGGCGGCCAGTGTCGTCGAGAAACGCGAAGGCACCGAAGATCCGGGACTGGTTGTTGTGGACGAAGTGATCGGTCAATGGATCACGCTCGCTGCAGTTCCCGCGTACAATTGGAAAACCTGGCTGCTTGCATTCGCGCTGTTCCGCATTCTCGACGTCCTCAAGCCTCCGCCCGCGCGCCAATGCGAACAATTGCCGCGCGGCTGGGGTATCGTTGCCGACGACGTGATGTCGGGGCTTTACGGCGCGCTTGGTATATTCGTATTAGGCCGTTTGCATCTCATCTAATATGGCATCCAAGAAAGACACTAACGGACGCCCGCAAATCACAAACGTAACTCCCGAAGCCGCCATTCCCGGGGGTGAACTGCAGATTCGCGGGGCAGGTCTGGCGCGCGCCGACCGGCCGCACGTCCGTATCGGCGATGTCGAGGCCCCGATTGTCATCGGCTCGGATTCGTATGTGATCGTGCGCGTGCCCGAGGGCGCGGCCGCCGGCGAACTGATCATTGAAGCAGGCAAGCAGTCCAGCCGCGTCTGGAATTGCGGCATCGGCGTCCAGATCGCAGAGAATTTGTATCCGGTCGGGAATCCGGCAGTGGATCGCTTCGGCAACATCTATGTGACTTTCAGCGGATCGCGCGGACAGAAGACACCTGTCTCCGTCTACAAGATCGATTTGAACTATAGCGCGAAGCCGTTCGTCACGGATGTCATGAACGCTACCGGTCTGGCGTTCGACAAAGCGGGCACACTATACATATCCAGCAGGCACGATGGCATCGTATACCAGGTGACGCCGGGCGGCAACGCGTCCGTTTATGTGGAAGGAATGGGCATCGCCACCGGCTTGGCGTTCGACCCGGATGAAAACCTGTATGTAGGCGACCGCAGCGGCACCGTTTTTAAAATCAGCCGCTCGCGCCAGATTTACGTTTTTGCGACCCTGGAGCCATCTATCGCGGCGTATCACATGGCGTTCGGCAACGACGGCTATTTGTATATATCCGGACCTACGACGTCCAGCTTCGATTCGGTATATCGGATTTCTTCGCATGGCGAAGTGGAGACCTACTACCGCGGGCTCGGCCGGCCCCAAGGTGTAGCGTTCGACGCCGACGGCCGCTTGTATATTGCGGCTTCTCTGGGTGGCAGGCGCGGAGTGGTACGGTTCGATGAAAACGCCAAACCTGCGCTGTTCCTCTCCGGACCGGGCATTGTCGGTCTCGCCTTCACTCCTTCACGCGCGCTGCTCGTAACCACCAACAATGCGCTGTTCCGAGTAGACGTGGGAATCGCCGGCCGGCCTCTACCCTGATGCCGGATGCCGAGATCATTGCGGTAGGCTCGGAACTTCTTACCCCGCAGCGGCTGGATACCAACTCGCTTTATTTGACAGATCAGCTCAACGCGCTGGGCGTTGAAGTTGTGCGCAAGACCGTGGTTGGGGACGACCGCGAGCGCCTGGTGGACACGATACGCGGCGCGATGGCGAGGTCGCAGATCGTTGTGCTGACGGGCGGGCTCGGCCCCACCGAAGACGACCTTACGCGCGATGCCGTTGCCGATGCGCTGGGCCGCTCGCTTGAGTTCAGTAGGATCCTTTGCGATCAGCTGGAAGAGCGCTTCCGCCGGTTCGGCCGCAAAATGGCCGAAATTAATAAACGCCAGGCTTACCTGGTGAGTGGCGCCGAGCCGCTCGCGAACGATCGCGGCACCGCACCGGGCCAGTGGATCGAGCAGGACGGGGTTGCGCTCATGCTGCTGCCCGGACCGCCAAGCGAGCTGAAGCCCATGTTCGAACGCGAGTGCTTGCCGCGGCTCGAGAAGCGGCTTCCCCCTCAGGTGATTCGCCTGCGCCAACTGCGCTGTGTCGGCATTCCGGAATCCGACCTGGATCAATTGATTTCGCCCGTATATAAGCAGTACCCGACGCTCGCCACCACGATTCTCGCGGTTTCCGGTGAAATCCACGTACATTTGCGCGCCCGTTCGGCGCGCGCTGAGGATGCTGAAGAGGTTGTAGAGGAGGCATTCGGCCGCATCGATGCTCTGCTGGGAGACCGCGTTTACTCGCGCAACGGCGATTCGCTCGAAAAAGTTGTCGGCGACCTGCTGCGCGCCCGCCATGCAAAGCTCAGCGTCGCCGAAAGCATCACCGGAGGCCTGCTGGGCGGACGCATCACCGCCGTGCCGTCGGCGTCGGATTTCTTCCTGGGCGGTTTTCAGACTTACTCGAACGAAATGAAGACGCGGCTGCTCGGCGTTGCGGATGAGCTGATTGCAGACCATAGCGCCGTCAGCGAACCGGTGGCAAAGGCCATGGCCGCCGGCGCCAAAGCCAGAACGGGCTCCGATTACGCATTGTCGCTGACAGGATACGCCGGACCCGAAGGGGCTCAGGTCGGCCTGGTGTTCGTAGGACTCGCTTCGCCCGAGGGTGTTGAGGCGCGCCGGGTGCAACTTCCCGGCGATCGCGAGCGTATCCGCATCTTTTCGACCAACACGGCGCTCGATCTGCTGCGCCGTAAACTTGCTGCCGAAATTTCATCGGCGGCGTAACTCCGGGCCTGCTGTCGGCGCGGGATCATGATCGAGACTGGCGCGAACACCATCGCCGGGTAGTCTTCTTCCATCGGCATCATAACGATCGCGGCGTCTATGCGAGACGTTATGGCGGTTACTACGATGGCAGGGGTTACTGGCATCGCTACTAGCAACCGGCGGTAAATAGCTGGTGGCCGGATGCGACAATAAAAGCATCGATGCCGTTTCAGGTATTCGAATGCGAGTCGGCTAGTATTCTCTCTCCGACCACCGGCTACCTCGCGCAGGCCGGTTTTACCCACTCTCTTAGTCCGGCGAGAAATTGTACTTTCGGATGCAGCTATTGCTACGTCCCGACGATGCGGATTTATGGCGGTCTGAAACCGCGCGACTGGCAGCGATGGGGCGAGTTCACCACGTTCAAGTCTAACGCGCCGGATCTGCTTCGCAAGCACCTGACGAAGGCGCAGCGTATCTATTGTTCTCCGCTTGTAGATCCCTATCAGCCGGCCGAAACAACGCAACTTCTGATGCCGCGGCTTCTCGATGCGCTAATCGAAAATCCGCCGCGCGTGTTCGTTATCCAGACGCGCGGACCGCTAATTCTGCGGGACCTGGATCGGCTGGCGCTGCTGTCTCAACGGACGACGCTGCGGATAAGTTTCTCAATCACTACGAATCGCGAAGACATACGCAAGCTGTACGAGCCGCATTGCGCGCCGATCGGAGAGCGGCTGCAAACGATTCGGTCGCTCGAGGCCGCGGGCATCCCAGCGTTCGCGACGGTGGCTCCGATCTTACCGTGCGATCCGGAGCGACTCGCCGCGCTCGCTCTGGAAGCGAGCCGTGAAGACATTATCGGCGATCCTCTGCACGTGCGCGCTGTGAAGCCGCACGGAGCGACGACGCGTGAGGCAGCGGTTGCCATTAGCGAGCGGCGCGAGTATTCGGCGTGGCTGGATGCCGGATTTCAATCCGAAGTGACGGCGCGAATTAAAGCTGTGGTGAGCAAAGCTGGGCGCCGGTTTGCAACCGGACCGGAGGGTTTTCGATGGCTGGCACAATAACCGGTCATACCGTTTTGGAGCGGCTCGGCATAGAGCCGGAAAACGCGGGGGCGTGCGGGCGCGCTTGGATGGCTTGCCAGGGCGCCTCTGCCATCGCCTCTGTAAATCCGGCGGACGGCACGGAGCTGGCGCGCGTACGATTGGCGGCGGAAGGCGAATACGACGCCATCATTGTTCAAGCGCGCGAAGTCTTCGAGCGCTGGCGCATGTTCCCGGCCCCCAAGCGCGGCGAGATCGTCCGTGAAATGGGTGATGAGCTGCGGCGCGCCAAAGACGATCTGGGCGCGCTGGTCACGCTCGAAATGGGCAAGATCCTGGCGGAAGGCCGAGGCGAAGTCCAGGAGATGATCGACATTGCCGATTTCGCCACAGGTCTGTCGCGCCAGCTCTACGGTCTTACGATGCCTAGCGAGCGCCCGCGGCATAGGATGCTGGAACAGTGGCATCCACTGGGATTGGTTGGCGTGATCTCGGCGTTTAATTTCCCGGTGGCGGTCTGGTCCTGGAACGCCTTCATTGCGGCGGTATGCGGCGATTGTGTTGTGTGGAAGCCCTCGCTTAAGACGCCTCTGACGGCGATTGCGGTCCAGAAGATCTGCGACCGCGTCCTCGAGCGCCACGGTTGGCGCGGCGTGTTCAGCCTGATCGTCGGAGAGGACTCGGTGGTGGGCAAACGCTTGATCGAGGACCCGCGCGTGCCGCTGATCAGCGCGACCGGATCCTGCCGGATGGGACGCATTGTAGGCGAGACAGTGGCCCGGCGTCTGGGCCGAAGCCTGCTCGAGTTGGGTGGCAACAACGCCGTCATCGTGATGAATGACGCCAATCCCGATATGGTGACCCGTGCTGTTCTCTTTGGAGCAGCCGGCACGGCGGGCCAGCGCTGCACCAGTATCCGGCGCTTATTCCTGCAGCGCGGTATCTCGGCAGAAGTTATCGCCCGGCTCAAGCATGTTTATGCACAGATCCGCATCGGAAACCCCATGGATGAGACGACGCTAATGGGTCCGCTGATCGACCGCGCGGCGGTGGATGCGATGCAGTCCGCACTGAAACGCGTTCGGGAGCAAGGCGGCGAGATAGTTTACGGCGGTGACGATCTGGGCGGCTGCTATGTGCGGCCCGCGCTGGTCAAAGCGGGCGCTGAAATGCCGATCCTGCGCGAGGAGGTCTTCGCGCCGATTTTGTATCTGATCGAGTTCGACACGCTGGAGCAGGCGCTGGATTGGCACAACGACGTGCCGCAAGGCCTTTCGTCCGCCATTTTCACGACCAATGTCATTTCGGCCGAGACGTTTTTGAGCCCGCTGGGCAGCGATTGCGGCATCGCCAACGTTAACATCGGAACCAGCGGCGCCGAGATCGGCGGCGCGTTCGGCGGCGAAAAAGATACCGGCGGTGGCCGCGAATCCGGGAGCGACGCCTGGAAATCATACATGCGGCGCCAGACGGTGACAATCAACTGGTCCGATGAACTGCCGCTCGCGCAGGGAATCGAGTTTCCGATTTGACCCGGATGGCGTTCAGCAATTCCGCGCGAGCGCAGCTAGCTGAATTGTAAGAACCAGCGCATTGCCTCAGCGGCGACTTCCGGAGGCAACGTGTGCTTACCTTCGAATTCGCGGTAAGTCACGCGGTAGCCGGAACGTTTAAGCGCCGGGACGATGAGGCGGCTGCATTCGTCGATGGGGAGAATCGGGTCGATGGTGCCGTGGGAGATGAAGATGGGCGGCCGGCCGAAGAATTCGCCGGGAACTACGAATCCTGGTGAAAAACCCAGCACCGCCCGGAAGAAATCACCGTTCGTCAGGCCTACCGACAGCGAATAGGACGCCCCATCGGAGAAACCGGCGAGGCCAATGCGCTTGCGATCGATGTCGCGCAGCTCAAACGTGCGCGAGAGGCATTGGTCAAGGAACGCGATATCGGGTCCGTAGCTGGCGTGGATGACGTCCCACGTAGGCGCGATCGATGCCGGTGCCAGCACCAGGAAGCCATGCTGGTCAGAGAGCGAGCGGAGCAGTTCGATTCCGCGTTCTGAGTTGCGGCCGGCGCCGTGCAATGACACGATCAACGGGGCCTGTTTAAAGTTCGCGGCCGATTCAGGAATATAGAGCAAAGCATCGCGCGCAGAACGCAGCCCGAGCGAATGCAATCCGGCGGGGAGCGGCTCCGTGGCTTTGGAAAGCCGGACCGAAAGGCGGCCTTTTTCGGCGGGGGATTCGGCGAGCAGAATCGACATGCCGAGAACTGCCGTAGCGGGGACCTTTAGAATTTGCCGGCGAGAGGACTTGTCGGGCAGCATGGCGTGTCTTTCGAAAGCGATGATAGCACTCGATCGGTCGCACCGGACGCAACGCCGACCACGGCGCCTCCCGTTTCGTTAATCCGGTGGAACTGTTATATTTTGGGGAATGTCCTCTTCCGCCGGGGTTGCACGGCGAACATCGGAGCTCAGAAGGACCACCGCAGCGCCACGGCACTCGGCTGTGGTCCGGGTTACGCATTGGTTCACAGTGCTGTGTTTTCTCGCGCTGCTTGTGACGGGCATTGAGATTTTGATCTCTCATCCTAGATTGTATTGGGGGGAAACCGGGAACGTGCTAACAGCTCCGATCCTGTCGTTCCCGATTCCCTCGTCGCGTGACACGGTCCCGAGCGGCTATGGTTACGTGCTCCCGGATCAGAACGGCTGGAGCCGGTATCTGCATTTTCAAACGGCGTGGGCGCTGATAATCATCGGCATGGTCTACGCGATGTACTTATTCGGCGCCGGGCACCTGCGGAAGAGCTTGTTGCCTGCGCGGGCGGATCTTTCGTGGCGTGCGCTTTTGAGCGTGGCAGCCAATCATCTGCGACTCGAGCGGCCGAGTGCAGCGGAAGCGTCGTCCTATAACGTGCTTCAGCGGTTGACGTACCTGATCGTGATTTCGATTCTATTCCCGCTGATTGTCTGGACGGGCCTGGCGATGGCGCCAGGATTCGTCTCGGCTTTCCCGTGGGCAGTCGGTTGGCTAGGGGGTCAGCAGTCGGCGCGGACGATTCACTTCTTCATCACCGTCTCGCTGGTGCTGTTCCTTTTGGTGCATGTGGCGATGATTTGCCTGGCGGGATTCAGAACGCGAATGCGGGCGATGATTACCGGGCGAATCGACCGAAGCATGGAGGAATCATGAGCGGCATTGCACGGCGGAAGCTGATCACAGCGGGACTAACGGCCACGGCAGGAGCCGCCGGTTTGGCAGCCGCCGCCCGTCTCGCGCGGCGCTATGGCCTCATTCCGCCTGATGGCGGCGGTATTTATGGGCCGGGTGAAACCTTGACCTACGCCGCGCAGCGCATTCTGAATCGGCACTCGATGGCGCGAGAGTTCCCGCGTAGCGCGATTTCGGCTAAACCATTCGCGAATGAGGCAGGCCCGCTGAACCAGGAATTCAAGCGGCTACAGAACGGCGGTTTCGTGGAGTGGCGGCTGGTTGTGGATGGCATGGTGGCGCGTCCAGGATCGTTCTCACTGGCCCAGTTGAAAACTTTCCCCAGGGCGAGCCAAGTCACGATGGTGCAGTGCGAAGAGGGCTGGTCCTACGTCGCCGAATGGATTGGAACGCCCCTGGCTCATGTGCTGGACGCAGTCGGCATGCTGCCGCAAGCCCGCTATGTCGTGTACCGCTCCATTCAACCGGACGTGTGGGAGAGCATCGACATGGCGGACGCGCTGCAACCGCAAACATTCGTGACGTACGGCATGAACGGCGCGGAACTTCCGGTGGGATTCGGAGGACCGCTGCGGCTGCGGGTTCCTCGCCAGCTTGGATACAAGAGCGTCAAGTACATCACGGGGCTGACCGTGACCGACGATCTGAAGCGGTTCGGGAAAGGGCTAGGGTCGGCCGCGCCCGAGGGCGGGTACGCCTGGTATGCGGGGATTTGAGAGAGCAATCTCGCATACCTGAAACCGCGGGAACAAACCGGGATCTAAAGGATGGACGCGATTCGCTGCCGGATCGGAATGGCAGCGGGCGACTCATATGCCGGTGATTCGAACCTGCGCTCATTGCGGCACGGCGAACCGTATCCCGCCTAAACACGTCGCCGACACAGGACGCTGCGGTTCCTGCAAGGCTACTCTACCTCCTGCCGATGCGCCGATCGAGGCCGATCCCGAGACCTTTCAAGAAATCGTCGGCACGGCCCAGGTTCCGATTCTGGTCGATTTTTGGGCGTCCTGGTGTGGACCCTGCCGAATGGCTGCGCCAGAAGTGGCGGCAGTTGCGCGAGAAATGGCAGGACGAGCGGTCGTGTTGAAGGTGGATACAGAGGCGTACCCGGAACTAGCGGCGCAGTTCCAGGTGCAAGGCATTCCTAATTTCATCGTGCTGCGGAATGGACGAGTCGTCTTGCAGCATGCCGGCGTTACTCCGCGGGCGGAGATGCGGCGCTGGCTTTCGGCGCAAGCGTCGTAGACCCGGCCGAATGACCGGAGCTACGAACGACGCGCGGGCATGGCCGCAGGGGTCGCGCGCAGCAGCGCGGGCGTTACGTTGGCGCGATTTAAGGCGCTGGTAATAGCCTGGAGCGAGGCGGTCAGGATGTTGCGGTGCATGCCGACACCCATTACCGGGTCGGTTTCACCGGCGCGGAGCTCGACGAAACAGACTGCCGCTGCGTCGGCGCCGCTGCCGACGGCGTGCTCGTCGTAGTCCAAGATGCGGACGCCGAGATCGAATTGCTTATTGAGCGCGTTCACGAACGCATCGATTGGGCCGTTGCCTTCGCCCTGAATGGTGTATTCCGTGGAGCCGTCGCTCACGGTCGCGCTCAGTTCCCCGCTCTCGCCGGCGGAGTGTTCGGAATGCTCGCGAATAGAGAGCGGCGATTGCTGGTCGACGTATTCGCTTTTGAATGTTCGCCAGATTTCGGCTGAGGTAATTTCGCGGCCCGTGCTATCGGTGATCTGCTGGATGATGCGGCTGAATTCAATTTGCAGTTTGCGCGGCAATTTAATTCCGTAATCGCGTTCGAGCAGGAACGAAACGCCGCCTTTGCCGGACTGGCTATTAACGCGGATGATCGGCTCGTAGCTGCGGCCCAGATCTTTGGGATCGATAGGTAGATAGGGAATAGCCCAAATCTCGCCTGGCTGTTGGGCGGCGAAACCTTTCTTGATCGCGTCCTGATGCGAACCGGAGAATGCGGTAAACACAAGGTCGCCCGCATAGGGGTGGCGCGGATGAACCGGAAGCTGAGTGCAAAACTCGGCGCATTCGATCACGTCATTAATGCGCGAGAAATCCAGACCCGGATGCAGGCCTTGGGAGTACAGATTCATCGCCAGCGTGACGATGTCCACATTGCCGGTGCGCTCGCCGTTGCCGAAGAGCGTACCTTCGACGCGCTCGGCGCCCGCCATTAGAGCGAGTTCGGTGGCAGCAACGGCGGTGCCGCGGTCATTATGCGGGTGAACGCTCAGCATCATGCAATCGCGCTTGGACGTGTGGCGGCCGAACCACTCGATCTGGTCGGCGTAGATGTTGGCTGTGGACATCTCTACCGTGGCAGGCAAATTAATGATGACTTTATGTTGCGGCGTGGCGCGCCAGATGTCCATGACCGACTCGCAGACTTCGACCGCGTAGTCCAGCTCGGTACCGGTGAAGCTTTCCGGCGAATATTGGAAGATCCACTTAGTTTCCGGATAGTTTTCGGCGCACTGGAGCACGGTGCGCGCGCCTGTAACGGCAATGTCCTTAACCCCTGCGCGATCCAGGCCGAAGACAACGCGGCGCTGCAAGGTCGAGGTGGAGTTGTAGAGATGCACGATGGCTCGCGGGATCCCTTTCAAAGCTTCAAAAGTGCGTTCGATCAGGGGATCGCGGGACTGGACCAGCACCTGAACGGTAACCTCAGGGGGGATGAGGTTGCACTCGATCAGTTCCCGGCAGAAATCGAAGTCGGTCTGCGAGGCGGAGGGAAAACCGATCTCAATTTCTTTAAAGCCGATCTCGAGCAGCTGTTGGAACATACGCCTTTTGCGGGCCGAATCCATCGGCTCGATAAGGGCCTGGTTACCGTCACGAAGGTCGACGCTGCACCAGACGGGCACTTTGTCGATGATTCGCGATGGCCAGCGACGGTCAGGCAGCGGGACGGTTTGAAACGGCTGGTACTTTTTAGAAGGATCTCTCAACATGCCGTGTTCTCAGGGATCTTCCGAGGGGATGTAACTAGTATAGTCGGCCTCGGGTGACCGCGTTTCAACAGACTAGTGGATCGACTGGATAGCGTCGTTAACCGGGCCGCCGTAATCTGAATGTGGAGGTCAATACATCGATGCGGAGGATGTGGTTAGTGATCGGACTCTCCACGATGGCGAGTGCTTCCTTGGCCTGGGCGGCCAATGTAACCAAGCCCGCCGAAAGCAAGCCGGGCGTAAAACATCCGGTCGAACACGCAGTAACGCGATGGGCGCCGCAGGAGTTGAAGGGAACTATCAGCATGGTGGATCCTCAGCAGGACCTGGTAGTGGTTCGGGACTCCAGTGGCGTACCGTTTGATTTCCGCGTTCAGCGCTCGACACATATCGTCCGGGGCCACAAATCCGTTGGGCTCTCGCAACTGGCTCAGAATGAATCGGTGGACGTACGATTCATTCCAGAAGCGCGCGGCGATATAGCGCGCCAGATTCAGCTACAGCGCTGACCGAGCTTGCAGATCCCCGTAAAGGGCTCAGCCGCGATTCGATCGTTCTCCTCTCAAGTTCGAACGGATACGGCGGCTGGGTCCGGCGAGGGACCGTCGAGTACGGCGCCTTCTGAGCGCGCTTTCGCGCGGGAGCGCCACCAGCACGCTTATTACTGGATCTTGGTTCGGCTGAGGCTGACGTTTTAGTGATCCGCGTGATACTCTTCGAGCCACGCCATTTGGATCGCTTCCAGCTTTGATTCGTTCGACGCCTTGGGGTCGTCGTCGAAGCCGTCCAGCTCCGTGATCCATTTGTGCAGGTCGGTATAGCGGATATTGGTGGGGTCGATGTCCGGGAACTTCTCGTAAAGCGCGAACGCGATGTCATCGAGCTGGTTCCAGGTAAACTTGGCCATCAGATTTTGCTTCCTTTCAACGCTCCGCGGACCGCGGTATTCATCATGTTCTCAGCGAGCTTCTGCGTAGCCTGGTTGAGCTGTTCGATCTTCTCCCGGATCAGGTCCAGCTTGTCGGAGTGGTACACCAGGAGCAGTTCGTTGACGCCCTTATCTATGAAGGTGCGTTCTTCATCGGTCAGCTCGAAATAAGCGTCGTGGCGCTTCGCTTTTTCCACCGCGGTTAAGATGGTGTCGGCTTCGACCCGCGCTTCGCGCACCTGGCGATCGGCGAAATCCTGCTCGGCCTTTTCGATCGACTCGCGGATCATCCGCTCTACCTGGTCGTCGGTAAGACCGTAGGAAGGCTTCACGTCCACGCTGTGCTCTTTTCCGGTGCGCTGGTCGCGCGCGGTGACATTCAGGATCCCGTTAGCGTCGATGAGGAACCGCACTTCGATGCGCGCCATGCCGGCCGGCATGGGATCGATGTCTTTGAGATCGAAGCGCGCCAGGCTGCGGCAGTCCTTCACCAGCTCGCGTTCGCCCTGTACGACATGAATCAGCACGTTGCGCTGGCCCTCAACACCGGTGGTAAAGACTTCTGTGGCGCTGGCAGGAATGGTCGAATTCCGCAAGATCAGCTTAGAGACGACGCCGCCCATGGTCTCGATCCCGAGCGAGAGCGGTGTTACGTCCAGCAGCAGCTTGTCCTCGACCTCACCCGAGAGGATGGCCGCCTGCACGGCGGCGCCCAACGCTACCACCTCGTCGGGGTTGAGCTCGGTGTGAGGTTTGGTGCGGAACAGGGTTTCGACGGCGCTCAGGACCAGCGGGATACGCGTCGAGCCACCGACCATGACGACTTCGTCGATCTGATCGATCTTTACCCCGGCGTCCTTGATGCATTCGCGGCAGGGGACCAGAGTGCGCTCCACGATGGGCGTGATCAGCTTGTCGAACAGGTCACGGTTGATCTCGCGCTGATATTTCTTCCCGCGGTATTCGAGCTCGATGTTGGTAACCGGAACGAACGAGAGCCGCTCCTTGGCTTGAATCACGGCGCGCCGAAGTCTTTGCACGCCTTCGTTATCGGCCGCAACGTCCGTGCCCCATTCGCTGGCGACATCTTCGAGCGCGATTCTGAGGAGCAGGTTATCGATGTCATCGCCGCCCAGGTGCGTGTCGCCGTTCGTGGCCAGAACTTCGAAAATCCCGTCTTGCAGCTTCAGGATGGAAATATCGAAGGTGCCGCCGCCGAAGTCGTACACGGCAACAATTCCGTTCTTGCGCTTGTCGAGGCCGTAGGCAAGGGAAGCGGCGGTGGGTTCGTTTACCAGGCGGAGAACTTCGAGTCCAGCGATACGGCCGGCGTCCTTGGTCGCCTGGCGCTGCGCGTCGTTGAAGTATGCCGGCACGGTAATTACCGCCTTTGGGACGGGCGCACCGAAGTAGGCTTCGGCGTTCTGCTTGAGCTGACGCAGCACGAACGCCGAGATTTCAGGCGGGGTAAAGGTCTTTTCACCAAGCTGGAGCTGGATCACCGATTCGCTGCCGGGTGCAATCCGGAACGGGAATAGTTTTAGTTCTTCTCCGACGTCAGCCAAGCCGCGGCCCATCAGACGCTTCACCGAGTAAACGGTTCTTTCGGGCTGGGTCAGCAGTAGATCGCGGGCGGGATTTCCGACCACGACTTCGCCGTGAGGTTGCACCGAAACCACACTGGGCACGATCTTGTTGCCATCAGGATCCGGGATGATGCGTGGACCCGTAAGATCCATGAATGCAGCCAAGCTGTTGGTGGTTCCGAGATCGATGCCAATAATGTGTCCGGGAGTACCGAAGTCGATTTCCATATCGTTAAGCCTTAGGCGCGAGTTCCGTGTGGACTTCGTTCAGGAGATTCTGTATGTACTTGCGCCGGTTGAGTAGCCCGCGAATTTCCGAGAGCGTTTCGCGCTGGGGGGCTCGATCGTATTTTTCGAACAGCTGCTGTAGCCGCTGGTCGACTTCGCTCATCATCCTCGTAAAGTTGGCTTCCGCTTGTTCCAACTGAGGCCGCGCCGATTCGTCTCCGCCGCGGATCTCCTCCAGTGCCATATTCAGCTCGAACACCTCCTCGAGCAGCTCCGGCGGGACATCGTTTGAGCGTTGTTCACCGATCTCGAAACCTTCGAGCTTCAGCAGGTACTGTGCGCGCTTAATTGGGTCCTTCAACGTCCTATTGCCGTCATTCAAGGCCGAGGACATTTCAAGCGCACGCTCGCGTTCGGCCTCGGGCTTGCGCATGAATCGATCGGGATGCAGCTGCCGGCTGAGCTCATAGAAACGCCGCTGCAGATCGTCCAGAGAGAGATTCAGGCTGCGCGGAATGCCGAAGAGCTCGAAATAATCGTTCACGCCGAAAACGACGTGCCGCAACCGCAACTCTTCTTGGCGTGCGGATTATCGAATTCGAAGCCGGAATGGATGAGGGAATCTTTCCAGTCCAGCGTCATGCCGTCCAGGTAGATCATGCTCTTGGGGTCGACGAAGACCTTGATATCTTCGAATTCGAAAACCTGATCGTTGGGGCGCGGTTTCACGTCGAATTTAAACAAATAGCTGAGACCGGAACAGCCGCCGCCGAGCACGCCCAGACGCAGTCCGCCCTGAACGCCGTGTTTGGCGAACTGTTCGCGGATTTTAGCGGCTGCTTTGGGCGTGACGGTGATCATGCCTGTGAGCTTCTACTTAATAGATCCGACGGCTTCCGATTTGGTCGCTGCCTTTTTCTTGTAGTCGTTAATGGCGGCTTTGATCGCATCCTCGGCCAGAACCGAGCAATGGATCTTGACCGGCGGCAGGCTCAACTCGTTAACGATGTCGGTGTTCTTGATCTGAAGCGCTTCGTCCACGGTCTTGCCGTGGAGCCATTCGGTGGCCAGCGACGAGCTGGCGATCGCGCTTCCGCAGCCGAAAGTTTTGAACTTCGCGTCCTCTATGACGCCGGTCTCTGGATTGACCTTGACCTGCAGCTTCATGACGTCGCCGCATTCCGGCGCACCCACCATGCCGGTGCCGACGTTGGGATCGTTCTTGTCCAACGAGCCGACGTTGCGCGGGTTGTTGTAATGGTCTAGAACCTTATTCGAATAAGCCATTCTGTTGCCTCCCTAGTGTGCGGTCCACTGGACCTTTGCGAGATCGATACCTTCTTTCGCCATCTCGTACAGCGGCGATAGTTCGCGCAGCTTCTGGACGACGTCGATGACCTTGGCCGCGACGTAATCCACTTCCTCTTCCGTATTGAACCGGCCCAGCCCGAACCGGATGGAAGAATGCGCCAGGTCGTCCCCGGCGCCCAAAGCTTTCAAAACGTAGCTAGGCTCGAGCGTCGCCGAAGTGCAAGCCGATCCGCTCGAAACCGCGATGTCGTTGATACCCATCAGCAGCGATTCGCCTTCGACGTAGGCGAAGCTGATGTTCAAGTTATTCGGCAGCCGATGCTCCATGGTGCCGTTGATGTAGACTTCGTCCAGTTCCTTTTCCAGCTTGCCGCGCAGCTTGTCGCGCAGGTAGGCCAGGCGTTTGGATTCTTCGGGCATTTCGGCCTGGCAGATGGCGCACGCCTCGCCCAGCCCAACGATCCCGGGGACATTGAGCGTCCCGGAGCGCATGCCGCGCTCGTGGCCGCCGCCGTCCATCTGCGCGGTGATTTGAACGCGTGGTCCTTTGCGCCGCACGTACAACGCGCCCACGCCCTTGGGACCGTACATCTTATGCCCGCTCAGCGAAGCCAGGTCGATATTGTCCTTGATCACGTTCAGCGGAACCTTGCCGACCGCCTGGGTCGCGTCGGTGTGGAGCAGCACGCCTTTGGATTTTGCAATTTTCCCGATTTCGGCGATCGGCTGCAGCACACCGATTTCATTATTGGCATACATGATGCTGATCAGGATGGTTTTGTCCGTGATCGCATCGCGAAGCTGATCCAGATCCACCAGGCCGTTGGTCTGGACCGCAAGATAGGTGACGCGGATGCCGTCCTTTTCCAGGCGCTTGCACGTATCGAGCACAGCTTTGTGCTCGGTGGCGGCCGTAATGATGTGATTGCCCTTTTCGGCGTACATCTCGGCCACGCCCTTGATAGCCAGGTTGTTCGATTCGGTAGCGCCGCTAGTGAACACGATCTCCTTGGACGTCGCGCCGATCAGATCGGCGATCTGTTTGCGCGACTTCTCCACCGCCTCCTCGGCCTGCCAGCCGAAACTGTGATTGCGGCTGGCGGCATTGCCGAAAATTTCGGTAAAGTACGGCCGCATTGCCTCAAACACTCGCGGATCCACCGGCGTGGTGGCGTGGTTGTCCATGTAAATCGGCAGTTTCATCTCGTCAGTTCCTCATACTACAGGTGGTATCACAGCCAAATCGTACAGCCGCTCCGGTTTTGCGGCGTCGGCCACGGCGACGGAATCCGTCGACATAGCTCCAATCGTGATGCTGGCCAAGAGCCGCAGGATTCCTTCGTGCACCTTCTGCAGCGGATCGCGTACGATGCACTTGTCGGTATGACAGCAGTAGCCATGTTCGGTGAAGCAGGCGGTCAGAAAAATAGGACCGTCGATGGCCCGAATCACTTCGAGCGCGGTGATCTCGTGCGCATCTCGTGCGAGCTTGTAGCCGCCGTTGGTGCCGTGCTCGGAGGTGAGAAATCCCTGCTTCGCAAGCTTTTGCAGAATCTTCGAAAGCAGCGCTACGGGAATTCCATAGGTATCGGCGATAGCCTTAGCACTTGAACTTTCCGGCCCGTGGACGGCCAAGTGTTTAAGCGCGATCAGCCCGTAGTCCGCCTTCTTGGTGAGCTTAAGCATTCAATACAGGACTCTTTTGGTCCTAGTTCATTATGACGCATTCGGCAATTGCAGTCAACGTGTCATTATTTCAACGATTTAGCTGGTGGACGACCAAAGCTATCCTGCGGGAGTACGAGCATGTCGGATTCGAGTAGCGATCTTGTGCTAAGACCCCAGTCAGTCATAAAACGCCCGCTTCAGAATTCAAATCTGAGCCGGGCGTCGACACTGCGCGGCGGCGCAATCGCCGTTCCTGAGAAAAGGCCGGCAAAATTGATCACGTTCAGCCGGTCCGTAAGATTGTGGCCGGAGATTTGAAACGCGATCTTGCGGGGTTCCCGCTTCCAGATCTCTAAGCCGAGACTTGCATCCAAGGAAAAGTTCGGCCGCACTCGTCCTGCACTGAAGTTAACTTTCTCGATAATCTGCTGCCCGTACTGCTGAATCAAAGACGGGATGTCGGCGTTATCCGCCTCTGAGGGCAGTCCGCTGCCGTATTGCGCAATGGACGCGATCCACAGCCGAGGATGAACCTGATATCGCAGGCGTGCGCGAGCGGTGTTGCGCTGATCCTGGGTGATTGGGAATCTACCGGTCGCGCTGATCTGGCCGAGATCCCCCAGAAATAGTCCGCCGACCGCAGGCAATTGCGCAGTACCGATCAGGTTTGAATAGCTCAAGAAGCCGGAAAAACCTACCCATTGAGGAAGATCCAGCTTCACGTCGACTCCTTCGATGCCGGCGCTGCGAAACGATATAGGAAAGCCGATGCCAGTGTTCAAGAAGACGTCGTCGTCGGCGTAGTTGTCGAAAGTGCGCCGATAGAACGAAGCGTCCAAACGCATCTTGCCGAAAATCCCTTCGTTGAAACCCGTTTCATAAAAATTGCCTCGCGAGGGTTGGACCGGAATTCGCAGCACGGTGGTATCAACGACATCCACCTGCGGCGAGCTGGATAAGAGTAAATTCTCCCGCGCCGGGGTGATGAAAACACGGTCGTAAGAAAACCGCAACAGGAGATCGGCCTTCGCGCAATACCATGCGACACCGGTCCGGGGGCTCCAGGCATTCGCGTTCACAACCAGCGAATAATGGTCGTACCGCAGGCCTGCGCTCAGCGTGAAATTTCCGTAGCGCATCGTGTCCTGCGCGAACAGGCTTTGCTCGCGATCGAGCCGGCGATCGTAAAAATTGAAGATGAGCGGCGTTCCGGCGTCGAAGTAAGTTGGGTCGGTGATTTGGTATTGCAAAGCCTCCGTCACCGGCGCATAGTCCGCATCGGCGCCGAACTTGAGGTCGTGGTGCTTTTTGGCGGCCGACATCGTCGCCATTGCGTAGCTCCGCCGGAATCCGCGTTGCTGGGCGGCAATAATAGGCGTGGACAGGCGGTTGGACCAGAGGTTTGCCGAAAGATCCTCGACGGAAGCGCGCATCGCGAACAGCAGGTTGGCCGAGAGCAGGTGATCCCACCCCACTTGCCCGAAGTCCTCGATCGAGTTTCGGTTCTGACGTTGCCCGCCAGCTTGCTGCAGATTCTCATTCGGAATTTCGAAGCGCGTCTGTCTGCGGTGCACGGAGAGGTGAATGCGGTCCGCTCGAGAAAGATCCTGATCGTAGACCGCGGTGAAGCCGTCAAGGGTAGCGCTGTTGGTGAAATTGCCGAGGACCGGAGGGTCCAGGTAGCGGTCCGTGCGGTCGCCGAACGCGCTGATGCTGAGTTGACTCCGGTTGCGTCCGTATGAGCCGCTGAAAAAGCCGCCTCCCGTGTCGAAACTGCCGCCACTGGCCTCAGCGGCGCCATGAAAGCCTTGGCGTATGTCTTTGTCCGTGGTCACCTCCACAACGCCACCGAGCTTTCTTCCATACTCGGCCGGATAAGTTCCGGTCAGAACGCTTATGGATTGAACATCATTTCGGTCGAACTCCGGCGCGAAACCGGGCGAACGGTTTTCATCCATTGGCACACCATCCACGACAAAGAGCGTCTGGTATTCCGCACCCCGTGGATGCAAGACACCGTTGGCCTCAAAGATCCAGCCCGGCTGCATATTCACCAGATCAAGAATGCTCCTGCCTGGCTGCGCGGCTTGTTCCTCCTGGATGAGACGCGACCCCACCGAGTAAACGACCCCGGCTCGATGGGCGTCCAACAGCGTGGCTTTATCGGAAACGTTTACTTCCGCCACAGTGGGCTGGAGCGCCATCTGGACCTTCAGTTCGTGTGGAATGGCCGACCGGACGTCGACTAGTTCCGAGTGCTTCTCAAATCCGCTATGCTCGACCGTCACACGGTAAACGCCGAACGGCAGGTGCGCGAAAGTGAAGCGTCCTTGGTCATCGGTCGTGAATGTCCGTTGCGTATTGGAAGCTTCGCTGCTGACTGCCCCGCTGGATGACGGCAAAGGTAACCCGCTTGGGTCGGTGACGGAAAGGCGAATTTCGCCCGTCTCAAGTTGGGCCCAAACCGGCGCGCAGGCAAAAAGGCCAAGAGCAAAAATGGCAGTCCAGGGCGCTCGGCAGACGATCCGTCCGCGGACACCCCGGCTGTGGCGTTCATTCACGAGGTCCACATTCGATATTACGTCTGGCGTCCTATTGTTCATCGAAAATTTCACGAGTCTAGGAGGACCGGCGCGCCCACGGCGTCCGTGTCTCACAAGAACGCGCGGCTGCGGCGTTCGGCTGGCTCATGTCGCGTTCACGACAGCCAAGCGGCGTTGATGATGGCCAGGGCGGCGATCGCGGCCGTCTCCGCGCGCAGGATCTGGGGTCCGAGCGAGACGGCTTTCCAGCCGCATTCCGCAATTGCGGCGCGCTCGCGGCCGGTCCAGCCGCCCTCCGGACCAAGCAATATCGCTACGCAGTCCTGCGGGCTGCGCTGCGCTGGGACAACGGCCAATATGGGAGGTCCCGGTTCCTCGTCGAGCATAAATCGATGGTTCGCGCTGGACTTCAGCGCCGAGAGAAGGGGGATCGCGAGCTGAATGTCCGGCAGGCGAGCGCGGCGGGATTGCTCGCTAGCCTCCCGCCCGATCCGCTTCCAGCGTTCTAACCGCTTGTCCGCAGCTCTTTCCAGGCCTTTTTCGGTGCGCTCCGCAATTACGGGAACGATTTGGCTGACGCCGAACTCCGTGGCTTTTTCCACGAGCCATTCAAAGCGATCGAACTTGATGAGCGAGGCGAGCAGAATCGTGTGAACCGAAGGCTCCGGCGCCTCGATTCGATCCAGCACGGTAAACGCTACGAGATCTTTGCGGGCCGATTCGATCTCGGCAAGATAAACATCGTGGTTGTCGCAAATTTCGAACTTCTGCCCTGGCTCGGCACGAAGCACGTGGATGAGGTGATGCGCATTATGACCGGTTATGCGAGCCTGTCCGTTCTGCACAGATTCTACGAAGAAGCGGCGGCGCGCCATGAAGACACTGTACGTCATGTGATGGATATTCGGAACCGCGGCGAACGGTTTTTAGCGCGTTCTACGAAGGCTTAATCCATGTCGAGCACGCCCGCCGCGAAGCAAACATGTGCCGGCCTTCTCATCTCGCCCAAGCAGTTTGTAATGCGAATTACGTCTGTGTGCGGCTGCCATGGATTTTTTTCACGCTGCAGTGTGGCCCGTAGTCTAATTCTTCCGTTTTCCGTCCCTGGTATTTGTACTTAGACGCAGTCTGCCTGCCCTTCAGATCAGGAACTTACGCGTCTTCACCCGCCGCTCATCCCGTGGAAACCGGTTTGCTTTTGAGTTGGCATGTCGACGCCTTGGACCAGAGACAACGGGACAGTAGTTAAGCTCCCCCGAGACCGGCAGAACCAGAGGAGCGACGACTGGAACCACTCCGGTTTGAGGGTGGCGGTTCGGGCCGGGGACGGTATTGGTTCGGCGTCGCGAGCGAATCCAGCCAACCATGAAACCGAGCACGCTTGGGCGCTGGAGCGTGCGAACGAGAGCTTGCGGCGTGCCAATCGCGAGTTGGAAGAGTTTGCCTATGTGGCGAGCCACGATTTTCGCGAGCCGCTAAGGATGATCAACATCTACAGCGAGCTGTTAATTCAGGAGTGCGGCGAAGCAGTTTCCGAGCGCGCGCGCGAATTTGCCGGACATATCCTGTCCAGCGTGGCGCGCATGGAGCAACTAATCGCGGACGTGCTTCAGTATTCGCAAACCATCCATGAAGAGCCAAATTGCGAAGCTGGACCGGTGCCGCTGAGCCGGGCGCTGGATCAGGCGGTTGCGGTTTTCCGTGACCGTCTGGACGCGGCCGGTGCTGAGGTGGAGGCTAGCGAACTGCCGGTAGTTCTCGCCGATGAAGTTCAGATGGGAATTGTATTTCAGAACTTGATTTCGAATGCGTTGAAGTACGCCGATCCGGACCGGGCGCTGCGCATTGGAGTTTGGCCGGAGCGGCGCAATGACGTTTGGACCATTTATTTCGCCGACAACGGCATAGGATTAGAGCCGCAATTCGCGGAACGAATTTTCGGCCTCTTTAAACGGCTGCATGGAAGAGATGTGCCGGGCACCGGCCTGGGTCTCGCAATCTGCAGAAGAATCGTGGAGCGCCACGGCGGTTCGATACGCGCCGAAGGAAAACCCGGATCCGGAGCAACGTTCGTGCTGTCCCTGAAAGCGTGGAGTCACCATGAGTCGGGCTTTGCGGATATTGCTAGCAGAGGACAATCCAGGTGATGTATTCCTGGTAAGAGAAGCGCTCAAAAGACATTCCCTAGAACACGAGCTAACGGTCGCAAAGGACGGCCAGTCCGCGTGGCAACTCATCGAAGCGGCGGACGGGGCGTTGGACCCTCGGTTCGACCTTTTCCTGTTGGACCTGAATTTACCGGTCCGGCCGGGTTTGGAGCTGCTGGGGCGAATTCGAGCGTGTAAGGGAGATATGTCGCGGGCGCTGGTCCTCATTCTGACATCTTCGAACTGGAATCATGACCGCCGCACTGCCGTGCGCGATGGGGCGGACTACTACTTCTTGAAACCTTCAACACTGGATGCATTTTTGCAGCTTGGTGCGATTATCCGGGAGCTGTGGGCTGCGCGCTGCGGCACTGCGAGCTCGGGCCGGCTGGTCGGAATGAGGATCATTTGCGATGAAGGAACAAATCCGACATGACAAGCCGTACGTGGTGATGGTGGAAGATAATCCAGGCGACGTGGAGCTTTTGCGCATCGCGCTGAACCAGCAGGGCGAACCTTTCGAACTGGCGGCCTTATCGGACGGCGATGCCGCGCTGCGCTTCATCGCTGATCAGCATGTGCGCGTTCGCGAGCCTATTCCCTGCGTGCTGCTGCTGAATGTTCATCTCCCGAAATACGGCGGAATCGAGGTACTGGCGGCTGTGCGCCGCGCGCCCGCTTTGCGGCACGTCCAGGTGGTGATGCTGTCGTCGGGAAACGTACGCCCGCGCGAAGAGGTCGAGATTCAGATGTGGGGCGCGCTGTTCCGTGAGAAGCCCCGGGAGTTTTCTGAAGTGCTGCAACTCGCCGCCGATGTTTTGGAACTCTGCAAGAAGAGCCTTGTCCTGGCTTAGCCCCGGGCGGTCAGCAACAGGCTCAGCGGGGTCCAGCGGGTTTCGTTCCTCCAGCCTTTCAGATTTGCGATTGCGTACCGGATTTCCGCCAAGGTAGGGAACAGCTCCAGAGCCAGCGTCTCCTCGGCCGCGCGGCCACCGTTGTGAGCATTAGAGGAGACTGTCGACAATTCACGAACTGACACCAATATGCTATTTTGAGAGACAATATGTCAGCCCACAATGGCGATAAGTCCCGTTTTGGACGTCAGCGGAAACAGAAGATTAACCGCAGGAAGCGGATGCGTGCTCTTCGCGCCGCGTTAGTTCAATCCGGAAGTCCTAAAACAAAGTAAAAAAGGAAGTTCGTCTACCGCCTACTAACTCTTTAGAATGGCTACTCGCGTGCATCGATTCAAGGCAGAAGGGGCCTTTGAGATGAACTCGCAATGGCTGAGAACGGAACACGATCGGTTACACGCGGTGGAGGAATGGCCGGACAGCGCGTATAAGGAAGCTGCGTTGATCGCGATTCGGTCGAAACTGGCGAGCTTAATGCGCAGCTTGGGGCCGGATGGCAGTGGATTGGATTGCGAGGTTTGCTTGAGCCGCCAGGGAAGATCCGCCCTGACGGCGATTCCGCCGAAACGGCGGGTGCCGGAAAATCCGTCCGCCGGTTTGGCCGCATAACCGTGGCTGGTTTAGTCGCGATTCATCGCCGATGCGGTCTCCAAAGCGCGACTCCGAGAGCCGAACGTGACGAAGGGGCCGCTTCGCTAAATGTGATCGTATAACCGGCAACGATCAGCGCCCCGGTGCGCTGCGCAGATCCTGAATTGGCGGCAGCAAGATATTTTACAGTTCCATTTCCCGAGCCGCTCGCCCCCGAGGTGATGCTGACCCACGGAACGCTGCTGGAGGCGGTCCACTGACACGCTGGCCCCGTGGTAATTGAAACGGACCCGCTGAAGCCCTGCTGTATTCGGGCGATTGGGCCCAGGGCGATCTGATAGCTGCACGCAGCACCAGATTGCAACACGGTAAGTGCGGTTGCTCCGAGGCTGAGGGTACCGGTTCGGGCAGCGCCCGAATTCGGCGCGACCGAATAGCCCACTGTAGCCGATCCCGTGCCGGACGAGGGGCCGGAAATCGTAATCCACGCCGCGCTACTCGAAACGCTCCAGGCAGCACCGGAAGGACTGGCGGAGATCGCCACGTTTCCCTTCCCACCGGAGGCGGGAACGTTCACCGACGACGGATTAAATGAGTACACGGCAGTCGCCGCCGCTTGTGTGACGGTCACCTTTGCGCCGGCGATGGTGATCGAGGCGGTGCGCACGGATGTTGTGGGGTTCGCCGCGACAGAATAGGTCACTTTAGCGCTGCCCGTCCCCGAGCTACCACCAGTGAACGTAGTCCAGCTGGCCGCGGTGGATGCGGTCCAGGAACACCCGGCCTGCGTCGTGACACTGGAAGAGAAACTGCCTCCGGCGGCCGGCGCACTGACGGTCAGAGGAGCCACGCTGAACGTGCAGTTCGGCTGGACGGTCACGCTCAACGCCACGGCCTGCGACAATCCGGCGCCCGTCGCCGAGATCGACAGATTGTATGTGCCGGGAACGGCGGTTGCCGCCGAACTGATCTTTACGTTGACGGCTCCTGAACCCGGCGCGCTTAGTGATGTCGGCGTGAATTGTGCGGTAATGCCGGCAGGCAGGCCCGAAACCGAAAGTGCGACCGCGGAATTGAAACCGCCGCTAACGGAAACGTTCAGCGTCAGCGCGGCGCCACCGCCTGAAGTGAAGGAAACCGATGTCGGGCTGGCGGCCAGCGTAAACGAAGGCGTAGGGGTCTTCGCATCGGCCCAATGATTCACCAGCTGCGTTACATCCAGAGAACCCAGCCCTGCAAGTCGTAACCGGCGCCTGCAGTGAAGCCGGTTTGGCCCGGCACTGAGTTGTTTCCGCTGGTTACGTCATGGAAGATCGCCGCACCACCGCCGGACTGTTTGGTGGCCAGCGTGTAAAAGGTGGGATTCGCATTTCCCAGGCGCGAGGCAGCTCGCTGGACGACCATCGACATCACGCCCGCGAGCGCCGGCGTAGGCGCCGACGTCCCGCCGTATACGTAGAACTGGCTGTTCATCACGACTAGATAGCCGTCATGTGTCGATGCCGTAAGCGCTACGTCTGGAACGTCCCGGCGGCCGTCGGCCGGAACGCCCGGCCCTGATTGCCAGGAAGGTTTCGTGTACACCTGGCTCTTCCCGCCGCCGCCCGCCCAAAGTTGCCATCCTCCGGAAATAGCCGCGCTCTGGTTCCACGCCGTTTCGGGGATGTAGCCCAGCGCGGAGGCGGAGGTGGTGGGATTCGAGTTCGCGCTCCAAATAGGCGTTCGGGTTCGCGGTGTCGGACAACTGGGTTCCACCCACGCAGGTGCTGAAGGGAGAAGAGCAGAGCGCGTTTACTCCGGCTCCGCCCGAGGCGCTACTCGATGACGGATCGTCGCAGCCGGCCGCCCCACTGTCGCCCGAAGAGACCAGGACGATGATACCTTGCGCGGCAGCTTGCTGCCAAACCGAATTCCAGAACTGGTTACCGGCAGTCCCGATCGCAGCCTCGCAACTTCCGAAGCTCAACGTCAGCACCGGCGCCAGATTATGGTTCACGATATATTGCGAGGAAAGCGCCACGCCATCGCTCGCGGAAGTGGATGCCGATAGAACGAATTGAACCGTCGCCTGGGGGGCCGTCGCTCCCGCCCATTCCACATCCAGGGTAGCTTCGCCCTGCTCGCCGCCTGCAATGACGCCTGGATCCGAGCCGTTCAGAATCACGTTCGGATTGTTCGGGGGCAACCCAAAGCGGCTGCGAAAACTCTGAACATCGGCCAGGTTGATATTGCTTCGGCCCGCCACCGCTACGCTTTGCCCAGTCCCATCGATCGCTTGCGTATACAGGGCTGAAACATCATAAATTGCGGCGAAATCGGCCGCGGCCAAGTAGTGGGTGGTATTGGAGGTGAACTGGGGCGATGCCGCCAACCCGGAAGTCAAATGCATGGGCTGCGAATGAAAATCGTGCATCGACAGCACGCCTACCACCACCTCCGCCAGAGCCTCCGGGATGCGCGGCTCCGCCGCGTTGGCGTAATGGCTTTGCCCGCCTACGCGATAGATGTGAACTTCCGTGCCAAATGCGCTCTGTACTTGGGCCACCGTACCGCTGAAAACCAGCTGTAGTCGCGACGGCGGCGGCGCTTCGACCTGGAAGCCGCGCGCGTTGAGCCAGTCCATGATCAGGCGCAGATCGTTCTCCGCCACGCCGAACCGCTGGCCAAAATCTTCCGGTGTCAGCCAGCGCTGGTATTCGGCCGACCGCGGGTCTTGCTGCGCCGCCAGCAGCTCTTCCACCGCCTCCTGCTGGCTGCGATCGGGCTGCAGCACCATGACCATGCGGTCCATGCGCGTATCCGCAGGCGCCATGCCGCGATCGAACTCCGCTCGCGCCAGCGGATGGCGATTGCCGGGACGCGTAATACTGCGGGAGTCATCGATTACGCCGCGGATGCGCTCGATCGGGCGGATCGCGCGGAAGTCTTTGGGCGCCGTCTGCGCTGTCGCGGAGCCGATCAGAAGAGCAAAAAATGAGGAAGCAGTAGACCAACGTAGATGTCCGGGGGTCATCTGCTGCGCTTATCGGCGCGCAGAATCAGCTCGGAAAAAGTTTTTACCTACTTAGGGTAATTTTCTGGGATCGGGCGGCCGCTCTCTCTATAGCACTTCGAGAATCACGCATTTCAAGTACATCGTCTCTGGTACGGTAAGCAGGATCGGGTGATCCTGCGCCTGGGTTCGGCGTTCCAGCACCCGCAGCGGCCGATGCGTATCGAGTGATGCAGCCGCGATGGTTTCCAGCAGCATCGCCTCGCTCAGATGATGCGAGCATGAGCATGTAATTAATACTCCGCCGCTCCCTAGCAGTTCCAGCGCGCGGCGATTGATTTCCTTGTAGCCTCGAACCGCAGCCTCCAAATTGCTCCGTGACTTGGCGAATGCGGGGGGATCGAGCACCACCACGTCGAAACGGCGCCGGGCGGAAGCGTGCGCCGCCAGCAGCTCGAACACATCCGCTTCCCGGAACTCGACGTTGGCAATTCCATTGGCTTCGCAATTGCGCCGGGCGGACGCAAGACTCGCCTCCGAGCTGTCTACGGCTTCCACGGAATCGCAGCTGGCCGCCATGTGCATGGCGAATCCGCCGGTGGAGGTAAAGCAGTCCAGAGCGCGGCCGCGCGCGAACTGGGCTGCTGCTAAATAATTTTCACGCTGATCCAGAAAAATGCCGGTCTTCTGGCCGTGCACCAGGTCGGCGAGGAATGCGAGCCCATTCATCTGCACCGTTACGTTATCGGGAACCGTGCCGCGCAGGACGCCTGAAACGAGCGCCAGCGATTCGCGTTTTCGCACGGCGGCGTCATTTCGCTCGACGATGCCGGCAGGCGTGAACAGCTCTTCCAGGCAGCTCACGATATCGCCTTTGACCCGATCCATGCCTTGATCGAGGGTTTGGAGCGTGAAGTAGTCGCCGTAGCGGTCGATCACTAGACCCGGCAGAAGATCAGCTTCGGCGTGCACCAGGCGGTAGGCGTTCGAGTCGATCACCACGCGCTTACGGTGAGCTTCGGCCGCGGCGATCCGCGCGAGATAAAAAGCCCGCTCAACGGGTTGCACATGCTGGGCCAGCATTCGCAGGCAGATTTGCGAGCTATCGCTATAGTGCGCAACGCCCAGCGCGGCGCCCTTCGGATCGACAACCAACACCGCTTCCCCGGCTGCCGCTTCTGCGCGATCCAATACATCGCTTGCAAAAATCCACGGGTGCCCGGACGCAACGCGGTTAGCCGCTTTTCGATTCACTCGGACGGCGTGCAAATCTCAGTGTACTGACATCCGCATTTTTTCGAGACGAGCAATGCGGTCCCCCGTGGAAGGATGCGTCGAGAACAGCCGCATCAAGCTATCTCCGCCGCTGAAGGGCTTAATGATGAACAAGTGCGCAGTGGCGGGATTTACGTCAGCCATCGGGATGCGCTTGGACCAGCTTTCCAATTTCGACAGCGCCGCGATCAGCTCGTCCGGGTTGTGTGTCACATCCGCGGAAGTCTGGTCGGCCGCGTATTCACGCGTGCGCGAGATCGCCATTTGAATCAGCATGGCGGCGATCGGCGCCAGGATCAGCATGAACAGCCCCGCCCATGCGCTGCCGCGATCCTCTTCATCGTCGCGCGCGCCGCCAAACCAGAGTGCCATCCGCGCCAGGAAGGTAATGGCCGCCGCAATAGTTGCCGCCACCGAACTGGTGAGAATGTCGCGATTTTTGACATGGCCTAACTCGTGCGCCACCACACCCTCGAGTTCCGAATCGTTCATCAAACGCAGTACTCCGGCCGTGAACGCTACGGAAGCATGCTCGGGATTGCGGCCAGTAGCGAACGCATTAGGAGATTCATCGGGGATCAGCCACAGTTTGGGCATCGGGAGCCCCATGCGCTGCGTGAGGCTTTGGACCAGCGGAAAAACACGCTGGTAGACCTCCGGATTTTCGGTGGGCGTTACCGGCTGTGCCGAGTACATCGAAAGCGCCATCTTGTCGGAAAAATAGTAGCCGAAGAAATTCATGGCGACAGCAATCCCGAGCGCGGTGTAAAGCCCGTTGCGGCCGCCGATCATCTCGCCGCCGAACAGCAACAACCCGCTCATGATCCCCAGCAAAAGCGCGGTCTTCAATCCGTTCATAGTGGTAACGTTCTGATAATTTGATTATCGCGCTCGCCCGCCGGGTACAGCTATTTGACCGCGATCGTAACCGGCGGGCTAGTCTGGCCCGCGACAGTTAGGATTACCGGCACTTGACTGCCCGGCGCGACACCGGCGGGCACGATGGCGTCGATCTGGTAAAGACCGACAAATCCGGGAGACAGGCCGGAGAAAAAGACGTTGGCGGGCTTGCCGCCGATCGTCACGCTGGGCGCGGCCACCGTGTTCGCCAGAGGCGACGAGGGCGCTCCCGCACCGTCAGCAACCGCCGGAGAGACGGCGCCCAACCCAGTACAGAAAATCGCGAGAGCCTCGCCCGCGCTAACGGGGGTGCTCGGATGCGCCACCGCATAGGTGACTGCGTTCACGATTGCGCCTTGTGCCGGCGGGTCGCCGGGAGCGGGGTAAGGAAAGACGGCTGGTTCACTCGCGGCCACGTTGACCGAAATAGGGATCGAGTAAGTGTTGTCGCGCTGAACGAGAATCTGCTGGCTGGTGTTGATGTTGGTGGCGGCTGGGACCACGGCGTTCACTTGGCCGCCCGCCGAATAGAGCAACGGCAACTCGGTGCCGGCCATGATCGCGGTTGCGCCCGCCAGGGTTGTGGTCAGGGGCAGCTCCGAAGCCGGCTGAGTACCGTTGGCCAGGTTTTGTCCGAACAGCGAAATGATGGAACCGGGCGCCAGCGGCGCATTGGCGGCAAAGCTGGCGCCGCTTACCGCGGCTGACAATAGCGGAGCCGGCGAGGGATCGCCCAGCCCGCCCGACACCTCGCGGGTTCCGGTCAGATTCTGTGCTGCATTAGTAGCCGTGAGCGTCAGCGTCACCGGCCCGGGACTGCTGCCGGCTTGCCAAGTGCTGTGCCACATCCCCGCTTGTTGGGGCTGCAAGCTGAGCGGCGGATCTCCATTGGAGAACGATATTGTCACGCTGCCGCTGTTGAGCGCGTTACCGCAATCGTCGCGGACCTCGGACTCGATCGCGATAGGCCATGCCGCCGGAAGTCCAAACGACTGTCCCAAAGTCGTGATGATCGGAACCAATTGCGTCGGCGTGCATCCCGCATTGCCGTGGGCGCCGAGCCCGATTGCGGAAGCGCCGGCCGGAGGCGCGGTGACGATCGTCCTGATCCCTACCCGGCGAATGTTGCCGTCGGAGAACTGCAGCGTCAGTTCCGCGTTGTACACGCCCGCCGATAACCCGCTGGTTACCGGCTGTACCACCACGCGCGTAGGCTGTGAAGGGAAGACCGTGGACGTACGTGGGCCAAGGTTGAACTGATTGTGCGGATCGCTGCCGATCACGCTAGAAACGTAGCTCTGCGGCGCCGCCGCCAGGTCGTAAATAAACAGATTCGCAGAGCCAGGCGAAGGTGCGCCTTGTACTGCATGGAACACGAGTTCCGTAGGCTGAACCACTGGTCCAGGGTTTTGGCCGGCAGGCAGCACGCGCAATGCGACAGTTGCAACCTGGGGGGAATTGGCTGCAGTGGGCGAATCCACTCGCACTAAGCCGAAGTAAAATCCCGGAGCTAGCCCCGTTTGGTCGACATTCACCGTCACTACCGGCGTCGCACCATTCGCGTCGGCAGCGCCGGACGAAGGCATCGCGGAAAGCCACTGCTGGCCCCCGGATAACGTTTTGGTTGAAACATTGAACGCCATGCTACCGCGCCCGATGTTCGTCACCCCGAAACTGCCGGGCGGCACCACGCCGCCTGAGGCGACGGAGATAAACGAGAGTGCGGCATGCGATAGCTGGATCGCCTGATCGAGCGTGCTGATGGTCATCGTTACCGGAACACTGAGGGTCTGGTTGGTGACCGCGCTGGAAACGCTGATGGCGCCAGTATAGGTGCCGGCCGGCAATTTGCCAGGATCGGCGGTGACCGACAGGGTTGCCGGCGACCTTGGAGCGGCTGTGCCGGAATCCGGAGATACGCTCAGCCACGAGCCGCCGCTGGCGGTCGTGGTGCTGGCCGAAAAAGCCAGCGCGCCCGTTCCCGTATTCATTACGCGCAACTGCTGTGTCAGCGGGCTCGTCGGATTTCTCGGGAAGGTGAACGATAGTGTCGTGCTGTCCGCCGCCAGGTTTGGATTCGCGCCCGGCACTACCTGGACCGCAACGGTTACGGTGGTATTTACTGGCACGGCATTGGCCGACCCGATGTTAATAGTCCCCTGGTAGGGACCCCGCATAAGATTCGCAGGATCCACCCGGATCTGCAGCAATTGTGGCGTGACTCCGCTGGATGCGCTCAGCATCAGCCAATCGGACCCAGGGCTAACGGTGGCCGAGAAGCCTAACCCTTCAACCGGGCTGGACACAGTGATCTGTTGAGGAGAAGTAATCGCGCCGCTGGCGCGCGCGGTAAAGCTCAAAGTGGCCGGCGCGACGGAGATCGGAGGTGGAGCGGCGAGCACCTCCCGAATCCGGTTCGCCGCCGCATCCGAGATCAGTAGATCCCCTTTAGAGTCGAACAGCAGCCCGCGCGGCATCATGAAGTTGGCCTGCCGGGCGAGGCTGCCGTCCCCCGAAGACGCGATACCGCCAGTTCCGGCAAAAGTATCGATGATTTCACTGCTGTTCACGAACCGCACTCGGCCGTTCAGGCTGTCAGCAATATAGAGGTTGCCCGATTGGTCCAAAGCGAGGCCGGTGCGCTTGACCGCTGTCATGCTCGCCTGCGTGGCCGGACCCCTATCGCCGGAGAATCCCGCCGTCCCGCTTCCTGCGATCGTTTTCAAATGCCCGTCCGCCGTGACGTATCGGATGACATTGCTATTGGCTCCGGCGGGTTGCTCCTCAAAATACAGTCCGCCGGAACCGTCGGGAAGCACAGTAGTCGGTATTGAAACTGGCGAGTTCAGCGCCAGCACGCCGTCCGGCGAGACCGCCTGCTTCCCGTTTCCGGCCACAGCATGGATAGTCTTGTCCGGAGTGATCTTGTAGATCATGTTGGCCAGCGCGTCCGAAACGTAGAGATTTCCGGACGCGTCGCGCGCCAACCCACCTCCTATCTGGATATTGGCCGAAAATGCGGGCGCACCATCAGTGCTGTTGTTTCCGCCAAAAATGATGAAACTCTGATTGCCGCTGGGACTGATCTGAAGAAGCCGGTGCAGAAGCAGTACGTACACGTTCCCAGCTGCGTCCGAAGCGATCCCGTTCAGAGACTCCACGTTACCCAACGGAGGGTAGTTGGTAGGGTTCAAAATGGAACTGATAATCCCCGCCGGCGAAATTGCCCGCACGCTGGCGTTGAGCGTATCCAAAAGGTAAATCGTTCCATCGGGCGCCTGAGTCATCGCCGCCGGTCCTTGAATATACGCGTCCACCGCCGGGCCGCCATCACCTCCAAAACCGTACCTGCCGTTACCGGCAATGGTCGTCAGGAAACCCTTACCGTCGATCTTGCAGAGGTGTCCATCACGGCTGTCGGCGACATACAAATTGCCGGCTGAATCGAACGCGACGCCGCTATTATCTGAGAACCGCTGTCCCACAATGTACGCGGTACTCGCGGGGATGCTCGTACTGAAGATATTAGGCACCGGGCTGGTGACCAATGTGGTGCTGCTGCCGGAGAATTTCAACAAATATCCGTTCCCGGGCGAAAAGACGTAGACCGCTCCGGCCGGATCCACGGCTACGCCGGTTGCAAAACCAAGATTGATGCTTAGCGGCGGCGCGCCATTGGCGGGCGGTGCCGATCCTCCGCCCGCAATCGTGGAAATAATTCCTTGCGGTGTGATTTTGCGGATTCGTGCGGGGAAGTTGAACACATCGCCATCGGCGATGTAGAGATTTCCCTGAGCGTCAACAGCCAGACCGTTCGGCTGCGACAGCTTCGCGGACGTCGCCGGGCCGGAATCGCCGGAATAACCGTTGACGCCCGAGCCTGCATAGGTGCGCAGAACGCCGGTAGAAGGCGGCAAGACGCGCACGCGGTTGGCTTCGCTGAAATAAAGATTTCCGCTGGCGTCCAGCGCCAGCCCCGTTATGAATCCGAGTGCAGCCTGCGTGGCCGGCATTCCATCACCGGGGCTATTGGTCCCGCCGCCGGCAATAGTGGAGATGGTCCCGTCCGGCGTCACCGCGCGGAGGTAATGGCCGTCTCCGAAATAGATTGTGCCCTGCTTGTCCACGACGATTCCGCCCAATGCAGTAGGCGCGCCCACGCCCGCATACTGTATGGCACTGTCCGTGGCCGCAATGGCCGCTGAAGTGGCCGGCCCGCCGTCGCCTGAATACCCAGCGATCCCGTTCCCAGCCACCACGGAAAGCGTACCGTCGGCCGCGGAGACCTTCAGTATCAGGTGCTCCAGCGGATCGGTGAAATATACGTTGCCAGCCGTATCGGTCGCGACGCCGTTCACATAGCCGATGGGTACATTGGTGGCGAGTTGCCCGGCACCAGTGAAGGTGGGATCGCTTCCGGCGATCGTGGTGACTACGTTCTGCGCCGCTGCTGCGCCTACGAGTAACGCGAGCAAAGAAAGCCCGCGCACAGATAGAGACCAGAATGCGTACCGAGCGCCAGCGGGGGCGCGTTTGTTGCCGGCCGACTTCGCTGGCATGAAAGCGCTATTGTAACGTGCGACTGCGCTGGCCAGCTTGAGCCGTGGTAGATTGTAGCCTCAGAAAGGCCGAAGCTGGGATGCGAATGCGAACTCCGCGGTGGATTTTTCTGTTGACGTTTTGTAGCCCCTGTTTAGCGCAAAATCCACCGGCCGACCCGCGGGGCATCTACGTTTACACCGAACACCTGGCTCAAGATGCGTCGCTGGTTACGCAAGCGCTCAGCGTAGCGGGCGTTGACGGACTCACGTTGTTGCTCGGATGGGCATCACTGGAGCCCAGCCGGGGTTCGTTTAGCTGGACGGAATTGGACCAGTGGATGAGCACGGCCGTGCAGAGCAACAAGAAAGTCGCGCTGGCGATTCGCGCCGGACAGGATACGCCTTGCTGGCTCTTTCAGGCGCCTGCGTGCGGCGCCGGATATTCTAAGCCCTACGCGGGCGCGACGCCGCTCTCGTTCCTGGTGTCGCCGCGCGAAGGCGTCGGCCAATCCACTTGCAATCCGGAGACGATCGCCGCGCCGTGGGACCCGGTATTCCAAAGCGAGTGGGCCGCGTTGCTAGGCGCCGTCGCCGCGCACTTGAAATCCGCCGGCGAGTACCAGGCCCTAACCTCCGTCCGGCTCACGGGGATCAATCGAACCACTTCCGAACTGCGCCTGCCGGCCGAGATGTTGAGTTCTCCCTGCACCACCAACTCGGTTGCCACCTGGCTCGCCGCCGACCCGCCTTTTCGCAGCGCAACGCTGCTAAGCGCCTGGGATCAGCTCACGACGACGTTTTTGACGAATTTCCCTGACAAGCTGTTCGGGGTCGAGATCATTCCCACGGCGTCCGGCGATTCGAACCTGGAATATCCGTTCCCCGCCATCGATGACCAAGGCTGCGCGTATCAGCCGCCCTGGCCCGCCGATCCGCAGGACCCGAACTACAAACCCACACCGTGTTTGAATAAATCGGCTACGCCGGATCAAAACGCGCCCCTGCTCGCGCTGGCAAGCCAAAGATTTGCCAACCGGCTGTCGGTTTCTTATCAGAATCTGGATTTGAGCCAGCCTGCTCAGCCGTACGTCGTCTATGCCGCTCAGGCCTGGGGCACGGCCATCGGTTTCCAAACCAATGACTATGACAATTTGCAGCGAGCCGCCTGCTCGGGCGGCTCCGCCAAACCAGGACCTTGCACTTCCTCCAGCTACCTCGCACTGCTCGAGTTGGGAATCTTTCCACTGGGCAAGAGCAATCCGCTTCGCGCCGAATACATCGAAGTTCTCCCGCCGGACGCAATCAGTTTCCCGGACGCTGTCAATCAGGCGCATCGCGAGCTGCTGATCCCACAGATCAGCGCGGGCGGCGTGATCATACATGCCGGAACTTCGGGAGTCGCGTCGCCGGGATCGCTGGTGGATATATACGGCAGTAACCTGGCCGGAGCCGCTGCCTCTGCGATGGGCGGGTCTTCCCTGCCCGAGACGCTCGGCGATGTTCAAGTACTGGTGAACGGTACCCCGGCGCCGCTGATCTACGCCGGGCCGCAGCAGATCGTGTTTCAACTGCCTTACGAGACGCGTCTGGGAATGGCGCAGGTCGCCGTCATATCCGGGGGCGTGTCGGGCGCGGCGGCTCCGCTCTCGGTCCAGCGAGCCGCGCCGCTGGTGCTGACCTACGGCGCGAACCGGGCCATCGCGGTCAATTCGGATGGAACCGTGAACGGCGCAGGAAACGGAGCCAAGCCGGGCAGCTTTGTCACCGCTTACTTGATTGGCTCTGGCCCACTCGACAACCCGATCCTGACGGGCGAACTGGCGCCCGCCTCGCCGTTGTCGCACGAATCGCTTCCGACCACTATGAAGGTAGGGGGATCGCCCGCCACCGTGCAGTTCGCGGGCATGGCGCCCGGTTTCGTGGGCTTGATGCAACTCAACTTCGTGTTGCCGACTCTTCCGCCGGGTGACTATCCGGTTGAGGTTGCCATCGGCGGCATATCCAGCAATCAGCCATTGCTGGCCGTCTCACGCTGAGCCGTCGAGCTCGAGCGCAGCTCAACTGCTCTCGTGTTGCTGATGCAAGAGTGCCATCGATAACCGCGAAACCTGGAAAGAATTCCAGGTCGAAGCTGGTGGTCGGACGGTTGCGCTTCAGGAAACAAAGCACTTGCAGATTGGCAGATCGGTTGCACCTTTGCCAGCGCCAAGGGGGAGTGACGTGTACAAACTAACGCTGATGCTGCTGCTGACGGGGTCAATCTGCGCTCAGGCTCCGGCGCCACAGAATGGGCCGGCGGCGGGCGACCCGTCCCAACCCATCTTTCGTGTGACGGTGGTCGAGCGTACCACCAATGCCGTTAGCTATCGCCATCGCGATGGCTGGACGAAAGTAGATCTGCGAGGCACGCCGCTGGCCCCCGATGCCACCGGCCATGCCGACGTCAACAGCCGGCCAGGTTACATCGAGGTCAAAACCGAGATGCACAAGCTCCTGCCGGCATCGCAGTACGGGCCCGAATACATGACCTATGTACTTTGGGCGATCACACCCGAGGGCCGGGCGAAAAACTTAGGCGAGGTGGTGCTCGATGACGGCAATTCGCACCTGGACGTTACGACGGATTTGCAAGCCTTCGCGCTGATCGTCACTGCGGAACCGTATTTCGGCGTCACGCAGCCCAGCGACGTGGTGGTAATGGAGAACATCATCCGGCCGGACACTCTCGGCAAAGTGGAGCAGATGAGCGTCAAATACGATCTGCTCAAGCGCGGCACGTACACGATGACGGCCATGCCTGGGAGATTCCACGCCGTGCCGGTAGACAAGCGCACTCCACTGCAGTTGCTGGAGGCACAGAACGCGCTGCAGATCGCGAAATTCGCTAATGCCGATACGTACGCCAAGGATACTTACGATAATGCGGCGGAGCTGCTGCGCCAGGCCGAGGCCTACCACGCCCGCAAAGAGGTAGGCTCCAAACCCGTGATCATGACCGCGCGCGAATCGGTGCAAGCCTCCGAGACTGCGCGGCTCTTGGCATTGAAACGGCAGGGCGACGAGCAAATTGCGCGGGAGAAGAAGGAAGCGGCTGACCGCGAAGCGGCGGCGCGCGCGCAAGCCCAAGAGTCGGCTCGTCAGAAAGCGCTGGCCGACGCTCAGGCGGCCGAAGAAGCCCGGCAGGCCGAAGCCGAGGCTCGCCGCGCGGCTGAAGAGAAAGCGGCGGCAGAGGCGGCTCGCGCCAACGAAGAAGCGGCACGTTTACGCGCCCAGCAGGCCAAAGCAGCCGCGGATGAGCAGCAGCGTCAAGCCGAGCAGGCTCGCTTGCTGCAGCAGCAGGCCGAATTGAAAGCGCAGGAAGCAGACCGTCTGCGGCAACAGGCCGAACAAGCCCAGCAGCAGTTGCGCATGCAATTGCTCCAACAGTTCAATCTCATCCTGGAGACTCGGGACACCGCCCGCGGATTAATCGTCAACATGTCCGACGTGCTGTTCGACTTCAACAAATACACATTGCGCCAGGAAGCGCGCGAGAAGCTCGCCAAGATCTCGGGCATTATACTTTCGCATCCAGGCCTGAAGCTGGAAGTGGATGGCTACACCGATAGTATTGGCAGCGACGATTACAATATGAAGCTATCGCAGCAGCGCGCCGATGCGGTGCGAGCGTATTTAACCGGGCAAGGGCTTGCACAAGACAATGTTTCCGCCATCGGTTTCGGCAAGCAGAATCCGGTGGCTTCCAACGATACCTCGGAAGGCCGGCAGAAGAACCGCCGCGTTGAGTTGGTGGTCTCCGGAGACATTATCGGCACGCCGATCGCGCCGACAAAATAATCGCGCACGACAAAAATTAAGAGCTGTCCGCCGAAACGAACGGCGGACAGCTCATTTGTTTTCGGCGAAGATCGACCCCGCCTCGAATCTAGTTGTTATTGACTTGCACTTTGATCGCTCTCGGCTTGGCGATCTCTTTCTTCGGCAGCATGATCGTCAGGACGCCATTGTGGTAATCGGCGTGGACATTCTCAGCGTCCACCGTATCGGGAACCGTGAAGTAGCGCACGAACGACCCGTAGCTGCGTTCCAGTCTGTGAAAACCCTTGTTCTTCTCGTCAGTTTCGAACTTCCGTTCGCCCTTCAACGTCAGAGTTCCATTTTCGAGCTGAATGTCGATGTCCCTCAGGTCCATGCCAGGAATGTCGGCCTTAAGAACTAAGTCATTCTCTGTCTCTAAGATATCGACGGCGGGCGCCCACGGCCGGGAGGTCGGTTGGCTAAGCAGCCGGTTGACTGTGTCTTGAAAGACGCGCAGCCCGGTCGGGAAATCTTCGGTATCGGCGAAAGGGTTGTACTTGAGCAGTGGCATAAAGTTTTGTCAAATCCTCCTGTAAATCTGATCGCAAGTACATAATAAAATATGAGTTCTTTTATGTCAAGTCTTATGACAACAAAATTTTTATTGGCCTGATCGTAACTACGACCGAAAAGGTCCGCTATACTGTTCTAGAAAGCGCTTCACAACAAGTAGCCCAGGACCTCGACGTGCTTATGAGACCGGCAAAGAGTGACCGCATGATGCAACTGAGTGTCAACAAGGACCTATCTGCTGCGCGAAATGCCGCTTTCTCACCCAAAACGCTTGCCCAGCTCCCCCAAGGAGTATCGGGAATCCTCGATCGCTTGGATCTTCCCGAAGATGTCGCCCGCCGTTTGATGGAACTCGGATTCCTGCCGGGCCAAGTCATTGTGCCGGCCCGGAGCGCACCGGGCGGCGAGCCGCGCGTATACCGCGTGGATGGTTCCGAGGTCGCGTTGCGGCGTGAAACGGCCGCGCGTTTGATCCTTCGGTCGGCCGCGAGAGACGCCGGCCGAACTCGAAAATCATGAGCGATTGCCACGGTTGTGCTGGATGCAGTGTTGCTTCCGCGGCACGCCCCGCGCGCGCCGGTACGCGGCCGCACGTGGTTGCGATCATCGGCCCACCCAACTCGGGCAAATCCACTCTCTTCAATCGCCTCACCGGACTTCGTCAAAAAGTCGCCAACTTCCCGGGCGTGACGGTTGAGCAGCGCGTCGGTCGCGCCAAAACCAAAGGCGATCGCGAAATCATGCTTGTCGACCTGCCGGGCGTATACAGCTTGAATCCCCGCTCGGAAGATGAGCAGGTCACCCGCGATGTGCTGGCCGGCGAGATGGCCGGAATCCCCAAGCCGGACGCCGTGCTGCTGATTCTGGATTGCACCAACCTCGCCCGCCACCTCGTGCTGGCTGCGCCCATCCTAGCCTTGAAGCTGCCGACGCTGGTCATTTTAAATATGGCCGACGACCTGGCCAGCCGCGGCGGCAAAGTTGATACCGCGGAACTTGCGGGCGAGTTAGGTGCTCCTGTGGCCCTGATCAGCGCGGCCAAGGGCGACGGAGTCGAAAAAGTTTTTCAGTTCATGGAAGGGACCGCGGCTGGAACTACTTCCCTGACCGTCCCCAAGGTCGAGCTTCCCGTCCTGCAAGATATTCCGCGCTGCCGCCAATGGGCACAACAGGTGGGTAGCGGCGCAGCTTATCAGGCACCCGCTCCTCCGCTCTGGACGCGCCGGCTGGATGGACTCTTCTTACACCCCGTGGCGGGGCTGGTGATTTTCGCGGCTGTCGTCGCGGGCGTATTTCAAACCATCTTCAGCTTGGCTAAACCGATCATGGACGGCCTTCAATCCCTGGTGGAAATCTCCGGCCAGTGGATTCAGAACGTGATGCCGCCGTCCGTCTTTCGGTCCTTGCTGGTAGACGGCGTATGGCACGGCGTGGGCTCGGTCATCGTATTTCTGCCGCAGATTCTGTTGCTGTTCCTGTTCATCGGCATTCTCGAAGATTCCGGCTATTTGGCCCGCGCGGCTCTGATCGCCGATCGAACTATGGCTAAGTTCGGGCTTCAGGGAAAATCGTTCATCCCGCTGTTGTCCGCCTACGCGTGCGCGGTTCCAGCCATCATGGCTACGCGCACCATCGAAAGCAAGCGCGACCGTCTGGCCACCATTCTCATCGCACCTTTGATGACCTGCTCGGCGCGGCTGCCGGTTTACACGCTGATCATCGCTGCCTTTATTCCCGAGCATCGTCTTCTGGGGCCGCTGCTCGGCACGCAAGCCGGCGCGCTGCTCGCACTGTATATTCTGGGATTCGCGGCCGCGATCATTACCGCCAAGGTCTTAAAATCTTCGGTCCTAAAGAGCGAACGGACGCCGTTCGTGTTGGAGATGCCTCCTTACCGGATGCCAACCCTTCGTTCGCTCGGCATTCGCCTATATGACCGCTCCAAAATCTTCCTGCACCGCGCCGGAACCGTGATTCTGGTGGTCGCGGTGGTGCTATGGGTTCTGCTGCATCTGCCGCTGCACAACGGCAAAGCGCCGGACATCGGCGAAAGCTTCGCCGGCATGATCGGCCACGCCGCCGAGCCCGTAATCAAACCGCTCGGGTTTAACTGGAAAATAGGCATTGGCCTGATCAGCTCCATCGCCGCGCGCGAGGTGATTGTCGGCACGCTTGGAACAATCTACGCCGTGGAAGGCAGCGAGGACTCAGCCGGGCTGCGGCACGCCTTGCAGCACGAACTTTCCCCGGGCGGCGCGGTAGCGCTGCTGATCTTCTTCGCGTTCGCCATGCAGTGCATGTCCACCGTGGCCGTAGTGCGGCGCGAAACCGGAGGCTGGAAATGGCCGGCCGTTCAGTTCGCCTACATGACCTTCCTGGCCTACGTGTGCGCGCTGATTACCAATGAAGTAGTTGGGTCCGGTGTACTCAAAGTAATGGCGCGCCTCTAGCGGCCTTTTGGCCTGTTTGTTTAATGCAAGAGGGAACGGTCTGGTAGCATGGAAATTTCCATGCAAAATGTGATCATCGTTGGCTCCGGCTGCGCCGGAAATACGGCGGCGCTATACACGGCGCGCGCCAATTTGAAGCCGCTCGTTATTGCCGGCCACGAGCCTGGTGGCCAACTGTCGCTCACCACCCTGGTCGAAAATTTTCCAGGTTTCCCCGAAGGTATCGAAGGGCCGGTTCTGGTGGAAAACATCAAAGTCCAGGCCGAGCACTTTGGGGCCGAATACCTGCACGGCACGGTGATCGAAGCCGATCTTTCACGCCGGCCCTTCCGGCTGAACGTGGACAACGAATGGCACGAGGCCCGAACCGTCATCATCGCTTCGGGCGCTTCCGCGCGCTGGCTCAACCTGCCTAATGAGCAAAGACTTATCGGACATGGGGTCAGCTCTTGCGCCACGTGCGACGGCTTCTTTTATCGCGGCAAGAAGATCATGGTGATCGGCGGCGGCGACTCCGCCATGGAAGAGGCGAATTTCCTGACCCGCTTCGGCGAGCAGGTGGCGCTGGTGCACCGGGGCGAAAACTTCCGTGCGTCCAAGATCATGCTGGAGCGCGCGCGCAACAATCCTAAGATCGAATTCATCACCAATACCGTCGTCGAGGATGTTTACGATGCCGACCAGCATCTGGTCACGGGGGTCAAGCTGCGCAACCTTCAAACCGGCGAAAGCTGGGTCAGGGATGTAGACGGCTTTTTCGTCGCGATCGGGCACATCCCCAATACGAAGCCTTTTGAAGGCCAGATCGATCTGGATCCCGATGGCTATATCGTCTCGAAAGGCGGGGCGCGCACCAACGTGAAGGGAGTCTTTCACGCCGGCGATGTGCAGGACCGCACTTATCGTCAGGCCATCACCGCCGCGGGCGCCGGATGCATGGCCGCCATAGAAGTCGAACGCTTCTTGGAAGCCGAAGGCCACTAGCCCCGCATCCCTACAAACGCGCTGAGAAGCCTGGGCGCCAAATCCTACTGTCTAGTGGATGTGTGGGATCGCCGGTTTCGTGAGCACGGTGCCATTGAGCGGCGCGGTCACAAACCTCGCCCGGATGACTGAAGTTCTGCGGCATCGCGGTCCTGACGATTTTGGCTTTTACCACGATGATTTCGCCCATTTGGGCCATCGGCGCTTGAGTATCGTCGATTTGGCCGCGGGCCGCCAGCCGATCTCGAACGAATCCGGCGCTTTGTGGATCATCTACAACGGAGAGACCTACAATCACGCGGAGTTGCGCCGCTCGCTGGAACGCAACGGCCATCGATATCGCACGCGCTCCGATACCGAATCCATTCTCCACGCCTACGAGCAATACGGCCCCGAGTGTCTCGCGCTCTTTCGGGGCATGTTCGCATTCGCAATCTGGGACAGAACCGAGCGCGTGCTATTTTGCGCCCGCGACCGCCTGGGCGTCAAGCCGCTCTACTACTACTGGGACGGCCAGTTATTTGCGTTTGCCTCCGAAATCAAAGCGCTCTTGGAACATGCGGCGATCTCGCCGGACCTGGACGAAGCGATGCTTCCCGAAGTTCTGGCGTTCGGCTACACCAACGCTGACCGTACGTTGTTCCGCGGCATTCGCGCGCTGATGCCCGGACATCACCTGACTCTGGATCTGAAGCGGGCGCAGCCGGGCCCGCGGATCGGAAAGTATTGGGACGTTCCCGTAGCTGGAGATTCGTCAAATGAGGTGGGCTGCACCGCGGAAACCCGCAGGCGGTTGGACGAGTCGGTCCGTATGCGGATGATGAGCGATGTTCCGCTCGGGATTTTCTTGAGCGGCGGACTGGACTCGAGCGTGATCGCAGCGCTGGCCACGCAGGCCTCGGACCAGCCGGCGAAAACGTTCTCCGTCGGCTATCGTGAAGCGCCGTTTAGCGAACTGCAATATGCGTCTCATGTCGCGCGCAGCCTCGGAACTGAACACCGCGAAATCGTGATCGGCCGGGATGAGTTTTTCAACGCTCTTCCGCGCCTGATCTGGCACGAGGACGAGCCACTGGCTTGGCCCTCCAGTGTCTCGCTGTACTTCGTGTCGAAGTTAGCCTCCCAGCACGTGAAAGTGGTCCTCAGCGGCGAGGGCAGCGACGAGCTGTTCGCCGGCTACGAGCGCTATCGCTGGCATCTATTCAACGAGCGCGCAGCAGCGGCGTATCAAAGAATTCCGGCGCCGCTCCGCCGCCGGATCGGCTCGCTTTGCGCAGCATCCCCGCTACTGGGCTGCTCGCTGCGCCGCAAGCTCAAGCACACGTTCCTCACCCGCGATGCCACGCTTGAGTCCCTGCTGCTGGACAATTTCTACGCCACATTCTCCCAAGAGGAATGCGGACAACTGCTCGCGGGAGGGGCGGCAGACGCCTATGCGGCCTTTCTGCGGTACTGCAACCCGCGCCCGGCTTCCTCTTCGCTCTCGCACCTGCTCTATGCCGACCAGAAAACGTATCTCGTGGCGTTGCTGATGAAACAGGATCGAATGAGCATGGCGGCTTCCATTGAAAGCCGCGTGCCTTTTCTCGACCATACCCTGGTCGAATTCGCGGCGGGCATTCCCGACCGCCTCAAAATCCGCGGCGGCACTCAAAAATATGTGCTGAAAAAAGCCGCCGCGGACCTGCTGCCGCGAAAGATTGTGTATCGGAAGAAGATGGGATTTCCAACCCCGCTTCGTCACTGGCTGCGCGGGCCGGAAGCTGAGCCGCTCTACAAAATGCTTCGTGCGCGCGAGGGCCTGCTCGCCGCCTACCTGGACGTGCGTCACATCGATGGCCTGATCGCTCGCCATCAATCGGGCCTGGAGGACGCCACGGACCGCATTTGGCGATTGGTCAATCTGCAAATCTGGGGCGATCTATTCCTGACTGGGCGCCGCGCAGCCGTCATGGGTGGCCGGGACGCACTGCCTGTAGCAGTATGAAGATTCTCTGGGTCAAGTCGGATTTTCTACATCCCACTACGCGTGGCGGGCAAATCCGCACGCTTGAAATGCTAAAGCGCCTCCACCGGCGCCACGAAATCCACTATGTAGCGTTTGACGTCGCTGAACAAAGCGAAGGAGTCGTGCGCAGCCCGGAATACTGCACGCGAGCGTATCCAATCCCGCGCCGGATCGCGCCGCACGCTTCTCCTGCGTTTTGGGCTGAAGCCGCTCGAAACGCGTTCTCGAACTTGCCCCTGTCCGTAGCACGTTATCGATCCCAGGCCATGCAACGGCGAATCGCGGAACTGAGTGGCAGCGCCAGCTTTGATGCTGTCGTCTGCGATTTCCTGTTTCCGGCGCAGAACATCCCCGATCTCAGCCGCGTCGTTCTGTTCCAACATAACGTCGAAGCGCAAATCTGGAAGCGTCGCGCGCAGCACACGGCGCCTGCGCCGCTCCGGTTCTATATCCGCGGCCAGCACCGCAAGATGTGGCGTTATGAGCGGGAGGTCTGCCGTGCCGTTCGGCGTATTGTTGCGGTCTCGGATCAGGATGCCGAAATGATGCGGCGTGAGTATGGAGCCGGCGATGTTCGCCCTGTCCCGACGGGCGTAGATGTAGATTTCTTTAGCCGGCCGCCCGATTTCGACGGCGGTCCCAGCCTGCTGTTCGCCGGGTCCATGGACTGGATGCCCAACGCCGACGGCGTCCACTGGTTCGTAAGCGAAGTGCTGCCGCGCATCCGCAAGCGCCTTCCTGGTTGCACACTCACCTTGGCCGGGCGTCGGCCGGGTCGCTCGGTGCGAAGCCTGGCAGCGAAAGATCCTGCCATTCGCGTCACCGGCACCGTCCCCGATATCCGGCCGTATTTGTGGGAATCTTCGGTCGCTATCGTGCCTCTACGGATCGGGGGCGGAACACGCCTGAAGATTTTCGAAGCCATGGCCGCTGCCCTTTCCGTAGTTTCTACCACCGTGGGCGCCGAGGGTCTCAATTTGCGCGATGGCGAAAACATCTGTATTGCGGATACCCCGGAAGATTTCGCGGACCGGTGTCTGAAGTTGCTCCGCGACCGCGACGCGCGCCGCCGCATCGCTGCCGCCGCCCGCGAACTGGTCGCATCCCGCTATTCGTGGGAGGCCGTGTCGGAAAGCTTCGAGCAGCTGCTGTTTTGAGCTCCGGCTTGCTGGGCCGTGGCACTGGTCTTCACGGCTGAGCGGGCTTGTCGAAAACCAAACAGGTGGTAGGGTGCCGATATCTCGAACACGGCGATGTGTCCTTAAGCGCCCTCATGCTATTAAGGCTCCAGAGTCGCGCTGAGAAGCCGGGTGTTTCTCCTTCCGGTGGGTCAAGTGAAGGCGCCGCGTGGCTGGCGCGCTAAGTACTTCAGAGGACGCCTGCTATTCTTGGGAGGTAGTGAGCGAATTTGAGAGCGCTTCCGGAAAATGATGCCTAACGTGAATCCTTCACCCGCGGCGAGCACAGGTCCTAAGCCGCTCCTTGACGGGCTGGCCAAGCACTTGTCGGCTCCGGTCCGCGGCAGCACTGCTCTCAGGTCCGATTTTGAAAAAATCGCGGTGCGCGCAATGCCCGCGGCGGTCTCCGTGCTCCTCATTCTCGCCGCATGTTTCACCTCCCGCGGAGGCTCGGTTGACGAAATTCGCTTTTGCAACCCGTCGGCCGCGCCCTCGCTCCGCCTAGCCGCCTGGGGTGCTTTCGGACTGGCTATCGCAGTCAGCCTTTGGAATCTTCACACCTGGAGAGGCAACTTGGCGATTTCGTTACAGCCGCAAGTGCACGAGGCAGAGATCGCGCGCGCCGCCGGACGGGCGATCGTTGGACCAGACGCCACCGTAGCAACCAGAATCGGGCCGTGGTTCGCCAGCGGCGGCCGATACTGGCACAACCCTGCCTTCGACCTGCAGACCAGCCCGGCCGAGACGTTTTCCCACGACGAACTCCGAGCCTATTTCGCGCATTTCGATGCCGAGGTTGAAGACCCGCATATGAGCGACGCGACGAACAACAAGCAGCGGGAGGCCATTTTGTCGTGGTACCTGGACGGGATCTTGCATTTGCGGGGCTTCTTCTTCGGCGAGCGGAATCCCGATCTGAACGATTTGTTCTTTCAGGCCAAGACGCCGGCGACCGTCGGTGGTTTCGGCCTTAAAGATGGCAAGATGTTTCGATTCGCGCAGGCGGCCAATGGCGACCACGAGTTGATCCTGATGGTTTGCCCCGAGGCTGACGCCAATCCCCAGTTTCTTGGCGCGCCCTTCACTGCTCTGTTGAATCTGCCTAAGTCGGTCGAAACGGATCCGCAACAAACGCTGGTCGCGTTTCTCGCGAAAACGGGCTACTCAGCCACTTCCACGCTACGGAATGTCAAGGTTCTGGAGCGTGTCCGCGGAAATCTCACTCCAGTCGACTGGCGCAAAATGGTCGATGAGCTCCGAGCCAACGATCCGGCCATGACGTTCTATCAAAGTATTTACCAAATCCCGGGAGTCTCTTAGCTCTTATTTCGATGCCCTCTCTTGCGATTCCATTTCTTGATTTATCCGCGCAGTACCACGAGCTGAAATCCGAAATCGACGCCGCTATTGCCCGCGTCATGACCAGTAGCCAGTTCGTCCTCGGCCCGGAAACCGCCGCGTTTGAAGAGGAGTTCGCTGCCTACTGCGGCGTCGAGTACGCCATCGCCGTCAATTCAGGCACGAGCGCTCTTCACTTGGCGTTGCTGGCGGCAGGCATCGGCCGCGGCGATGAGGTCATCACGGTTCCTTTCACGTTCTTCGCCACGGTCGCCGCCATAGAGTATGCCGGCGCGACTGCAGTGTACGTCGACATCGACCCGGTCACATTCAACATCGACGTCAACAAGATCGAAGCCGCAATCACCGAAAAAACGCGCGCCATCCTCCCCGTCCATCTCTACGGCCAACCCTCGGACATGGATGCGATTGCCGATATCGCGCGCCGGCACAACCTGATCGTGATCGAAGACGCCGCCCAAGCGCACGGGGCCGAGTTCAACGGCCGCCGCGCGGGTAGCCTCGGCGACTTCGGATGCTTCAGCTTCTATCCCACCAAGAACCTCGGCGCCGCGGGCGAGGGCGGAATCGTTACCACCAGCAATTCCGAATATGCCCGCAAGCTCTCGCTGCTTCGCAACTGGGGCGAGGAACACCGTTATTACCCGGTGTTGAAGGGCTATAACTACCGCATGCCGGCAATCCAGGCCGCGATCCTGCGCGCCAAGCTCCCGCATCTGGAAGGCTGGACCGCGGTGCGTTGCGAACTCGCAGCCGAATACGACCGGCTCCTCCAAGGCGCGTCTGTAACCCGCCCGGACGCAATTCCCGGCCTCAGGCACGCCTATTGCTTATATACAATTCGCGCCACCGATCGCGATGCGCTCCAGCAGAGCTTGCAAGAACAAGGCATCGGCACCGCGGTCCACTACCGGCACCCGATTCACCTCATGCCCGCGTACGCCGATCCGCGCTACGGCCCGGGAGATTTTCCGGCAGCCGAAGCAGCCGCGCGTACCGTACTAAGCCTTCCTTTGCATCCGCACATGACACGCGAGCAAGTGGCGCGCGTGGCTGAAGTGATCACGAATTTGCGCCCCCGTGCGAGCCGCGAGAGCGTTGCCTCAAACGCCTGAGCGCGATTTTAGGTGACGGCGCGACGCGCGATGCGTTATTCCAGCCGGTAGTTGGGCGCTTCTTTGGTGATGATCACGTCGTGTACGTGCCCTTCGCGCAAGCCCGCGCTGGTCACCCGCAGGAAACTAGCGCGCTCCTGCAGTTCGCGAATATTCGGACAACCGCAATAACCCATTCCGGCGCGCAGTCCGCCCACGAGTTGATACACCATTTCCGCCAAAGGCCCCTTGTATGGAACGCGGCCCTCGATTCCCTCCGGGACCAGCTTTCCGCTCGAGTCCTGCGGATAGCGATCCGAGCCCTGCGTCATCGCGCCCATCGACCCCATGCCGCGATAGCTCTTAAACGTCCGGCCTTGGTACAAGATTGTTTCGCCGGGACTCTCTTCAGTTCCGGCGAAGAGACTGCCGATCATGACCGAATCCGCGCCGGCCGCGATCGCCTTGGTAACGTCGCCGGAAAACTTGATGCCGCCGTCGGAAATCAACGGTACACTCGATCCGCGCGTAGCCCGCGCGCATTCCGAGATGGCCGTGATCTGTGGAACACCCGCGCCGCTGACCACGCGCGTGGTGCAGATCGAGCCTGGCCCGATCCCGACCTTAATTCCGTCCGCGCCCAAATCGATCAAATCGCGCGCGCCTTCATACGTCGCGACATTTCCCGCGATCAGATCCAACTCTGGGAATTTCTGCTTGATCGTTCGAACCGCCTTCATAACGCCGTCGCTGTGCCCGTGCGCGGAATCCACCACCACCACATCCACTTTCTTCGAGACCAGTTCCTCGGCCCTTTCCAGAAAATCGCTGCCGGTTCCGACCGCTGCGCCCACGCGCAGCCGCCCCTGTTTGTCCTTCGCTGCCAGCGGATACTTCAGCTTCTTCTGGATATCTTTAACGGTGATCAGCCCCTTCAGCATGTACTGATCGTCCACTACCAGCAGCTTCTCTACGCGATGCTGATGCAGGATTTTCTCCGCTTCGTCCAGCGTCGTGCCCACGGGAACCGTGATCAGGTTTTCCTTGGTCATGACCTGCGCAATCGGCAGGTCGTACCGCGTCTCAAAGCGTAGATCGCGATTGGTCAGAATTCCCACTAGTTTGCCGTTCCGCGTCACCGGAACGCCCGAGATGCGATAGCGCTTCATCAGGTCCAGCGCCTCAGAAATCTTTTTTTCCGGCCCAATCGTGACCGGATCCACAATCATGCCGCTCTCGCTGCGCTTTACCCGGTCCACTTCCTCGGCCTGCCGCTCGATCGACATGTTCCGGTGTACGATCCCGATCCCGCCTTGCTGGGCCAGCGCGATGGCGAGGTGCGACTCGGTGACCGTGTCCATCGCCGAGCTCACGATCGGGATGTTCATCCCAATGTTCCGCGTCAAGCAGGTGCGCGTATCCGTGTGGGCGGGAAGAACGCTGCTGCGCGCCGGCTGGAGTAGGACGTCGTCGAATGTGAGACCTTCTGCAATCGTATCTGGAATCATGCGGGAGTTAAGTACCATTATGCCGCGAACCGCTGCGATGGTCGAGTACAGATCAACGGAACCGAGTGGCAACGTTACGGGACTTCGAGCACATGTGGTCTGTGCCGCGGTGGCAGACGCCACGAAAACAAGCCCGCGCGGCCAGCGCGAGTCGCGGCGGGAATAATGATGTTGCTGAGATTGTGCCCTCCCAGCGCTCGGGCCGCTAAACTGAACAGTTCAGCGTCGCAGTTAGTCCCGCTCCATTCACCTGAGGATCTCGCGAGCCCCGGCTCTTCTCTGCGCACGAGCCGCCTCATAATTGCTCACACTCTTATCTCGGCCACTGGCTCATCCGCTGACCGAGCTTGGCACTTCCAAAACCGAGAACAACCCTGGCTTGCCGCCACCATTTCCATTGACCGCTACCGTCACGAAGGAAGATGAGCTTCACTGGCTCGCCCTCCGACTGGTCCCCGGCTTAGGCTGCCGCAAAGCTGGCCAACTCCTGCAGCAGTTCCGGACGGCCCAGGGCATTTTCCGCGCCTCTCCCGACGAGCTCGAATCCGCCGGTCTTCCCGGCACCCTCGCCCGCTCCATCGCCAGCGGCTGCACCTTCGACGATGCGGTCGACCAGCAGCAGAAGATGCTCGAATCCGGCGCCACGCTCATCTCTATATCCGATCCGCGCTACCCCGCGCGCCTGAAGGAAATCTATGACCCTCCTATCCTGCTGTTCACCCGCGGCCGGCTCGAGCTACTCGAATCGATCATGTTGGGGATCGTCGGCACCCGCCGTGCCACCGCCTACGGAGCTGCCGCCTGCGAACGCCTCTCGGCCGACTTGGCTCATGCCGGGCTCACCATAACCAGCGGCATGGCGCGTGGAATCGATACCGCCGCCCACCGCGCCGCGCTCGATGCCGGCGGCGACACCATCGCGGTCTTCGGCTGTGGCGTCGACCTGGTCTACCCTGCCGAAAATCGCAAGCTCGCCTCCGAAATAGTCCAAAAGGGCCTGCTAGTTTCCGAGTTCCCCATGGGCGGCCCTGCCTACCCGCAGAACTTCCCCACACGCAACCGCATCATCAGCGGCATGAGCGTCGGCGTCCTGGTGGTCGAAGGCGCCCAGTACAGCGGCTCCTCCATTACGGCGAAAATGGCACTGGACCAGCAGCGTGAAGTTTTCGCCGTTCCCGGCAACATCACCTCAAAAATGAGCTGGGGACCCAATCTGCTCATTAAACAGGGCGCCAAGCTGGTCCAGGAGTGGAATGACGTTATCGTCGAACTCCCGGCCGACACCCGCCGCGCTCTGGTGGCCAAGGCGCAGGCGAGATCAGCCTCTATGTCGCTGGAAACAGAAGACAAACAGCTCCCGCTCGACGGCTCCGTCGGCCCGGCTCACAAGACCCTCCTGGCCCACCTTAAGCCGGATATCCCCACCCAGCTCGACCAGCTACAGGAAACTTTTGATACCCTCACTTCATCAGAGATAATTGCCGCACTGTTCGATCTTGAGCTCCTCGGCCTCATCAAGCAGCTCCCCGGGAAGAACTTTGTTAAAGTGTGGTAGATTCTAAACCGATAGCTTCAATCACTAAACTGTAATCATTCGTACGGACCAATAACTCATGGCTAAGTCACTCGTGATCGTCGAGTCGCCTGCCAAGGCGAAAACGATCGGAAAATATCTCGGCAAGCAATTCGTTGTCAAAGCCTCGCTAGGCCACGTCAAAGACCTTCCGAAGAAGGACCTCGCTGTCGACATCGAGAAGGGGTTCGAGCCCCGGTACGAGGTCATCGAAGGCAAGAAGAAGCTCATTGCAGAGCTGAAACAGGCCGCCAAGGGCGTTGAATCTGTGTACCTGGCCGCCGACCCGGACCGCGAAGGCGAAGCAATCTGCTATCACCTGCAAGAGGAACTCGATGGTCAACCGGTCGGCGACGGCGGCACCTCGAAGCGCCGCAAGAAAGCACCCGAAGGTCCCAAGATCTACCGCGTGATGTTCAACGAGATTACCGCGGGGGCCATCCGGAAGGCGTTCGAAAAACCCTTGTCGGTGAACCTCAACCTGGTGGACGCCCAACAGGCCCGTCGTATTCTCGACCGCTTGGTTGGCTATAAGATCTCGCCGCTGCTCTGGGACAAAGTCCGCCGTGGCCTATCCGCCGGGCGTGTCCAGACCGTCGCGCTGCGCTTGATCGTCGAGCGCGAACGCGAAATCCGCGCCTTCCAGAAACGCGAATACTGGACCGTCGATGTCCAGCTCAACGCCAAGAAGCCGCCGGTCCTGACGGCGCGGTTTACGAAGAAAGATGATCAGGTCATCGATATCGGCGATGAGCTGGCCGCGAAGTCCATCGTCGACCAGCTCGATACCGCTAAGTACCTGGTTCACTCTGTCACCACGCGCGAGAAAAAGCGCAATCCGGTTCCGCCGTTCATCACCTCCACCCTCCAGCAGGAGGCCTCGCGCAAACTCCGCTTCAGCGTGAAGCGCACCATGATGATCGCGCAGCGCCTGTACGAAGGCGTGGAGTTGGGCTCGGAAGGCTCGGTTGGCCTAATTACTTACATGCGAACCGACTCGACGCGCGTCTCCAATGAAGCGCTGGACGAGGTTCGTGGGCTGATCCGCGACCGCTATGGCGCGCCTTTCTGCCCCGAGGCTCCCAACGCCTATAAGAGCAAGAAAGGAGCCCAGGACGCCCACGAAGCCATCCGCCCTTCATCCCCACGCCGCACGCCCGAGGACGCCGCGCCTTTCCTTCAGGAAGACGAGCTGAAACTTTATCGCCTGATCTGGATGCGCTTTGTCGCCTCCCAGATGACGCCCGCTGTGTTCGATCAGACTACTATCGACGTTGCCGCTAAAGGCAAAGACGGCGCTACCTATATGTTCCGCGCCACCGGCAGCGTGCCCAAGTTCAAAGGCTTCCTCGAGGTCTACGAAGAAGGCAAAGACCAGAGAGACGAGGACGATGAGGAGTTGAAGCACCGGCTGCCGCTGGTCGAGCAAGGCGAGGAGTTGAAGTTCAAGGCCATCCTGCCCGAGCAGCACTTCACCGAACCGCCGCCGCGCTACAACGAAGCCACCCTGGTCAAAGAATTGGAAGCCGACGGCGTCGGACGGCCCTCCACGTACGCCTCCATCCTCTCCACCATCCAGGAGCGTGAGTACGTCAAGAAAGACGGCGGCAAGTTCGTCCCGACCGAACTCGGCATGGTGGTCACCGATCTGCTCCTTGAAAGTTTCCAGGACCTCTTCGACGTCAGGTATACCGCGCGGATGGAAGAGGAACTGGACGATATCGAGGAAGGAAAGCTGGACTGGCGCGCCGCCATGTCCGATTTCTACGGGCGCTTTGAGAAGGACCTCGAACACGCCGAGCGCCACATGACCGACATCAAGCGCATGGAGGAGCCGACCGGCGAAAATTGCGAGAAGTGCGGCAAACCCATGGTCATCAAGTGGGGCCGCTTCGGAAAATTTATCGCTTGCTCCGGTTATCCGGAGTGTTCCAACACTCGCGAGCTTCCGCCTGAGCCTGGCAGCGTGGAGGGCCTCACCGAGCAGGACGCTGAGGAATATTGTGAGAATTGCGGCCGCCCGATGGTCCTCAAGAAGGGCCGCTTCGGCCAGTTCTACGCCTGCTCCGGCTATCCCGATTGCAAAACCACGAAACAGATCGGCGGCCAGCAGAAAAAATCGGATGTGCCGCTCGAAGAAAAATGCCCGCAGTGCGGCAATAACCTGGTGCTCAAGCAGGGCCGCTTCGGCGAGTTCACCGCGTGCAGCAATTACCCGAATTGCAAGTTCGTCAAGCAGAAGACTATCGGTGTTCCCTGCCCCAACTGCTCGCAAGGCGAAGTGGTGGAGCGCCGATCCAAGCGCGGTAAGACATTCTATGGTTGCAGCCGCTACCCCGATTGCGACTTCGTCGCATGGGGCAAACCCATTCCCGAAAAATGTCCCGAATGCGGCTCCAGCTACTTAATCGAGAAATGGCTTAAGGCCGGCCCCGTCGCCCAGTGCCCCAACGGCGAGTGCAAATATAAAAAACCGCTCCCGCAGGAAGAAAAGACGGCCTAGGGTGCCACGCGCAGCCGTGCGTGCTGCGTTCATACCCGTGTGAACGCGCCGATCGGAGTGAACCATGGAAATCCGCGACCCAGACGAGTTCCTGAAATACTTCAACAAAGTCCACGAGCGCACGATGAATGTTATCCGCTCGATTCCGCCGGACAAGATCAACTGGCAGTTTCGAGAAGACAAGTTCAGCCTGGGCGACCTGGTCAGACACATCGCCGCCGCGAATCGATACATCTTCGTTGAGACCGCCCAAGGCAAGCCCAGCTCCTACGCCGGTTGCGGTAAAGAACTCGCTGCCACCTACGAAGAAGTGGTCCAGTTCACCAATCGTCTGCACGAGGAAAACGTCGCGGTTTTGTCGCGCTTCACAACCGCTGATTTCAACCGCAAGTGCACCACGCCCGACGGCGCACAAATCACGACCTGGAAATGGCTGCGCTCGATGATCGAGCACGAGATCCATCACCGGGGGCAGATCTACATATATTTGTCGCTGCTGGAGGTTGCGACGCCGCCACTTTACGGTCTGACATCCGAGCAAGTCCGCGCCAGAAGCGTCGCCCAATCGTAATTGCGCCGAGTGCCCGGGATATTGTCGTGCCCGCCGTCACCGATTACAGCCGTCGCACAAAGTTTTCCCAGGGGACGCGCCGTCCTGCATGCGCCGCTACGATTTCCGCAGCATGAATCCGTTAGCCGGCCAATCTCCGGCCTACCTCCCGAATGGTTCGCTCGCCTAGATCCGAGAACCCAATTACGAGTTCGTTGTCCGAAGCTTCGTTCATGTACCAGACGCGCGCGTTCCCGATTTCCACGCGGTTGCGCGCCGCTCGTTTTAAAACCGCGCTTTCTTGAAAGCGCACCATCAGATGCATGCCGGCGGCATCGCCCACCACTACGGCGCGATTTCCAAAATGAAGCTCGATCGATTCCACCAGCACTTCGCGGCGGCGCCCGTACAGCCGGCGCATTCGGCGCACGTGCCGCTCCAAGTGCCCTTCGCCGATAAAATCCGCCAACGCAGCCTGTTCCAGCACTGGCGTCTGGCGGTCCACCAGCCACTTGGCGCGCGTGAACGGCCCCACAAGATCGGGCGGCAGCACAACGTACCCGATCCTCAGTCCCGGGAACATAGTCTTTGAAAATGTGCCGAGATAGATCACCGGGACATCGCTCGCCAGGCCTTGCAAGGCCGGCAATGGCGCGCCGCTGTAGCGATACTCACTGGAATAATCGTCTTCGATCAGGATCGCCCCGCACCGCCGCGCCCACTCGATCAGCTCCAAACGGCGCGCCAGCGACATCGAAACGCCCGTCGGAAACTGATGCGAGGGCGTAACGTAAACCAATCGTGCTTTCCGCCCCAGATCGTCCACGCGGATTCCCTGCGCGTCCACGCGGGCCGGCCGCAGCTTCGCCCCGTAGCCGCTGAAGACCCGTCGCGCGCCCGGATAGCCTGGGTTCTCCACCGCCACTACATCGCCCGCATCCAGCAGCAGCCGAACACACAAGTCCAGCCCCTGTTGCGACCCATTCACAATGACCACTTGTTGCCAATCGCACCGCACCGCCCGCGAGCGCGACAGCGCCGCCGCCACTTCTCGCCGGAGCGGCTCATATCCGGCCGATTGCTCGGCGTAGTCGAACAGCTCCTGCGTTCCCATTCGAATCCGCCGCGCCAGAAGCTTACGCCAGATTGCAAACGGAAACTCGCGCAAATCCGGCCGCCCGCTCGAGAGTGGAATTACTCCCGCGGCGGCTGTTCCGTAGCGCAGATCTTCCGTCAGCCGCGCCCCACATCGGGACAACCGCGGCGCGGCGCGCCCCAACGCCCCGTTGCCGGGCGGGCGCCGGGCCTGCAAAAATTCATCCGGAATTTGCCGGCAAACGAACGTCCCCGAGCCGTGCGCCGAGTCCAGATATCCCTCGGCCGCCAACTGCTCGTAAGCCTCCGTGACCGTGCTCCTGGAAATCCCCAACATCCCGGCCAGTTCCCGTGACGACGGCACACGGTCCCCGCGATGAAAACGTCCGGTCAGAATCCCGTTCCGCCACTCTTCGTACACCTGGCGGTGCAGCGGGGTCGCGCTCTCCGGATTCACCACAATCGCGGGCCGCATAAGTGGACTGCCTCAACATAGCAGAAGTGGCCCTGTCGGGCAACCACTTTCGCCCGTACAGTAGAAGCGTGGAGATCTACACACCGACTGAGCGAACGCAAGTGCACCGGCTGCCGAAGCGCGCGGTTTACGACAAGGCGCAGGTCCATTCGATTCTCGACGAAGGCTTCGTCTGCCACATCGGGTTCGCCGTCGAGGGGCAGCCCTTTGTGATTCCCACCGGCTACGGCCGTGTCGGCGAACGCCTCTTCATTCACGGCTCGGCGGCCAGCCGCATGCTCCGCGCGCTCGACAAAGGCGTCGATCTCTGCTTCACCGTAACCTTGGTGGACGGCTTCGTGCTGGCGCGCTCGGCGTTCCATCACTCTATGAACTACCGTTCCGTCATGGTGCTCGGCAAAGCCCGCCTGGTTACCGATCGCGCCGAAAAGCTCGAAGCGCTCCGCGCCGTGACCAATCACATCGTGCCAGGGCGCTGGGAAGAGGTGCGCCAGCCGACCGATCAAGAATTGAAAGCCACCAGCGTCCTGGCGCTCGATCTGGATGAAGTTTCCGCCAAAATCCGCACGGGGCCTCCGGTCGACGATGAAGAAGATTACGCCCTCCCGATCTGGGGCGGGGTCGTGCCGCTGCGCAGCACGCCCGGTGACCCGATCCCGGACGGTCGTCTCCTGCCCGGACTTGACTCCTTCGATCCCATGCGCCTTGTGCGGGCGCGCCCACACCGCGCCTGAGTTGAGAACGCATAGGGCGAACTTCTCGCCTAAGGTGCCTCTAAGACCTCAGAACCTTCGGGGGCTTGACAAGCGCACCGGCATGCTTAGAATAGGGGAATAATATCTCCACCTATGCAACCCTGCCAACACTCTCGGACCGAAATCATGGCGAGACGCGATGGGGTCGACTACGTGCGCTGCTTGGATTGCGACCAGGTGTTCGAAGCCGAAGACCTGGAATCTGTGCCGGTGTACGAGGAAGACGACCAGCCCGCCGCCTAGTCCAATCGTCCTTCATTCATTGAGAACTCCCCGCGCCATGTAGTACCAGATTCACATCACGTTCGGCCTATCCAAAATGAGCAGTTTGGCCCAGCCAATCTGGAACCTGAACCTGCGATGCTATAAGTCATGGAGCCCCTTCGTATCGTCGCCATAGGAGGAGGCACCGGTCTTTCCACCGTGTTACAGGGTCTTAAGCGCTATGCTCGAGATCCCCGCGAGGTGGACATCACGGCTGTGGTCACAGTGACCGATGACGGCGGAAGTTCCGGCCGCCTCCGCCGCGAATTGAATGTCTTGCCCCCGGGCGACATCCGCAACTGCATGGTCGCGCTCTCGGAAGACGAAGACCTGCTGGCCCAGCTTTTTCAGTACCGGTTTTCAGGCGGGCATGGCCTGAAAGGCCATAGCTTCGGGAATCTGTTCCTCACCGCGTTGACGAACCTGACGGGCGATTTTTCCCAGGCGGTCAAAGTCTCTTCTGAGATTCTCGCCAGCGTGGGCCGTATTTACCCATCCACGGCGGCTAACGTGATGCTGGAAGCGGAACTCGAGAATGGCCGCCTTGTGACGGGCGAAACCCGGATCAGCAAAAGCCGCTTGCCCATCCGCCGCATCCGGCTCTCGCCGCGAGTCTGCAAACCGCTGCCTGAGACCCTAGAAGCGATCGAGCAGGCCGACCTCATCACGCTCGGCCCCGGCTCACTGTTCACGAGCCTCATTCCCAACCTGCTGGTTCAAGGCATTCCGGATGCAATCCGCCGAAGCCGCGCGCTGAAGGCGTATTTTGTGAATCTCATGTGGCAGCCGGGAGAGACGACCGGCTATCGCGCCTCCGACCACGTCAAAGCGCTTCTGAACCATGCAGGCCGGCGTCCGCTCATCGATGTGATAGCCGTGAATACGCGGAACATTACACCGAAACAGCGCCGCAAGTATGCCGCGCAAGAGTCTCAGTCGGTCATGAACGACGTGGACCGCCTGGCCCAAATGGGATTGGAGGTAGTCGCGGCCGATCTGCTGGGCAGCGGCGATATCGTCCGCCACGACCCGCGCGCTACCGCCGAAATTGCGCTCGATCTCGCCCGCCGCGGGCGGGCCGCGCGCAGCAAGATTCGGGTCCTGGCGGAAAACACGTCAACGGCATGAAAACTCCTACAAAAGTGCTGATCCTGGCCGCCGGCCTGGGGACGCGCATGAAGTCCAAACGCGCAAAAGTGCTGCATCGTGCGGGCGGCCTCTCGCTGATCGAACACGTGGTCCACACCGCGTTGTCGCTCACCGAGCCCGAGCACATCACTGTGGTTGTGGGGCACGAGGCCGATCAGGTCCGGGCCCTACTTTCGCCGCTAGGCGTCCACTTCGCGATGCAGTCCGAACAGAAGGGCACCGGGCATGCCGTCATGATGTGCCGCGACGCGCTCGCGGACCAGAGCGGCTTCGTCGTAGTGCTGTACGGCGATTGTCCGCTGCTCTCTCCGGAAACACTGCGGCGGCTCGTCGACCAGCAGGCGTACAGCTCCGCTGCGGCCACCGTGATCACTACCGAACTGGACGATCCGTCCGGCTACGGCCGGATCGTGTTCGGGGACAACGGCAGCATCCAAGAAATCGTCGAGCACAAAGCTGCCACGCCCGAGCAGCTTCAGATCCGGTTCATTAACTCGGGTATCTACTGCTTCCGCGCCGAGCTGCTGTGGAAGCATATTCGCGAGATCGGCACCGCCAATCCGGCGCACGAATACTATTTGACCGACCTTGTCGGTATACTAAACGGCGCAGGCCAGCGGGTGGAAGCGATGAACGTTCCCTGTTATCAGGAACTACTAGGAATCAACACTCGCGCCGAACTCGCCGCTGTCGACAAAATCTTCCGCGAGCGCAAAGTGCAGGAGCTGATGTTGAACGGCGTCACGATCGAGAAGCCGGAAACCGTGACCATCGACGCACCGGTGAAGATCGGCGCGGATACGATCGTTGAACCCTTCGCGCAGATTCTGGGCCAAACCGAGATCGGCGAGGCTTGCCGCATCGGGGCCTGCTCGGTCTTGCGCGATTCGACGCTCGCTTCCGGCGTCGAAGTCGCGCCGTTCACCTCCATTGCTGACTCGCGCATCGAAACGGGCGCGCACGTGGGGCCTTTCGCGCGGCTGCGCGGCGGCAGCCACGTCGGCGCACACGCGCGCATCGGGAATTTCGTCGAGCTCAAAAACACGCAGTTCGCCGCCGGTGCCAAGGCAAACCACCTAGCCTACCTGGGCGATGCCCAGGTGGGCGAGCGCACCAACATCGGGGCCGGTACGATCACCTGCAACTACGACGGCGTGAGCAAGCACCGCACGCACATCGGACGCGATGCATTCGTCGGGAGTAACTCGACGCTGGTCGCTCCTATCGAAATCGCCGATGGCAGTTATATCGGCGCAGGCTCCGTGATTACGGATCCAGTCCCGCCCGACGCTTTGGCACTGGGCCGCGCGCGCCAAGTGGTGAAAGAAGGCTGGGCTGCAAAACGGAAAAAGAAAAAATAGCTACTTCTTTTCGGCCGGCCGCTGCGACGAGCGAACCACAATCAGCCGGGCCACATTCGCGTCATCGGTTACAACATAGCCGACCGTCACTCGGGCTCTCATCCGTAAATTGCCTTCGATCCGCGTATCGGGCTTGATCAGGAACGTGCGCTTCTCGGGCGGCTTCCCTAGGATGCTGCGCGACACCGTGATGCGGGTCACCATGTCGTCAGGGTGCGTCCTTTTCGGGCTGTCCCCGTTATAAAACATTTCTATAATGGGTCCCGCAAAGGTGTCGCTGTACTTGGGTTCGCTTTGGGAATGCTCCGGTTTGGCGCCGCTATTCTCTTCCTGCGCCATGGACAGGCCCAGTACGCACACAAGTAGGGCGCAGGAACGGAGCACACTTGAATGATAAACCAACCAACTGAAACGGTTGCTAACGTCGGAATTAAACTTGCTTCATTCAGCCGATTGGGCGCTAACTCCGGGCGCAGAATCGCTTTAAAAAACCAGAATCGGGTGATACACGTGCGGCAGCTTCGCCTCGCCGATCGCGATCAGATCGCCTTCGGGGCCGATCGCTTTTACGTATTTCGAACGCGCGGGCGCCAGAAAAGGGGAGAGGCGAAAATCTTTGCCCTGGCGGATTTGGCCGGCTGTGGACGCATCCACGATCGTGTTGGGGAAATGCGGCAAAAGCTGTCGGGCCGGAATCAACGCTTCCCCCAAGCGACCTTCGCGAGCCAAGGTCTCAAGCTCCAGCAACGTGTGCGCGTCTCTGTCGGTGAATTCGCCGGAACCGGTGCGCCGTAGATGCTCGAGAAACGCTCCGCATCCCAGCCGCTGTCCCAGATCGTGCGCGATGCTTCGTACGTAGGTTCCCGCCGAACAACGCACTCGCACGCGCGCGTGTGTCCTATAGAACTCGATCAGCTCCAGCTCATGCACCTGGACCTCGACCGGCGGTAAATCTACGGCGATTTGTTTGCGGGCCAGCCGGTATGCCGGCGTCCCGGAGATCTTCTTCGCTGAGAACGGCGGGGGACTCTGGAGGATGTTGCCGCGAAACTCGCACAGCGCGCTGTCGAGTTCCTGTTCAGTGAACCGCGGCTCAATCTTCGGGCTCACTACCGCGCCCGCCCGGTCGTAGGTGTCGGTTGCCCATCCGAACCGGACGCATCCTTCATACGACTTCTCATTGGTGGAAAAGAACTGGGCCAAGCGCGTCGCCCGGCCAATCACCAGCGGGAGCACGCCCGTAGCGATGGGATCGAGCGTCCCCAAATGCCCGACCCGGCGCGTCTTGGCGAGTTTGCGCACGCGGTCCACCACATCGTGCGAAGTAATGCCTTCCGGCTTGTCCACCACTAACACCCCGTCCACATCAACACTGTAACAAGCACCATCCACACTGCCGCAATGATGTCAAAGGCAAGCCGCTGGGAGCCGTTAGTGCTCGCTCTCGCACAGGGCGGATCGAAGCACGCGATGCGGGGAAACGCGATGCGGGAAATACCGCCGCGTTTGCTATGATCTGAGCTTGCCCGCCGTGATAATTGTTGTGCCTTGTTATAACGAGGCGCAGCGGTTGCGTGTCGACTCTTTCCGGGAATTCATAGAACAGTCCGGCATCGGGTTCGTTTTCGTCGACGACGGAAGCCGCGATCAGACTGCCCAATTGCTGGAGACTCTGCGCCTGGGCCGCGAGGATCGAGTCAGCGTGCTGCGCTTGAAGATCAATCAAGGCAAAGCCGAGGCCGTGCGCCAGGGTATCAATTTCGCGCTGGATCACGATGCCGAATATACCGGTTATTGGGACGCCGACCTGGCGACGCCGCTGGACGCGATCCCGCGCTTCCTGGCTGTGCTGGCGGACACTCCAGAGCTCGACATGGTATTCGGCTCACGCGTCAAGCTGCTGGGGCGCAAAGTTGAGCGCCGGCCTGCGCGGCACTATCTGGGCCGCATTTTTGCCACGGTGGTTTCCACGCTTCTGCGCCTTCCTATCTACGACACACAATGCGGCGCCAAGCTTTTCCGCGTCCGGCCGGGAACTCGCCAGATTTTCGCAGCCCCGTTCCTAACGCGTTGGGTGTTCGATGTGGAGATTTTGGCGCGCTACATCCGCCAGACCGGTTCGGTAGAGGTCGCCGCCGGACGCATCTATGAATACCCGCTCGAGCAGTGGGAGGACGTCGCCGGGTCCAAGGTGAAAGGCACGGATTTCTTCGCCGCTTTCGCCGACGTGATGCGGATTTATTGGAACTACCTGCGCAAGTAGCGTCGCTTGCCGTTGGGCCGCGCGGCTCCCGCGACTCCGCCTGAACCGCCGTAAACATTTCCCGGTTAATGAAAACGAGAGCTCAGGTGCCGCGTCTATAAGAGGGAGTCACTCCAGGTCCGCCGAGCGCGGGTTCGTGAATGCTCCCCGCAGACGAGCTGGTTACAAGAGGTCGCCGAGATGTCAGAGAATTCCTGGAAAGCACTGATTACGGGCGCCGCAGGCGGGCTAGTGGCGTGGTGGGCCATGGATCGTTTCTACCGTTTAGCTCGAAAGAGCGCGTCCGGTGAAACGATAACCCCTTATTGCATTGGCGCCGCCGCGGGTGCCGCTTACGGCCAGTTCGTCGTGCGGCGTTACCACCAGCCCATCGCGCGCGTACCGTTGGGCGCAGCGGTATATCTAGCAAACCCCGAGGAAACGGCGGCACCGCCGAAGGGCGGGCGCGATGCGGGCGAGAAAGCGGAGAACTTCGCACTACGCCTGGCATCCAAAGGTCTCAAGAAGATGGCCGAAGCCGTGCTGCTTGGTTAGCGGATTGACGCAGCGATCGTTGCGCTTAAGGCAACGCGTGCACTACCCGCTCGATTTCTTCCGGGCTGATGTAGAAATGCGGCGACAGGCGCACCCAACCCTGCCGCGGCGCCGCGATGATTCCTTTGCTCTTCAGCTCGCGAACCACTAAACGGCTGTCGACACCGATCTTCTGAATGGTTACGATACCCGAGGCCGTGTCCGGCGTCCGCGCGCCCAGAACGCTGTAGCCTTTGCGCTGCGCGCCTTCGGCAAGCTGATCCGCCAACGCCTGGACTGCGGGTCCTATATTATCGACTCCCACGGAAAGCAGAAACTCAAGCGAGGCGCGCAGGCCGAAGCAGCCGATAGTATTCAGGGTTCCACACTCATAGCGTCCGGCATCGGAGCGAAGAGTCATGTCGCGCGACGCGTAGTCGTTGTAACCAGCCACGTTGGTCCAGCCGAACTCCGCTGGAACAACGGAGTCCTGGCGATCCCGGCGGACGAACAAAATGCCGCAACCTTCAGGGCCGAGCATCCACTTATGCCCGTCGGCGGCTAAAGCGTCGATTCCGGCGGCGCGGACGTCCAGCGGAAAGGCTCCTAGCCCCTGAATGGCGTCCACCAAAAAGAAGACTCCATGTTGTTTACAAATGCGGCCGATGGTGTTGAGATCGGCCCTGAAGCCGCTGAGATATTGGACGAAGCTGATGGCCAGGAGCTTGGCGCCGTGGCAGGCTTCCTCGATCACCTCGAGCGAATCGTGAATGGACAGCCATTTTACGTAACAACGGTGGGCCTCAAGCCGTTTCCAAGGGTACACATTCGCAGGAAATTCCTCGGAAAAAGCGACAATAGTGTCGCCGGGCCGCCAATCCAGTCCCAGGGCGACGGTAGCGATTCCTTCCGACGTGTTCTTGACGATGGCGATCTCGCCGCGATCGGCGCCGATCAGCCGCGCCGCCGCCTTGCGCAGCGCTTCGTACGTATCCAGCCATTCGTCGTAGTGCAGCGACCCGAAATTCAGCGAGTCGGCGGCTAAAGCTTGCATTGCCGCTGCCGAACAGCGGGGCAGAGGCGCTACTGCGGCGTGGTTTAGGTAAACCAGCCGTTCTGTTACCGGAAACTCGCCGCGGTACTGTTTCCAAAGCGGCTGAACGGCGTCGGCCGTGCGCGGACTTTGCTGGAAACCCATTAGCTCTACTATACGTATACAAAATGAAGGTTTATACTTGATACTAGGAGTTCCCACATGAAGCGCCTGTGGTCAGCTAGTCTCAGTCTCCTGGTTGCTTTCACCCTCACGTCGCCCCAGATGTTTGCTGGCGACTCGAAGGAAAAGGATCCAGATCAGATTGGCAACCGTAACGTGAGCGGGCACGTAAATTTCTACTCGCTCGAGAAAGAGATTGCTCTTGGTAAGCAGTTGGCCACGGAAGTGGAGCGCCAAGCTAAGATGGTTAACGATCCGGTTATCACAGAATATGTGAACCGTGTCGGACAAAACCTGGTTCGCAATTCTGACGCTAAAGTACCCTTCACGATTAAGGTGGTCGATAGCGACGAGGTGAATGCGTTCGCGTTGCCGGGCGGATTCTTCTTCGTGAACTCGGGCCTCATCCTGAAGGCTGACAATGAAGCCGAACTGGCGGGCGTTATGGCGCACGAGATCGCGCACGTTGCCGCGCGGCACGGCACGCGCCAGGCAACCCGCGGCGAAATCGCAAATCTGGCTACGATCCCTCTGATCTTTATGGGCGGCAGCTGGGCGATGTATGGCGCTTACGAAGCCGCTAGCGTCCTGGTCCCCATCGGTTTCCTGAAGTTCTCGCGCGGCATGGAGTCGGAAGCCGATATGCTCGGCCTCGAATACATGTATAAGACCGGCTACGATCCGGAAGCCTTCGTCGATTTCTTTGAAAAAGTGGAGACGCTCGAGAAACAAAAGCCCGGAACGCTTGCCAAGGTATTCTCGACTCATCCGCCGACGGACGATCGCATCAAGGCCGCGCAGGTCAACATTCAAAAATTGCTCAAGGAAAAACCGGAGTACGTCGTAACCACCTCTGAATTCAACGACGTCAAAGCGCGCCTGTACGCGATGCATAACAAGAAGAAGCTCGTCGACCCGCGTGATGCCAATAAGCCGCAACTCCGCCGCGCGCCGGGATCGACCACCGGACCGGTGGACGCCGACGAAAACGGTAAGACACCGAAGTCGGACGAAGACGAGCGGCCGACGCTGAAGCGCCGTCCTTCCGATCAATAGATCCCCCGCAAGCAGGTACACAACCCACGGATTCTCGGAATCCGTGGGTTTTCGTTTTAGGGCCACTCAACAAATGAGGCAGACCCATTCTTCGCGTTGGTACATTTGTTTGGCGCTGAAGCCTTTCGGGAGATCCGCTTGGGGAAAACCGGAGAGGATCAGCGTGGAAGCGGGCCTGCGGACGCGCGCGAACTCGGGCCCGAGGAGCTCGACGGTTGCCGAATCTATGTTCGCCACGATGAGGTCCTGCGAACACGACTGGACGGCATCCGCCGAACCGACGAACAGCGGCACATCGACGCGCGCTCGCGCTACGGCAATCGCATCGGTATCGACATCGCAACCAACAACGCGGCCCGCGCCCAGGAGCAGCGCGGCTTGCGCGAGAATGCCGGAGCCCGTTCCGACATCCAAAACCGGACAGCCGGGCCTGACATATTTTTCGAGTGCTTCGAGACACAATTGAGTTGCAGGATGGCGGCCGGTGCCGCAGGCCATGCCCGGCTCGATTTCCAGCCGTAGGCGCCCGGGCGGCGTGGCATCCTGCGCCCAGGGCGGAACTAAGTAGAATCGCTGGCCCACCATAATAGGAGGCCAGGCATCGCGCGAGACCTGCGCCCAATCGGTATCTTCCGCCGGTTCGATTCGCGGCCGGTATTGCCCGAACCGCTGCAGCAGTACCCGGCGATCCGCAATGTCATCGAAAAACGCCCGTAGCGCGCCTACTTCCTCAGTTATTCCCAGGACGCCGAAGTCGGCCAGCTCGGCAATGACGTAGTCTTCCTCGTGAGGCGCTGCGTGCAAAATGAGAGAGAACAAACCTCTCTTAGTATGGAATTTCTAAACGGCCCATGAACGCTCGCGCGTCACGCATCCACGCCTGTGTCCGGCGCCTACTTTAGCCCACGTGGAAAAGGACGGCCATGGGGTGCCGGATGCACTGCCGGCCGGATCGCCTGCTGGCGAATTGCCGATCACCTGCTTCGGCCGAGGCGGGTGCGGGTATATACTCGCCTTATGTTTCGTGCTTTAAGCGCCGCGCTGGCTTTGTTTACTTGCGGAATGTTCGCTGCCGATCCGCCCGGCAAGGCCGTGTACGAGAAGCGCTGCTCGGGTTGTCATGAGCAGACCAGCCCGCGCATTCCGCCCCGCGAAGCGCTTCAGCGCATGCCGTCTGAGCGAATCCTGCGCGCGCTCAACTCCGGGGCGATGATGGCGATCGCGTTTACGATGAGCCGGGAGGACAGAGCCGCGGTCGCGGCTTATTTGGGAACCGATGCCCCCGTGGCCGGCCCGCCCGCTTCCGCGTTTTGCGCCGACCGCACGGTCAAGATCGCGCCTGCGCCCAAATTCGCGTGGAACGGATGGAGTCCCGGGTCGAACAATGCGCGGTTCCAGACCGCCGCGGCCGCCAAGCTGAACATCGATCAGGTTCGCGGGCTGAAGCTGAAATGGGCGTTCGGGTTCGATGGCGATGCTACGGCATTCGCCGCGCCGACGGTGATCGATGGGCAGATGTTCGTCGGCAGCGCTTCCGGGTTGGTTCATGCGCTGCGCGCCGAGAGCGGATGCCTGGAGTGGGTGTTTCAGGCCAACGGACCCGTGCGGTCAGCGATTGTGTCCGCGCCGCTCGACGGACAGCATGCGCTATTGTTCGGCGACATGAGCGGCTGGTTTTACGCGTTACAGGCCGAAAGCGGCAAGCTGATTTGGAAGCAGCACATCGAAACGCATGAGTCGACGCGGCTCACGGGCGGACCCGTTGTCCACGATGGCACGGTGTATGTGCCCGTTGCATCGTGGGAAGAAACTCGAGCCGGCGATCCGGATTATCCGTGTTGCACGTTCCGCGGCAGCGTGGTGGCGCTGCGGATTCGCGATGGCCAGCAACTCTGGAAGACCTATACGACGCCGGAGCCGAAGGAGACGGGAAAGAACGCCCGCGGCATTTCGCGCTTCGGTCCGTCCGGCGTGGGGGTGTGGTCCGCGCCGACCTTGGATGCCAAACGCGGACTTCTTTATGTGACAACCGGGGACAACTATTCCCTGCCCGCGACCGAGTACAGCGACTCTGTTCTCGCGCTCGATTTGGAGAGTGGAAAGATCGCTTGGGCGAAGCAGATCACCGAGCGCGATGTCTTCAATGGCGCGTGCGGCCGCGATCCGGGCAGTTGCGGTGAACAAACCGGCCCCGATTTCGATTTCGGGTCGTCCGCAATACTAGTCAGCGCGCCAGGCGGCCGCGAACTGCTGCTGGCTGGGCAGAAATCAGGAATCGTGTTCGCGCTCGATCCTGCTAAAAAAGGCGAGATCGTCTGGCAAACGCGCGTTGGCGAAGGTGGCCTGAACGGAGGCGTGCAGTGGGGCATGTCGACGGACGGCCAGCTTGTGTATGCGTCGGTTTCCGATTCGCACCGCAGCCGCTCGAAAGATCCGCTGGACGCGCGCCGCGCCGTTCCCGACCCAAAAAAAGGCGGCGGACTCACCGCATTGCGCATCGCAGATGGTTCTCAGGTCTGGCACGTCACTCCGACGCCTTGCGCAGATGAAGCGCCGGTGGGCTGCAGCCCGGCTCAGCCTGGCGCGGTAACCGGAATTCCCGGCGTCGTGTTTGCGACGTCCCTGGACGGGCACATCCGCGCGCATTCGGCGGAAGACGGAAAGGTTCTGTGGGATTTCGACACGGCGCGCGAGTTCACAACCGTGAATCGCGTCAAGGCCAGCGGCGGCTCGATTGAAGGCCCGGGCGCCGTGGTGGTGAACGGGATGGTCTTTATCAATTCCGGATATCCGCGTAATGGCGGGATGCCCGGCAACGTGCTGCTCGCTTTCAGTAGCGAATAGAGTTTCTATTGGCCGGTGCCGCCGGTCTGAGCCGATGGCGCTGCGTGCTGCTTGGCCTTGCGCTCCTCGACCAAACGTTTGAACTCGGCGTCGTCCAGATAGACGATGTCCATCCAGACTTGCACCATGTCGTCTACGCTGCGCTCGCCGAATCCGGCCCACATGTTGGGATCGGGATTGCGGCGGTTGGCCGAAGTATTGTCGTGGATGCCGATCATGTGCAGCACGGTTCCGGCGGGCAATAGCGGCGCGGCATCGTCGTCATAGACGTAATTGATATGCCAGTTGAAATCGAAATGATCCGCGGAACTGAGGATCGTCGTGGTGTTATCCAGATTGATCGCCTCCAGCGTCATCGCTTTGCCGCGCATGTGCATATGCGGCTGGAAAGAGTCGATGCGGGCGTTCTTGGTCAGGCGGAAATAGCCGTCGGTGCGAACCACTGTGTTAGGCGGAATCTCCAGCTCGTCATTGGGAATGTTGCGGACCGCATACGAACGGACCTGGTATTTGGGAACGAAGTCCTTGGGGTAGAACTTGAACGCGATGGTGGTGTGGTTGCTCTGCTCGGTACCGGCAGCGTTGTAATGCATGTCGAAACGTAGCCGCGTGCCCTTCTTGAGCAGCCGGCCGCTATTCTCGGCGAACGTGTCGCCGTACTTGCCGACCGCGTATTCAGTCAGCTGAATGCCGGATTCAGGAGTGCCCGCGGGCGCATCCGGCTCGATCGCGTAAACGACGGCGTGATGGACGATCCGCCGATTGCTGGGTTTGATCTCCATGGCTTTGATCCAGCGATCTTCCGGGATGGTCACTTCGGCGTACTGATCGATCCACCAGTCCGACCCTTTGGCGTACATTTTGAAATCGTCGGTGGTCACCAGCAAATCCGGCGTTCCGATGAACCAGGTGTTCTCTTTGGAGAAATCGAGCGGCTTAGGCATATCGGCGGGATTGCCCTGCGGCGCGCCGGCATCGACCCACTTCACGACACTCGCGATTTCCTCGTCGCTGAGCGAAATGTCGTTCTTGTATTTCCGGATTCCGACCGTTTTGTCGAGATGCCACGGCGGCATCTCACGGCGCGCGACGCGCTCTTTAATCGAGCGGGCCCACGGCCGCGTCTCATCGTACGTGACGAGCGACATCGGCGCGGACGTGCCGGGGTGGTGGCACGATTGGCAACTCTTCTGAAAGATGGGTGCGATGTCTTTGGTGAAGGTCACCGGCCGATTGGGATCGCTCTTACCTGCGACCTCGGCTGCTTGCACCACGAACACCAGGATCGACGCGATCCCGAGTAAACTAGCGCTGCGAGCTAACATGGTCCGCTCCTTTGACCGTGACCTTTACTTGCACGTTCGTCCAACAGCAGTGATATCCGAAATTGCCGGCCACTTCGCCCGAGCCGTCGTCCACCACTAACTGGAGCACGTAATCGCCCGGCGCGCTAAACTTCGCGGTCGTGATTCCTTTGCCGGCGTCGAGCTTGGCCTTGGCCGGATCGAAGCTTACATTCCCGGGACCGCGATACTTTACCCAGTCCATCGTCATTCCGATGGGCTTGCCGTTGCGCGCCGGGCGGCCGTCGTCGGTTGCGGAGACGTCGAGCGAAAGCGGCTCGGCTAAAGCGATAGTCTTGTCCACCGGCTGAACTGCGACCACGGGTGGCGTGTTCGAATAGGGATTTTCGATGTTGGCGCCGCGCGTGGTGTATTTGCGGTCGATGATCCAGACTGAGTTCAGGGTGGCCGCGACCTGCGCGGTCTGCCCGTGAACCGTCAAGGTCCAGACCAGTTTCTGCTGCCCGAAATCTTTCGGCACAGTGACGCTGAAAATGTCTTTGTGGCGACGGACGGCGAAGTGAGTCGGCTGACCGCGGTCGGCCGGACCGGGCTGAAAACTATTTTCGGAGCCGATGGGAATATCCGGTTCCTCTTCGTAGTTGCGGTTCATGTATCCGAACCACATATTGAACGAGCCGTCCGGGTTGGTGTCGTAGCCCTCGTAAACGGGTGCGACGCCCTGACCAGTCCAATGGCGGAGCTGGACGAGTTGACCAGTCAGGGGAGAGCAGGCCGCGAGTGCGGCAACTGCAACCAGGGAGGGCAAAAACGGCTTCGTCTTTGATAGCAAGCTGGACCCCAACAATCGCTCTCAATCGTAACTCTGGCGCTGCGGCGCGTCAATGGTGCCCGGCATGGTGGGGCACCGCGAGTGCGGCGGGTAAAAGGCGCGCACTGGCAGCAGAACGCGGGGCGTGAGCCCACACGGTTGCGCAGTCGCTCGGCCGCCGTGTCGTGTGGGCGCGGGTGGGCCACCCAGGGCTCAGCGTGGCCCTGGCGGAGCCGCCGTGGTGCCACCCGGCGCGACAGCGCGAATGTCAGCGAAGAATGACGTATCCCCGGTCTCGCAGTCGAGATATTTGCCCACGTCGATCCACCACACTTTGTTGCGATGAGAGTATGATCTCTACAGGGCTGTTGGAAGCTGGCCGCAGCTCGATGCCGGTCACGGGCTTGCGTTTCATGCGCTGAATTGATGCGGAATTGAGCTTCTAAACAACCTTCCAAAGGGAGGTGACGCTTTGGCTGTAACGATAGGAGTGCCACGGGAGACCTTCCCGGGCGAGCGGCGCGTGGCGCTGATTCCGCGAGCTTGCGATGCTTTGGGCAAGATTGGCGCGAGCGTAATCGTGGAGCAGTCCGCTGGCGTCGAGGCGGGCTTCCCCGACGAACAGTACGTCGCGCGCGGCGCGCGCATCGGAAGCCGCGCCGAAGTGTTTAGCCAATCCGACATTGTTGTCCAGGTGCGGACTCTGGGTGCGAATCCGGATGCGGGGCGCTCCGATCTGAGTCTGCTGCGGCCGGGACAACTACTCATCGGTTTCGGCGAACCGCTGACCGCTGCGCGGGAGATCCCGGATCTGGCGCACACGGGAGCTTCCTACTTCGCCATGGAGCTGATGCCGCGAATCACGCGCGCGCAGAGTATGGATGCGCTTTCGTCCATGGCGACCATTGCCGGCTATCGCGCCGTCCTACTAGCCGCGACCACGCTCCCCAAGCTGTTCCCGATGCTTATGACGGCGGCCGGCACCGTCACCGCCGCAAGGGTATTCGTCCTGGGCGCGGGCGTTGCTGGGCTGCAAGCCATCGCGACGGCGCGGCGGTTGGGCGCGGTAGTCTCCGCCTACGATATCCGCTCGGCCGTTAAAGAGCAGATCGAGAGCCTGGGCGCAAAGTTCGTAGTGCTGAACATCGAAGCGGCGGCGTCGGAAGACAAAGGCGGCTACGCCAAGGCTATGGGCGAAGAGTTTTACCGGCGCCAGCGCGAGCTACTGACCGAAGTTCTGCGCGAGCAGGACGTGGTGATTACGACTGCGGCGGTCCCTGGGCAAAAGGCCCCTATTCTGGTAACAGCTGAAATGGCCAACGCGCTGCAACCCGGATCGGTAATCGTCGATATCGCCGCCGAGCGCGGTGGCAATTGCGAGTTGACGCACCCCGGACAGACCGTAGTTCATAACGGCATCAGCATTCTGGGGCCGATGAACGTTCCCTCAACCGTGCCGTATCACGCCAGCCAGATGTACGCTGCGAACCTGATTTCGTTCCTCAAGCTGATGATTGTCAAGGGCGAGTTGAAGATTAATCCGGAGGACGAAATCATTCTCGAGACGCTGGTCACTAAGGCGGGTGAAGTAGTGCATGCGCGGGTGAGCGAGAAACTAGGCCTGGCTCCAGTACAGGCCGCCGAAAGCAGGTAGACAAATGGGTGGATACGAATTTGATGTGTGGGTGTTCATGCTGGCGGCCTTCTTGGGGTTCCAGCTGATTCGCGGCGTTTCGCCTTTGCTGCACACGCCGCTGATGTCGCTCACGAACGCGATTTCAGCCATCGCGGTGGTGGGCGCCATTCTGATTACCGGCGCCAAAGACGCCAGCATGCTGTCCAAAATCCTAGGCACTTTGGCCGTTTTCCTGGCCGTCCTCAACGCGGTTAGCGGTTATCTCATTACCGACCGCATGCTCAAGATGTTCAAGCGACGGGAGGAAAAGAAATGAACCTCGACAATACGATCCTTCCGATCATATACATGCTGGCGGCCATGGGATTCATCCTGGCCATTAAGTGGATGAATTCGCCCGCCACCGCGCGGCGCGGCGTGATCGTCGGCGAAATCGGCATGGTGCTGGCGGTAGCGAGCACCCTGCTTCGCTTTGAAGTAGTTAGTTATCAGTGGATCCTCGTCGCGTTTGTGCTAGGCACCGCGGCTGGAATCCCGATCGCGTATATCATGCCCATGACAGCCGTTCCTCAGCGAACGGCATTTTCGCACGCTTGCGGAGCGCTGGCGTCGGCATTGATCGGAACTGCCGAATACTACAAAGGCATCCGGCAGGGGCCGCCGCACACCAGCGTCGAAATGACCGCCCTGATCATCGAGACCCTGCTGGGATTCCTGACGTTTACCGCCAGTATGATGGCGTTCGGCAAATTGCAGGAGGTGCTGCCGCAGCGGCCTATCACCTATAAGGGGCAGAACTTCGTCAACTTGGGGATTTTTGCGGCAGCGGCGGGAATCGGCCTGGCGCTGATTGTTTCGCCCGAGCGTCTCGCGCTGTTTCCGATTTTCGTGGTGCTGTCGCTGATATTCGGCGTGCTATTGATTATTCCCATCGGCGGGGCCGATATGCCGACGGTAATCGCTCTACTGAATTCCTACGCCGGCTTGTCGTCCAGTGCGATGGGATTCGTGCTGAATAACAAGATGCTGATCGTCGCGGGCGCGCTCGACGGATCGTCGGGTTTCATCCTAGCCATCATCATGTGCCGCGCGATGAACCGTTCGTTCGGCAACGTGCTGTTCGGGGCGTTCGGACAATTGCAGACGACGGCGGCGGCGTCCGAGGCACGGCCTTACCGGTCCGCCAGCGCTGACGAGGCAGCGCAGATCCTGGATGCCGCCAGGACTGTCGTAGTGATTCCCGGATACGGCCTGGCAGTCTCTCAGGCTCAGCACAAACTGCGGGAGATGTTCGAACTCCTCAACAAGCGCGGCGTCAACGTGGAGTTCGCCATTCATCCGGTGGCGGGCCGCATGCCCGGCCATATGAACGTGCTGCTGGCCGAGGCTGACGTGCCCTATGACAAGCTGCGCGAGATGGACGATATTAACCCCGAAATGCCGAACGCGGATGTCGCGTTGATCATTGGCGCCAATGACGTGGTGAATCCGGCGGCGGAGTCGGATCCGAAGAGCCCAATCGCCGGCATGCCCATCATTCAGGCCTATAAGGCGCGCACGGTGATGGTGATCAAACGCAGTATGAACCCCGGGTTTGCGGGCATCGATAACGATCTGTACTACAGGCCGAACACCATCATGCTGTTCGGCGACGCGAAGGCGTTTTTGGCGAGCATCGTCAAGGAACTCGCGGCAGTAGGCAAAGCCGCGTAAGGAGAGGAAGCGGGCCAGCACGCACGGAGTCCTCGCCTACATCCCAAATTCGGATTCGAGCGAATTCAGCGCGATAGCAATCGAGTAGCCCAGCTCATCCGCCGGCCCCAGTTCGGCCGTTCCGGTCACCGGCAGCAACGAATAGCCGAGTTGATTGGCGATTTGACAGGCTTGGTGCACCAGAACCGTGAGTTCAGTGCTATCGGGCGGCGGATCGCTATGCTGTAGCCCGACCTCGATAAACTCGTGAGGCAGTCGCCATTTTTCGATAACCCAGGTGCCTGCTTCGCAGCGGTCCACGCCGAATTTAGCGCGCTCCATCTTATCGATATTCGCCCCGGTGGCAAGGGCCTGGTCGTAGGCGACCGGATCTTGTACCAGCAATGCCAAGCGACCGACATCATGGAAGAGGCCCGCATAGTAGGCCTGACTGGAATCCCTCTGACGGGCTTCGGCCAGGTGCCGCGCGGCTAGAGCGCAGGCCAGGTTGTGTCTCCAGAGCCGCCGCATGGCTTCGCTCTTGCCGGCGCGCCGGATGAGCTTGGACAAGCCCAGCGTCATAATCAAGGTGGCGACTCGCCGGCTTCCCAGCAGTCCGAGCGCCTGAACGATGCTGCCCACACTGTACCGGACGCCCGTGAGCGGACAATTGGCGAGGCGCAGAACTTCCGCGGAGAGCGCGGCGTCCGTTTCTAAAATGTCGGCAACTGCCTGAAACGAAGTAGGTTCGCTGGTCAGAAGCTCGGCCACCTTGCTGGCGACCAAAGGAAACGGTGGGAGCCTTTTCAGCGCCGTCGATATCCGGAGAGACGTGTCGGTATGCCCCATCAGTCACTTATCGATGTCAAATTCGACGTTTTCACTGTATTTGGCCGCGCTGCCAATTTTACCGGCGGCGATCGGTTGCTCGGCGCTGACAGCGATACGATGGGGTTATGGACGTGCTCCTGGAACCCTGGCTTCGCGGGTCTCCTAGTGGCTTAAGCCCACTTATCGTGCCTATATTGTTCGCTTTCCAGCAGGCGCGCGAGGATCTTGCAAAACACACCGAAGGCCTTACAACCGGACAGATTTGGGCCACCCCTTTCGGGTTCGGGTCCGTCGGCTTTCATATCCGGCATATCGGCGGAAGCACCGAGCGTTTGATGACGTACTTGCAGGGCCGACAGCTTTCGGAGGCGCAGCTCGAGGCAATGAAGGCCGAGAAGCAGCCCGGGGCATCGCGAGAGCAGTTGCTCGCCGAATTGGATTCAGCACTCCGGCAGGCCGAGCAACTGGTGCGCGCGCTCGATCCGGCAACGCTGGCTGAGACGCGCGAGGTCGGCCGCAAACGCCTGCCAAGCACCGTAATCGGGCTGCTCACACACATCGCCGAACACACGCAGCGGCACGTTGGGCAGGCTATTTCGGCCGCCAAGTTGGCGCGGGCTGTCGGTTCGGCGCATAAGCCGGAGTAACGATCGACTGTACAAAAGCTAACATTAGTGTTAGACTTCCGACTTGGGTTGTATATGTCCTACCTGTTGTATCCCCTCTTCGCATTTTTGTTCATTGGCAGCGCTTTTGCTCAGAACCTGAACTGCACGGCCGCCGCACAGCCGCCGCTGGTGCGGCAAGAAGGATTGACCGAACGGACGGGCGATATCGTCCTCACCTGCTCAGGCGGAACGCCGAATCTTCAAGTCACGGGAAACCTGACGCTATTTCTTTCGGTGAATATCACGAATCGCGTGGCCCCCGGCACGAATCGGGTGACGGATGTGGTCTTCACCGCCGATAACGGCTCCGGCCCCCAGGCCGTCACCACGCCCGGCATTCTCAGCGGGCCCGCGACGCTGGTCTATAACGGTGCGTCATTTACGCTCTCTTCGACCGGCAGCGTTGTCCTGCGGATCGCGAATGTTCGCGCAAATGCCAATCAAATGAGTGAGGTATCGGGCGGGCACATTGGCGTTTTCCTGTCCTTCTCCTCCGCGGCTCCGGTGGGGTTCACGGGAAACCAACTGACGGTTGCGACACCGCAAACAGGCCTGTACGTTGGGTTCTCGTCTAAGATTCTGTGTAGCCAGGCCGGATCTCCGTTGGCGGCGAATCCCTTCAGCTTCGCCAGCTTCATCACTGCCGGTTCCGTGTACAATTCGACGCGCATCACAGAAGGATTCGCCGATTCGTTTCAGCCGCGCAGCGGTGTCCAGGGCCTAAATGCCGATACGGGGACACGGTTCATCGTGACATACAGTGGCTTCCCGGCCGGCGCTCGGCTGTTCGTTCCCTCCGTGGTGGCGGGCTCTGATGCTGTTCAACCGACGGCTGGCGGCGATTTCGGCCCTCCGCCGAGCGGGGGCAAGTTTGCGCCCGCATCGAATAACAGCAATGGTTCATTACTGCTCTCATTGGTGCAATACGCCGATCCGACCGGCGCGGGCGGTATGCCTCTGTACATGCCTGGCGCGCCCGGCTCCGGGACCGTGAGCTTCGATGCCGTGAGTGAGATTCCGCTCACTGGCGGCGCCGGCTTTGCCGTGTATGAAGTGGTGGATGCCGATCCGTTCATTGCCGAGAGCGCGCAATTTCCAACTTTCCTCGCACTGGCTCCCTTCAGTGGCGCCAGCGTCGATACGTCTGAAAACGTGACGTTCGCACCGACGTCTTCGGTGGGAACCGCCAGCTCGAACGCGCCGATCCCACGCTTTGCTGCTTCCACACCGCCTGCAGATTGCAGCCTGGTTGGCGATTGCGGCGCCAGTTATTTCCCCATGTTGCGGGTCCTGGAGTCCTCGGTGAACGTGACGGCGCAGGCGGGTTCGAATCCGCAGGCCGCATTCGTCATCATTCAGAACGCTTCTTCCGGCGTTTTGCGTTGGAACGCGGGTATCACGTACCAAAGCGGGTCCGGTTGGGTGACCCTGGTGCAGAACAGCGGGATCAACAACAGCGGAATCCAATTGATCGTCAAGCCGGGAAGTCTTTCGCCCGGCACCTATCAAGCGACGCTCACCATCGACGCCGGGCCGATTGCCGGCTCGCGGCAAATCCCGGTGACGCTGAATATAACCGCGGCAGCAACGCCGTCGCCCACCGTCACCAGCGCGCTGAACGCGGCTACGCTCACCAGTGGACCGCTCGCGCCTGGGTCACTCGCCACTATCATGGGTTCACGCTTCTCGGGATCGAATCTCAGCGTGACGTTTGACGGCGCGCTGGCCACGATCCTGTTCAGCAACGATGCGCAAATCAACCTGCTGGTTCCCGATGCGCTTGCATCCAAGAAATCGGCGCAGGTGAGCGTGCAGGTGAACGGGATGACAAGCGCCTCCCAGCAGGTAGCTCTCTCGCCGTTCGCTCCCGGCATTTTCGCCAACGGTATTCTCAATCAGGATTACTCAGTTAACGATGCGAAGCATGCGGCCGCGCCAGGCAGCATCATTCAGATCTTCGCCACGGGGCTTTCCGGCACGGGCGTGATCACGGCTAAGATCGGCGATCAGATGGTGACGCAGCCCTACTACGCCGGTGCCGCGCCGGGCCTGATGGGTGTGCAACAGGTCGATCTGATTGTGCCCCCGGATCTGGCGGGCAATTCCGTCGCCGTCTCAGTGTGCGGAGGTGCGAGCGCGGATCAAGTGACGTGCAGCCCGCCGGTTCAGCTGGCTGTCGCGCAGCCCTAAGCACAGTGTCGCAGCCCGAGCGGCTGCTTTAGAGTCCTTAACGTTACGGCTTATTCATTCCGCGAAACCGCGTGTCCGTCTGCACCAATCCAAATGAATGGAGGGGTTGCAGTGGATCTCAAAGGTTTGATATTCGGCGGTGTTCTTGCGGCATCGACTCTATCGGTTGCCTGCGGTGGAGGTTATTACACAGCTTATAGAGTGCCTGCGCCTCCACCGCCGCGCGTGGTTGGTGCGATCGGATACGCCCCGGGCCCTGGTTACGTATGGATAGACGGCTTCTGGGATCTGCGCGGCTCGAATTGGATATGGGTGAATGGCCGCTGGGGTCGTCCGCCCCGCGGGCGAACGGCGTGGGTTCCAGATCGCTGGGAGCGGCATGGCGAGCACTGGCGATACAATCGCGGCCACTGGCGGTAATTCCGTCCGGTGGGACACCGTCGCAAGGACGCGCTGCTTCACGTTTCCCCACAGTGCGCAACGCGCCGCTATGCGACTTATCAATTCGCTCGTCTCACCCAGCGCCTGGCGCTCTCTGCGCACGACAGGGCGAGGTGGCAATTATTAATCGAGGCGGACCATCGTCTTTCGCGGCTGCTTGGATTCGGGGGCAGCTGCGTTTAGCCGAACCGCGAGGCCGATGTCGATCGTAGCGCGTTCATCCCAAATATCCACCTTCTTGGGCTTGCCTCTGTAATTCTCCCACTCTCTCCTCAAATACCGCCAAGCACCTTGCTCGACTACTTCGTTTCTTTGCACCACATTTGATTTAATCGGCATCCTTCGCCACTCTATCTCTGGTTGCGAGCAGCCTTCGTAGGGCTAGCCTTTTCCTCGCAAGCTGACGGGCGTCGCAAACCTTCCTGTCAACATGCTGCCAAATAATGCTAAATACCGCGGAGTGCGATGCAGTTGAGTCGCCGGTGAGGGACAGCTGCAGTTCAACGTAAGTAAGTCGTGTTATTTGTAAATACACACCGGCAGTAAGTCGTAAGCTGCTGACTGACTTAGCACGTCGTGAAACAGATACCTGAGCGTTGGTCAATGCGCTTAGCCAGAACAAAGAGTTGCCGTGTTCAAGTTCTCGACAAATGGGCACGGATCTGGACGCAAAAGGCTGGCCTATCAGGAACGGATCGCGTCAAGAGCGATTCAAGTAGAACCTTTGTGGAACAGTTAAAACGCTCACACATCTGCTTGCTCGGGCTGCACCACCCTCAAGGAGCTTGTCGAATATTCGCCGTGAGTTCCGCGTCCAGAGTAAACCGGACTAAGGGTACGTGCTTTGACCGGGATCAACTAAGGGGAACGAATGATGGTCATCAACGGCAACAGGTACTACTTTATTCGTACGGACGAAAAGGTATGCCTGCTACTTCAAGAGTACTAGCTCTTTTAACCTGCGTGTTTACAGCCACTTTGGTCGACGCACATGCTGCATCCCTGACCGTTACTCCCGCATCGGCAACCTTATCCGCGGGTCAGGGGCTGTGGTTCAGCGCAGATGTGGCCGGCAGTGCCGCGGGCTTTAGCTGGTCAATCTCGCCAGCCCTGGGCAGTATTACTAACGGATACTACGTGGCTCCGAGCAACATTATCTCGCCCCAAACTGTCGTGTTAACCGCGATCAATACCAGCAACTCCAGCCAAACGGGCGCGGCCGTGATATCGCTGCTGCCATCTGCAGTCCCGGTCGTTTCGTCGGCGTCAATATCCCTGAGCCCGAATTACACATTACTGTCACCTGGCCAGTCTAAGGCATTCACCGCGTTCATAAATGGTTTAGCGAGCAATACCTCAGTATCGTGGTCGCTTTCGCCGGCGGTAGGGACAGTTAACAACGGGTATTACCAAGCGCCAATTGCAGTCGCCGGAGTTCAACTAGTAAAGTTGACTGCGACCTACAATGGCGACTCCACCGTGACGGCGAGCGCCACGATTATGGTCGGGGGTGCCGCTACGGTGAATGCAACTACCATCTCCGTTTCACCTTCCTCGGGAACACTCTCGGCCGGCCAAGCTATGTGGTTCAGCGCTGTGACCAGCGACAATTCGGGTGTGAGCTGGTCACTTTCGCCGCCGGTGGGGATTATCCGCAACGGATATTACAGTGCCCCAACAACGATCAGCACCTCACAAACAGTAATGCTCACAGCCACGAGCTTGAACGATCCCAGCAAGAACGTCAGCGTGTGCATCTATTTGGTCGGCACCAGCGGCGGATCCACGCCCAGCGGACAACCACCGCAGCCCACGCCGAGCGGACAGCCGCCCCAGTCTGCTCCTACAGCCATCCAGTTGGCGCCTTCGTCGATCTCGCTTAAGCAAGGCCAAGCGGCGCAATTTAGCGTGAGCGCGACGGGAGGATCTGCCGGGGCCGTCTCCTGGTCGCTGGTCCCGAATGTCGGGTCAGTGGTGAACGGCGTCTACACCGCGCCGTCTACGGTTACCACTCAAACCGCAGTTACAGTACTAGCGACCAGCGTAAGCAATCCTGTCCTCACGGCCAGTGCGTCGATCACGCTCCAGCCGCCCGCGCCCAGCGTGTCGCTATCGGTGCTTCCGTCTTCAGCTTCAGTTACTGCGGGAGGAGTTGCCGTATTCGGCGCAAATGTCGCGGGGACAAGCAATACTGGTGTGACTTGGTCGCTATCGCCCAGCGTGGGTTCGATTTCGAATGGGACCTATACGGCTCCTGCTTTGATCACTTCACAGCAAGCCGTTACGGTCACGGCAACCAGCGTTGCAGATCCAACCAAGTCGGCCAGCGCTATTGTCACGCTGATTCCAGCCGCAGTATCATTGGCTCCATCCACGATATCCCTTTCCGCCGGTAAGTCGGCGCAATTCACCGCTAGTGTTACCGGTGCTTCAAATACGGGCGTGACGTGGTCAATCAACCCACCAGTTGGGTCCGTTACGAATGGCTTGTACGTGGCGCCTGCTACTATTACTTCCGCGCAGAATGTCACCCTGACGGCGGCCAGCCTCGCGGATCCTACCAAATCCGCGCAGGCGATCATTTCATTGGCGGCGAGCAGTACTACTTCGATCACTATCAGTCCCGCTCAGATCTCGCTCGGCCCATCGCAGACGCAACAGTTCTCCGCGACGGCATCTTCCTCGATCGGTGGCACCGGACCTGTCAGCGTACAGTGGTCCATAAGCCCCAACGTCGGAAGTATCACCCAGGCGGGTCTGTACACTGCGCCAGCGTCCATCACGACAACGCAGAACGTCAGCATCATAGCGACTAGCTCCGCAGTCAGCGCGTCAGCGAACGTTACGTTGGCGCCTGGTGTGACACCTCAGTCCCTAAATTCGACGGTCCAGCTACCACTGGAAGTCATGGGCTCGGCCGGGAGCACGGTGCCAGTCACCGTGAATGTGCCTGCCGGTTCAAATGTAGGCGGGCAATTGCAACTCTGGTTGCAAATCCATGGCCTCAAATACGAGACCGAAGCCAGCGTACAGGTCAATGGTGGTTCGTGGATTCCGATCAATACCTCCACGGTGACGTTCCAAGACAACGCCGGGATGTGGGGTGGTATTGGCGGTGGGTTTTCCACGATTAAAGTAACCCTAAATCTTCCGGCTGGGTCAATCGTCGCGGGAAGCAACACGCTCGTCTTCCGCTTCAATGGAACCGACGGCGTCACCAGCGGGTTCCGGATTCTGAATTTTAATATTCTCTCGAATGGCAGTCAGCTTCTGCCGCAGAGCAGCTTCACCTGGAACGATCCTACGACTTGGCAGCCGCCGCTCAATACAGCGAGTGATATTCAGGCAGGCCAAAATTTGTGGAGAACCGCTCCTCTAACTTCCGCGGGCGGTCCCATTCAGGCGCACTGCAGCGATTGCCATGCGCAGGACGGCCGTGACCTGAAGTACTTCAACTACTCGAACTATTCGATCCGTGTGCGTTCGATGTTCCATGGTTTGACAGCGCAGCAAGGCGATCAGATCGCCAGCTATATCCGATCCTTGAATGCTCCTGCCCCTGCAAACGCACGCCCCTGGAACCCGCCTTATCAACCTGGGCCTGGTCTGGATTCCCAGCCTGTCACCAATTGGGCCGCAGGCGCGGGTCTGGATGCAGTGCTCGCCAATGACGCACAAGAAATCGCATATGTATACCCCACGGGAAGCAATCCGCCAACGCTGAACGCTCGAGAAACCCCGATCTTCCTGCAATTACCAGATTGGAATCGGTGGCTACCACAAGTTGCGCCGCAAGACAGCGGAGCTTTCAACACGCCGTGCAACAACAGCTTCGGGCCTTTTGGCACCCTAGAAAATCTCTCGGGCGACTACCAGGCAATTCGCACGACACTCGGCACCGCGCCCGCATCAGCTCAGGCGTACTCTAACGCGGCTTTGATGTTGTGGGGCCGTTTGGGTTCAGATGTGGGATGCGTCCAGCGGTTCATGGAGCAAACGCCAAACTGGAGTAGCCCCACTTATGTGATGCAGGTCCACTCGGTCTCGCTATGGATGGTTACCAAGCTCTGGGAAATTAACCAAGAGTTCGGCCTGGAAGGAATGCCCAGCGTTGGCTTCGCTGGAACGGGTCTGCCGAAGACAACGTCAGCGCCCACCGAACCGCGCGCGTGGGTTACCTCGATCCCATTCTATGTCTCACCCTTTATGGACAAAATCCCAGTCGGCCCCGGAATCGGCAACGGTTCGAGGATTGCCTTCGATTACGAGTCCTTCATTTGGTACCACTTGCAATTGATCCTGAACGATAGCAATGGCTATGGTGCTGGCACTAACCCGATTGACTGGGGCTACGCCCTTGCCTATGTGTCAAACAACTTGGCCTGGGATCAAGACAAGAACGTACCACGCACCGGCACGGCCGGCCTCCTCTCGGAATGGTGGGCCATCAACCAAGCACAACAGCCCGGCCAAATATGGATGAATTGGATGTCACCGACGGTGGTTTCCGATATCAGCCCAGCTCAATTGACGCAGGTGCTGAATAATGAATCACAGGAGCTCTGGGGCATACTCGGCTCAGAAACGGCCGCACAATATTGCAACGGCCCCTGCCCCGCATTCGACAGCAATCCGTTCACATCAACGTCCGGCTCCTGGTATTACCAGTTGCCGATTCTGAATAGGTACGGCGTTAGCAATGTTACGCAGTGGGCAAACTGGCTCGCCGCGAAATGGCCGTCAGCGGACTGGCTCGGGGACATCAAGAAGACATGCGTTAACTCGCCCCCACCATATGGATGGTTTAGTTGCAATTAGCCCGGATGGCTGGCCGTGGCAGAACGAGTCTCGCGCCGCGGCCGTTCGGGCAATTGTGCGAACGAATCCCAGCCTTGCTGGCGAACATTTAGCTGGGCGCTTTTGGTAATTAATTCGAAGCAGAGGGACGCAGGCGCTGGAGGCGCTTACACAGGCTAGCAAAAACGGGCTTGCGTTTGGCAGAGGAGGACGCGCCCTGGCCAGATTGCAGCGTGTTAACGGATCCATAGGTGTGCACTGCGCACGTTTGCCGGTTCCGTACCGACACAAGTCTGGCGGCACTGACGCGGTTCCGATAGGCAATACTCCTTTGCGGGCCCAGAAGCGCGACATGGCAATACGGTCGAGTACGAGCATACCCCCAACCTCTTCGGCCCGCGAGCTTTGGCGATTTCTACCGCCAGGAAAAGATCCGGACGAGATGCTGCACTTCTAAAAGGCGTTCGAGCGCCCACGATGCAATTGGCATGGCCGTCCGTCTGAAACAGGCCGCCTTCATCCAGAAGCGGAGCGACTGAATACGAGCCGCCTCCACCGTACGGCAGGGGGGAGACCAACTCGAGGAGCTGTTTCAAACCTCCGCCACGAAAAGAACCTTCTAAAGCACGAAAAGAACCTTCTAAAGTAAGTTGCTACATGGCTATCGCGGATTCCCTGAAGGTCGACTTACCTGTACTGGGAGATCGGCTCAGAAGGCCGCGTACGCGCAGTTCTAGTACTTTTTCTGCATTCCTCTCTACCTTCAGCCCTTTACACTAACTCGTTAGAAGTACAAACTAGGACCGTACGCTTCCAAACGACAATAGAGGAGTAAATGAATTTGACCTTGAAATTCGCAGTCACAAAGATCTTTTTCTGTGCGGGCTTAGCGTCTGCGCTTGCTTTCGCGGCAGATCCGACAATTATCTCGCCGACTTCGACGCCCTATACTCTTGCTAACGGCATAGCGCCAAACGGCATCGCGGCGGATGGCACGGGCGTGTTTTTCACACAGCCGTACGCGGACGGCCTTCAGCCCCGCGGCATTTACAGCATAACAGTTCCGGGCGGCGCGGTAACATCGGTTGGGTCAATCCCGACGGTGGGCGGAATTACGGCCGAGAATGGTATCGCAATCGCACCGGCCGGAAGTGCTGCTGGGTTCACGGCAGGGGATAAATTCGCGGCAGGTGTATCTTCTACGAATAATTCAAAGGACGCGGTTTACAAAAACGGTTCCTCAACGCCTTTTATAGATGGCATCCCAGCATCGTTGTCGAGCCACCAAAGCGGTCTCGGGTTCGATACAGTAGGAACCTTTCACGGTGCCTTAATTCTAACCAGCGACACGATCATTTCCTTATACGATTCAACCGCGACATTGCTTGCGACCTATACGGGTCCTACAGGATTTGTTTTACAGGCATCGACCGTGGCACCCCTCACCTATGCAGCATGCCCTGGATGCCTGTTTGTTACCGCGATGCCGGCCGGTAATATCAACATCTCCACGCCCTCGGGCGACGGGAAGATTCTAACCGTTGCTCCTAAAGCACCGAGCGGCAGCGCGGCTGCCCTTTTCGCCACGACAACCGGCATTCCGGAGCCCGAGTCGATTCACTTCATTACGGCTGACACGCTGAACTGCAGCGTGGGCGGATTCAGTTATTTCGCCGCCGGGTACGCCACCGGTAGCCAGTTCAACAACCCGGCGTCTAGCAGCGGAGCCATCCTGGCATGGACACCCGCGCAACTTTCCCCCTTCGTTGGCCATTACTTGCTTCAAAACGAAGAGTTTACGAACCTTCCGGGCGCCATCTATGTTGACGCGGGATTGAACACTCAGAGCGTCTTCTACATGACGCCATCGCGCACAACCGGCTACCAACTCGAGGACACAGCCATCGTTCAGTGCCAACCTGCCGCGGGCGGATGTCCCGCTACCCAGGGGTTTTGGCACTTAGCTAAGCATTGGCCAACGGTTAGTGCATCGGTGGATGGTATCACCTATAACGCAACGAAGAAGACGCTGACCATCGGGGGAGTGACCTATACGCAAAGCGAGCTATTGGCGATTCTGCCTAGCGGCCCACTGCACCCCGGAGCCGTCGGAAACGCGCTAAGCCAGTTCATCGCAGCAGCGCTCAATCTCATTGCTGGAGCTCAACCCTCCACCATCGATTCCACGATTATCGCGATAAACACAGCTCTTACGGGAGTTACGTTCACCAACGGAACGAGCCTTACGCTCCCGTCCACCGTTCAGACGTTGCTGTTAAACTCGCTTACGGCGCTCGACAACTACAACAGCGCTGTCGGCTTGAATTGCACGGAGGGCGCAGGGCTGAAGACCGGAAACTGACGGCTCGCAGCATAACTGCACAAAAAACAAAATGGCGGGAGACATAGTCTCCCGCCATTTCTTTCAAAGCACCCAAACTAATATGGTGTTGTAACTTTGCCGCGATTCAGGCCGGGACTTTCTCTGGTACGGGTTCCGGAGGCGTGTTGTGAGCCCGTGTCGCCCAACAACTGTATAAAGCATACCCGGCACACAATGCGACCAGCGGATGAATTGGTAGGGTGTAGCGCGGAGTGGTTTGGACGAGGTAGTAAACCACGGGGAAGAATAGGAACGCACAAGCCATGATGGCGCCGGCATATAATCTCGCGCGGAGAAGGAGGATGCACCCGGCGAGACCGGCGATACTCAACAGCCCATTCGGAATGGCGGTCGTGTAGTCCAGCGGATCACCGCCCCAAAAATAAAACACTCTGGTGGCGACTAAGCCCGTGAATGTCAACGGATGAGTTCGTATCCAGGCCAAGGCTGTTTGCAATTTGCGGTGGTTGTACTCGCCTTCTCCTAACTGCTGTAGGTTGTAGCATTCGGTCGCGCTGGTCAGCGGGTACTTCGTGCCTTCATGCTCGTTCCGCTGGTTCTGCTTAACACTGGGACTGACACCATCGTTGTTCGATGCAGAGAGTTCTAGACCAAAATCGCTGCGCATGAAACCCACGGAATGCATCTCGACGTAGTTACGCACGCTCCAAGGGACTGCAACCAGGATGGCGCCGGCCAGGCTTATTGCCAGCTTGCGAGTCTGAAAACGGGCTGCGCCGCTGGCCGCAGCCCAAATCAGAATTAATGTCGCGATAAAGACGGGTAGAAGACTCGCGGTGAGGTAAAATGCCCCTCCCCAAGCCAGACCGTACCAGAGCGCGTCGCTCCAGGAAAACGTCTTTTTCCTTAGCAGCCAATAACAGTAAATCGCGAGTAGTAGTAGCGCCACGGCGACGAAAGGCTCATCCGTAAAGCTTACCGTTTCGCTCGTTCTCTTGAAAGGAAAAAGAGCGCATATTAACCCTGCAGCGACCCCAGACGCGAGGGGAAGATTCATCCGTACAGCAATCCAAGGAAGCAGTGCGTAACTAAGGCAAAGAACAATCTCCGTAAGAATACATCGAGCGAGTTCTCCAGCATCGCCTTTCCCGAAAACCGAGTAGATACCCGCGATCACCACGGGCAGAAATGGATTTTCGTGAGCAGTTGGTCCTGTCGGACATCTAAACGGATTCGCAAAGGTTTTATGCTCGAGCAATGAAATCCCGATATTCTTCGGTTCAGCAATGGCCAAATCCAGAGGCGTATGTAATGTAAATGGGATGCGAATGAAAAATGCTAACAGGAAAATGCAAGCACCGGCGGCGCGTGGAGTTCGGAACATTGATTTAACAATTTTCTTCCAAGCTCGCTCGTCCCGGCTCGGTTCAAAAGGTTCGCGCAAGGCCTGCATTCGCTAGCTCCTCCTCAACGTTGATCACCACAGCAAATCCGCATCCCAGCGAGACGCCGGCCCGTAGATGGACACGCCTATAGCTCCGCCCGCAGACATTCAAGCAGGAAAAGCGCACGCGCGCAGCCGTCCTAGCCGCCAGCGACGGATTGCGCCGAACCGGCGGCATGCTCAAGGTACCAGTCGTACGTTTGACGGACGCCCTCTTCCAGGTTGATGCGCGATTTCCACCCGAGCGCGCACAATCGACTGCTGTCCAGGAGCTTACGTGGCGTGCCATCCGGTTTCGTAAGGTCAAACACAATCTTGCCCTTAAAGCCCGTCACTTGGGCGATGACATGAGCCAATTCGCGGATTTCCAGGTCCTCCCCTGTACCCACATTGATAATTTCAGGGCTATCGTACTGCTCCATCAGGAAGACGGCCGCATCCGCTAAATCATCCACGTGAAGAAACTCGCGGCGAGGCGAACCCGAACCCCAAATCGAGACCTGAGCGGCTCCCGACAACGTCGCTGCGTGGAATTTCCTTAGCAGCGCGGGCAACACATGCGAGGTTTCCAGGTCGAAGTTGTCGCCCGGACCGTATAAGTTCGTCGGCATTAGCGAAATGGCTGAAAAACCATACTGCTTGCGGTAGGCTTGAGCCATCTTGAGCCCGGCGATTTTGGCTATCGCGTACCATTCGTTGGTTGGTTCGAGTTCACCCGTTAAGAGATCCTGTTCTCGAATCGGCTGTGGCGCCAGCCGGGGATAAATGCAAGAGGAACCCAAAAATTGGAGTTTCTTGGCGCCATAGCGGTAGGCCGCGTCAATTACGTTGCATTCGATGAGCAGGTTGTCGCGTATGAAATCAGCCGGATAAGAGTTATTGGCCAGGATGCCGCCCACTTTGGCGGCCGCCAAGAAGACGTATTCCGGACGCTCGGATGCGAAGAACCGATCCACGTCAAATTGGACGCGAAGATCCAGATCCTTGCGCTCCCGAACGACAAGGTTTTCGAAACCAAGCCGGACCAGGCGGCGGTAAAGTGCCGAGCCGACCAATCCGCGGTGGCCCGCGATGAAAATTCTATCGCCCTTTTGCATTGTTGAGCTAAATCTGCAGGCTTCCTCGCATTGCTACTTTGTGCCCCGCACGGACTAGCGTTTGCTCCTGCCGCGCCAATTCGACGTCGTGTTCGACCATGGTACGGACCAGTTCTGGAAAACTCACTTTAGAGGCCCAACCGAGGATCGAGCGCGCCCGGGCAGCGTTGCCGCAGAGGAAATCGACCTCGGAAGGCCTGAAGTAGCGTGGATCAGTTTCTACATGCTTTTCCGGATCGACACCGGCATATTCGGAAGCCAAGTTCAAGAACTCGCGAACGCTGTGCGACTCGCCGGTCGCTACCACGAAGTCTCCAGGTTCCGGCTGTTGCAACATTAGCCACATGGCTTCCACGTAATCCCGCGCATAGCCCCAATCCCGCCGGGCATCGAGATTGCCGAGATATAGCTTGTCCTGCAGGCCACACCGAATCCGTCCCAGAGCTCGTGTGATCTTGCGCGTTACAAACGTCTCGCCCCGACGCTCCGACTCGTGATTGAAAAGAATTCCGTTACAAATGAAAAGTCCGTATGCTTCCCGGTAATTTACGGCATACCAATGAGCAGCTACCTTGCTGACTGCGTATGGGCTTCGTGGATAAAAAGGCGTGTCCTCGCACTGCGGCGCACGAGCCGCGCCGTACATTTCCGAAGAACCCGCTTGATAGAACCGGATCTCTCGATTCGTGTTCCTACAGTAGTCGCGCACCGCCTCGAGCAACCGCAGCGTGCCGGTTGCCACTACGTCGGCGGTGTATTCGACCTGCTCGAAGCTTACTCGAACGTGCGATTGGGCCCCCAGATTATAGATTTCCTGCGGCTGAACCTTCTCGATAATGTGACGAAGCGAGGCGCTATCGCTCAGATCCCCATAGTGCAGTTTCAGCACGGCTCCCGGTTCATGCGGGTCAACATAAAGAGGATCCAGCCGGTCCGTGTTGAACGTCGAAGCCCGCCGCATAATGCCGTGAACTTCGTAGCCTTTGGAAATCAGGAGCTCAGCCAAAAACGAACCGTCTTGGCCCGTAATTCCGGTAATTAATGCTTTTTTCATGTTTATGCGAACTTCAACCGCCCTAAAGCTACAACTACCATTCGGAGAAGCAGAACGCCGTGCCGCCAACGTTGAATATTTGTCTCACCGTAGACGCGCTCCCGGTAACGGATCGGAAGGTCGACGATCTTTAAGTTGTACTTCGCTGCCCCGAAGAGCAGGTCGAAATCACCGAACGGGTCAAAATCCCCGAAGTACGACCGGTTCGAGGCGATCATTTGATAGGCCTCTTTGCTTAGCACCTTGGTGCCGCACAGGGTATCCTTAATGGTCTGCCCGAACAGCCAACTGAAGGCGAGCCCGAAGAATTTATTCGCGATCAGATTGAAGAATTGCATGGCCCGTTCCTCCATTGGATAGACCAGCCGGACGCCGTTAATGAAATCGCCCTTTCCGCTCCGCCAAGCCTCGTAGAAGCGCGGCAGATCTTCCGGCGGTACGGTCAAATCGGCGTCCAGAATCATCAATAGATCGCCGGTGCTTTGTGCAAATCCCAATCGAACCGCGTCCCCTTTGCCTTTGCCGGGCTGCTTGAACAACTTGGCGCCACGCTCCGGACGCAGCGCGATTTCCCGCTCAATGGCTTGATAGGTGCCGTCCTTGGAGTTTCCCTCAACGAAGATCAATTCGGTCCCCGCCCCCATTTCCGGAACTCGATCGAAGATGTTCGCGATGTTCCCCTCCTCGTTACGCGCCGGCACAACTACGCTGACGATCGGCTCCCGTTCTCGCTCCTGCGACGGAGCCGGACGCGCCACGATGAAATTGGTAATACCGAACCACCGGAAGGGCAAAAGCTTGACCAAATAACGATTGCAGAGTGTGTCCAGTCCAGGCGTCCGAATCGGCCACATGATTTCTGAAGACGTCCGGATTACTTCGAAATTCGTCAGCGTGAGCAGATGACGAATGTCTTCGACAGTCAGCCAGTTTTGCTGCAGCTGGGGAGGGACCATTCCCAGCGTTCGCGCTACATGGCGCGGGATTTCCCAAAGCCGGCTATGCGCGTTCAGGAGCAATCGCGTCGTGGGATGCGCGTGCCGCGCCGCCGCCTCGAAAACCTGTTGCACGTCCCACAAATCGTTCACCAAGTCTGAGCAGACGATGAAGTCAAATTTTTCGTTCAAATCTATAAAGTGCGCGTCGGCCTTGATAAACTCCAACTCCGGATGCCGCTCGCGCGCCAAGTGGTTCATGCCGGCGGAAAGATCCACTCCGACTCCTCGCGATGGCCGCAGCCTGGCTAACAGGTCGCCACCACCTGAGCCGAGTTCCAAAACACGCATACCAGGAGGTATGACGAACGAATAGAGCTCCGCGAGCCGCTGCTGATAATAGCTCCGCGCGGTTTCCCAGCGGCCAAAATTGCTTGCGAAATCGTCCCAGTAACGGCAGCGCTCGCGCATATAAGCGCTCCTGGCATCCGGCAGTGGCTTTTCTGCGATGCCCTGGACCCCTGGGCGATCAAAATTCTTGGACTCGTCATCTTGAGGTGTTTGAACTAATTTCGCGTGGGGAATCATTTGGTCTCCTGTGAAATCCAATTCGCGTTCCGATAGGCGTACATGCTATACGCAGCGCACAACGCGATAAGTGGGTGAATGGGTAAGGAGTAGCGGGGGGTGCTTTGCGTCACGTAGTACACCAGCGGATACAGTGCGAAAGCACATGCGACGACAGCGCCGGCGTAAAAGCGGCGGCGTATGAGGAGAACGCAGCCCACCCAGCCCGCGATGCTCAATAATTCATTTGGAACAGCCGTCCAATAATCCCGTGGATCGCCCGCCCAGAAATAAAACACCCTCCATGCCGTTAGTTCCGAAAAACCAAGCGGATGTCCCTTGATCCACTGAATCGCGTTGTCGAGCTTGCGGCGATTATATCCAGCCTCGCCCATTTGTTGTACCGCGGCGCACTCCCCGGCGCTGGTCAACGGATGATTGTCGGGTTGGTGGCCGGTTGAGAGGTTCTGTTTCAGACTGGGCCGCGCTCCATCGCTGTTGGCAAGCGATAATTCCAGGCCGAAGTTACTGCGCATTAAAGTAATCGCATGGAGATCCTGATAGTTCCTCAGCACCCATGGACTTGCTGTTACGCCGGCCGCAGCCAAACTGAGTGCAAGCTTAGCGGCCACGCTGCTCCTGCTAGTTACGACTCGCAGCACAATTGTTCCCAGCCAAATCGGAAGAAGGCTGACGCCCAGATAGAGAGCAGTTCCCCACGCGAGGCCATACAAGAACGCCTCCCCCCAGGACACAGATTTTCGCTTGAGCAGCCGAACACTGAATACCGTCAGCGGCAGCAATATTAGTGCGACAAACGGCTCGTCGGAGAAACTTGTTGTTTCACTGGTTCTCTTGAACGGGAACAAAGCGCAGATCAGACCGGCTGCGGCTCCCACCGAAGACGGAAGCTCGAGACGGACCGCGAACCAGGGTAACAATGCGTAGCACAAGCAAAGAACCATGAGGCAGAGCAAGCATCGCGCAAGCTCGCCAGCATATCCCGTCCCGAACACGGAGTAAATCGCTGCAATGAGCACCGGCAAAAAAGGGCTGCAATGCGCGGTCGGACCAGTCGGGCACCTGAAGGGGTCGGCGAAACCCCTGTGCTCGACCAAGGCAATAGCTACATTGCGAGGCTCGCCGAGCGCGAGATCCAGTGAACTATGCAAAATGAAAGCCGCGCGAATCACATATGCTACGGCAAAGATTATCAGTCCCGATGGAACTGGAGAGCCCAAACTCCGCCGGAGCCATGGCATGCCTACTTTGCTGGTTTCCGCCGGGACCATGGCAAGAGCGGTTTCAGACGTCTGAGTCATAGAGCTCGAGTTAATGACCGGAAGGGAAAGAAATTCAAGCCTGACGAAGAAGGGATAAGTCAAGAGGGCTGGCAGCCTTTATAGCTACGCATGGCCGCTAGTTCTGCCTCGGAGAATATCTTCGTACAGTCGCAGAACTCGCGATGTCATCCCTTCCAAGCTGAATTCCTGGCGTGCGCGCAAAATCGATGCGCTGCCAAGTGATTTGCGCAAGTCGGCGTTATCCAGCAGCTTATTCAGCGCGCGCGCCAAAGCGTCAGGGTCACCCGGTGGCACGGTGATTCCGGTTTGGTCGTGCAGGGAGACAAATGGCACTCCCGAATCCAGCCTCGTGTTAACAACCGGCAACCCAGCGGCCATGGCTTCGATCTGAACGATACCGAACGCCTCGCTGCGGGCTATTGATGCCAGGGCAAAAACATCGGCAGCATGGTAGTAGGGGGTCACATTCTGGTTTTGAATTTCACCGGCGAAGACTACTCTCTCGGATATCCCCAGCGTAGCGGCCAATTCCTCGAGTTTCCCCCGCAGCGGGCCATCACCAATTATGATGAGCTTCCCACGGACTTGTTGCATGGCCCGGATGAGGTATTCAAAGCCTTTGTAGTAGACCAAACGTCCGACGCTCAGGATCAGACGATCGCCATAGCGCTGCCGGACCTCTGAAATTGCGGCCGCGTCCGCCCGTTCGAATTGCTCCAGAGCAATCCCGTAAGGAATCACAGAACAACGATCGAGGTACCGCGCCAAAACGGGCGAAGTGCGCCGGTAATCGGGGGAAGTAGCGATGATCGCGGCACTGCGCCGGAGCGCCATGTGCAGACAGGGCTCGAAAAGCGCTCCAAGAACCTTCTGTCGTACCGTATCGCTGTGATAGGTAATCACAAGACGTCCACGATGCCCGCTGGCCAAGTAGGCCAGAACCGCTCCGGGATTCGGTAAATGCAGATGGATGATATCGGCGGCCGAACGGCGGATCGCGGTTACCATCGCAGGACAAAGCGGAGTTGAGGCAACTGTCAGCCGCGTTGGTATGCGCGAAACCCGGACGCCATCCAGCACCTGCTCCACGCCTTCGGTGTCGTCGCTTGAAACCAGCACCCGGAGATCGACGCTCTTGTGGAGCTCTCCGCAAAGCGCTTGCAAATGTGTCTCGATCCCGCCCATGTGCGGCGGATAGTATTTTCCGACTTGAAGTACCTTCATGGCGGATACGCCAACCGGCGTACGCTCGGCCGGCGGTGCCGGTTTGACCTGTTGTGGCGCGAGACTATTCATTACGCCACCATCGATGCCTCCACGAACATGCTCTTGTTTTCGGAAATCCAGTCATAGAGCAATCCCAGGCCGCGTTCGCAGCTGATCTGGGGCGACCAACCGAGCTCGCTCTGCGCCCTGCGAATGTCGCTCACGAACACCTTTTGATCTCCCGGCCGCCAATCGGAATAGCCGTGCGGCAGTTTTCGGCTCTGCCGCTTTTCGATATAGGCCACGAGCTCAAGAAGCGAAAGTACGTTAGATACGCCGCCACCGATGTTGTACGCCTTGCCTATGGCCCCATCACCGGCCGCAAAGGCTGCATCGTAACCATTCAAAAGGTCGTCGATGAACAAGATATCGCGCACTTGCTTGCCATCGCCGTAAATTGTGATCGGCCGACCCAACTGGCTGGCGATCATGAACCATGCAACCCAGCCTTGATCTTCGGCGCCGAACTGGCGATAGCCATAAATGCAGGATTGGCGAAATACGATGGTCCGCAGTCCGTAAATCCGATGGTAATCGATGAAATACTGGTCTGCGGCTCCCTTCGAGCAGCCATAGGGGGAGTGAAAATCGAGCACGCGGTTTTCCGGTACTCCAAATGGCAGAGCCTTGTAAGCGTAGCGTCCATCTCTCTCTTCGGTGCCAACCTCGGTCATCTCCCCATACACCTTGTTGGTAGAAGAATAAAGAATCGGCGAGTTCATACCCGCGGCTCGCACTGCCTCCAACACATTAAAGGCACCCAGAGCGTTGATTTCGAAATCCTCGCGCGGATCGACCACAGAAGTAGTAACGGCTACTTGCGCTGCCAGGTGCAAGACCTTACTCGCATCCCGGTGCTCGCGAAAAACCCGCGACAGCTCGTCAAAGTTCCGTATGTCGAGCTCATGAAATTCGAGATGGCCTTGGCCTTGAAGCCACTCCAAATTCTTTCTCACACCATCTCGGCATAAATTGTCGATCACAATCACGTGATCGCCGCGCCGTAAGTACCTGCTTGCGGCGTTTGATCCGATAAACCCCGCACCTCCGGTTATGATCGTTTTCATCTCAATCCTTTTCTAATGAGTTATTTCGTCAATACTCTCTCGAAACGTTAGTGGCGAGGAGTGCTCCGTATCCCCTCGGCCGGCAAAAGAGCCTCGTCAGTCCCAAACCGGCCGGGGATCACTTCACGGAAAACATCCAGGACTCTGCTCGCCAGCAGGTCGTAATCAAAGTTCGCTTTTGCGATCGCTACCGCCGCAGTTTGGCGGTCCAGCGACCCCGGTCTACCCAGCAGTTCTCGGACTCTAGAAGCCAATCGCGCTGGATAGTCCGGGTCCTTCGTACCGTCGTACCGCACCAACATCTCTTTCGGAAGCACCCGGGCGGCCTCGCCGACCTCGGTTGCCAGCACGAACCGGCCGCAAGCGAGATAAAGCGGTAACTTGCCTGTGGTGCGCACCTGCCCAGGCACGTCGTTGGTCTGTGTGGAGATCGCGATATCCATGCGACTAATATAGGCGGGAAGCTTCGGATACGGAATTCGTCCCACGAAAACAATCCTGTCCTCCAGACCTCGCTCGGCACATTCCTTCTTCAGGCGCGGCAAACCAGACCCGTCGCCGACGATCATTCCTTTTACCGGCAGATCCCGGAGCAAATCTATGACATCGATTAGCTCCGAACCATAGCACATATTCCAGCGCGGGCTCCAGATTAAACTGCCCAGAAGTCCCACTACCGTGAAACCGTCGAGTTGATATTCGTGCTGGAGCTCGGTATCTGTGCGGGGCGAGAACTGCCGTGTGTCGACGCCGTCCGGGACCACTCGAACCTGAATTCCCGTGTTCCTTAGGAGTTCCGCGTGCGGATGGCTCCGAACCACCAGCCGGTCGCATACGGCGAGCGAAAACCGCTCCAACAACTTCGTCAGCCACAGGCCCACTCGTCCTCGGTTTCCGGTGCTCTTGCTCAGCTCGTAGATGGCGTCGCCTGTATCGATAATGATGCCGCAACGAGACAGGCAGCGATACAGTCCAGCGGCGACAACACCCGAAAATGCCATGTCGAAAACATAACAAGCAGCAGGACGGGTGCGGATAAGCATCCCCAGGAATCGCATGATCGAGCCGATTTTGCCGGCCGAACGATACGCCACTGCAATCCGGAAGTGGTTTGCCAGGCGTTCCTGGAAAGAAGCGGCGCGAATCGCCATGGCACTTCCCGGCGGTCCATTCACGAGAAATGCGACGCGCGGCACTCCCATCCTTCTAGCGTGCGCTCCTTGCCACTTTCTGGTAAACGCGCATCGTTTCTTCCGCGACAACGTCCCAAGACATAGCCTCGATGCTCTTGCGGGCAGCGCATCCCAATTGACCAGCCCCAGCGCGATCTCGCTCCAGGCGGTCCATATGGGCGGCGAGTTCCGCAGCGCTACTAAGATTCTGCAAAATCAAACCGTTTCGACCGTCATCGACTAACTCAGCGGCTCCCGCCTCGCGGCTGACCACAACCGGCAGACCGGATGCCATCGCTTCCGAAACCACCATCCCGAACGCGTCGTACGGCGTCGGGTGCAGAAAAGCATCCGCCGCTGCATAGAATCTCTCGACGTGACTTGTTGCGCCGGCGAACGACACGCGGCCGGCGATACCGGCATCCTGCGCAAACTTTTCGTAGCGTTCGGTGTGGGACCGCGACACGAACAACAAGTGCCCGCGCCCGACTTTCGCCAGCGCCTCCATGCACCGCCTGGCGCCCTTTCGCAGGTCGCCGACATACAGGAAGACCATCTCCGCGTCCCCAATTCCGAACTCCTGGCGAATAGCGTCGCGCCAGCGCGTCCGGTTCGCCGGCGAAAACACCTCGGTGTCAACTCCGTGGTGAATCACTTCGATGGGTGCAGAACAGCCGTAAAACCGCACCAGATCGTCGGCCACCCGCCGCGAGATGGCAATCACTCCGCTTCGTGCAAATCGATACAGCCCGTATTCGAACATCGTCCCCATGGCGTTAAACACGGACTCGCGGAAGGTAGCACCCCCTTCCAGCTTTTGGAGCGCGAGGTGCCACGCCCGGTTGCAAATGTGCGCGGTGAAAACGTTGCCCCGAAACCCGCAGAAACCCTGGCTGTGGATGACATCGAAACCGGCGCCGATCTGAAAAGTAGCAGGCAGAATAAAGCTGAGTACTGTGGTGAACGCGTTCGCACGCCAGGCCGGAACGTGGTGGAAGTGAATATCTGCATTGTCTTCGTCTTCGATGTGGTTAGCAAAAACATGCACCTCGTGAGTTTTCGCGTACCGGGTCGCCAGTTCGGCTACATAGCGGCTATGGCCGCCGGCGCGATGATAATCGTGCACAACGAATGCAATTCTCATGCGCGGCGCGGCCACCCGTTCGTCCGGAGGGAAAGCTCGAGCTACGGCTTGCTCGCCCCGGGAATTATTGGCGACGGCCGAAGACAGGAACAGCCTCCTCCGAAACTTTAGTGGTTCCAGCAGGCCGGGACCGTTCTTGGATCGCATCCATCACCGCAGCGGCGAGCGCGATGGGCAGACCCCGGAGCGCAAAATGTCCCAAACCCAGACACCGCAGAACGGTGCCGGTTCCCGTCCGCCAGTCCATCCAAGCTGCATCCTCGCCAAGCTGGTCGCGATAACGGCGGACTTCGAAAAGGTATGGCGAAGTTTCCTGAAGCAGCCGCCGGTGCCAGCTAAAGAAATTCCGCTGTGACCAATACGACTCCCCGCCCAGCCATAACCACGGCTTGCCCGCTGTCGCGTGGAAGAATGTCGGTTTCGGACGGAACAGACCGCGGATTCGCTCCCCAGCCGAATAGCCTAGCGCGCCGCCCGCATGAATGATATCGATTGCACTGCGGAAGACGTGCAGCGGGATGTCTGCAAATTCGCTGGAGCCCAGCAGCGCGTTCAGAACGTCTTGATCTCCGGCCATGTGGATAGGCCGCTCCTCCAGCGTAAGCTTCTGACACGCTATGTACTGTGGGTCGTTGACCAGCTCTGCCCAGCGCGTCAACAGTGCCCGATGCCGCCCGGTAACACGAACCACCGAGGAATTGAGCGTGAATTCCAATGACCGTCCTACGGGCAGCTTCCACGCCCGAGTCCGGACCGCTGTGCCCTGGTAATCAAGACTGGCCGGCTCTTGCGCCACACCGATTACCGATTCATCCAGCCGCTCGAAATGCGGGCAGCAATCCCGAGTCACCACCAGATCGGCATCCAACCAGACCGCGTCACGATGTCCTCGATCCAGCAGAGGTTTTAATGCCTGCGGTTTGCAGTTCCAAGCGTGGGAACCCGCCGGCCGGTGAGGAAACCAGGTCACTTGCGGAAACTGTTTTACCCATTCGGCAAATCGCGACTCGGCCGGAGGCTTGTAAACATAGACCGGCGCGCCCGGACAATGCTGGACTAAGCTCAGTATCGCCAGACGAAGACCCGTTTCATGATCGGTGCGATCTTCTGCCAGGCAAAATGCTGTTCGATTCGATGACATGGCCGGTCTCTAACGTCGGTCGCCTCGGGACAAAACAGGAACTCTGTTGAACGGAAACAGCGCTCCGGCATTCGAGGCGTTCTCTACTACGTGGACGGTGAAAACCGGTGAGCTGAGCGCGCAGGCAAACTGCTTTTCGGCTTTGCCGTAGCCAGTCAGAACATGAATACCGATCGGTAATCCCGCGGCCCGAGCGGCTCCTTGATCTGCGGCCTTGTCACCAACCAGCATGGATTGCGCAAGATCCAGGTTCAACAATCGGGCAGCTTCCAACAGCATGCCGGGGTTCGGTTTGCGCCAAGCGTGGTTAGCGCATTTGTAGGGTCCGTTCCCTTGCTCGTGAAAAGCGCATGCGAACACCGCATCTAACTGCGCATGCTGCTCGCCGAGCACCTCGCGCACCCGGTTCTCCACCTGAACGAATGCATGCCACCCGAACTTGCCCCGGCCAATTCCGGCCTGATTCGTAATCTCGATCACTGCCATCCCAGCCAACCGGGCCGCCCGTATTAGATCCGCTACCCCTGGCAATAAGTCAACTTGATTCGGGTCGGAAATATAGTTCTTTTCTTCGATAATCACTCCGTCGCGATCCAAGAAGAGCGCCGGAGTGGGAGAGGAAAACCGCTCTACTCGGATGTCGCGCCACAGCAAATCCTCGCCTAAACGTGGATCGGCGAATGCCTCCATCTGCCGAAGGCTCATCATGCCGCCGCTTTCACCAATTCCGGAATCAGCCGCTGAGCTTCCGCCAGCGCTTCCGGAATTCCTATGTCGATGAAAGGCCCATCGCATTCGAACGCAACTGGCTGCAGTTCAGCTACCCGGGCCTGAAGCAAATCCGCCTCCCAGGAAAACTTAACGGGCATCCGGTAAGTTTTCAGAATTTGCCGGTTCACCAGATACGATCCGGCATTAATCAGCCCCGGACCGGAGAATCCGCGTGCTTTGAAACCTTCGATTCGGTCCTGGTTCACCATAACGCTGCCGTATCGGCTGGCATCAGCAACCCGGCACAGCGCGACTCCTAGTTGCAGCCGGGGACGACGCTCCGCCATCGCCCCAAATGTCTTGTAGTCGACCCGCAGAAAGGTGTCTCCATTGAGCGCGAACGCAAATTCGCCCTCGACCAGAGCAAGCGCTCGCTGCAGGGCTCCTCCGGTCCCAAGCGGCTCATCTTCGATGGAATAAGTTACATCCAGCCCGCCGTAATGTGAACCGAAGAACTGCCGGATTGGCTGGTAGCGATATCCGACGGCAAGAACGACGCGGCGGATTCCATTTTGTTGGAGAAAGTCCATCAGGTATGCAAGAAAGGGACGCCCCGCCACGGGAGCCATGGCCTTGGGCAACTCCGGGACCGCTTCCCGGAGCCGCGTCCCAAGTCCACCGGCGAGAATGATCGCCTCAGTCACCACCGAACATCTCCCGTTCGATTAGACCGCAGATGATGTGGCCCAGTACGATGTGCCCTTCCTGAATCTTTGGCGTTTCTGCGGATGGCACCTGTAGGCAATAATCACAGAGCGGCGCCATCTCGCCGCCTGTTTTGCCGGTCATACCCACGGTGATCAAACCTTTGCGCCTGGCTTCCCGGAGTCCATTCATCACATTGGGAGAACGTCCCGAGGTCGAAATGGCAAACAGAATGTCGCCCGCGACACCCACCGCGTTTACCTGCCTGGCAAATACTTTGTCGTAGCCGTAATCGTTACCGATGGCAGTAAGGACCGAGGTATCGGTAGTCAGCGCAAGAGCAGCCAGTCCTGGCCGATCGAATTTGAAACGGCTTACTAGCTCGCCGGCCAGATGCTGCGCGTCCGCTGCGCTTCCTCCATTTCCCGCGAACAAAACCTTTTTGCCCGCTCGCAGCGCCTCGCATGAGAGGCTCGCGATCTTTTCTACCTGCGCCGCAATATTGTTGTCCGCGGCGAGCAGCTCAAGTGTCGCCTGTGTTTTGGAAATCTCTTGCCGGATGTATTCCTTCACCGTAATCTCCAGGCGATGGCGCCTTGCTCGATGAACTGAACTGTCATCGGCTCCACTTTTTGGCACCGTAGCGCGCGAAAAACATCCGGACGGCGCGGGGGATCGACGAGAAACATCATAAATCCACCACCACCTGCGCCGGACACCTTTCCCGAGTACGCGCCTCCTTCGACGGCGGCATCGTATATCCGATCCAGCCGCTCGTTTGAAACACCGCTGGCCGTGTTCTTTTTGCTAATCCAGCCCTGCTCCAACACGTGCCCAAACTGCCGGATATTGCCCTTGAGCAGCGCCTCTTTCATCAACACGGCTTCCTGCTTCAGTTTGTGCGTTGCTTCTAAGGAACGGCCGCCGTGCGTCACGTTCGATGCTTGCGCTCGAATAATGGAATCTGAATCGCGCGGCATTCCCGTATTGCAGACCACGAGCGAAGCCTCCAGTTCGTGAACTGTATTGCGGTTGATTCGCAATGGATTGACAATGATCCGTTCGTCAGCGTTGAATTCCATGAAATTAAAGCCGCCGAATGTAGCCGCGTACTGATCCTGCCTGCCGCCGATCATTCCTGCCTCGACGCGCTCGATGTTATAAGCCAATTGGGCCACATCGTACTCGCCGAGCGGCAACGTGAAGAGTTCCTTGAAAGCCTCCACCATCGCGACCACCAACGTTGATGACGATCCCAAACCCGATCCCGCCGCTACGTCCGAATACGTCGTTAGAGTTACCGGTTCAGCTTTACCGCCATTGAACTCGCGCATGATCCGGCAGTAAACCGCTTTGTGCAGCGCTAGCGCTCCTTCTAGCGGCATCTCGCAATCAGGCTCGAGTTCAATGCACTCCTGGCGGTCTGCGGCAATGAACCGGACCGGGCCGTCATCGTGCAGCTCCAGGACCGCATACACGAATAAATTGATTGTCGAATTCAGCACGTATCCGCCATACTGATCGCAGTACGGCGACAAATCGGATCCGCCACCCCCGAATCCCAAACGTAGCGGTGCGCGAGCACGAACAATCATTCCTTACGAAGCCCCCCGGAGCACCTGCTGATACACCGAGACGGTGCGGCGCGCGTTCTCGGACCAGGTGTACCGCGATGCTCGCGCCAATGCTTGTTCGCGCCGCGAATAAGCACTCGACCGTTCTCGCAGTTCTCGACCGACCGCCCCCGTCCAGGCTTTCACGTCGCCCACCGGGCAATAGACGCAGGCCGCCCCACCAACCTCACGCAAAGCCGGCAAATCACTCGCGATTACCGGACAGCCACAAGCCATCGCTTCGGCCAGCGGCATGCCGAACCCTTCAGCTTCCGACGGCTGCAACAGCAGGTTCGCTTTTCGGTAAACCGCCGCCAAAACCTCCCGCGTCAGGAATGGCAGAACCGAGATATATCGCTCAACGTCCAGCTCGCGTGCCAACTGCGATTGCTCGTTCGTGAACGGCCCCCCAACGCGCAGCAAGCGAGACGCCGGGAATTCCTCTCTCACCTGCGCAAAAACGTGTAGCAGCACATCCATTCGCTTTCGCGGAATAGTGCTCCCGACGCTCAGCAGCAAGATGCCGCCGCTCGGCACTTCCCCGATCAGCCGGTCCGCTTCGATATCGGCGGCTGGGTCGGGCAAAGATGTAAACACCGGATGAACGCCACTGTGAATCACCGTGATTCGTTCCTCCGGAAAAAGACCGTAGCGGAGCAGTTGATCACGAGTCGCCTCGCTGTTGGTGATCACGTGTGCTGCGCGCCGGAAGCCGGCCAGTATCCTGCCGGCCATAGCACGAAACCAGCCTGAACGTTTTTCTTTCTCCGGTTCCAGCAAGCACCGGAAAGTGTCGAGATCATGGCAGGTCACGATGGTGCGCTCGGCAGGGAGCGTGTGGACCAGTTGGGAATAGCTGTGATCTACCAGATGAAACAGTTTGAAGTCCCGAATGTGCGCGCTCAGCCACCGCGGATAATCGATAAACCGGTTCGCCAGCCGGTCCGCATTCCATGCAAGTGATTTCGGCATGAAGGGGGCTCGCATCATCCGGCACTGAAAAGCAGGCCGCACCTGAACCGCTTGAATTTCCTCCGCGTGTTCCCGGATCAAAAATTGGTGGAGCAGGTCTCCGTTCAGATCCATGCTCGGCCATTTCTCTTCTAGAAAATCGCAGATCACCGCGACACGAGCGATATCTGCCGGTTCAGATGTGCCCTGATCACGAACACCGGCGTTCTGCTGCGCTAACGTCTTCATCTCGAAACAGCGTCCCCGTCGCAAATGGCTTCGCCTGCAACAACTGGGCCGGATTGGATGTCAGACTGCCGCAAGCACAATGACCCAAGCAACGTCTCTAATTGATCGACATGCCTGTTGACGCTAAACTTCCTTGTCAAATTCCACGCGCCGGTACAAAGCCGGCGGTAATGCTCCGCTGACGCCAACGCTCGCACAATGGCTTCCGTTAATCCCTGGACGGTTGGGGGGCTCGGGGCTAATTCTCCCGTCTCGCGCGGAATGAGCCAGTCTGGTATGCCTCCTGTCGCAAAGCCTACGGCCGGCAATCCTACACCACCAGCTTCGAGCCCCACCAAACCGAACGGTTCCGGCCACAAGCTCGGAACGGCCAACAACTCTGCCTGGCGCATCAAATCCAACTTCGTGCCGGTTTCCACCCAACCTTTGAAATCGACAGCTACGCCAAGTCTATCGGCCAAAACTCCAAGTGTCTGACGCTCCGGTCCATCTCCCGCCACAACCACACTCAACTTGCGCCCAAGCTCTTTCGCTGCCGCCGGAATCGCCCGGATTACGTAGTCAACTCCCTTCAACCGCGTCAGCCGCCCGACGTACAAAATCTGGCCAGTCGTGCTTCTTGAATCAGGCGGCGATTGCATGGGCTCGTCGGCGGCCGGCAGGGGCAACAAGTGCACCTGCCCCGAACGCTCGCCGCTGTTTTCCAATTCTCGATGCATATGAGCGCTCCCCACCAGTACCGCTTTGAACTGCGGCAGCCGCGCATTCAGCGCCACGTGCCGGCGGTATCTTCTCCACATGACGCCGGGATGCAGTCCCCCACATCTCCTCGGGTAATGCAGCAATAGGCACATCGGCCCAATCTGGCGATCGCAGATCTTTGGCTGCGGAGACATGTAGCATTTCTGACCGGTACCGCACGTGCGGTCGTAATTGTGTACATACAGCGCGACAGGATACGCGCTCAGCAGTGCATCTTCGAGCGCCAGCGACTCCGTACGGTCGAAACCGTGATAGTAGATGATGTCCGGACGCCATTCAGCAATTGCGCGTAAGATGCTTTTCGTGTCTGCCTTGGCCGGCAGCCAGATGCGCGCAAATCCTTGGGCGGGATCAATTGTCTCTCGTCCCGGCGTCACTTCGTACTCATGTAAGAGCCCTAATATATGCCCACGTTCTTGTAATCGCGGACAAATCGCCTGAAGGTACTTTTCGACGCCGCCGACCAAGTTCCGATGTGCCGTTGCTATGAGAATGCGCATTACACAACCGCCTGAGCGGCACTCGGCTTTTCGGAGTCGAGCCAGGTCGCGCGCATGGTTTCAGCAATTCTTTCGATGGCGAAATAGCGCGCGTACAGCGCCTTGCCGGCTTGGCTTGCCCGCTGCCGCGCCGTCTCATCCCCCAGGAGCCGGCACGTCTCTGCGGCAAATCGTTCCAAGTCTCCCGCCGGCACTGCCACCACCGCTTCCGATTCGCCCCACAGCGGCTCGGTAGACGCGCCCGACGTGGTCACGATCGGCCGGCCATGCGCCAACGGCGCCAAAAGACTAGTGCGCCGGCTGCTGGCGCCATCTGGGTAAGGCTGAATCATCACGTCGCAGACGGCCAGATGCGCCGATAGCCGGCCTTGGGTTGCCGGAAGGGCGCCCGTGGCATGAATCCGCCCCTGAAACTGAGGAGCATTGCGCACGATCCGCTCCCGGAATTCCGGCCCTTTGGGCCCGATAAATAGGACGACTGCGTCCGGCCGAGCCGAAAGTACACGCGGCACGATTTCTTCCAGCATCGGGGTAATCGGATACCCGAACGTCCCAAAATGCCCAACGATGCCCTCGCCGCGCGGTGCATAGCGGGCCCGAAGTTCCAGCGCCGCAGCTGCGTCACCAATTACCGGAACATTGCTCGGTAATGGCAGCCACGCGAACGGAACGTATCTGCGCAGCGCATAAGGCTTCCAGGCTTTTTCCCACCGCGGCGTGGACACCCAGGCACGTTGCGCCGCATTCAGGAGCACGATCGTCATCACCCGGTGTACCAGTGCGGCGAGGTTCTGCCGCCAGCTCCCTTCCCAAAAGGCCAGGAACGGCTCGTGAACCATGATCCCGAGGTCGTCACCCGCCACGCGCGCGCGAAGCCACATCCAAAAACAAAACGGCACATTCATCGATCGCCAGCCATAGGCGTGCGGAACCCATTGGAGCACGATATGACGAGGATTCGGAAAGCGGTCCAACTCCCGCCCTAGTCGAGCGAGATCGGCCGGGCTCAGCCGCCCCAAAATCCGGTGGACCTCCACGCGGCCAGGAACAGGTTCAGCGGAGTCAGGCCCTGCGCACCAGACGTGCACCTCATCACCGCGGTAGGACAACTCATGGGCTAGCAAGTAGACATAATCGCCCACACCGCCCAGTTGTGGCGGATATTCAGGGCTGATGATGTGCCAAATCTGGCGGCTCACCGTGATTGATCCTATCGCTTGCGCCGGCTCTGCAATCTTTCGGTACAGATCCTGTCGAGAATCTTAAGAGATCGCCGCAACCTGGCGGCTCCAAACCCAATCCGATAGCGCTCGCAGGCGACTGACGTCCGCATACTTTTCAACATTCAGCCGCGCCCGGCGCCCCATTTCCCACAACTCGCTTCGTCGCGTCATGGCTTGATCGAGCGCGCCGGTCAGCGCCTCCGTGTCGGCAGCAGGTATAACCCATCCGGTTTCGCCGGGAATGACAGCCTCCTTGGCGCCCGCCGCCTCGGTAACGATCACTGGCAGATTGCAACCCTGCGCCTCTAACGCAACCAGACCGAGCCCGTCTTCAAGGGACGGCATCACGAACAGCTCCGAGTCATGATAGGCGGGAATGGGGTCGCCCGGCGCGGCAACCACCTGCAGCCCCGCACGCTCCCGCTCGAACAGACGCGCACAATCCCGGTCTCCGGTCGCCCCAACAATTCGAAGCTGGATGTGCTGAGGACCCAGGGCGCGTATGGCCCTTAGCAGGTAAACGAATCCTTTGCGCAGGTCCAGACTTCCCACATAACATACGCGCAATGGCCCGCTGCCTGCCGCGCGTCTCGCGGGCGGCGAGAACCGCTCCAGGTTCAGCGTTTCACCGACGACTTGAATCTTGTCCTCCGCTACGCCAAATCGGACCATAGATTCTTTCGCCCACTCGGAATGTACTCGGATGCGCTCCGCCAGACGATACTCTTCTTCCACTCGCTCCACCATCTCGCCGATCGGGTGCCCATGAAACCGCTTGCCACACCAGCGGGCCGATTCCTGCTCATAGACTCGCTGGAAGTTCCGGATGTGCCCGTTTGGGTTGTCGAGCACTGCTGGCACTCCCGCTTGCCGGCACCAGCGTAAAACCTCTAGTGCGATCTGGGTGAACGCGTAGCACAGTTGCGGCTGGATTCGCTGCATTTGTCCTGCTGCCCAGCGCGCCAGATGCCGGTCGCGCATGAATGTGACTCGACCGGACCGCCAACGCAGCCAGGAATACCGGACCACCCAATCCTGTACTGCCTGATCAGGCACTTGCATCCAAGTGACATTCGGAACCGGCCCCGGAAGAGACCAGGTGCGGGCAACTCCAGCACCCAACGCAAACACCCGCGCGTCGTCGAGCGATACACCCGCAATAGCCGTTGCGGCGAACGTCCCCAGCCCGCCCATTCCGGCCGGTGTTGCGTGTATTACAGCCACGCTTGACTGCGGCCTTTGCTCTTGTGTGCGCACCGTCACGCTGTTGATCTCACTCGTGGATCTCGCGGTGTCCGCCATCCTGTCTCAGTTCAATACCTACGCCGCGAACCACAGCTCTGGCCGAATGCTAATGCACGCCCTGCGGCACAGACGAAGCGCGGGCCCCAAATCCGCTCTCGAGCGCTTCCAAAAAACCCGTGCGGATCAGATACGGAATTCCTTCGCGGGTAAAGAGCGGGCGGCTGCCACCAGCATAGTGGCGCGCCTTCAGCAAACTACAGTCCATCGGCCCACCCGCAGAGATCGCATAAGAGTCGGGCAGATACGACACTCGCCCACTGCGGCTAGCTTCCAGTGCATAAAGTGTCTGCTCGGCCTGACCATCTAATCGGGTGAACGCAGGGTGCGCAAAGCGCGATTCGCACCGCGCCCAGTCTATCAGCGAGGGTGCGATCAAGGCCAGCCCGGCACACAACTGAGGCTTCAGTTCTATTCCCAGGTCCATCTTTGCGCTTTCCTTTGTGATCACGTAACTGTCCTGAAAATCGCGTTGGAACAGCGCTACAGCCGTTGCATCTCGGGTCAACTCCGTAGGCTCATTGAAGAACAGAATGTCTGAGTCCATGTTCAACACGCGCCGCGATCCGGCCATGATCATGTTGTCGGTCAGCTTCTGCACCATCGGAACGTGGCTCCTCAGCCGATGCAGATTCTTCAGGTTGTTACTTGTGAGAAATCCGTTAACGATTTCATCAGCCTCATCCTGCAGGATCACCCGAGCCGTCGGGAAGTGTTTCCGGAGATTCTCTCGCAACTCCGGCGTGGTTAGCCCCTGCACATGGATTACCAACGGGAAAGTCACTTGTGCCTGGTAGTAAAAGCTCTTTAGCGCCCAGATCGCTGCAACATAATCCGGCTGGTGGCACATCAGATGGACGCTGATGTCAATATCCTGGCCGGGTGGATCCGTATAAAGCGGAGGAGTTGCCAAGATCCGCGGCCAAAGCCGGCTCCGCTGGTATGCCGTGTGAATGTCGTCATTTTTCCAAGACAACAACTTGTGCCATTGGCGGCGGACGGCTGCGTAGGCATCGCCTGGAAGAACAGAACGGAGTATTTTCTTAGATCGCTGATTCACGTGTGGCCCTGCTATAGTCGACAGACCGTTAGAGGTGGCTCCGCCGAAAGGTTTATGAAACGCGCTCCTGCAATGCCAACCATCGCACCCGGAAGGCCTCCAGTAACGGGCGCGTGTAGTTGGCAAGCGGCGCCCGGAAGATATTGGGTAACATCAGCAGGCCGTAAGCGCAGGTGACGCTGCTTAGTGCCACAATCGCTTCCACAAGATTTTGAGGCGACCATCTCGTGGCCACCCAACCCGTGATTCCCGCGAGCAAAACGAAGCGCCAGAACCAGCTGCCAAGCATTCCCTGAACCAATCGCCACACGCTCACGCCGACATCGCGGCTGATGATCGTGAGATTCAGCGGAATACTCACCAGTAGCGCGCTCGCCACGGAAGCGAACACCGCACCAACCGGGCCCCACAACTTCACGAACAGCAGCGTGGCGAGCGCGGTAACCACGCCATCCGTAATGTTGGTCAGCGAAATTCTGCGCTGATGTCCAAAAAAGAACACTGTGTTGGCTCCGATTCCGGTCCAGTGCCTCACCACCAGGTTTACGAGAATCGCAAACGTCAAAAATAACCCGCCGTATTGATGCGCGGTTACCCACCAATTCACGAACCATTTGTTCAGCAGCAGTACGATACAGAAGATGAGCCCGCTCAGGTGCATCATGCCCTGCGTCAGCGCCGACAGCACCTGAAATATCTTCTGCCGGTCCCCGCCCGCCTTCAACTCGCATAAGCCAGGACCAGCCGTGTGCATCAAGATGATCACTTGATTGCCCACCACGGTGCTTAGTTTCCCGGTACAGTTATACGGCACGACGGCTGCGGGACCCAGTAGCCTGCCGATTACCATCACATCGGTAGTCCCGATCAGCAGACTAGCGACCTGCGCAATCGTATTCCAGAACCCCTTTTCGAGCTGAACTTTGGCGTGATTCCACACTAAAGGAGGAAGGCGGCTCGGCAGCGCCTCTGGGAAACGCGTCTTCAGGCGGTACAAAAAAACAGGAGCCGTCAACAACTGGCATGCCAGCCATCCGGCCGCGAGGGCGTACAGATTCCAGCCCGCGAAGATGAGAAGAACGATCGTCCCGGTGTTCAACGCCCAGTTGAAAATGCGCATCGCGTTGGCAAACGCCAAGTCCTGCAATCCTTCCACCAGCGTCGGCAGGATGCGTAAAGGAAACGACAGCACGAATCCAAAAAGCATCAGCGCTAACGGGCCTCGCAGGCTCTGCCACTGCGCGGGTATCGTGATCCATAATCCCAGCGCGACCAAAATCACCACTGGAAGTTGGTACAGCACCAGCCTGGTCGTCTGTCCCACGACGACCGGAAGTTCCCGATCTCGAACCGCACCGCCCTCGCGCCCCGTCGCATAAGCTACCTCCAGCGGTAAGAGCGCGACCACGCCGAAATCCGTCAACGTCAGATACAGCAGCAGCTGGCTGCCGACGATCCATAAACCGTAATCGTGCTGTCCAATATGGCTGAGCAAGAACGGGGTCAACCACAAGCCCGTGACCATGAGCAGTCCTTGATAGACATAGCTCAACGCGAGCCCGCCAAAGAACCGCCGGGATCGGCTCATTAATTTAATTCACCGAGGCTAGAAAACATATAAAATGAATGCTAGGACTACGCTGATCGCAACGCCGATGCCGCAGCGCATCGACGGCGTGGTGCATGTGCGGCACACTGATGCCAAAGCTTTTCCAATCATAGCGGGCAGGAACGCGACGTCGTCTTAGGGTTTGATACCGCTGCCGGATTCTGCATCCGGCAACCTTCCGTTAACAGCCAGACCATATGCCATTGACCGAACTGCCCCGCGCTAAGCTAGAAGCGACCGCAGCGGGCGGGGCCTAATGCGTAAATATATGGCCATTTGTGCTCCACCGAAAATTCGTGCGTCTTTAGAAACTCGAGCATGTCGCGATGAGAGAACTTGGTAATGTTGTCGTGACATTCCATGGCAATGCGGCGAATCGAGCACAGCACGTCCGGGTTCAGGTTGAAAAGAATGTCATATTCCGCGCCTTCGCAATCAAGCTTTAAAAAATCGATACCAGCAATATTCTCATCTCGACAAACCTTGTCTAGCGTTGTTGAATAAACTTGAATGACTGAATCCGTCTCAGCGCGCCGATACAGACTATGGCAACCGTCGTGCGAGCGAGAAACGTAGAACATCGTCGGCTGGTCATGGTTTGAAACTGCGCATTGAAAGACTTTGACGTTCTGCAGCCCGTTCAGTTGGATGTTCTTGTAGAGAGCACTTGCAAGCTCAGGCAATGGTTCAAAGCTGAATACTTTCCCTTCTACAGCCGCTTGCGCGGCCAGTATCGAAAAGAAGCCTTTGTTCGCGCCGATATCGACAACCGTAGCGTTCGGGAAGATCTCCAGGGAACGCGGAGTATAGCATCTACCTTTCCAAACCTCCGCCAACATCGCCAAATCTGCTTTGGCAATTGTTCCATTGATAGTAGCGAACCGGGTCCCGTTACGCAGATGCAATTCGTTGACTGCGAAGCCAGGAAAAGCCTTATGCCAAAAAATAGACGGCCAATTCTCGCATAGATCCATGATTTCGGCAGCGACGGTTCGATACGAGTTAAAGCGTATCATGTCCGGCATCGTTCACTGCGAAACAACGCAGCCTGAGACTCAGCCACGATACATGATGTTTCGTTTCACTAACCTACGCGAATAGCGTCATCCCTGTTTGGACCAGCCCAGACTTCGAAACGCCGGTGCCGGAGTGACCGAAACCCGACGAACCGCGGGCAGCGCCGATCTTTGCTCCTCAGGAACGGCCGTCCAGCCGGCGCCAATCATTAACATCACAGTTCCGGGTATGGACGTAAGCAGGCCGGTGCCAATCCAAGCCGTGCCGAAGTTAACCGCGGCGATACTCCATGTCAATCTCCGCGTGGTCGCCCATTCGCTCTTTGAAAACGCTGTCCTGATTTGCAACAGGAACCAACCAAGAAACCCAAGCCACAACAGTAACCCAATCACGCCCTGTTCGCTCAGAATTCGCGCATATTCGTTTTCCATGCCGATCGGATTTCTAAGCTGGCTTTCCAGAAAATACGGTATGCTCGTTCCGCCACCGCCCAGGCCGTTTCCCATCGGATACTCCGACAGGATCTCGAAAAATCCGCGATTCACGCTACCCGCGATCCGATCCGTAACGCCACTGGCGTCACCTAAGCTCTTGAAGCGCTGAAACCGAACATTGGTAACAGCCGTCAGCCCCATCGCCACAACCAGCAACGAGAAAAAGAACTTGTACTTGGTTTTGACATTGGCCGTGAACACGAAAAATGCGATCATGGCACAGCCGAAAATAAAGTTTAACCGCGTTGCCGACATCAATATGCCAAGCATCGCGGCGGGCAGAGCCGCGAAGCCGAGCAGGCGCTGCCACTGCTTCTCGGCATTCGTCCACAATCCAACCAAGAACGGTATGCTGTAAACCATCGTGCCGCCAAAGGCGTGCGCGCTGGTAAAAGAGGCTGGAATGCGAAAGAAGCCGCCGCCTGCGTCCGAACTGGCGTAAATGATCCGCGTCACCGGGCTCATCGGAAAATAACGCGGCACTCCCTGGAAATACTCGGCGGTTGCAAACCCCAGCGCGATCAGATCTAAAACCGCAAGCCCAATCGACAGCTCCATTACGTCGCGTCTCTTCAACCGGCTGCCCAACAGCACCAGCGGCACAAAAAATACGTTCCCCCGAAAACCCACCAGTGAAACCAATAGAGGCTGGAAGGGAAGCGCAATCAGCAGTGCCGGCCACACCACAAGTAGGAATACCCACCCAAACACCACGCGCGAACGCTTTTTAGCAAAGTTATCTTTGGGCCCCCGCCACAGACACGCCAGATACAACCCGATCATTCCCGCGTCGAAGACGAAATAAGAACCGATGTCCAGTAAGTTCGCGCGCAGAATGCCGTATACGTAGCCGAAAAAAAGGAGTGCAGTCAGGCCTTGCCCTAGCGAGCGCCGGCCTGCCCAATAGCACGAACCAAGCGCCACCGAACAAATTGCCAATCCTAACATTGCTTCCAGGCTCCGCTATTGACGATTCCCATTTTTGCAGCCAATCATGAGCACGTTCTCTGAAAACCGCCGTGGAAAGGCGCGCGAAACGAATGGCGGATAATGCTTTCCGGTGAGCGGTATCCGGCCCGATTCGCTGTATTCGACCTCGACACTAGATAAGCCACACTCGCTGGCAATCCGCCGGAGGTCGATTTCCAGCAGAGCCGTCAAGTGCGCTGGATAGTGCACGTCCTGAAATGCCTGGTGCTGATGTTTGAATATCAATGTCAATAGACTGAGGAAGCTCAGCTGGTTTGGTGTGGTGGCGATTACCCAGCCGCCTGGCTTCGTTAAGGCGACAAGCTTCCGCATGAACTCGCGGGGGTTTTCCAAATGTTCGATAACCTCGACGGCTGTAACCACGTCAGCCGTTCCATCGGGTAGCGGAATCGCTCCGCTGTCCAGATCGATTTGGCGAAACTCGGCCTGCTCCGGAAAGTGGTCATATCGGGCGGCATCAATGCCGATATAGCGGGCGAATCGCGAGCCCGCAACGCTGAACAGATCCCCCTGACCGCATCCGACATCCACCATACAGCCGCCCTTGATGCCACGCGCGTCCAGCGCGCGCACGACCATGTTCAGGATTGCCTGGTCGCTCGTGCCACGGCTGCGCCGCGCACGGGCCTCGACGGTTGGCGAAACGGTCATCAATTGCACCTCACGGGCTGTATTAGCTCTTCGAGGAGCTTCATCTGTTTCGCCGGACCGGAAATTTGTTCGGCCCGCGCCGCGCCCGCTCGGCCCAGTTTTGTCCGCAGTTCCGGTGAGTCGATCAGTTGCCCTAGTATGTGTGCCAAAGCTTCGGAATCCCCCGGCTGGCTCAGAATGCCACAGAAATCATCGACGATCTCCAATGCTCCGCCAATGGCAGTAGCAACGACTGGCTTACCGCTCCAAAGCGCTTCAATAAAGACGATCCCAAAAGGCTCCGGCTGCAGGTTCGGCTGACAAAATATGTCGGCAGCCGATAACAAAGCATCCACGTCTGCACGCTGCCCTAGAAAGCGAACACGCTCTGTCAGCCCGAGTTCTTCGCACACCTTTTGTAAGCCTTCGAAGTATAGCTGCTCGTCGGGCTTCTGCGGCCCTCCGACCATCCAGCAGGCCCAGTCGCGTGCCTTGCCGAGCCGGCTCAGTGCCTCCAATAACAGGCGGTGCCCTTTCCAAGACTCCATTCGACTTACCTGTATGACCACGACCGTGTTCTGTCCAATCCCCAATTGCGCTCGCAGCGACGCGCGGGATTCATGGTGGCCGTGGGTCGTCATCGCAACCGGGGGATAAATCACTGCGCGGGGTGTCCCGGGAAAAAGGTTCTCTAGCCCGCCTTCCGTATATCGGCTGTTCGCGATCGCCACATCCGGCCGGGCGCGTCGCGCCAGCCGCTCCAACCACCCGGTACCCTGGTGGTAAGCATGCGCCCAGAATGCGAGCCTCTTGCCGGCCGCGTTTACCGTCGGTCCGAACACCGCAAGCGACCACGGCATATGGCAGATCACTAGCTCAAACCCCTCGCGATCGAGCACTTCGTGCAGGCGGCGCCGCGCCCGCCACACTGTCCATGGACGGCTGATCCGCACCTTTCCCAGGTTGTAGACCGGAACACCAGCCTGCCTGAGCTCCTCGCTGAGCCGTCCCTCGTGGCAGATGGCATAATGCGGGTCCATGTCGGGGCACAGATCGCGGAGCCGTGCCAGCGTCGTCAGGATGCTTTCAACGCCTCCGTACAAGTTGCCGCTGTTGATGTGCAGCACACGACAGTGCTCGCCGGCGCGTTGCGGTTCCCTGATCAACGGTTCACTAAGCGCGCCCGACATATTCCTGATACCCGACCCCATAGTCACTGGCCCGCCGACTGACGCGAAGGCTGCATTCGCATGCTCATGTCGCCGTCGAATCCCGCGCCGGCAACCCGCCGGTAAAGTCCGGTCAATTCTTGTCCCAGCCGTTGTTTTCCGTACAGCCGTTCCGCCGTCAACCGACCCGCCCGGCCTAGTCGTATCCTATACTCCGCATCGCGTACCAGGCGTTCAATTTGCTCGGCCAGAGCTCTTGCATCGCCGGGTTTATGCGCCGCCGCATTTTCGCCGTCGCTGACAAGCTCAGCCGCCCCACCCGCCTGGCTTGCGATGACTGCTCGTCCGCACGCCATCCCTTCGATAATCACCATTCCAAAGGGCTCCGGCTCGGTGCTGGCGTGAATCACAACGTCGAGTCTACGGATGGCGGAGGCAGCGTCTCTTACGAAGCCTGTAAAACCAACGCGGCCGTCCAGCCCCAGCTGGCTGGCCTCGCGCTTCAATTCTTCTAATGTCCACTGGCTGCCATCAGTTTGATAAATCGGTCCGCCGATAATGTACCCTCGGACATTCAGCTGTCCAGGCAATTGCGCCAGCGCCTGGAGGAACACGCGGTGCCCTTTCCATCGTGCAAACGTGCCGATCAGCCCCACCCGAACCACGTCTCCGGAAACCTGCGGCAGGCCAGAAAGCGCGTCCAAATCGAGTTGCGCTCCTTCGGGTGAGAACCGCTCCAGATCGACGGCGTTGTACACAGGCGCCAGTTTCAGCTTCGGCATTACGGTCGTGACGTCATTTGCCACGCTTCGTGAATTGATAATCGCTAGCGAACATCGTCCCTGAACCATCCTTAACAGCCGGCTCATTACCCGGCGTGTGCTGACGTAGTCGTGAATGTGCCAGATCAAGGATGCCGAAGACGGACAGGCCCATGCACCCAGTACGTGCATCTTGAATCCGTTGGTGTGGACGATATCGGGATGGAGCCGAGCGAGCCTGCGGGCCAGAGTTCTCCGGTAACGCACTGTCGCTGCCAACGACCGCACTAAACGGGCGCCCACCAGCAAAGGGTTCCTGCCCGCGTCGCCCAAGCGCGCGAGCGCCGGTGGAAGCGGCTCCACGACAACTTGCACGCCGCGCTGGCGCGCCTCCGCCGCAATCGGCCCATCCTCTCCTAAAACCAAATGTAGGTCCCACTGCGGCTCGACCTCGCGCAGGCTCTCCAGGACCGCAAGCAAGCTCGTCTCGGCGCCGCCCATCTGACCACACGGATTGAGAAAAACCACTCGCATGGTCCGATCGCGCTCAGCGGCTACTTGTTCGTTTCCTGAAATGTCGTAACCAGCGAGGGGAAGAGCAGCTTTGTGAAATCTCGAGCGCTGGACAGCGCCGGTTGCAGATTGCCTTCGGTGTAAGAGGTGACTAGACGGACCAGGCTTACGTCCGACCGACGGTAGCGAATTAAATCCGGCAAGAGCGTCAGCTTCGCTTTGAATTCTTCAGCCCAGGTCCGCCGGTCGTTCTGATACCAGTACACAACCAGTATCCGATCGTTGCCCTTCTGCATTGTGTATTGGTTCACCTGAACGGCTGGATACTCCCATCCCTGGACGGGAAACGCCGGCACTGAGGAGGTCAGGATTTGCCAGCCGCTTCCCGGTAGGCAGTCGTGTGGAGAGTGCGGGCCGGCCGTATTTTGCAGCGACTTGAAGAACGCTACAAACAGGTTCATCGAGGCGCCGGCGGATGGATTGGCGTAATCCCGCAGAATATAACCGTCCGGTTGTAGAAAATCCAGGACAGCCGGCTCTAGTGTCTGTTCATTCACAGCTTTCCATGAACCGACTTCACGGGAAATTCCGCTCAACTCAGGCACGCGGATATTTACTTCGCGCACGGAAAGCTGGCGCAAAATCGCTGCCTGCGCAACTAAAACCACTCCTACGCAAACCAGCCAGCCCAGAGAAACCCCGCGGATGATTTTGGACGCGTTACGCATGCCGGGACCGCCAAACTTTTTGAATTGAAAGCATCACGATGTGCACGGCCATACAGCCTATCGCCGCCACTGCGACGCTGATGTACCCAAGCGTTTCGTGCGCCGTACCTTGAGTCAGAGATGGATTGTATTGGCCCGCAACGCCGGTCGCAACAATCCGCGCCGCGTTACCCAAAATGGCAATCGGGATGCACAACGCTAGAATCAGAGACTTCATTGTTTTGCCTTGTACGAAAAAGTAGTTGTACAGGACTGCCATGAACAGAATCGCCATTAACGATCGGATACCGCTGCAAGCTTCCTCGACGGAAAGTTTGATCCCTACCAGCTCAAGCACATTCCCGTCCCTGAACACAGAAATGCCAAGCGCTTCCAAAGACCACTCCCCTAGCCGGCTGGCCAGCAATTGGAGCGATAGGGTGAGACGGGCCAACAGGAACGTGGGTGGCGCAATCATTAAAACCAACGTGCAAAGAGGATAAACCAGCTGCTGGATCATCCGCCATCCGTAAATGAGCGCGATACATCCAACCAGCGACACCAGGAACGCCATCCGGCTTACCCAAACCCAGTGCGCGAGCACGCCGAGCGATGCCAGTAATGCGCCGCAAACGATCAGAACCAGCCCCCAAAGCGAAGGCTGCAAAAGCACGGTCTTCAGTCGCTCTTTTTTCGTCCACACCATGTACGCAGCGGCCGGGATGACAAGAATCCCATGCTCCATGTACGCCCGCTCATCAAACCAGCTCCCGTACATACTCACAAGAATCGGCCAGAAACCGATCACCAGCAATGCGGCAGCTGCTATAGCTCGAAACGTGGTTTGGTGGCCGCCTGCGCGCGGTGCGTCAGGCAAAACAGCACGCGGTGTTATGATCTTAGGCTCTGCTGGGGTCGCCATAATCGTAGTAGTATTGCCGCTTTCGATCGGTCGAAACGTCGTAGTCCGTCAACACCGTGCCGAGCAATGTTAAGCCGTCATCCTGAATGCGCTGGTAGGCCTCTACGGCACTGGCTCGATCCGTTACCCCGCTTCGTAGCACCAGGATCAATGCGTCCGCCAGGGGAGCAATAATCCGGGCGTCCGCCACATTCAGAATCGGCGGCGCATCCACCAATACCATCTCGTATTGTTTTGTAAGGATCTGGAAAAGCTCGCGCAAACGCGGAGAATAGAGGGCGCGCGATATGCTCGCCTGCCCCAATGCCGTGGCTGACCCATTTGCGAGTATCGAAAGGCCGGGAACGCCCGTCTCCGTCCCCAGCCGATCCGTTCGAGCATCGCTCAAAGCCGCTTCATCGGCCAATAAATCCGTCAGCCCCCATTCGTTCGGCAAACTAAACTTCCGGTGCAGATTCGGCCGCCGGAAGTCGGCATCTACTATTACGACGCGCCGGCCCGTTTCTGCCAGTGCGATTCCCAGGTTTTGGATTACTGTGGTTTTGCCTTCCGACGGCCCTGGGCTGGTTATAAGGATTGTGCGTTGCGCCTTTCCATCGCTCTGATTTCTGAGTATCGAGGTAAGGGTGCCCCTAAACGATTCCGTGATACTTGATGGTCCGCCTGTCCAACTCGCCAATGCGACCGCGCTTTCCTCGGCTTTCCCAGATAATGCCAGCGGTGCTCCGCCGCCCGCCGCACGCCATCGTTTGCGGCCGGATGCATCCGATGCCAGATTTGGTATTACGCCCAGCTCGGGCACATTGAACAACCGCCGCGATGCTCCTGGCGCGCGAATACTGTTGTCCATCCGCTCGCGCAGAAACACGATGCCGGCGGCAAAAACGGCTCCTAACAGGCAGCCGAATGACAGGTTTAAGATCGGCTTCGGCTTGTAAGGAAACTCCGGCGCAGTCGCCGCCTCTACGATTTGAATCGGGTTCACCGGCACGGAGCTGCTTAGCCCCGCCTCGCTCTGCTGCATCAGCAAAGACTGATAAACCTGATGCAGCGTTTCCGCCTCCCGCCGGAGCGCATTGTACTGCGACGCTTTGGCAGCTTGAGCTCCTACGCGCTGAGCTTGCGAATTGTAACTGTCCGTCAGGAGTTTCTGCTGGCGCGCTGCCGCTTCATAGTCGTTCTTGATGCGAGTTACTACGCTGGTTATCTCGTTTTGATAGTCTTTCTGAACCGACGCCAATTGCGCGTCCACTTCGCGCACCTTTTCATGTTTGGGAGTATATTTCACCTCTAAAACCGCTTTTTGCTCTTTCAGCACGTTGATCTTCTGCTGATAACTCCGCAGCACCGCGTCGTCCAACACCTCCCCCAGCGCTTCGGGAGGATACTTCAAAGTCAGTTCGTACCGCGTCTTCTTGACAATCGCGTCCGCTTGAATTTTCGCTAGATCGCCTTTCAGGCTGGAGAGCTTGGTGTCATCCAAGGTTGCATCTTGTCCAGCGAAAATATTTCCCGATGCTTGCACGAAATCCTGTACGTGCTGCTCGGCTTCCTGCATTTTGGTCTTGGTATCTTCTATGGAAGCTGCCAGCCACTCGCTAGTCTTCTGCGCCGTTTGCATGCGCGATCGCGTCGAATAGTCTACGTACTCGGCCGCCATCGCATTCAAAAACTGCGCTGCAACATCCGGACTCGACGACTCGCAACTCAACTCAATCAGCCGCGTCCGATTCACCGCCTGTGCGTTAAACGTCGACATGGCCGCCGTCAAGCCCTGCCGCGTACTCTCTAAGGGATCCTGAATGGTCGGATGGATACGCTGGCGTAACCGCGAGAAAATATCTCGCCCGGTGGGGGCCAGCGGCACCGCATCTTGCTGCAACCGGTCCGCCCCGCGCTTTAGAAACGTTCCGCTCCTCAGGATGCTGATTTGAGTTTGGATCGCAATGTCACTGGTGTCGGAATTCTCCTGGACCGCGACCTTCCCAAACCCGGCCGAAGCAGGTTGCACCTCCAGCAGCAAGCGCGCGCGGTAGCTCGGCGAACTCAATACCACCGTGGCAAACCCTCCGGCAGCGCCCAAGATGACGAATACCAACAGCAGCAGCCAATACCTGCGTAGAAGCTGACCTAATTTGAAACGGCCGCTCGGCTCTTCCGCCGCCGCCCCCTCGCTCGGATAAGCCCGCCCGCTTTCCACAATAAGCGGATTCTGATCATAAGGCACGAGACGATTGTGTTCGCCTGAACCGTTTGGAAGTAGTTCCATCGACTAAAACCCCTCGTGCCCGTTAGTTTCCGGAGAATTCGCCAACTTGGATTGCGCCGCCGTGTTCGGAAAACTATCTACCGGCTCGCATTGTGTCTGGTTGTTCAGCAATTGTAATTGCTCCGTGACTTGCGCAATTAGCCTCTCGAGCCGTGACATCTTATTCGTCAGCGCTTCGTCTTCTCGTTGCCGGTTACCATCCGTAATGAGGCGCTGTACTGCGCTCCGCGCTAGATCCGAAACACTCCGAGCCCCCGCTTGCTCGCAAACGCTTACAAATTGCCGGAACTCATCTTCCGACACGCGAAAATAGACTAACCGTTCCCTGGGTTTCAATACCGCCACTGCATCCTCCCGGTCCGACCGTCTTTCATACCATCAGCATTCCGATACACCCGGTACTCCGCACAGGCTACCGCCCTTTCGGTCCCAATTGTTCGGTCCCAATTCACGCAGCGTCCAAACCCTGCCCTTTGTGCGCGCTACCAAAGCTCTGGCTGAAAATCAGCCGCGCACTTCGGAGTATGGCGGATCGTTATGACAAGTGTCAATGAACTTCAGGCCTAGTCCTCTTCACCGCAGTACCAGTACTGGAAATCTCTAAGAAAAATAGGCCACACTAATGAAATGCAGGCTACCCTGTCCCGCGTTGTGTTCGCTTTTGGGCTATTGCCGGCGCTGGTACTCGCCCAACCAAAATCGACCAAGACTGCTCCCGTAGATCGTTCAAATTTCAACAATTGCGTCCAGGGATTGTCTGACTGTGACGTCTCTTCCTTAAGCTCTCAAGAATTGGTGCAGGTTAGCACTGCTTCCAAGAAACGCAACCTAGATTACTGTCTTCAAGGATCCAGCTTGTGCGATCCAACGCGACTTACTGCAACCGAGGCCACAAGCGTCCGGGCCGCGCGCTATCGACGTAATTTCGACAAATGCGCGAACGGGATGGCCGGGTGTGACCCTATGCAACTCACTCCGAAGGACTTGAGTGCGGCCTCTTCGGCCTCGGCGCAACGCAACTTCACAAAGTGCATGGACGGGTCTCCGGCTTGCGATCCACTGCGCCTCTCTAAGGAACAAACTGAGTTAGTCGAAAGTGCAGCTGCGCGACGGAACCTGGACCGTTGCTTGCGCGGTTCGTCACTGTGTGATCCCACGCGCTTATCCTCAAACGAATTAGCGTCGGTGCATGCCGCTTTCCTCCGCAGAAATCTCGACCGCTGCCGCGACGGCTCCTCCACGTGCGATCCGCTCTTGCTGACCGACGCCGAGAGCAAGGAAATGCGCGCCGCCGCGGAACGCCGCAATCTTTCTGTTTGCCAGAACGGCATGGCCAATTGCGACCCTCTCTCCCTTAAAGTGGCAGACCTCAATGTCGCGAAAGCTGCATTCCACGAGCGAAATGTGGAAGCTTGCAAGAAAGGTCTACCGGCCTGCGATCCATCCCTGCTTACCGGACCTGAGATGGCTTCAGTCGCCGCTGCGTTTCAAGAACGCCGCAGCCGGCTGGATCGCATTCGACAGCAGAGCAAACCTTAGTCCCCCGCCGGTTTTCATAGCTAGTACCACCAACACTCCCGTAGTCTGGTAACTTATACGAGAAGCTTGCTAAGATCCCTCCCATGGGAGTCCCTGACATAGATGAACGGCGGCGGCCGCGTGGTTTATCCCCTCCCAATCACGAGGATGCGATACGCGGAATGAAGGCCGCCTTTCGCGGAAACGCCTGGTTCCTTGATTCCTACTGGCCGCTTAACGAGAATCGGGTCCGTATGATCATCAACGACGTGGCCAAGCGGACGCCCCCCGGCGGCAGGGTCCTTGAGGTCGGTTGCGGCAACGGATACATTGCAGTCTTGCTCGCGAAATGCGGCTACCAAGTTACGGCTACAGATGCTTGGGAGCCTCCGGAGCGAGCGCAGTTGTTTGAAACCACGGGAGTCGAATGCTTCCCGTCAAACCTCAACGACATTGCCCCGTTCCCACACCTCGCGGATACATTCGACACGGTGATTCTCGGCGAAGTAATCGAGCACATTCTGAATTGGCCGCTCGGATTACTCAACGCCATCGCGTCTCACACGCGAGCGCGAGGGTCGATTATCGTAACGACCCCAAATTCCTGCACTTTGATGAACGCCATGCGCATGGTGACCGGCAAGTATTCGCTCTGGGGCGCCAGCGAGTTCATCGGAACGCCGAAGATCGGCCCGAACGGGATCATTTCCTGTGGAGAGATCCACTACAGGGAATACAGCCCCGCCGAATTGCAGCAGCTCATCAAGGACGCAGGGTATGACGTTGACGTAGTACGCTTTTATCCCTGCGGCATCGAGACGACACAATCGCCCTGGAAACGAGCCGCAAAGCGCCTGGTATGGCCTCTACTCCGCACCAGACTCCTTGGTGCCGGCCAGTACGTGATCGGCCGGAAACGTTAGACAAGCTCGCCCGTACAAACTCGTCGCCCTCCCTGCCGACCCTGCCGTTTCTTTGTGCCGCTTCATAACACCCGTAAGGGGACGCCAGCGTCACACGGGAGACTGGGCGATGACTGCGCCCCAAAAAATACGGAACAACCCCCGCACGCATTCGCGGAGGTTACCCACCGCGGAATCAGAGGACTTCAACAGCGGACATTGCCAATCCCCCCCCACTGGCATCGACGTAAAGCAACCGGTAGTACACGGGGCCGATCTGGCGATCTACCGGCAAAGTGCAGCTTCCTGCTCCGCAATTCGCTGTCCGGAATACGCTATGGGGAGAAACGGCCGGATTGAAAACCAGGGGCGAATAGGAGTACTGCACATAAATCCCAACAGCATTTGGCACGTCTCCCAGAGTGGCTGAAATCACCGGGGTTTCGATTCGGGATGTACTGCTGCTCGGAAATACATAGGCGCGGAGCGCACCCGGATCGCATGTCATGGCGTCGGACACCGTGCCGGGTGATAGGACCGAAACGTCAATTCCAGACCACGTCGCATAATATCTGTAGATCGGTTGTCCCGCTATGACGTAGCGCGACAGGTCAGCACTGCAGGATTCCGTATTGTCGGCATAGCTTTGGATCAGCAGCAAGTTGCCATAGCTGGATGCTCTTGCCGCGGTTTCAAAAAAAGGCCCATAATCCGGACTCGCTAAGCTGGGCTCGAATAGAAAACCGGAATTCGCCAGCGTCTGCATTAACAGATTCGCGTTTGCCGTCGCCGTCCAAGCTTGAAACGTATTCGCGTAGTCCCAGTGCGGATTGATCTGCGCTTGTACACCACCCGCCACACCGCCCAAGTCCAGTGCGCCAATCGAGCCATTAAAATTTGCCGCTGTGAACGGAATGCTGCTCGTGCCGCCGGCTCCGGTGCGGTCGTAAAAATCGGGAGCCACGAAACCGCCCAGGCTGGAACCGTACTGCCGTATGCCCGCCGCGCGCTCCAGATACGGCGTCACTTGGGATGCGAAAATATAACGCGCCCCGGCTTCGCTGTTTGGCGCCCAGTTTTGTGGGCCGCGCACATAGGAATTGTTCGGCAGGATATTCGCCGTTCCGCCCGTAGAGGCGGTGAAGTTTGCCATCTGACGAATCGGGCTCCAGTTGACGCCGGAGCCCTGAGTATTGAAATCTGTTGTGTCGTAATCGAAGCTGAAGGGAACGCCGTCTAACGCAGTACCCGATCCCGACACCGCGAACGTCATGCCCCTTTTGTTACTTATGCTGATACCATTCGGCGAGATCTGTGCCCCACTGCCGCTGCTCGCTCCCAGCCCATTAAGCGAACTCACCGGCGTGGTGCTGCCGTCTTGCCATCTCAGCGTGCCTGTGGTTGCCGATGCCGTGAAACTCGGGTACTGCCGATTCACAATAACGTGTGTGGAATCGGGAATCGACCATACGTAGAAGATCCCGTCGCAATTCCCGCCGCTCGATCCGCTGATCTTTAGCCGTGTGTTTCCCGGAAGCCTGTTGCGCAGTCCGTGATCTTGGCCAAACGTGATGGTCGAGCCCGAACACGAAACAACCGGCACGGGATATCCGACGAGCGCGTAATCCACCATATCTCCCACCGTCTCTACGATCATCGGGGTGGCGAGGTTCATGTTGGGATAAATGTTGTTACGGATCTGCCCGAGAACGGAGTTCTGCAATTCAGTCAGGTTCAAGCCCTGCGGCAAGTACCCGAAACTACTCCGACTCCAGTACACCTCGCAATAATCCGCCAGGTTTCGGCTTGGATTCCCTGCATGGTCCTTTCCGCACCACTGGCTAATTGCGCGGCCAACCGAACCGGCTACAGCCGGCCACGTCATCGCCGGTCCGCCCGCCGCCAGATGCCACCCCCGCAGAGTATAGAAGGCGTCGTAATGAATCCATTGATTGCAGGGCCCTAACGAATAGCCGCCTCCAATTCCACCGGCTGGGTTGCACGTATTTAAGCCGCTATCGAAAGTGTGATCGACGTAGGGATGGATTTGCGTCGTTCCACTCGCGATCGTACCGCTGAAGCTGGATGCGAACCTCCCGCCGTTGTTGCTGAAAATCGGTGAGTTGGTCGCGGAATTGTAATCGAGCGAAGGCTGACCCGACCCGGTAATAATGAAACGCGAAGAACCGTTGAACGAGCAAAGTGAGCACGTGATTGTGCTGTTTGTGCCGTCACCACTTAATTGTGTAAAACCGTTTGTGCCAATTAACACTCCTCCTGTATCGACGCCCTCCAACGGATTCCAGCCCCACGACGACGTCACTTCATCCACCATTGAAATCGCCGTCGCGCACCTCAGGTACTGCTGCATGTAATACTGCCACGCCGGGGTGGTATACCCGCCCCCAACACCTAGCATCGCTGCGCCAAGCTCAGGCGTTCCACGTGCCCAGGAGTCGCCGATCAAATGGACCTTCAACCCGTAAGTTGCGGCCGCACCGCAGATCTTCGCGACGTCGCTATCTACACTCGCCTGAAAGCTCGGCTGGCTCACGCTCGACCCAGGCGGAGATATCGGCAATGTGTACTCGAAAACCGTAAAACCTGCGGCTTTGTAATCCGATGCGAATTCAGACGCGGGATATTGTGGATTATCAGGCCACGTAAGATACCCCGTGAAAAATTGGCTGGCATTCAGCAGCGACGACCCAGGCGTGAAAGTGGTCAATACTGCTCCGCCCGTCGAGAAGTGCGGCAGCCCGTCTTGGGGCAGCACAATGATATAGCCCGCGCGCTGGTTGCCTCCCGCTTCAGTTACCGTGACAGCAGCGATGCCGGCGGTTGCTGCCGTGAACGTGCATCCCGATCCACTCACCGCCGTACTTGATGTCGTACATGAAACGAGCGATGCCGCGGAGCTCGATCCGTCTGTGTTCACAACACTCCCGGTAAGCGTGACCGAAGTTGGATAATGACACGTCGTCGTGTTCTCCACGCATAAGAATGATTCGCGCGCCGCCAGCCGTAATTCAGAAGCCAAGCGCGGATTGCTGAAATTTACCCGCTGCTCCCACCCGCCCATATCGCTCCAGATACCGTTGATGCAACCGGCGCAATTCGGGCCGTCCACTCGTAGCAAGACCTGGTGGAAGCCGTTCTGAAATCCTGACGTATCGAATGCCGTCGTATTTGTCGCGTTCGCGCTGGTGTTGCTCTGCACGGCCATCCCATCGACAAATAGAGCGAAGGTTTTGCTAACGCCGGAGTTCGGGCCGTTCACGGTGGTGCTGATACCCCATTGGCCGAGCCAACCTCCGGAGCTCGGCAAGACTCCGTACTCCGCTCCCGACATCCCGAGGTTGGCATCGTTTACAACCGTGTACCCCGGACCGGCTGCGAGCGTATCGTGCGCATGATTCCACGTGCCGCCGAAGAACACAGCCTCCCCGTTCTGCACGACGTTGATCGGCGTGCATTGAAGCGGACTCACCCCACCGCTCGATTGCACATTGCCGTCAATCGGAACCGAGGTCGCCACGTTTGTGACCGCGAACGAGTAGATCACGTCCTGGTCGCTCGATGATTCCGGCGGGCTATACCGTACCGTGATGGCATCGTTCGTATTGGCCGTGTTGTTGATCCCAACACACCACTGACTGGGATAACCGCCGCCGTTGACTGTATTGCAGCTCCAGTTCGCCCCGCCTACGTTGCTTACCGAAATCGACGTGGCGTGGTTCCATGCCGCGTAAATCACGAGCGCCTGCCCGGAGGTGGAACTGAACGTATTCGTCGTAAGCGACGCGCCCGCATTGCTCACGCTCTTAACCGGCGCCGCTTGTGTGATAACCGCTACGCCCGTGGTCTTGAGGCTCATCGCGTTACCCCACCATGAAATTCCGCTGAAGCTCCTATCGCTCAGTTTCGGCGCGGGGCCAGTGGTGGTTGTGATGTCCGTGGTTGGTGTAGTTTGTTGCGGGAGACTATTCTCCACCAGAAAGCTAGTGTTTGGGCTCGTCGCTAGGGCATTGTTCGCCACGTCCCGCGCTACCGCCTGGATCGTGTGCCGCCCGTTGCTGGCGTAATACGTGTTCCAAACATACGCGTATGCACCTGACCGGCTTACGCCGGCCAATTCTCCATCCACGTCGTACTCGACAGCATAAACCCCGGGCATATTCGAATAGGACACGCTTAGAACCACAGCCGTCCCACTGACCGCCTGATTGGCCGCCGGCGAGGTTACGGCGATACTTTGGCCGTACGCCGTGCAGAAAATTACGGACGATAAAACAAGAAATTTCATGGGCACCTTAGAGGTCTTGGACATTCCAGGAGAGAGGTGTCCAGTTAATCAACCGCCAGCGCGGCCCGTCCGGGAGGCATTGCAGCTTGTCAGCTCGCATCAGAAGCATAGCGGCCGTGATTTAAAACCTGCGCCTTCGCAATTCGGAAGTTGCACAACCGAAATCAGAAACAGTCCGGCACATGTCTGTGATTCGTCTTCTCGTGCCACAGCTCGCGGAATCTCGCTTTATCCCCCTTTTGCCCCACCGTCACCAGTGTAATCTGATCCTGCGAAGCGCTGGTGCCCGTTCGCAGCTGCTAGACATCCCATGCTGCCCGCGCGCAGCGCCCAGCCGGAGCTGTGCTTCGCTTTCATTTCTTTGTGGTGCGAATGGGCCACGGCGTCAGGCATAAACATAAGTGTATGTTGAGATTACAGCGAATCTAAATGGCGTACCGTTACCTTAGTCCGTTGTGGCGATCCGAATTTAGTTCAAGACTCTAGAATGTAGGAGGTTTTGATCGGCTTATTCAACCCCTTTAAGCTACGGCGTTTAGGCCTACACGCCAGAAATTCGGCCCGGATCTCTTGCAGCCCGCTTATAATTGGAAAATGGTAGGTAAACTCTGCTATGAAAGTCATCTGCGTTCCCTTGTTGATGCTGGTCTTCTTTGGTACCAGTTGCACAACTTCCAGACATTACATGCAGCGGGGCCAACAAGCCTACGACGCCGGCAAGTACGCCGATGCGTCGTTGAATTTTCGGAGCGCCATCCGAAAGGATCCTAAGTCGGGTGAGGCCTACTACAAGCTCGCTTTGGCTGAATTGCAGTTGAATCACATACCGGAGGCCTATCGCGACCTGGCGCAAGCGGTCGAAATCATGCCGCAAAACCAAGATGCCAACGTCGCCCTCGCGGACATTTGCATTGACCTTTACCGCGCCGATCCCCGGCGCTCTAAGGCACTGTACGATCAGGCCGCCAAAGCAGTTTCTAACCTCGCGCAGAAAGACCCAAATGGCTATCACACGCACCGCCTGAGCGGGTACCTCGCTGTGCTCGATCGAAGGACGGCGAATGGAATTCAGGAGCTGGAACTTGCCAACTCCGTCAGGCCGTATCAGCCTCAGGTCGTTGCTCCTCTAATGACTGCCCTCTTTGAGAACCAACGCCCGGAACAGGCAGTGAAGCTGGGCCAAGAAACGATTCAAAAACACAAAGATGCCGCGCCCATATACACCCTGCTGTACGGGCATTTCCTCGCTTCCGGACAGCTGGCATTGGCTGAAAACGTGCTCAAGACTCAGATCGCAAACAACCCCAAGAACGCTGACTTCGTGTTGCAGTTGGCAAAACATTACGCAGCGCTGCACAACGATGCGCAAGCTCAGGCAACCGTCAGAATGGTTCTGGACCATCCAACCGACTTCAAAGAAGCTTTTCTGCGCGTCGGCGACTATTACAGCCAATCTGGCAATCTGAGCGAAGCGGCTAAATTGTTCCAGCAAGGAGCCCAGCAGGACCCGCAAGACAAACTCGTCTACCAAAAAAAGCTGACCAACGTGTTATTGGCCCAAGATAAGCCGGACGAGGCTTCGCGTCTGGTCGCGACCATCGTGCAGGAGCAGCCTAACGACCCTGAAGCGCTTCGCCTCCAGGCTGTTTTGCGCATGACCAGCGGCAAACCGGAGGATGTGGACAAGTCTGTGGCTGACCTCCAAAAGGCGCTGGAGCAAGCCCCCAACGACACGCTAACTCATTTCCAATTGGCCCGCGGGTTCTTATTAAAGCGCGACCTTGATAGCGCGGCTAAGCAGTTGAACGAAATCATCCGCCGTAATCCGGCCTTCGCTCCGGCGTCGCTCGTGCTCTCGGAAATAGCTTTCGATCAGCACCGGCCGCAGGAGGCTTTAACACGCCTCTCGCCGGTCCTTACCAGCCAGCCAGGCAATCGTCGTGCCCGTCTACTCAACGTGCTTGCTCTCGCTGCCGCTGGCCGCGTTGCGGAAGCTCGGACAAATTTGAACAGTTTACTCCGCGATGAGCCCACTTACGTGGATGCGCGGCTGGAGTTGGCCTTCCTGGATGTCCAGGACAACAAACTCGCCGAGGCGGAAGGCGTATTCCGCAGACTCTACCAAAATCGACAGGCTATGCCGAGGTCCATCGAAGGCCTGGTGCAAGTACTGAATGCTCGCGGGGATTCCCAACAAGCCATGCACATCCTCGAGGAGGCTATCAGCACATCCCCCCAACCCGGTGCGCTCCGATTACTGTTCGCAACGACGGCCGCCAAGGTAGGTAGAGACGATCTCGTAGGCTCGCAGTTACAACAAGCCGTAAAAGAAAACCCAAGCTCCTACGATGCTCATTTGATGCTCGCTGATTATTATCATCGCAAAGGCGATCTCAACCAGGCCGTCCGTTTGCTGGAAAAGGCTCGTCAGCTTGCTCCTCAAAACCCCGCACCCGACATTTCGCTGGCGTTCATCCACGCCGAGGAGGGCCAACCCGCGGCGGCCATCGAGTCCTACCGCAGCGCTTTATCGCGCCAACCCGACAACCCCGTGCTGCTGAACGATTTCGCTTATTATCTGGCCGAAAACGGTACCAACCTCGATGAGGCCCTCAAGATGTCGCAGCAGGCGGTTCAGAAGCTCAATAGCGCCCCCATGGCTTCGGACACCCTAGGCTGGATCTACCTGAAAAAGAATATGCCTGATGCCGCTCTCGGGATATTCCACAACCTGGCTAAAAAGGATCCCAACAACGCCTTGTTCGAGTATCACCTCGGTGCCGCCTTGGCCGCCAAGGGCGACCACGCAGCAGCACGGTCTGCTCTGCAGATTGCACTGCAGAAAAAGCCCCAAAAAAAGGACGAAGCGAAAATCAGGGAACTGCTGGCCAAACTCGGATAGAACGGCCGCGCCTCACCTGTCTGTGGATCCGAACGTGTCGGCAGCATCCCCGCTAACCGGGTACATGCACACGCTGTAAGTCCACTTACATTAATAAATTGCAATGAGCGCGAGGAGCGCTCTCTCATCCTCCATGATTCTGAACGAGTTACTTCTGAGCAGCGCTCAAAAAAACCGTACTAGTACAAAACATTTTAGCTAGCCCTTGCACCGGTTAGGTTACGAGTTTAGGATGGAGAAGTCACAAGGTAAGAGGCCGTAAGTCAGCGGCTAGCAATTTTGTTAGGAGGAATAAAAGAAAATATGAAACGATTTAGTTTGCATGCCACACTGGTGGCTGGTGCATTTTTAGCGCTGTCTACGGCATCGTGGGCGGGCACAATTACAGGTACGGCATGTATCTCAACCCTGGGCTCTGGGCTGGCGGACGTTGGGTCACAGTCGAATTTCAATACCTCGTGCACAGGCGGGAACCCAGTAATCACGTTTACCACTACCAGTATCAATTTCGTCGACAACACGCCGGCCGAAACCTTCCAGACGTTTTTTAATTCCGATCCGGGTGCTGTTTCCGGTATCGGTGGAACGCTTTCGGCAAGCTCTTCCGACAACGGCTCCATTTGGGATTTCCATGGGACCGGCTTCAATTTCTCATCGTCAACCACGTTTTCGGTTACGCACGACGACGGCGTTCAACTCTATGTTGACGGTACTCATCTCGTGATCGATGCGGCCACCCCGACCGCGGCTGAGACCAGCACCGGCTCGTGCGGCGGTTTTTGCACGGGCAACGACTCATTTGACCTGTATTACTCGGAAACCAACGGATCGCCGGCAGTCCTCCAGTTCGCTCCCGTTCCGGAACCTTCCCAGGTCTCCTGGCTATTGTTCGGCGTGCTCGGCTGCGCGTTACTGCTGCGCCGGAAGTTTGCCAGCCAGCAGTAAGTATAGTTCGTTCGTGTAACAGCCTCGAACTTTTCGAGCGATCCCGTTTAACGGGATCGCTCTTTTCATTTAGGACAACGAGTATTGGTCGCCGAAACTTCCTCTCGAGAGCGGCACCCCGGCCGATCCCGCACAGACCGCTACGGCTGCCGGCCTGGCGGCGTTCGCCGCGTCCAGAAGAAATCCCACTGCGCGGCCTCGGACCAAACCGCTGCAGGCAATGTTTCGTACAGAGGAGTACCACTATTGGCGGAAGCATCTGGCGCGCCGGCGCGCGGCGGCATATGGAGCATATGCCGAAGCAAGATCCAACTCCCGGCTATCTGGCTGTAACGAGGATTAAACCGGATGTCCTCGAAATCCACTCGGTTCAAACCAGAAAGATAAAGCGCGGTCCGCTTTGCCTCGTGGTTGCGTACTAAGAGCAGGTAGTCCAAGCCGCCAACGAGAACGGGAATTAACTGTATGATCACACCGCAAAGTGCGAGGCCTGCTGCCAATCGGGCGCGCCGTTCTACTACCTCCACGGCGGGGATACACATAATAACGACAGCGGGAATCATGAACCGGATGCCCCACGCATCGTCGGACGACCAATCCCACCATTTCGCGTAGGTCAGCAGTTCAGCGCTGAAGATGGCTAGGAATAACCCGGCGTCCGCGCGAAGTGCACGATTGCGCCAAAATCGCCGCCATCCCAAGAAGCCCAGCACCAAAGGCGGCGAGAACACGAAGATACTTTTTCCAGGCGAGAATAGGATCCCCTCTAGTCCGATCAGAACCGGTGTTGTGAATCCCTCGTTCGCATACCCATGGTCAAATATGGAGTGATAACGCGTATAGTTGGACCAGGCCACCACCGCGATCCAAGGTAAAACGGGAACGGTGATCTTGATGATGTTTCGCCGCCCGGGTTCCCCCAACAGAAACCACAGCGCTAAAAGCGCGACGAGAATTCCAGCATCCGGCCGGATGGTGATCGTAAACGCTGCGGTCAACATGCCGGTCATCGGGCGCCCAAATCTCATCAGAACGAAACCGGCGAATAGCAGCGTTGTTACCAGCGGCTCGGAGAAGTCGAGTTTTGTGTACGGCCACCAAGTGGTTGCCAGCCCGATCACTCCTACAACCCATAAGACCTGTCTGCGCGCGTAGAAATGCGATAAGTAATACGCGATGAGCGCCAGCAGGATCGCGCCGTTGAACACAAAGATCAACGTGTACAGCGCAGCTTCCGACCGTATACCCGTGTGGCTTCGCAGGAAGGATGCGATCGCCAAGGCCGGCATGGCAATCAGCGAATGCCCAATACCGTACTTGGAGTAAATGCCGTTCGGACTCGGAGACACTCCGCTCGAAGCGCCGGAAAGCATCGCTTTCGCCCACGCGATCTTCTGAGCTCCGTCGCCGCTAGTGTAATGTCCGCCCCAAGTGATGAGATAAGCAGCCAGAAAGAAGAAGAAGACGCCAAAAGCGAACCGGATCTCCTTCTCTGAGATCGCAAACTCAGTTCTGGTCGGCTCGCTCTTCGCTGCACTACTCATGAAGGATTCGCTATTATAACGGAAACCGCCGATCGGACATACGCAGAACACTCACAATTGTCGCGCGTCAAAACGCAGAACACTCAAAAACGCACGCAAAAGATTTGGGATCAACGCCGCTTACTGCATGCACGCCGCCTTGTCTGCACCACGTTCAGTTTTTATCGAACTGAACTACTTCTGCCTCATTGAATTCTCCTAACTGCTGCTGGCGCCAACCCGCAAATTCTGCACGGCCGGAAAACCATCCGCGCCAATACCGAACGGCGTCCTCGCGTCCATAGATTAGAAACCGGTTTGAAGTCGGGAGTGTGCTGCTCGCCAGTTTGGCCGCGAATGTCTCGGCCGTGACAGAGGAATCGAAAGGAAAGGGGTACACCTTTCCTTTAATCGGATAATAACCCATGTGAGCATAAAGAAAACCGTTCAAAGAATACTCGGGGTACCAAACCGGAGGCCTCGCTTCCACAAACGGGCTGGGACAAAGTACGGGCGTATCTGAGGTCGTTATTGCGCGATTCGCCGCCGCCGCCGCACCGCGCCAGTCTGTGTCGTGACTAGGGAGGAGCACCGACCACTGCCCTAGGTACAACAAAGTCGCAATCCCGAACGCTATGGAGAACAGTTTCCAGTAGTCTGCGGGCAGAAACAGGGATGCTGCCGCCACGCATGCTACAGCCGCGCCGGCCGATCCAAGCTGGACGTAACGCGGGGCAAATACACTGTTGCCCGTCAGCATCGAGAAGCAATAGAGAAGCACCGGCTGGCATGCCCACCAACCGGCCACCAGAACCACAGCGGGTGCCGAGACGATGCGCGATAGGTGCCGCTCTCCTAAATACCTAAACAGCAGCGCGCCCGCCGCACACGCAACGATGCGGGTTAACGCCAGTGAATGGAGCAACTCCAGCCGAGTTGGCATTGACCAGGTGACATGGGCGTGCGCCTCAGGTAGCAGACTCAACATTTGCAATAGTGGCGGCACAAGCGCGAGCCCCAAGGCGGTAAATACAGTCAGCACACGCAGCCACCCGGCCTGTGTTTGCCTAAACCACACGCGACTTACGGCATAAAGAGCCAGCACCGGGTAACTCGGCCAGAACATCAGATGAACATACAAGACTGAGGCGGCGCAGGCGAGGAACAGAGCCGCATCCAGCCACCGCACCGAATCTAGCCATCTGACCAAGAACAGCAAACCCCCTGCGAATAAGCACATTCCGAACGCGTACGGCCGGACATTATCAGCGTTATAGCTAATGCCAGGAAAAGCAAAGCAAGCAAAAACGGCCAACCATCCCGAATCGGCATGAATCAGCCGAATCGAAAGCCGCGCCACAATCGCCAATAGTACCAGCATGGCCACAACTGACGGAATTCGCAGTGATACTTCGGAGTAGCCGAAAAGATTGCCCCAACAGTGAATGAATGGGTAATACCACGACGTCCAAGCCTGCGGCGCAGCACCAAGAAGGGAGGGGTCATGCGAGCCGTGCTTCGCCACAAATACTGTTCCAGTCGCATCGAGCCAAAGGCTTGATGGGAGCGGCATCAGCCAAAACCTGACGACGAGTAGCGTCAGCACCAAGACGTACGGCCATCGGAGAACCCTCAGCAAACGCGCAGACCGCTTTAAATAAACCGGGATATTGTTCACGCGTCCTTCCTCACTCCACCAAGCTTGAGAACAGCGGGGCGTGAACCCTGCGGGACGTCGATGCTGTAACGATAACATCGCGAGAATTTCGGCCGTGCCATCCATGCCGTCCTTTTGGGCGCGGACGTGAAATCGCACGCTGAAGAAACCGCCAGCGCCGGGAAAAAAGAATCGCAGCGCTTCATAAATGTCACCGGGCTCATTTTCCGGGACGGTCAGCGGCGCGTGATGCAATCGTCAACATCAGACTCATCATGATGAACACCTAGGACTGCCAGTGGTGGGACGCGCACAGACCGTTTCAACTGATTGTATTCGATCCCTAGGTGGCGGTCCGATCTGTCCGGCGCAGTAGCTCCTGAACCAGAACGGTCATGACGCCGAAGGAGAAAAGCGCTGGGCAAATCAGCGGATGAGATTTACCTGCTCCTAGGTCGAATGCGATAAAGGGGACTCGGTACCGAACCAGAATGGCCGGCACACGGATCCGCACGCGTAAAACGAGCCCTGGAGTAGATCATCCAGCAGCGGAGCACCGCAACGATTGCGCTGCGACAACGGTCTGGAGTTTACCAGCCGTCATTCCTTACTCAACCCGGCAGGCAAAAATGGCCGTGTGGAAACCATCAACCAGAGACTTCGGGACGAATGTTGAATGCCCACTGGTTTCAACCATTGGATAAGCCAAGCAACGAATCGAGAGTTAGAGGGACGAAACACTCGGGAGCGGCCGCACAGCAGTTTGGGTTAGGGGACGCTGGCTGAGTTTGTAGCGCGGACTGAATGATCCCAATGCCGGCGCTCAGGCTCTCGGGCTAAAATGCACTCGCTGTCGCTCGGCCTTGACAGCCTTCCGCGCAGCCGAGAATCAAGCGGGTCACTATATAGAACTCCACGTAACGTTACATCAGGTGATCCGGGCAAACCCTCCTCGTGTGCCAATCACCGAAGCCTAGTGCAACGAGGGAGTTGTTCGCTGTTCGGGCGATTTCGGCGGCGGCTACACGGCTGGAGGCGAGTTGCTCACTGCGCCTTGCTCAGTCGGGCCACTTGTCTGATTGAAACTGCCGGTTGCACGGGCCAGCATCAGCTCACGTCTCCAGACGATCGGGTGCTACAAAGGTCTCCCACTCGAGCGTGTCCGTCCACCGTCCTTCTCCGCCAACCTTTAATCAGACGAACTGAAGCCCCGGAAAGGGACACCTGAAAAGAGGTCTTAAACTCCGGCCTACAATCTGCAACATCGATATAAATCGGGATCACGCGCAACGCTAGCGCGTGATCCCGGCTTCTGCCCAAGACGGGGCTATTACTTCTGGTGAATGTTAGAGCCGCTGGTTAGTCCCGATCCCTCCTGGCAATTCAGCCCTTGGGCGCTGTTGTACGCATCTAGAACGTTCGCCAGAGTGGTGAAGTACCCCCCGAGCGTGGTGCTAGACTGCACGAAATTGCCGGAACTGCTATTAAAGTTGATCGGGAAAGTAACCCCGGCAGGATTCGATCCTGGGAAGCCAGGCTGCGACAGCCCGAACTGCAGCAGCGACTCCGCATCTGTGATTGCGGTGCTGACATTCATACCGAGCTCGGTAACACCGGTGATCTGCGCCCCCGCCGCGATATTCGCCAAAGCCGCAATGAGTTGGTGCATCAAGATCAGCGCGGCGTCTCCGCCTTTGGGAGCAGTATCCAGGATCGTATGCAGCTGACCGGCAGTATAGTTTACGCCTGCGATGGACACTTGGCCTTGGGCGTTGAAGAGGTTAGATGGGAACCCATGGTTCTTCCAGAAGCCTTGTGTGGCAGGACAGCCGGTAGCCGCCGGGCACGCGACGGTAGTGGCGCCCTCGAATTGGTAGTTCGTATTGGTATAGAAGTTTGTGAAGCTGCTCGCGCCATCGTACGTGGTAATGTGGCCGTCCTCAAACGCTATGAGAAATTGCCCTCTCGCTGCTGTCAATTGAGCGGGCGTAAACGCCAGGATAGCGCCCGAATTCGTATTGCTGCCCTGGCGAATCTGGCCATCCATAGCGTAAATGCTGACGAAGTACGAGTATCCGTCGAAAGTGCAGGATTGGGAGTTGATAAACAGCACGTTCTCCGGCTCCAAATAGGGGGTTGTCGCCCAGACCGTCGTAATCTGTGTGCCGCCCGCAGTATTCGGACGGACGACGAAGATCACCCCCGGAGGTGGATTGGCCCCGCCATTCGCGGCAATCAGGGACTCAGCCGTTATATACAGACAGCCCGGACACGCCGGGTTGCTGAGCGGGGCGACGGTCGCACTCTCGAGCACGTAGGAACCCGCCAGTTGGCTACTGAGCGGGTAAGAAAAGATCGAATTGCCCATCGAATCGTAACCGAACACTCCTGAGGTAGTGGTGACGATCAAGGCGAACTTGAACGTTCCGATCGTGTCGAATGTGACGCCCGCATGCCCGTAATAGGGCCCTGGAATAGGCACGAACGCGCTCCCATTCTTGTATATCTCTCCAGCCGTATTCGCCGAGTTCCAGCCGGCGGCGTACACGTCACCCGCTGTGAACCCGCCAAGACCGGGAGAGATATATAAATAGTTCTCCGCGCAATTGGTCGTCTCTGGCAATGGCGTGGTCTCCACAACGCTCGCAGAAGTTCCGGAAATACTTGTCACGGAGTAAATGCCTCGCGGCTGACCCGTGCTCGTGCAGTACGGTTCGCTAAATAGGAGTTCGCCAGTGGTGGCTCCTATCCCGTTCGGCGCGATACCGTCGGGAGCCGATGCAGTCGTCGGAGTTAAGAGAGTTTGCGCAGGTCCGACAGCCACGCTGATCAAGCCGAGTAATGAACAAACAAAAAAAGTTTTCATGCTTTTTAATTCCTTTGTACCGGTACAACCTCTGACCGAGTGTTATGACGCGTACACCGCCACAATGTATACATGAATGTATACATGAATGTATACCTGAATGAAGTCCCCGGAGTCGAACTGCACCCTCGCTTGGCTGGAGTGTCTTAGCTTGTAACGGTTAAAACAGTGATCTTCCGCAGGCCGTACCCCTGATCCTACTTATAGCTCCTGACCGCTATGAGCGGATAGTTGTTCGTGAATAGGCGCACGAGGAAGCCTTTCAGATCATCAGCTCGATCAACTGATGAGCAGCCCTTATGGGTCCCCTAGAGCAGGTCAAAGCCGAGCAAGAACTCGGCCATGCCGCCGAGCTCAAAGGCGTGAATTGACCCCGCAAGGATCAAAGACAGCTTTTATGTTCAAGAAGTGGCGATGAGGCCAAGACGATGCCCGCGCCTTGGAAAACTGAAACGCCGATGCCCTTATCGGCGTGTTTGGCCGATGGAGTACGTAAATACAGGCCGGCCCGACTTATTGATCCACGCGAAAGTTCCTTTGCGATCCAGCGCAACAGATGCAAGTCCATAGGTAAATCCGGTTGCGGTAGGGAATGCTTTGGGGAATGCCGGCTTACCAGTCTTGTCAATAAATCTGGAGGTCCAGATTCCTGGGCCATGGCTTTTGGATACTACGGCAAACCCTTCGGAGAAACTATCCGCGGATTCGAATTGAGGACGAATCACATAGTTACCCCTGTGATCGATAAATCCCTTTTTCCCATCCTCAGCGACCACCGCCAAGCCTTCAGAAAACGGCTCAGCCGACTGAAACCTCGGCGGAATCGCGATTTGCCCCGACAGATCCACGAAGCCCCACTGGTCGCCAATTCGGATCGGGGCCAATCCTTCGGCGAAGTCCTCCGCATCATCAAAGCGAAGATCGGAAATCGGCTCGCCGCGTTTGTCAATGAACGTGTAACGGCAATCGTACGTCGCACGTGGTTCCGTGGGTTGAAATGCGGCGCGCGAGCAGGAACCCCCGTTAGTGATCCGGCAGGGCCCGCTGACTATGACAGCGGCACGACCCTCGTGAAAACTTGCTCCGTAGGTCAGCCGTGGCGGAATGACAAATTGCCCGTGACTATCGATGTAACCAGTGGTCCCTACCTCGCTCGAAACAGAGACGCGCGCCAGTCCCTCTGAGAACCGATCAACCCATTGGTACTGTGGGGCAACAGCGAACTGTCCCGTGCGATCAATGAAACCCCACTTAGGGAATTTATCATTTGGGAACCCAGCATATTGCGAGGCAGGAGCAAATCCTTCAGAAAAGTCGAAAGCGAGCCACGCGTCAGAGTGGAAGATGACCTTGCCTGAACGATCCACGTAGCTGTACCCATGATCGTCCTTGACGGCAAGTAAACCTTCGTGAAACTCGCCGAAAGAGTTGTCACTTGCTGGGAGACTCGCGGCAATAATCACCTTGCCGGAAGCATCGATGTATCCCGCCTTCCCGTTTCGCACAAATCGGAACAGAGGATCGGCCGGTTTGCTTCGGATGCTCCAAATGGTGTAGCTCCATTCGCAGGCCTGCACTACTGCCACCGACAGAACAACGCTAGCTGCGAAATAGGAAAAGATTCGGCTCTTGCCAGCGTATCCGACACCGGCCATACGTACACCATGGTAAATCAACCCGCAGAGGCCGCCGACTAATTGCCTCCCGTGATTATTGCAGATCGAATCGCTTTTTCATCTCGATCCTGTGGGCGTTATGAACGAGCCTATCAACGTTCCATCGGCGAGTGTTGGATCGCTGCTCGTGCCGGCGCGAGACGGGCAGTTGTGGCGTGAGGATCGTCGAACGCACTTGGTAAAGGCCTTCGCAGATCTCCCAAAAGTCGCGGCGCTCGGGTCCTGACATCGGAGCCCTGGCCCAGTCGTCGATTACCAGAACATCAATGCGGCTGAGCCGGGCTAGAAGACTACGTAAGCTGCCGTCCGCCTGGGGCCATTGCAAGATCACGGAACAACGACTGGGCGCGAGTATAGAGTGGCGAGTAACCATCGCGGCCGACCGGGCTTGCATCCATGACGCAGTTGTTCGAATTGCCACACGGCTACCACACGCCTGTCGGCCAGCGCGGTCTCACCATGTCCAAGGGGCGACAGCAGACGATCGCGCTTGCGCAGGCCCTGATCGGCATGAAACCAACTACCAAGGTCCTCATCTTGGACGAGTTCACCAGCGCGCTGGATTCTCCTACTGAAAAACAGGTGCTTGATAATCTGCGGCCCCTGCTTAAAGATAAGACCGTCATCATCTCGCGCACCGGTTGGCAACACTGCGCAAGATGGCTGACCGCATCATCGTGCTCGATGAGACTGGTATCGTCGAAGAAGGTAATCACCCCGAGCTTCTGAACCGGCGCGGGAGTACGCTTACATGGCGGAACTACAAATCACAGCATAACAGCCTGCGCTTCAGCCCGTGGCACGTCCATCGATTCACTCGGTATTTCAAAGAAATGTTGGCGTCTCCCGCGAGTCCAACTGCAAGGGAGCACACACATGCCAACCAAAACCGCATCCAAGACCACAACCGATCACGAAGAGATACGCCGTTGGGCCGAAGACCGCGGCGCACAACCGGCGTGCGTGCGAGGCACCGGCGCACGAGGCGACATCGGAATGTTGCGTTTGGACTTCCCCGGCTACAGCGGCGGAAGTTCGCTGGAGCACATTTCCTGGGATGAGTGGTTCCAGAAGTTCGACCAAAATAATCTCGCGCTGCTGTATCAGGACACCACCGCGTCCGGCGAAAAGAGCAATTTCAATAAGCTGGTGGACCGCTCAACGGATGGACCGGCAAAACGATCGCGGCAACGCGCCTCCTCAAGCACCCGCACCCGCTCCGCTTCAGCGTCGAAGGGCGCCCGATCTCATGCCGGCGGGGCGCGCGGACGAAGCACCACCGGCAGCCGGTCGCGCTCCGCATCGCATCGTGCGTCCGCTGCCACACGCTCTGCACCCAAACGATCGTCCAAGTCTGCGTCGGCGGCTGCATCGTCTAGCAGAAAGAAGACCGCTTCCAAAGCGAAGAGCCGCAGAAGCAGGTAGACGGCTCTGAACGCTAGGCCCCCCGTGCAACATAGAGCGGCGCCCGCGTAACGCCAGTGAAATACGCCCTACAGAGGTAGTGCCTCGGCGCCTCTGGACTCGCAATCCAGAAGACGATCAGACTCCAACTCGCTCACTTCGCTCACGCGGCTCGATACTCCCTTTTCTTGTCCTTATCCCCTCAACGTTACGGATGAGTTTAGATTAAGTTTTTCATTCCTCCAACTCCGTTCGCGCCTGCGGCCGATTTAGAAATTTCTTCATACCGTTACAGCAGAAAGGAACTTACCTTTCCAAGCGTCTCTTGCACAAAGGCTTCGGGCATGAAGTCGAAAGCTGTTAGTTAATTTTTTGAAGGGGCAATAAACTAGATGCGGATTTTAGTTACAGGTGGAGCAGGATTCGTTGGATCTCATGTCACGCGAGAACTGATTCATGCCGGCCACTCTGTGCGAGTCCTGGATAATTTGACGGCACAGGTGCACGGGACCGAGCGCCGGAGACCGGATTACTTGCACGAAGACGCGGCGTTCATCTATGGAGACGTTCGCGATGCCGAAGTTCTGGACCGCGCGCTGAAAAACGTCGATGCTGTTTATCATCTGGCCGCCTTGGTCGGAGTGGGCCAAAGCATGTACCGCATGGCCGACTACACCAGCGTTAATACTTATGGCACCGCAGTCCTGCTGGAGTCTGTGCTCAAGTATCGCGATCGCATCGAGCGGTTGATCGTCGCCTCCAGCATGAGTATTTATGGAGAGGGGCTGTACGTGGATACCCACGGACAGGTTTGCTCCAATTGCGAGCGCGATCCCGAGCAGACCCGTCTGGGCCAGTGGGAACTCCGCGATTCCCGCGGCGAGGTTCTGAAACCCATTCCGACGCCGGAGACGAAGAACCCCTCGCTGGTCTCGGTTTATGCGCTCTCGAAGTTCTATCAGGAGCGGATGTGCCTGGCCGCGGGGCGGGCTTATGATATCCCCACCGTGGCGCTGCGCTTCTTCAACATCTATGGTCCGCACCAGGCGCTTTCAAATCCGTACACCGGCGTGCTGGCCATTTTCGCCGCGCGGCTTCTCAATAATAAACCGCCACTGATCAATGAAGACGGCCATCAGTTGCGCGATTTTGTCAGCGTGCACGATGTGGCCCGCGCCTGCCGCCTCGCACTCGAATCCCCGAAAGCCGCCGGACAAACCATCAACGTCGGCACCGGGCAACCCATGAGCGTTCGCGACCTGGCGGTCCGCATGGCGAGTTTCCTGGGGAAGGACATCAGCCCCGAAATCACCGGCCGCTATCGCGCCGGAGACATCCGGCATTGCTACGCCGATATTTCTCTCGCGCGCGCGCTGCTCGGCTATCAACCCCAAGTGACCTTAGCCGACGGCCTGGGAGCGTTGGCAACCTGGCTGGAGGATCAAACCGCCGACGACCATGTGATGGAATGCTTCCAGGAACTGGCGGTCAGAGGCCTGATGGTATGAGGCGCCCTGCCGCGGAAGCTCTGGCGCGGGCCGTTTCCGCCAGCGCTGCCTCCAAACCTGCCCGATTTCTGCTGCTCAACCCGAACTGGAATTTCGAGAAGAGTATCTACTTCGGCTGCCCGCAGCCGCACTTAGCGCTCGAATTCGGCTACGCCCGGGACTTACTGGCGTGGGAAGGGAACGAGGCGCTTATTCTCGACGCCCAAATGGAGAACCTGACCGCCGACGAGATTCGGAGCCGGGCAATTGCATTCGATCCGCACTTCCTTGTAATAACCACCGCTCCCAGTTACTTGTTCTGGCGCTGCCCTCCACCCGAATTGCGCACGCCCATCCAAACCTTGAAAGATCTCGATGATCTCGATTGTGTGCGCGTCGTAGTAGGGCCGCATGGCTCTACAACTCCCAAGGCGTCTCTGCGCAAACTGAACGCTGACATCGTGATTCTGGGCGAGTGCGAAGAGATCCTGCCGCAGTTATTGAAGCCCTGGTCGCAATTATCTTCCGTCTGTTACTGGGCCGGCGGCAATCCTTGGGTTCAGGGGTCGCCGCACGCCGCCAATATTCAGAAGCTGGACGCGCTGGAGTGGTCCGCCGGTTACTTGCGGCACCACCGCCATCATCACCACCGTTTCGATACCACACCCACGGGCCCGGGCGCGGAAGTCGAGGCGTCGCGGGGTTGCCCGTATCACTGCACGTTTTGCGCGAAAGACAATTTTCGCGATGACTACAGGCGGCGGCCAGTTCCCACCGTACTCGAAGAGATCGATGGCTTAATCGATGCCGGCGCCGAATACGTCTACTTCATCGACGAGATATTTCTTCCAAACACGCCCTTGCTCGAAGGGCTGGTAAAGCGCGGGATCAAGTTCGGCATCCAGACCAGAATCGATCTCTGGAGCCATGCCGCCATCGATCTGTTAGGACGCGCCGGTTGCGTCTCCATTGAGGCCGGTGTCGAATCCATCACCGAGAGCGGACGCGAGGCGCTGGCCAAAAAGTGTAAAGCCTCCACGCAGGACCTGGCCAGCCGCCTGAAGTACGCCAAGGAACGCGTCCCTTTTGTACAAGCGAATTTGATCCGCATGGAAAACGACGACACCGAGATGGTGGAGCTCTGGCGCGAAGATCTCCAGCGGCACGGCGTCTGGGCGAATGCGCCGGTCCCGCTATTTCCTTACCCCGGCTCGCCCGAATACACGGCACGCTGGGGCACGCCCGACGATCAGGCCTGGGAGCGCGCTCATGCTTATTACCTGAATCAGTATCAGACCTTCAGTGACGTTCAGCAGCAAGTACCCGCAAGTTTGCACGAACTGGAACAAATGAATGCCGAGCGCTGTTAGCGATCGCAGCATACCGCGGCATGTTTTCATGACCGTCGATACCGTCGGCGGCGTCTGGACCTACGCACTCGAGCTGTGCAAAGCATTTTCCCGGCTTCGCATCCATGTGTCGTTGGTCACCCTCGGCAGGCCCGCCGATGCGGCGCAGCGCGCAGCTTTGCGACGGCTGCGAAATGCCGAATTTTACGAAGCACCGTTCCCACTGGAATGGATGGAAGGCGCCGCCAACGATTTCGAGCGCTCGAGCGCCTGGCTTTTATCTTTGGCGCAGCGCTTGCAACCGGACCTGATTCACCTGAATGGTTATTGGCACGCGGCTCTGGACTGGGAAGCGCCTGTGGTCGTGGTCGCGCATTCCTGCCTGCTCTCCTGGTGGGCGGCGGTGCGGAAATCCGATCCGCTTCCCGCCCGGTTCGCGCCCTATCGCGATCGTGTGACGGACGGGCTCCGGCGCGCCCACGTCGTCGTCGCGCCTAGCCGCGCCATGCTGAGCGAAATCGAACGCCTCTATACTCCGCTTGAGTGCGGCCTGGTTGTGCCAAACGCAAGAACGGCGCAACTGTTCCCAGCGGGCAAGAAAGAAAACCTGGTTCTGGCGACCGGCCGTCTCTGGGATGAAGCGAAAAACCTCGCGTTGTTGGACCGCTTTGCGCGCCGCCTGCCCTGGCCCCTCTACCTGGCAGGCGATGATGTTCACCCGGACGGCTCCCGGGCTGAGTTTCGGAACGTCGTCAACTTGGGCTATGTGCCGGCGGTGCAATTAGCGCCTTGGTTCTCGCGCGCCGCAATTTACGCGGCCCCGGCGCGATACGAACCGTTTGGCCTATCTGTTCTGGAGGCCGCGCTCGCCGGTTGCGCCCTGGTTTTGAGCGACATTTCCAGCCTCCGAGAGAACTGGTCCGGCGCAGCGCTGTTCGCGCCCGCTGGCGATGGCGCCGCGTTCGAATCCGCAATCCGGCAATTGATCGAAGATTCTGCCCGGCGGCGGAAATTGTCGGCGGCCGCCGCGGCCAGAGCGCTCCACTTCTCCCCGTCCGCAATGGCTAACGGCTATTTGAGCGCCTACCATGCTGCCTCGCAGAGATTCGCAGCCGCGGCCCCCGGCGCCGAAGAAAGATTGGTTCAATGCGTGTAGCGCTGTTTTATCAATCGCTGCTCTCGGACTGGAATCACGGCAACGCGCATTTCTTACGCGGCTTGGTCTCGGAGCTGATGGCGCGCGGACACCAAGCACGGGTCTTCGAACCGCAGGATTCGTGGAGCTATGGGAATCTGCTTCGCTTCCACGGAACTTCGTTCTTGGAAGGATTCCGCCGCGCTTTCCCCGGCCTGAGCAGCACCCGTTACAACGAACCCACGCTAGACCTGGAAGCCGAGTTAGACGCCGTCGATCTGGTGTTGGTCCACGAGTGGAACACCCCGGCGCTCATCTCGCGCATTGCCGGGTACAGAAAACGCCACTCGTGTCGCGTTCTGTTTCACGATACGCACCACCGCTGCGTCACCGACACGGCGCACGTGACACTCCCTGCTCTCGAAAACTACGACGGCGTGCTCGCCTTCGGCGACTCGGTTTCGGACCGCTATCGCCGCATGGGATGGGGAGCCAGAGTATGGACCTGGCACGAAGCGGCTGATATTCGCGTGTTCAGAAAGCTCACGCCTTCCGAACCGCGCAAGGATCTGGTGTGGGTAGGAAATTGGGGAGACGAAGAGCGAACCCAGGAGTTGGAACAGTTTTTCATCGCACCCGTGCGCGACCTGAAGCTGCGTACACACGCCTATGGCGTTCGCTACCCCGACGACGCGCGGCAGAGGCTCCAGGCGGCTGGTATTGCCTACAAAGGCTGGGTTCCGAATTACGATGTTCCGGAAGTCTTCAGCCGCTTTAAGGCTACTGTGCATATTCCGCGCAGGCCTTATCGCGAGGCGTTGCCGGGGGTCCCCACCATCCGCGTGTTCGAAGCGCTGGCCTGCGGAATCCCGCTGATTTCCGCTCCCTGGGACGACTCGGAAGGACTTTTCCGCGAAGGCCGCGATTTTTTGATCGCTCGCGACGGCGCCGAGATGACACGTCTCCTCAAGCTGGTCCTCAACGACGAAAGCATCGCACGTTCGCTCTCTGCGTCAGGAATGGAGACAATTCTCGCCCGCCATACCTGCGCGCATCGCGTCGACGAGCTGCTCGGGATTTACCGCCGTCTCGGGAGTCCCGCGATTCGCGATCAGGCGCCCGCGCAGTTGCCCATAACGGCCGCGTGGTGCGGCGAGGAAGGATAGAAACCTTGCCGTCGGGTGGAATGCAAATTGCCTTTTTCGGCTCCAGTCTGTTGTCGAGTTACTGGAACGGAGCAGCAACTTACTATCGCGGAATAATTCGTGAGTTGAACGCTCGCGGCCACCGGATCACCTTCTACGAACCCGACGCATATGGGCGGCAGCAACATTTGGATGTTAGTGCGGATCTGCCCTGGGTCGATGTCAGCGTATACGACAATTCCGGACCGGCTGTGCTCCGCGCTTTAGAGCAGGCGAGAAGCGCCGATCTCATCGTAAAGGCCAGCGGCGTGGGAGTAAACGATCAACTGCTGGAACGCGAGGTTCTGCGAATCCGGCGTGCGGGCGCAAGCGCCGCATTCTGGGATGTGGACGCGCCGGCAACATTGGATCGAGTCAACAGCTCGCCCGGCGATCCTTTCCGCGAGCTAATCCCGAAATACGATGTGATCTTCACTTATGGCGGCGGCGAACCCGTGGTGCGCGGCTATCAACGCTTGGGCGCGAAGCTTTGCGTTCCCATTTACAACGGGCTCGATCCTCAAACACACCACCCCGTTCCATCCGATCCCGCATATGCCGCCGATCTGTCGTTTCTGGGCAATCGCCTTCCAGACCGGGAACAGCGCGTCGAGGAGTTTTTCCTGAAGGCCGCCTCCCTCCAGCCCGCTCTGAAATTTCTATTCGCGGGCAGCGGATGGCAGGATAAACCGGTGCCTTCGAACGTGCAGTACATCGGTCACCTTTACTCTGCTCAGCACAATGCCTTTAATTGTTCCGCGCGCGCCGTGCTCAATGTTACGCGCGACAGCATGGCCAAATATGGCTTCAGCCCCGCCACGCGAGTTTTTGAAGCGGCGGGTGCCGGAGCCTGCCTGATTTCCGACAACTGGGAAGGAATCGAAATGTTTCTTGAACCCGGCCGGGAGATCCTGGTCGCCCAGTCTGGACAGGAGGTGGCGGACATTTTGGCCCGCTTATCCCCTGCTCAGGCTCGGTCGATCGGCGCAGCCGCATTGGCGCGCGTGCTGAAGGACCACACGTACGCGCAACGGGCGCAGCAGGTGGACGCCATCCTGAGGGGCAGCCATCTGGCCGCTGTGGGGTAACCATCTATGACTTCCGACAGGTACAACATCGTCATTCTCGGACTTTCCGTCACCTCTTCCTGGGGAAACGGTCACGCCACCACCTACCGCGGCTTGATGCGCGGGCTCGCGGAGATGGGTCACGACGTCCTTTTTCTCGAGTGTAACAAGCCGTGGTACGAGAAGAATCGGGACCTCCCGCGCCCACCCTACGGCCGGACTGAATTGTACAATTCGCTCACTGAACTCCAAGACAGGTTCGACGCAACGATACGAATGGCCGATGCGGTGATCGTTGGGTCCTACGTCCCGGATGGCATTGCAGTAGGCGAGTGGGTGCTGCGCACCGCGCGGGGAGTGCGAGCCTTCTACGACATCGACACTCCCGTGACTCTCGCAGCCGTGTCAAACGGAAATCGCTGCGAGTACCTCCACCGCAGCCAGATACCCGCCTACGATCTATATCTGTCGTTCACCGGCGGTCCGGTTATTAAGCGGCTCGAGCGCGAATTCGGATCCCCGGCGGCGCGCGTGCTCTATTGCTCGGTCGATCCGGATCGATACACGCCTCACGCACAGAAACCTGTTTGGGATATCGGATACCTTGGAACTTATTCGGCCGACCGCCAGGCTTCGCTTGAAGAGCTACTATTGCAGACTGCGCGGGCCCGTGCTTCAGACCGATATGTGGTGGCTGGATCCTTGTATCCGGATTCGATATCTTGGCCGCATAACGTGGAACGAATTGAACATCTCGCGCCCGCGGACCACCCGAGTTTTTACAACGCGCAAAAATTCACGTTGAACCTGACTCGATCTGCGATGATCTGGGCAGGCTACTCGCCGAGCGTAAGGCTCTTCGAAGCGGCCGCGTGCGGCGTACCAATCATCAGCGATTACTGGAAGGGTCTTAACGAAATTCTTTGCATCGGCTCGGAAGTTCTGCTGGCCCGCGATCGCTCGGATATTTCGCGAATCCTCCGCGATACCAGCGAGGAACAGCGACAGGCCATCGGCATGCGCGCGCGGCAGAGAATCCTGCGCGCGCACACTTTCCGGATTCGGGCGCTGCAGCTTACAGCTCACTTGACCGAGCAGATGAACAGGCTCGCCCGCACAGCTTCGCGCGGCACCGTGACCTCCGTCGGCGTGCCCGCCATGAACTACGGTAGTTAAGACGCCCTCCGCGTCCAGCAATGAGCACCTGCTTATTGATCCGGCACGCAAACACCGATACCGCTGGGCAGGTGATGACCGGCAGAAATCCCGGCGTTCACTTGAACGAAGCGGGTGTTCGCCAGGCCCGGGATCTGGCGAATGCATTGCGCCGCTGCTCAGTTGAGGCAATATACAGCAGCCCGTTGGAGCGTGCGCAGGAAACCGCGCGCGCCATCTCGGAAGCGCTCGGATTGCGCGTCGCGGTATGCCCCGCCTTCAACGAATTTGACTTCGGTTCGTGGTCCGGCCTATCGCTTGCACAGTTGGACAATATTCCCGAATGGCACACATTCAATCGGCTCCGTAGCCTCACCCCGGCCCCTGGCGGCGAGCTGATGTTAGAAGCCCAAGCACGAGTGATCCGGGCTCTGGAGCAGCTTCGAGTGCGGCATCCGTCCCAGCTCTTTATTGCCGTCAGCCATGCCGATGTGATTCGAGCCGCATTGGCGCACTATCTGGGAATTCCGCTTGACCTGGCCCACCGTCTGGACATCGCGCCCGCATCCGTAAGCGTCGTCGCGCTGAATGACAGCTGGATCCAGGTGCGCGCCGTCAACTGCCCGGCAGCGGCGTGCAGCGATTTGTTAGGCTGCGAGTCACACCATGGCCCGCGGTGACGGTTCCGCAACGCGGTTGCTAGCCGGAAACAACACGGGCCCGTATATGGTTCTTGCCGCCCATCCGGATGACGAGACCATCGGGTTGGCCAGCTTCCTGCGCGAGTGGTCCGAAAACGTGGTCGTGGTGCACGTCACGGACGGATCGCCTCGAGATCTAAGATATGCGCGCGCGGCGGGATTTTACTCGCAGGCCGCCTATGCGCAGGCGCGCCGGCACGAGGCAGGAGCGGCGCTGGCATTGGCATCTGTTCCCGCTGCATCCATCCTCGCCCTAAAATTCATCGATCAAGAAGTGGCGTACGCCCTACGTCCGCTGGTCGAGCGCGTTACCGCCCTTATGCAGCGCTTCAAGCCTGCAATCGTCGTCGCGCACCCCTATGAAGGCGGTCACCCAGATCACGATGCCGTTTCGTTCGCCGCTGCTGCGGCGCTCCGGTTAGCCGGAGTGCCCTCGCGCTTATGCGAGTTTTGTTCTTATCATGCGTCTGAAGAGACATTGATCACTGGTGAGTTCTTACCGGGATCGGTCCCGGTTTGTACGCGTCAATTGAATGCCGCCGAGCAAGAACTCAAACGCCGCATGTTTGCGGCCTACGCAAGCCAAAGCGAAGTCTTGAAGGCGTTTGGCACGGAAAGCGAGCGAATCCGCCCGGCCCCGGCCTACGATTTCAGCGCGGCTCCGCATGGCGGCCGTTTGTACTACGAAGGAAGAATTTCTTCGTTAACTGGCGCGTGCTGGCGATCGCTGGCGGTAGCGGCCGCCGCGAAGTTGGGCCTCTAGACTTATGGCACTGACCGTGCTCAATGTCGCGTATCCGCTCGCCCCCGTCAGCCGCGACAGCGTCGGCGGAGGTGAGCAGGTGGTATCGCTTCTCGACCATGCGCTCGTTTGCGCGAACCACCGGTCTATCGTTATTGCAATGCAAGGCTCGGCGACGGCGGGCGAGTTGATCCCGCTGCCGCATTGGAGCAGTCCTCTCGAATCGAACATCCAAGAGGCCGCCACAGCAGCGGCGCGCCACGCAATCCAGTGCGCGTTGAGCAGATACAAGATTGATGTGATCCATCTCCACGGCATTGACTTCCTCTCTTATCTTCCGGACAGCGACATCCCCGTGATTGCGACGCTACACCTTCCGCCCGCCTGGTATGGACCGCAACTGTTTCAGCACCGCCGCCCGAAAACTGTCTATTGTTGCGTCTCGGAGTCGCAGCGCATTGCTTGCTCGGCGGCTCACGCGGATATACGAGTCATTCCGAATGGGGTTCGCGTCGAGGACTTCTGGTTTCGCGCGCGCAAAAAGTGTTATGCGTTGCTGCTCGCTCGCATCTGTCCCGAAAAAGGCGTGCACCTGGCTCTAGAGGCCGCGCATCGGGCCGGTTGTCGGCTGTGGATCGCCGGCCAGGTCTACGGATATCCGACGCACCGTTCGTATTTCGACCAAGAGGTCGTACCGCTGCTGGACCGTAAACGACAGTTTATCGGTCCAGCGACTTTCGAACGTAAGCGCCGCTTGCTGGCAGGCGCAAGGTGCCTGCTGGTTCCGAGTCTGGCGGAAGAGACCAGCTCGCTCGTGGTGATGGAGGCAATGGCATCTGGGACCCCGGTCATCTCCTACCCGAACGGAGCGCTCCCCGAGCTGGTCCGGCACGGCGAAACCGGATTTCTGGTGTCCAGCGTTGAACAAATGGCCGACGCAATCCGAAACGTGGATGCTATTCAGCCTTCACAGTGCCGGGAGTACGCGCTCCGCCATTTCTCCGCCGCCCAGTGCACATCGCAATATCTGGCGCTGTATCGCGAACTGGCCGCCTGACTGTCGCGTTGCGCTATTTACTCGTTACGACGCGTACCGCCGCGTCATGCGCGCGCAAAATTCGGCAAATTGCTGGACGTCCACCGGCGGGCTGGTATGGTTTGGACGAATTCCGCAGCGATCCGGCGTGAAGCAGTAGGTCAGCGTCACATCGAAACCGTCCAGGGCGCTCATTTGCATATCGAACCATTTGTCAGCCCCCGGCCGCAAACTATCCGACCAGCTAAGGCCGGTGCGAAGATGGCGGACGCCGAGTTCACGCAAGGTTTGGACGGCCTCATTGAGCCGCGGATCCTCGAAATGGAACCACTGGCACACCCCCAGTTCCGGCGTAAATTGGTTGAAATGGTGAAACGCTCGTTTGCGACGGCCATTTTCATCGATCAGCCCCATGTAGAAATGGCGGTAATAAGACGAGCCTTCTGCCTCACGATGCCGCGTCGTCGCGGGCCAGGCGCGCGGCAAGTCGAATAAACTGTACCAGTGAATCCGCTCCGTTTTGCCCAGCAATAGTTCCGCGGTGCGAATCAATCCAAACTCCTGAACCTCTTCGGCGCCGAACGTTGACGCGCCAACCTCGGTGATCCATATAGGAAGATCGGTGACGCGTTGAATCTCGGCCAGCTTGCAGGGCCACTCGTTAATTTGCCAGTGATTCCAATCCAGTGGAAAACCGTGCACGGCCACCACGTCCACGAAATTCAGGACCCCCTTGCCCTTCATGAGGCTAATGAAGTCCGGATCGATGGGAGAAATCCCGCCCAGCACTTTCTTCACGCTTTGGCTCTCCGCCGCCACTGCCTGCGAGGACACCTTCACCATCTCGCTGTAGATCTGCCAGCTGCGATCGATCTCAAAGTCCCAATGCGAAAGATTATTGGGCTCGTTCCATAACATCACCGCCTCAACCATGGCTTTCGGTCTCTTCTCTGCGGCAAATGTAAATCTCGCGTTCCGGATGCGCAACGATTCGAAACCCGGCGCTTCGCAACATCGCTTCGACACACGCGTTATTGGGAATCCACCAGTTGGTGGGGTCGTGCGAGTAGCTGTTTTCGATAAAGTACATCTTCGGAAAGCCCTCTTTCTCGAAGATCTGCGTTTCCTCAAAAGGATAGTCGGGCTCCAGGCAAGCAACGGCGGGCGTGCCCCGGATCATACTTTGCATGATCAAGATCTCGCCGACTACGTGCTGGTGCAGCAAGTCCAGCGCTAATAATGGGTAGCGCAAGTGATACAGCACGCCTAAGAACAGAACCACGTCGAACCGCTCGCCAAGTTGAGCAACGTCATAAACAGACATCTTGACGAATTCGATTTCAGCGCCCGACATCTTCGCGGCGAATCTCGCCTGAGCGAGATAACTGTCGTCGTGATCGATGCCTAAAACACGCTCCGCGCCCCGGCGCTTCATTTCGATCGAATAAAAACCGGCGTTGCAGCCGATATCGAGAACCGATTTCCCGGATAAGTCGGCGGGGACAACGCTGGCGAACTTCTGCCATTTGGACTGAGGATAATCGCCGAGGAAGTGATCGGGCGCCGTGAAGACGCCTCCAATGTTCAGATTGTGAAACCAGGGTCCGAGTTTTTGTACTTCGTGCTGGATTTGATCTTTGGTCATTGCGGTCAGCCTCGCCCAGCCCCTACACCCACCGTCCGTTCGAGCAGACGGATCGCCTCGCGGTATCCGTGCAGCGTGCCCACATCGACATAACTTTCGCCGGCCCGGACTGCCCGGACATCGCCGCCCAAACGAATATATTCGTTAACTAAAGTCCCCAGATACTCATCGCGCTCACCTCGGCTCAGCCACAATGCGTGCAAGTCCCGGAAGATCCGGCCCGGCATTTTGAACGCGCCCCAGATCCAGCGCGAGGTTGCATTCTGCTGCTTCACCTGAATTTCCAGCACGCGGCCGGAATCCTCCAGCACCACGGCATCGAAGTACTCGGGATGCGCCACGGGAAACAGCAAGAACGAAAGTCCCTCGTCGTGCAGCGCGCAAAACCCGTTTTCGGGAAACCAGATCGTGTCAGGCAGCCCGATGCAAACGCTCTCGTCCGGATGCACCAGCGGCACGGCTTGAAATATCGCGTCGCAGAGTCCGACCGGCGAAGGCTGCACTGCATAGAACATCCGGGCACCGCCGGAACGGCTGCCGTAGTACTCCATGATGTCCGATTTTCCGGGTGAAACCACAAAACAGATCTTATCGGCGCCCGCGATCAGCATACGTTCCAGCAGGTATTCGCCAACGGCCCGCGGCCGTTCGATTCCGTCCTCCAAACGGCTGCCAACCGGCAGTAATTCTTTGGAAAACGCAAGCGGCTTGATACGGCTCCCCGAACCCGCGGCTGGTATGATGCCCCACATTTTTGGCCTCGATTCAACAGTTCTGCGCGACAGAACACGTGGCAGCTTCCAGTGCTTGCTCCAACTGTTGCGCGCGCACGCTGGCGGTATGATCCGCCAAAGTCCTCTCATACGCGGCGCGTCCGATGCGAGACAGCTCTTCCGCGGGCATTTCGAGCGCCTCGATCGTGTCCTCGCGGGTCCGCGCCACCAGAATTTCCTGACCGGGAACGAAGAATTCCTCCAAGCCGGGCCAGTAGTCACTCAGGACGGGTACGCCGCAGAGCGCCGCTTCAAACAGGCGGCCCGAAGGACAGTGCCCCACTTCGGCCATCGCGCGGCGCGTCACATTGAGCGTCAGTGGAGACGAGCAGTAGAACGCGCCGTGATCGCAAGGAGGAAGGTGCCGCACAAAGTGAATGTTCTTGGACCAGGGAAACGAGTCCGGATACTGAGCTCCGCCCAGCACGAATGTTTTGCCCGGAAGCTCCCGGGCCGGCTCGATCAGCAGTTCCTCCAGGGTCGCTTGGCGGTCTGCCGAGTACGTGCCTAAGTAAGATAAGTCGCCGCGAAATTCGGAGCGGGGCGGCTGCGGGAAGTGCAGTTGAGGATCGGCCCATCCGCACAGCGCACTGACTCGTTTCGCGCCTAACTCGCTTTGCAATAACTCCAGGGCCCGGCCGCCGGCATAACTCAGGACTAAGTCGAACCGAGCGAGCCCGTCGGGGAGCACATATTCAACCGGCTGACCCGCTCTCAGACGCGTTAACGTGATCGGCGAGTCAAGGTCATAGAAGACCGACATTGCTCTGCTGTCTGACAACAGCGCCGCTGCCTGAACGACGTCGGGATAGTAGGACGTAATAATGCCTACATCTGCATCCGCCAGCACGCGCCGCGCCTTGGATGCAACAGACCGCCAGTCCGCGTATAGCACGACCTCGCCGTCATCTAACTCCACCGGATCGCGAGCTTGAGCGTAATACGGGACGTCCTTTTCAAAAAAATGGATCGTGTGCCCTCGTTCGTTAAGCGCCCGGCACAGACCGCGCCAAAGTGCGGCGTGGCCATTACCCCAAGATGATGTAATCGATAAGCCGAAGATCGCAAAGTGCATGTGTCGCGAAAGTCGTTGCAAACCTTAGACGCTGTATCTTGTGACGGCCTCGCGCTCTAACGGTGACAAGCTCTTGCCGACAAAATCAGTCATTGACGGCTGCACACCGAAGCTTACGCGCGCGCCGCCCGGCGCTTCGAAACATGCATGGGCAGACCGCATCTCACGCTTAGAGATTCGGCGCCTGAGGAACGACAAAATGGCAACGCACTGGAAGACGACGTCAGCGGCCGCGCTTGCGCTCGGAGGTGCCGGAGTACTCGCTTGGAGCACGCTGCGCCGAAGTGCACGATTCGATCTGGCTCGCAAGGTGGTTCTGATAACCGGCGGCTCGCGCGGGCTCGGATTTCAGCTTGCGCGAGAGTTTGGCGGGCGGGGAGCCACGGTGGTGATCTGCTCGCGAGATGAAGCTGAGCTTGCGCGCGCTCAAGACGATCTCACCAGCCGCGGCATCGTCGCGCAAGGCATTCCTTGCGATGTCTCCGACCAACGCCAGGTGGAGAATCTAATCCAGCAAACCGTTCACGCCGCCGGAACTATCGATGTTCTGGTAAACAACGCCGGGATCATCCAAGTCGGACCGCTTTCGCAGATGACCATCGCGGACTTTGATAACGCGATGAATGTCATGTTCTGGGGCACGCTTTACCCGACCTTAGCGGCGTTACCCATCTTGCGCGAACACCGGGACGCGCGAATCGTAAACATCACGTCCATCGGAGGAAAGATCAGCGTGCCGCATCTGCTGCCCTACTGCTGCGCGAAGTTCGCAACGGTAGCTCTCTCGGAAGGTTTGCGGAGCGAATTGGAAAGCTGCGGCATCAAAGTCACCACCGTGGTTCCGGGGCTGATGCGGACCGGCTCGCATCTGCACGCGTCATTTAAAGGCGATCAGGCCAAAGAATACGCCTGGTTCAGCCTGAGCGCGGCCACGCCATTGGCGGCGATCAGCGCCGAACGCGCGGCCCGGTCGATCGTCCGGGCCGCAATCCGCGGCGATGCTGAAAAGATCCTCTCGGTTCCCGCGGACGTCGCAGCGCGGCTGCATGGAATCGCACCCGAAATAACAGCGGCAATCTCCAGCTTCGTCAGCCGTCTGCTTCCCCGGGGCGGCGGCACGGACGGGCGGGCAAACACGGGCGCCGAGGCGCGCGGCAAGTTGAACTCGCGTCTCATCAACGCGGCCAATGTTTTCGGAGAGCGCGCTGCGAAGGCACTCAACCAAGTCGCCTGAACCGCATTGCGGAGCCAATCGCCGATTCGCGATCCAGGGGCCTGCATTGCGGGGCCGAACGGACTGACCGCGGCGATTGTGCTGGCGCATGCCGGACTTTCTACCACCGTTTTCGAAGCCGAGCCAATCATAGGCGGGGGCGCCCGTTCGGCAGAACTGACGCTGCTGGGCTTTGTCCACGATATCTGCTCGGCCGTGCACCCGTTCGTGATCGCTTCGCCGGCGTCGCCGGTTTTGCACTCTCTCGGTTTGGTCTGGAATGGCTGAGCCAGCTCGTTTTTCGTCCGACGTTCATGCTGTATGGCCCGCCGCTGGAGGGCGTGTACCTGTGTTCGTCCTCAAACCCGCCCGGCGGCGGCGTGCATGGCATGTGCGGTTTCAATGCGGCACAGCTCGCGCTGCGCGACAAGGCCGGGCACACCGAGAGCGAACGGCCTGGCTAGTCCGCGTCAAAGATCCCGCACTTCAGTTCGATGGCGGCATTGCTCGAGTCCACACGAACCACGCTGCCCATCCCCCACGACACGAACGGTAGATCCGGAACGTCTACGGACGCAATCTCGCACACGACTTCGTCTCCGACCTGAAGAGGATGAGGTGTCGTGGCGCGCAGAAGCAGTCCACCCGCACTGATATTCACCGTGACGGCGGAATACGGCGTATTGTCCCTACGCGAATGGAGAATCGCCTCGGCTCCGATCTCAAATCGTGGCGATTTCCGGCGATCCATAGGCGATGTTGGAGGTTCCATAGGTACAAAAGTGCCGTGCCCGAAACAATAGTGGAACCTTGGGCGGAATATCTCAAAGCGGTCGGGAATTGGCCGACGGATTGGGAGCTACTTACGGCGCTTGCGCAGCTCGTCGAACGCCACGGCCAGAATAATGACTGCTCCGATGATCACTTGCTGCCAGTACGGGTTGGTTCCTAACAGGTCGCTGCCATTGGCCAACAGGCCCATGATGAAGGCGCCCACCAACGTTCCAAGAACGCTGCCTTCGCCTCCGCGCAGACTACCGCCGCCGATTACGACGGCTGCGATGGCGGTGAGTTCGTATCCTTGACCGCTGGTCGGCTGTCCGGTCATCAGGCGCGAGGCTTCGATCATGCCTGCGAGTCCGGTAAGCAGTCCGGCCAGCGCGTACACGGCGCTGGTGTGGAAGGCCACTGGGACACCCGAATATAAAGCCGCCGCCGGATTACTTCCAATGGAAAAGGCATAACGCCCTAAGCGCGTGTGTTCGAGAATCATATGCACCGCAAAAGCGCACACAAGCAGCACCCAAAGCACGAACGGCACCCCTAACAGATTGCCTTCCGCCAAATACGAAAACGCAGGCGGGATTTCGTGAACCGGCAGGCCCTTGGAAACGATGAGCGCCAAGCCGCGATAGATTCCCATGGTGCCAAGCGTGACGATAAATGGATTTATGCGCAGCGCCGTCGTCATGACTCCGTTGGCTAGCCCGCAGGCTGCGCCAATGGCCAGGCCGATGATCACACCAAGAACAATGCTGCCTTGAACCATTGCCATCGCGCCCAGCAATCCGGCCAGCGCAAGAATGGAGCCCACCGACAAGTCGATGCCGCCCGCGATGATCACAACCGTCATGCCGAGGGCCATGATGTTGATGACGGCTGTCTGCCGCACAACGCTCGACAGATTGGTTCCGGTAAGGAAACTGGGCGAGGCGACGGAAAGAATGACAAAGAGCGCGATGAGAGTGAAGAACGGCAGCAGCCGCTGAATCATCCAGCCCGTTCCCCGGCCGCTGCCATGCTCGATTTGACTGCTGCGTATCGCATGATGGTTTCCGGGCTCGTGTTTCCGGGCAGTTCGGCGGCGATTTGCCCGTGGCGCATCACGAGGATGCGATCGGCCATTTGGATGAGCTCGCCTATTTCCGAACTGACCATCAGGATCGCGGCACCTCCGCGTGCCAGCTCTTCGATGGTCTGGAAGACTTCCAACTTGGCGGCGACATCGATTCCGCGCGCCGGTTCGTCGAAAAGGAAGATACGCGACCTCGCCAACAGCCACTTGGCGATCGCGACTTTTTGTTGGTTGCCTCCGCTCAAGCGTCCGGCCTTTTGTTCCGGGGATTCAGAGCGAATGCGAAGGCGGGCCGTTAGCTCGGCGGCAGCGGCGCGATCGGCGGCATGATTCAAGAATCCGAAGCGCGATACGACGTTCAGCGCGGAAATGGTCAGGTTGTGACGCACCGGCAGATCCGTTGCGAGCCCTGTACGCTGGCGATCCTCGGGGATTAGGACCATGCCCACTCTGATGGCGTCGCGGGGCGACCGGACGCGGAGCAATTGTCCTCCCGCTCGAATCGTTCCGCGGTCTACCGGATCAATGCCGAACAGCGCGCGGCAGAGCTCCGAACGACCGGCCCCAATCAATCCCGCCAACCCGACAATTTCGCCCGCGCGCACGCTGAAGCTGATGTCATGCAACACCGGCTCGCGCGCCAGATGCTCGACGGCGAGCAACTCTTCGCCCGGCGGGATGGGCGTGCGCGTGTAGACGGCCGAGAGTTCGCGGCCCACCATGTGATGAATCAGGTCATCGGTGGAGATGTCACTCAGCGGACCGGAGTGAACCGCTTCGCCGTCGCGCAATATAGTGATCCGATCGCCGACGGCTCGCATTTCGTCCATTCGATGCGTGATATAAATCACGCCCATATTGCGCGCGCGCAGACTGCGCACGATGCGGAACACCTCTTCCGACTCGACGGGTGAAAGCGATGAGGTGGGTTCATCGAAGATGAGCAGGCTGGAGCCTTGCTGGATGGCGCGGCAGATCTCGACCATTTGGCGGCCGGCGGGACTGAGCTTGTCCACGCGCCAGTCCGCCTGGAGGGGAAACCGGTGTTCCTCGATAATGTGCGCGGCGCGTTCCCGCATGCGGCCGCGATGGACCAGGCCGAAGCCGGGGCCGGGCTCGCGTCCCAGAAAGATATTTTCCGCCACAGTGAGATGCGGGGCGAGCAGCGACTCCTGGTGAACCATCGCGATCCCTTGCGCGGCGGCCTCGCCCGGATTGCGAAAATGCACGCTGCCGCCACGCCAGAGAAATTCACCCGAATCGCGGGGGAGCATTCCGGCGACAATTTTCATCAAGGTGGACTTCCCCGCCCCGTTTTCTCCCATGAGCAGGTGGACCTCGCCCGCGTTCACGCTTAGGTTGGCGCCGCGCAGCGCGGCGACGCCCCCAAAACGCTTCTGGATGTTTTGGAGTTGGAGCAAGGATTTAGTGTACGCCGTCAGCGGACGCGGCCAGCAAGACGCGTCATGAGTGCTGGCTGAGGCTCAGGATATTGCCGTCGGGATCTTTGAACCAGGCAACGCGCGCACCGCCCGGCGCCGACCAGATTCCCATGTCGTCCTGGCCCGGGAAGGAATAACGTTCGAACTGAACTCCGGCCTGGCTCATCTCGTTCACCTTGGCGACGATATCGGTTACCTCCCATCCGAGGACGGTGTATTGTGCGGCTGCGATTTCGCGCACCGTGGACACACGCAGCATGGTCCCATTGGCGTCGAAGACAAGCGCGAACCCATCTTCGGATACCAACTGTAGCCCGAGTGTTCCGGCATAGAAGGCCTTGGCGCGCTCAGGCTGAGTAGTGCCAACGAACGCGACGATTTTCGCGGACGCTAAGCGGGCTGGGGAGGCAGTGGGCGATGGGCTGGACATGCCTAATAGTATGAACCAGCGAAAGCGCCTCGGCGGGTCCGTGTCAAGAGGAGCTTGGGTTTCGGCAACGAGTATGGGTTCGGCTTCGAGCCATTAATCACGCTCGTCAGCAATAACGGCTCCGACAGGCGCGAACCGCGGGTCGGCAAGGGGCGCATGTTTCGCGCTGCCTTTGTAGGGCGAAATACATCACAGGCCATGGTGTTTGAGGTAAGAGGCTTGGAGCCTGGGGTCCACATTGAAGCGGCAATAGCCCATGTGGCGGGCCTCGTTTTGACGCATCATGCGCTGGGCCGCGAGCTCGACTTGCTCTTTTGTTAAAACGAAGCCATCGTCGGCAGGCTCCCAGGGT
>Ga0070738_10000249_pt1 | contig 165516 bp, 151 predicted proteins | sample Coa_R2_2_FD_66446 | JGI IMG/M metagenome (GOLD analysis project Ga0070738, IMG submission 66446) | Surface soil microbial communities from Centralia Pennsylvania, which are recovering from an underground coalmine fire - Coalmine... | ecosystem: Environmental > Terrestrial > Soil >... | reverse complement strand
TGACGCGGCCGATCCGGAGTTGCTCGAGCTTGTCGAGCTCGAAATTCGTGAGCTCCTTAGCAAGTACGAATTCCCAGGCGACGAGATCCCGATCGTTCGCGGCTCGGCGCTCAATGCGCTTAATGCTGGTGCCGATCCGAGCGCTTCGACGGATGATCCGCGTCTCAAGTGCATCTATGAGCTTATGGATGCGGTCGATAGCTACATTCCGACGCCAGTCCGCGATGTCGATAAGCCGTTCTTGATGTCGGTTGAAGACGTATTCTCGATCACTGGTCGTGGTACAGTAGGTACGGGCCGTGTCGAGCGTGGTAAAGTGCACGTTGGAGACGAAGTCGAGATCGTTGGCCTTGGCCAGCACAAGAAGTCGGTCGTTACGGGCGTTGAAATGTTCCGTAAGGAAATGGATGAAGGTCAGGCTGGTGATAACGTCGGTATCCTTCTCCGTGGTGTTGAAAAGACGGATCTCGAGCGCGGTCAGGTTATCGCAAAGCCAGGTTCGATCACGCCACACACCAACTTCGAGGCAAAGGTCTACGTGCTTTCGAAGGAAGAGGGTGGCCGTCACACGCCGTTCTTCAATGGCTACCGTCCGCAGTTCTACTTCCGCACAACGGACGTTACTGGCGTAGCCTCGTTGCCAGAGGGCGTCGAGATGGTTATGCCTGGTGATAGCGTTCAGATGAAGATCGAGCTCATTAGCCCGATCGCTATGGAAGAGGGGCTCCGTTTCGCTATCCGTGAGGGTGGCCGTACGGTTGGCGCAGGCGTCGTCGATAAGATCACGAAGTAAGTATTTAGGCGTCCGAATCACATGGTTCGGACGCTTTTGTTTTTGAAAGCTGATAGCGCGTTATGAGTAAAGAATAAGGAGCTTAATCTCTCCTTAGGTGCTTACACATCGCCCGCTATTGATAAACTCGGCACTCGTAACTGATGCAAAAGATTCGAATCAAACTGAAATCCTACGATCACAACCTGATCGATAAGAGTGCGGAAAAGATCATTCGCACGATCAAGCCGACGGGTTGCGTTGTTTCGGGGCCTATTCCGCTGCCGACGAAGAAGTCGATCTTTACGGTCAACCGCTCGCCGCACGTGGATAAGAAGAGCCGAGAGCAGTTCGAGATCCGCGCCCATAAGCGGCTGATCGATATTCTTAATTCGAATAGCCGTACCGTCGATTCGCTGATGAAGCTCGAATTGCCGGCGGGTGTAGAAGTAGAAATTAAAGTGTAGGCGCATCGTGTATTGCGCGGCGTTTTATGCTGCGCGACCCGAGCCGTTAACGCATAATGGGGTGGCGGTTCATTGAACTGTCCGCTACACGTAGAAAGTGAATTATGAGCGCACTATTAGGTAAAAAAGTTGGCATGACTGGCATCTTCGATGCTGAGGGTCAGTACGTCCCGGTGACGGTGATCCAGGCCGGTCCATGCTATGTCACACAGATAAAGACAAAGGCTGCTGATGGCTATGATGCCGTTCAGTTGGGCTTTGAGGATATCGCTGAGCGTAAGCTGACGAAGCCGGAAAAAGGGCACTTTGCAAAGACCGGTGTTCAGCCGAAGCGCTATGTGAAAGAGTTTCGCACGTTCGAAGGGGAGAAGTTCGCAGCGCTTACGCCGGGTTCGGCTATCAGCGTATCGGATATCTTCAATGAGGGTGACGTGGTGCATGTATCCTCAACCTCAAAGGGCCGCGGATTCCAGGGCGTAGTAAAGCGCCACCATTTTGGTGGTGTTGGTTCAACGACTCACGGTCAGTCAGATCGCGTTCGTGCTCCTGGATCGATCGGTGCATCGAGCTATCCATCTCGCGTCTTTAAAGGACAGCGTATGGGCGGCCGTATGGGCGGCACGCGTGTGACAACGCGTAATCTGCGGGTGATGAAAGTTCTGCCGGAGCAGAATCTTGTGCTCGTCAGCGGTTCGTTTGCTGGTTCGAAGAACCAGGTTGTAGAAATTGTGAAAGCCTAAATCGTATGCAAGTACAAGTTTTATCGAAAAGCGGATCGAGCACGGGGCGCAACATAACGCTTCCGGACGAGATCTTTGGTGTCGAGCCGCACGAGCATGCGATGTGGCTGGCGATCGATGCCTATCTCGCAAACCAGCGTCAGGGTACGCACAAGACGAAGCCGCGTGGCGAAGTGTCCGGTTCGACGAAGAAGCTCTTCCGTCAAAAAGGTACCGGTCGTGCTCGTCAGGGTGATATTAAGAGCGGACTTCACCCGGGGGGTGGTACGATGCATGGCCCGCAGCCGCATAAGTACACCAAGAGTCTTCCGCGCAAAGTAAAGCAACTTGCCCGCAAGAGCGCTCTTTCGGAGAAGGTTCGCAACAACGCGTTTGTAGTTGTTGAAGATCTGAATTTTGATACCGCTCGTACTAAGCAGGTTCAGGACGTATTGAATGCCTTGAAGCTGCATAAAACGCAAGCCTTATTGCTGACAGCCGGCAATAACGAAATGGTGTATAAGAGCGGTCGTAATATTCCGACGCTTACCATTTCCGATGCTGCTAAGGCTTCGATGTACGATATTTGGAAATCGCGTGCGATCATTGCGGAAGAATCTGCAGTGCGTGCGATCGAGCAAAGCTTCGCAGGTCTTGCTAATGAGCAGCCGGAAGTCGAGCACATTTCAATGCCAGCATAAGAAGTAGGAAACGATGGCACGAGAAGTTTTAAAACGACCGCTCCTAACGGAGAAGGCGACCCTGCAGGCCGAGAAGGGGATCTACCACTTCGAGGTGATGCCGGATACGAATAAGATCGAAGTAGCAGACGCGGTGCGTCGTCGTTTCGGCGTGACCGTGAAGAGCGTCCGTATGTCCTGGCAAAAGCCAAAGCACAAGACGCAGTTCACCCGCCGCGGACCGCGCTATGGTGTCAAGCAGGGATACAAGAAGGCGATCGTACATCTCGCGCCGGGTAACACGATCGATGTCTTTACGCCACTTGAAGCGAAAGATAAAGGAGCGTTATAAACTATGGCAATTAGGAATTTAAAACCGAGAACGCCGGCTACACGCTACTATTCGATCTCGACGTTTGACGAGGTTACGAAGACGACGCCGGAAAAGTCGCTTCTCGAACCGCTCCGCAAGTCGGGTGGTCGTGGTAATACGGGGCGTGTCACGTCACGTCATCGCGGCGGCGGACACAAGCGCATGTATCGCGTTATCGATTTCAAGCGCGATAAAGTTGGCGTGCCGGGTAAAGTATCGGCGATCGAGTACGACCCAAATCGTAGCTGCCGTATCGCGCTCGTTACTTACGTGGATGGCGATAAGCGCTACATCCTGGCGCCGGAAGGCCTTGCGGTTGGCGGTACGATCACGTCGGGGCCGGAATCCGATATCAATGTCGGCAATGCGCTTCCGCTCAAGAATATGCCGCTGGGTACGTTCGTACACAACGTAGAGCTTCGTGCTGGTCGTGGCGGCCAGATCGCTCGTTCGGCTGGCAATTCGTGCCAGGTGATGGCGAAAGAAGGAGATTTTGCAACCCTTAAGATGCCTTCTGGCGAGACTCGCAAAGTTCGCCTCGAGTGCTATGCTACCATTGGACAGGTCGGTAACTCCGATTACTTCAATATTAGCTGGGGTAAAGCTGGGCGTTCGCGCTGGCTTGGTATTCGTCCGCAGACTCGCGGTATGGCGATGAACCCGGTCGATCACCCGATGGGTGGTGGCGAAGGTAAATCGAAATCAGGTGGTGGACGCAAACATCCGAAGTCACCGTGGGGTCAGCTTGCGAAGGGACTCAAGACGCGCAAGCACAAGAACGCATCAAATAAGTACATCGTTAAGCGCCGCTCTAAGTAAAAAATTATGTCGCGTTCGCTAAAGAAAGGACCGTTTATAGACGAGAAGCTTCTCCGCAAAGTGGAGACTTTGAATGCTGCTCGCCAGAAGAAAGTGATCAAGACCTGGTCGCGCGATTCCACTATTTCGCCCGAGTTCGTCGGTCATACCTTCACGGTTCACAACGGTAATAAATTCATTCCGGTCTACGTGACGGAAAACATGGTCGGTCATAAGCTTGGCGAGTTTGCGCCAACGCGAACCTTCCGTGGTCATTCCGGTACGAAGACTGAAGTTGCTACGAAGTAAGCAAGGGATATAAAGAGATTATGGCAAAAGTTGCTCGCGCAGTAAAGCGCGGAATCCAGAGCTCTCCGCTGAAGATGCGGATCGTGCTCGATCAGATCCGAGGCAAGCGGGTGCCGGAAGCGCTTAGCATTCTGCACTTTACGCCGAACCATGCTTCGCTCGTAGCAGAGAAGACGCTTCGCAGTGCTATCTCGAATTTTCAGATGATTCCGGATAACGCTCGCTTTGATGTCGAAGACCTCTACGTTCGCGAGTGCTTCGCGGATGGCGGTCCGGTACTCAAGCGTATTTTGCCGGCTCCGATGGGTCGCGCGTTTCGCGTACGTAAGCGTTCGAACCATCTTACGATCATCGTCGGTGATGCTCCAATGGGCAAAGCTCCGAAGCAGCGTAAGAGATCATCTGGCGCCGTAGCTCGCGTACAGGCGGCCCCGGCAACACCAGCACCTGCAAAGCCAAGAGCTACGCGGAAGAAGGCTGCGAGTGCGCCAGCTCCGGAAGAGAAGAACGAACAGTAATTAATTAATAAAACACTAAGCGCTTGGGACAGAAAACTAACCCGGTCGGCTTTAGAGTCGCAGTAACACGCCCGTGGGACGCACGGTGGTACGACGATAAGAATTTCGCGCAAAAGCTCGAAGAGGACAACCTCATTCGTTCTTATATCAGAAACCGACTCAAGCGGGCCGGTATCTCCAAGCTCACTCTCGACCGCACGACAAAGCGCGTAGTGGTTACGGTACATACGTCGCGTCCCGGCGTTGTGATCGGCAAGAGTGGGAAAGAGATCGCGCAGCTCGAAGAAGAGCTGAAGAATGTGACCAGTGGTAAGGAAGTGAAGATCCTTATCAATGAAGTGAAGCGCCCGGAGACGGACGCACAGCTTATCGGCGATCAGATCGCGCAGCAGTTGGAAGGGCGTATTTCCTTCCGTCGTGCGATGAAGGGTGCTATTTCGTCGGCGATGCGCGCCGGTGCTGAAGGTATCCGTGTAATGTGCGCAGGCCGCCTTGGTGGTGCTGAAATCGCGCGTACAGAGCAGTACAAAGAAGGCCGCATTCCGTTGCACACCCTCCGCGCTGATATTGACTTTGCGCGCAGCACTGCACAAACGATCTACGGTACGATCGGTATCAAAGTGTGGGTCTGCCATGGTGACATCATCGGTCAGACGCCGCTCGAAGTATCGGCTGAGACTGCGGTCAATGGCGTAGAGCAGAAGGATAAGCGTCCGATCGTATCGGCAGCCGGCGGTGAGCGCCGTCGTCGTGGTGGCCGCGGTCGCGGTGGTGATCGTGATGATCGTGGCGGTGAGTCTGGAGGAGGAGAAGGTGGAGAAGGCGGTCGTGGTGGTCGCCGTCGTTCACCGAGACCAGCGCACGCGTAATAGAATATAGAATAAGTTTAAGAGAGAAGAAAAATGCTTCTTCCAAAAAGAGTAAAATATCGTAAGACACAACGCGGCAAGGTCAAAGGCAACGAGACCCGCGGTACGGAGGTCGCATTCGGATCGTTCGGCCTGAAGGCGATGGAAGCCGGCTGGATCACGAGCCGTCAGATCGAAGCCGTTCGTGTTACGCTTTCGCGTACCATGAAGCGCGACGGTAAGATCTGGATTCGTATCTTTCCCGATAAGCCGGTAACAAAAAAGCCTGCTGAAACTCGTATGGGTTCGGGTAAAGGCTCTCCGGAGTTCTGGGTAGCCGTTGTAAAGCCGGGCCGTATCATGTTCGAACTTGGTGGTATTTCGCAGGAAGTTGCGACCGAGGCATTGCGCCTGGCTGGTCACAAGCTTCCGGTAAAAACAAAGATGGTCACGCGACCGGATTACGTAGAGTAAAGGCGAAGAAATGAAAGGTCTGAAATACGCAGAGTTGGCTAACCTCAATGAGGAGCAGCTTAACAAGCAAATCGCAGAGAACCGCGCTCGTATTACCGCGCTCGGATTTCAGAAGACGGTCGGACAGCTCGATAATCACGCGCAGATCGAGACGCTCCGCCGTGACATCGCCCGGATGAAAACGGCACTTGCCGCTCGTAAAACGAGCCACTCATAAGCAGCAAAATAATAAGGATTGTAATGGCTGAGAACGCACAAAATACGATAACACGAGGCCGCCGCAAAGAGCGTGTCGGCAAAGTGGTGAGCGACAAGATGCAAAAGACGGTGGTCGTCAGCCTGACTCGTCAGGTGCCGCATACGCTCTACAAAAAGTATTTTAAGAAGACGACAAAGTTTGTCGCTCACGACGAGACCAACGATGCAAAGATCGGTGATACGGTCCGCATCATGGAAACGCGACCGCTTTCAAAGACGAAGCGCTGGCGTGTGGTCGAAGTATTAGAGCGTGCGAAATAACACGGAATAACGAGGCGAAGGAGACTGACATGGTACAGGAAGAAACGAATTTAGTAGTAGCCGATAATTCCGGTGCAAAGCGCGTCCGTTGTATCCGCATTTTGGGCGGCCACGAGCGACGTTATGCAGGCTTGGGTGATGTCGTGGTCGTCAGTGTAAAATCTGCGATCCCGAATGGCCAGGTTAAGAAAGGTGAAGTTTCGAAGGCTGTTATTGTACGTACGAAGAAAGAATCACGTCGTAAAGACGGCAGCTATATCCGGTTCGATGAGAACGCCGTTGTTCTCCTGAACCAGCAGGGCGAGCCGCGTGGCACGCGTATCTTCGGGCCGGTTGCCCGTGAATTACGCGAGCGTCAGTATATGAAGATCGTTTCGCTGGCACCGGAGGTCATCTAACCATGAAAGTTAAGAAAAACGATATCGTCGAAGTGATCGCGGGCAAGAACCGCGGCAAGCAGGGCAAAGTACTCCGTGTTTATCCGGATACGAATAAGGTCCTCGTGGAGGGCGTCAATACGCAATTCAAACACGAGCGCCCGAGCGCCCGTAATCAAAATGGCGGGATCACTATGCGCGAAGCACCGATCAATGCTTCGAACGTCATGGTGGTGGATCCGAAAACGAATCTTCGTACGCGAGTCGGTAAGCGCGAACTCGTTGGCACCGAAGGTAAGGTTCGCTTCGAGCGTATTTCGAAGCGCTCCGGCGACGTATTAGCATAAAGTTTATTTCGTGACGGCCAATATCGTCACGAGCAATGTAGAGAACTATGGCAGAAGAGAAACAGAAAAAGCCGAAAGCTGAAGGTAAGGCCCCGAAAGGGGATTCGAAGGCGAAAGGCGATAAGAAGGCAAAGGGTGGCGATGCCGCTCCTGCCGAGCATACCAGTAACCGTCCGGCTCCGCCGGCCAGATTACATGGCGTATATAAAGAGCGTGTTATTCCTACCATGATGAAGCGTTTTGGATACAAGAACGTCAATCAGGTGCCACGCTTGGAGAAGATCGCTATCAACATTGGTGTCGGCGCTGCGGCGAGCGACCCAAAATTGCTGGAGGCCGCGGCTCGTGATCTCGAATCGATCGCAGGCCAGCACCCGGCGATCACGCGTTCGAAAAAATCGATCTCGAACTTCAAATTGCGTGAGAATCAGGCGATCGGTTGCCGCGTGACATTGCGTCGCGCGCGTATGTATGAGTTTCTCGATCGTCTTATGACGACGGCCATTCCACGTATCCGTGACTTCCGCGGTATTCCGGATAAGTCGTTCGACGGTCGTGGTAACTACACGTTGGGTGTTCGCGAACAGATCATCTTTCCAGAGATCGACGTCGACAAAGTTTCGCGCATTACAGGTATGGATATAACCTTTGCGACGAGCGCCCAGACGGACGAAGAAGCATTAGAACTGCTAAAAGCATTTGGTCTGCCTTTCCGCAAACGCGAAGGGGCGGCAGCGTAACGAAGAGAGTATAATAAAGACACAGCATGGCACGATTAGCCCTGAGAGTTAAGGCAAAGCGGACCCCGAAGTTTGCGACGCGCAAGCACAATCGGTGCAACCGCTGTGGCCGGTCGCGGGCCTATTATCGCAAGTTTGGCATCTGCCGCATCTGTCTTCGCGAGCTCGCGCTCGAGGGGAAGATTCCGGGAGTACGCAAATCGAGCTGGTAGGACATTTTAATTAGGATTTAAGAATTAAGTCGTTAATTCTTACGAAGAAAGATTGATGGATACAATCGGTGATTTTTTAACTCGGCTCCGCAACGCGCTTCAGGCGCGCCATAAGTACGTGGATGTTCCTTCATCCAAGCTCAAGCTTGCGATCGGAGAGATCCTTCGCGAGCAGGGTTATGTCGAGTCGGTCGAACGCCTCGATGATGACAAGCAGGGCATCCTCCGCGTGACGCTTAAGTACACGAACGGAGCACCCGCGATCATGGGACTTAAGCGTATTTCTACGCCGGGTCTTCGCAAGTATACCTCTGCTACGCAGGCACCACGTGTGCTTTCGGGTTTGGGTATCGCCATTCTGTCGACGCCGAAAGGCCTCATGACGGATAAGCAGGCTCGCCAGGCCAACGTGGGTGGCGAAGTCCTGTGCTATGTGTGGTAATAATCCAGAACCTGGATTCTCAGGATTAGTGAGGATTCACTGGATCAATCTATAGGATTTTGAATGCTGCAGCGCCGGGACAACATGTCTAGGTTAGCGTAAGCGAAGGAAAGAAGTAATATGTCGAGAATAGGAAAGAAAGCGATTACAATTCCGAAGGGCGTGACGATCACGTTCAAGGACGGCTCGCTTAATGTTAAGGGTCCGAAGGGTTCGCTCGATCAGGCGGTACCGGAAGGTATTGGCGTAAACATCGAAGGCGAGACCCTCACGTTTACACGTTCCAGTGATGAGCGTCGTCAGCGCGCCTTGCACGGTCTTACTCGTGCGCTTGCGAACAACATGGTTCAAGGTGTGACCAACGGGTTTCAGAAGAAGCTCGAACTTGTCGGGGTCGGTTATAAGGCTGAAAAGCGTGGTAAGTGGGTACAGTTTGCGTTGGGCTTTTCGCACCCGATCATCTTTGTACCGCCCGAAGATATTACGATCGACATTCCTGCTCCGACGCAGGTGACCATTACCGGTACGAATAAGCAACTGGTCGGTGCTGTAGCGGCAAAGATCCGCTCGGTCCGTCCACCAGAGCCCTATAAAGGCAAAGGCGTGAAGTATTCGGATGAAGTGATCATCCGTAAGGCTGGTAAGACGGCAGGTAAGTAAGACCAGGATTCACAGGATTTGAAAGATTTAAAGGATTGATTCTCAAGATCGCTTAAGGATTATCCTCACAACGAAATGGCATCGAAACTGAAATTACAAGAAAGAGCTCAGCGCCGGGAGCGACGCAAGTATAAGATACGGAAGACCGTTAATGGTACTTCCGAGCGTCCGCGCCTTGTCGTATTTCGTAGCAATACGGGCGTCTACGGTCAGCTCATCGACGATTCAAAGGGATTTACCCTCGCAGCTGCGTCGAGCCGCGGGATTACCGGTGGTAAGAAGTCGGACCTTGCAAAGCAGGCCGGTGCTACGATCGCTCAGAAGGCGATCGAGAAGGGCATTAAGTCCGTCGTCTTCGATCGCAACGGATATCTCTATCATGGTCGTGTAAAGGCGTTCGCAGAGGGTGCTCGCGAAGGCGGACTCAAATTTTGATTAGAATAGAATAGCGTGGCAAAAATTCGTTCAGCCGAACTTAATTTAAAGGACAAACTCGTCGCCGTTAATCGTGTGGCGAAGGTTGTAAAGGGCGGTCGCCGTTTTAGCTTTAATGCTATTGTGGCGGTCGGCGATGGCAACGGTCACATCGGTATTGGGCTTGGAAAGTCCAACGAAGTGACGGACGCCGTATCGAAGGCAACGGAAGACGCGAAGCGTAATGTGCATCAAGTGCCATTGCGTCGCGGCACGATTCCTCATGCTGCATTTGGCAAGTTCGGTGCTGGTAAGGTGCTTTTAAAGCCGGCCTCGCCTGGAACAGGCCTTATTGCTGGCGGCGGTGTTCGCGCCGTACTCGAGCTTGCAGGTGTGCAGGATATTCTGACGAAGTCGCAAGGCTCGTCAAATCCTCATAACCTTGTAAAAGCTACGATGGCAGCGCTCGAGAGCCTGAGTGATGCATCGATGGTAGCGGACCGTCGTGGCGTTTCGCTCGGACGCGTATTCAACGGATAAGAATTAGAAAGATAGTAAGGAGCCGCTAATTATGGCAGCAGCAAAGAAGATTCTCGTAAAGCAAACACGTTCGATTAACGATACGCTTGAAGTCCATAAGCGCACCATTAAGGCGCTTGGTCTTGGTCGTCCGAACTATGTTGCGATCCACAACGATACACCGGCTATTCGCGGTATGATCCGTACGGTGCAGCATCTCGTGACCGTTGAGGATGTAAAGTAAAAAGATAGAATTTGTTTTTCAAGCCGGGTACATGCCCGGCTTTTTTTATTTGTGCAGTTCTAACAGAAGTAAGGGTCTAGTGGCCGGTTTTAAAAGCAGCTCGGCGTAATCGATCGTTTATTGCTCGCCCAAGGCCGATCTCTGGAAATTCTTCTGCAAAAATTACTTTGAGCTTCAGAGAATCGAGATAACGCATGGCTGCGAAAAGATTTTTGCTTGCCTCGTGAAGACTACCTTCCGGTGAGAGTACGATCTGATGATCAACTGGGATATCTGCATAGCGGGTTTCGAAACTGAGTACGCCAATAGAAGAAATGTCGTACTGGCTTAGATCGATCTTGCCTATTCTAAGGGGTGTACGTGTTGCATAGTGACTATCCAGGCTACCGGGGCTTTGTACCACACTAGCATGTGACGTACTCACTACCACTTTACCTACAACGCCTTCAATCTCCTCGACAGAGAGGCCTCCGAGTCGTAGGACATGTATCTTGCCGTCCTCTTCGGTTACAATCGTCGATTCAAGCCCGACTGCACACGGACCACCATCTAGAATATAGGATATTTTACCGCTAAGTTGATCGGCCACGTGCTGTGCGGTTGTCGGGCTTACATATCCGAATGGGTTGGCGCTGGGAGCGGCAAGCGGAAAGTCCAGTTGTGATAAAAGCTCGTGGGTTAGAGGACTAAGCGGTACCCGTATTGCGACGGAATCCAAACCAGACGTTACTATATCGGGAATATTATTGCGCTTTGGAAGAACGAGGGTCAATGGCCCCGGCCAAAAGCGATCTGCGAGTTTCTCAGCCCAGTTTGGAAAGACTCCTACATATTTCTCCGCTTCGCTGGCATCAGCTAAATGCACAATAAGCGGATCGAAGCGAGGGCGATTCTTTACTTCAAAAATCTGAACTACCGCTTCGGGATCGAGTGCATTTGCGGCCAGGCCATAGACGGTTTCCGTTGGGATCGCAACGAGAAGCCCGCGCTCGAGGAGAGCACGGGCCTTAGCGATATCTTTCCCAATCTCGGTAGTCAAACTCTCGTCCTACATCTCTCCATAGCGAAGAGTGATTTACTTAACTTCTTCAACGACGACTCTGGGTGTCACAGCTTTCTTATCCAGGAGTGCTGGCCAGTAGGCTACGACCTCGCTGGGCTTCGGACGCCCCCCGGCAAAACCAGTGACGCTGGGTGGGCCAGTTAAAATAAGCGGAGCGATCTCTTTACCGAACCGCTCGATAGATTTCTTATCTGGTCCACGCACGCCCCATTTTACGACCACTTCCTGCACCTCATCCAGGTCGACCGGCGTCAATGGCCCATGACAGGAGTTGACTCCTAAAAACTCGGTTCGCATTTCGTCATAGGAACAGCCGGCATCTTTTAGACGCGTACGAAGGATCTGATCCGAAAGACGCGCTTTATGAATAGCTTCCGGCCAGGTATAAGTAAGCGTGCCCTGTGCAGAATAGCCGTCCATGTAGGACATGGACACTTTATAAGAATCTGTTGCAGGACGACCTTTGATGCTACTGACCAGCACGCGGTCTCGTCCTTGCTCTTCAAGCTGAATGCTGGTGAAGTCAGCAATACAATCCGGTGTGATATAATCGCGTGGATCGCCGATCTCATACAATAATTGTTCGGCAACAGTCTGACGCGATACGCGACCTCCCGTCTTAGGATGTTTCGTAATTACAAAATCACCGGTGGGATAGGCTTCGGCGATAGGGAAGCCGATGTGAGCCATATCTTTAACGGATTTCCAATCCGCTGAGAAATTACCGCCGGAAGATTGTGCTCCACACTCGAGAATATGTCCGGCGACAGTGCCAGCCGCGATGCGATTCCAATCATCCTGTTGCCAGCCGAATTCATGGATCATAGGTGCAAGCGTAAGGCCTGTATCGGTAGTGCGGCCAGTAATTACGATTTGAGCACCTTGCTTAAGCGCTTCTACGATTGGCCAAGCACCGAAATAGACATTCGCAGAAAGCACCCGATCACGAATATTCTTCAGAGGTTCGCCCGTCTCCATGTTTTTGAGGGAATGGCCGGCAGCTAGCAATTCGTCGAGGTTGCCGAGAATATTATCGCCCAGCACCACGCCCACCTTGATAGGGATTCCGCGCTTGCGAGCGACTTCAAAGATAGCATCGCGGCATCCTTCCGGATTTACGCCGCCGCCATTCGTAATGATCTTAATATTCTTTTCAACGATATCGGGCAATACAGCGTCGATCACTTCGACGAGATCGCGAGCGTAGCCGGCGCGGGGGTCTTTAAGCTTTTGCTTTTGCATGATGGACATGGTAACCTCGGCGAGGTAGTCCATCATCATGTAATCGAGGGGGGATTCAGCGGAGGCCTGGCGGATCTGATCGATAGGTGCCGACGGGAGATCTCCCCAAAAGCCTTGTCCGGATGCGATGCGAATGCGTTCTTTCACGTAGGGATGAGATTATGAATGCCCCTAAACAAAAGTAGGCGATCTATTCTCCTTAACTTTGCAAAGAATTTTATCTAAAACGTATGAAAGTCGCTGTTTTAGGATCCGGAATGGTCGGTCAGACCATCGGTAAAAAGCTTGTCGAATTAGGCCACGAAGTAAAAATGGGCTCTCGTACCCCCATGAATGAGAAGGCGGTAACCTGGTCTAAGGAGGTAGGGAAGGGCGCTTCGCACGGTACCTTCGAAGAAGCAGCCAAGTTTGGCGAAATTGTCTTTAATTGCACCAATGGCAACGGCTCCCTCGAGGCCTTGAAGGCTGCTGGTTCTAAAAATTTGGCAGGAAAAATACTGATCGACGTTTCTAATCCGCTCGATTTTTCGAAGGGATTTCCGCCAACACTATCCGTGTGTAATGATGATTCTCTCGCCGAGCGAATTCAACGAGAGTTTGCAGAAGCGAAGGTAGTAAAGACACTCAATACTGTAAATTGCTTGCTAATGGTGAACCCATCGCTGGTGCCGGGCGAGCATGACCTGTTTTTAAGCGGTAACGATTCCGAAGCGAAAAGCGCCGTTCATAAATTGCTCGAATCGTTCGGATGGAGAAATATCATCGATCTCGGTGATATTTCAACCGCCCGCGGTACCGAGCAGCTTTTGCCGATTTGGGTACGACTCATGGGACTTTGGAAGACGCCCCAATTCAATTTTCACATTGCTCGGGCGAGCAGCTAATCATTTTGTTATACCAAATAAGATCTGGAGTTATATCGTCGAGCGCGTGCAGCACTTGTGTTGCACCACTCAGGACACCTGGACCGCAGCGGCGCGGCAATGTTTCGAGAGACATTGCTGATGGCGCTGTGGTCTCATTTCTGCTCTTACGCCTTCTACTCCCATCTCCTCCATGCATATAGGAATACTTGGCCAGCCGTGTATCGACGAGATCGTTCATGTTGGTACGAACGGAGCGCGCCCAATGCAATCATTCGCACTAGGGGGAATACTCTACTCACTTGCCGCTATGGAGCGGCTAATGAAAGATCGTGGCTCGTTAAGCGACCGGTTTACGGCGCTGATGTGGCTTTCCGAGCCGGATAAAAGGAAGCTTGAGCCATTGCTTTGTAAGTTCGAACGAATGAGCGACGACGGTCTTTGGCCAACATCAGAACCGTGCAACCAAGTGCAGTTGGTCTATGATGAGAATGGCGATCGAACGGAGCATTGTCCGCATATTCTTCCTCCGGTAGAGAAGGCGCAACTCACTCCGGAATTGCTTGAATCGCTTGACGGGCTGTTCGTCAATATGATATCGGGCTTTGATGTGTCGCTTGATACGCTGGAATTAGCTCTTAGTAATTGCAAGAAGCGGCCATACATTCATCTCGACATTCACGCATTAGTACTTGGCTCACTATCGGAACGAGGAAATTCGACTTCCTACGGAGGAGGACGAACACCGCATGGTGTGCATAATTGGCGTCGCTGGCTTTCGCTTGCAGATTCGGTACAGTTGAATGAGCTGGAAGTCCGGTGGCTGGCGGATCCAGAGATCACTACCGAGCATCACCTTCTAAAAGTGTTAGAGCAGCGAACGACCGAACTTCCAAAACAAATTATAATTACCCGAGCAGCTAAAGGCGCCAGTTTATACGATCTTACCGATGGCGAAGTACATCACTCGGTACCACCGCCAGTAAAAACAATGGAGACGACTGGCTCCGGAGATGTGTTTGGTGCAGCGTTCATCTTCTTTATGCTGAAGAACTGGTCGACTGCCGAAGCGCTGCACGAAGCAGTACGGTGGGCATCGTGGAACACCACGCTTAAAACGATCGATCAAATTTTGTCTGAACCTCTACCAATCTAATTAATGCGCGATTATTACCCAGAGATCGAGCCTTACAATCAAGGGCATCTACAAGTATCGAATATCCACTCCATTTATTTCGAGGAGTCGGGTAACCCGAAAGGGCAGCCGGCCGTCTTTGTTCACGGAGGACCGGGTGGTGGCACACAGCCGGAACACCGCCGATATTTCGATCCGAAGCATTATCGTATTATTCTGTTCGACCAGCGAGGATGTGGCAAAAGCACCCCGTATGCAAGCCTGGAAGAGAATACGACCTGGGACCTCGTCGATGACATGGAACGGCTTCGCGAACATCTTGGCATCAAAAAGTGGCTTGTCTTTGGAGGCTCCTGGGGTTCCACTCTTTCACTCGCGTATGCTGAAACTCATCCAGATCGGGTAACCCATCTTGTTTTGAGAGGGATATTCCTGCTTCGTAAGTGGGAGATCGATTGGCTCTACCAAAAAGGCGCGGACGCGATCTTCCCCGACTTCTGGGAGCATTATCTCGAACCAATTCCTGAGTCGGAGCGGGGTGATATGCTGATGGCCTATCATAAACGGCTTACCAGTACAGACCACAGCATACAACTGAAGGCCGCACGAGCGTGGAGTATATGGGAAGGTTCCACCTCAAAGCTACTGGTCGATCCCAATTTTGTTGCGCACTACGGTGCAGATGACTTCGCCATCGCATTCGCTCGTATCGAATGTCATTACTTCGTAAATCGCGGATTTATGGAGGAAGGGCAATTACTTCGGGATGTAGTTAAGATTCGCAAGATACCCACAGTCATCGTGCAAGGTAGATATGATGTGGTATGTCCGGCCCGAAGCGCGTGGGATCTTCATCGTGCTTTCCCGGAGGCGGAGTTAATTATTACGCCTCAATCGGGGCACTCGGCTTTTGAAGTAGAGAACCGTTCAGCGCTTATAGAAGCAACGGATAGATTTCGCTCTTGATCACATGATTAGCGGTAGGCCGTCTTAATGATGGCGGCCTTCCCAATCGCTGAATTGTGCAAGAAGCGATTTTTTCGGCTCTTGGGGTGAGGAGAGTGACATCTTATAAAATAACTCCTGTTGTGTCGAATCCCAGAAGATCACGGGCATCTTCTCTCCCAAGTACGTGCCGTTGCTTGATTCATATTGTCCGCTGGTAAAAAAGCCTTCAGCGACGGTGTAAAACATATAGGGGCCGGTATTCTTGTACCGATAAATACCAATGGCAGAGATATCATCAAAATCGAAGTCGATCTCACCGACTAATTTACCATCCTGCCTGTAAAGCTTTTTGTGGACATTTTTCATGCCTTTATTGTCCATTTCGATCTTGCGACCTTGATAGTATTCGGCGATAAGGGTGTTAAAATCTTCTTTTGTAACGTCCGCAGAATCACCAGGGCTGCTGGAAATACCGGTAAAGATAATACGGCCAGAGCCGCTTTTACCGTCGTCGTTAAGATTTAGGTGTACTTCCTTTTTCTCAGCTGTAAGGCAACCAGAAAAAAGTGTCGCAAAAAGAGCCGTGGCGAGGGAGGCCACAGCAAGTCGGTTAAATGTATTCCTCAAGATAGCGCAGATACAAACTAAAAAATGGCGTTCACGAACTGTGAACAAGACACCCTTTAACGGCTTTCCACGAAATTTTCGTGCCCTTTGTGTGTTAACTGGGGCTAATGATAGATCTCGCCCCCGTGGGCTCACCGGCTGCGAAAGCGGCAGACTCGATCCGCGTTGTTCCGTACCTTCCAACGGAGCATGAAAAACTGTGGGATAAATTCGTTCTGCGGTCGATGAACGGTACTGTTTTTCATCGTCAGCAATTTCTCAAGTATCATCCTGACGGCCGCTTTAATTTTCACAATTTGCTTTTTTTTGAAGGCGATAAATTAGTCGCAGTGTTACCTGGTGGCCTCCGCGATGACGGGCATACGTTTGAATCGCCGGCCGGTGCAAGTTATGGCTCGTTTGTAACCGAAGATATTAGCGCCCAAACCGCGCTCGGTGTTGTCGCTGCATTCGAGAATTACGTCCGAAAGATAGGCATCCATGACGTGTATCTTACTGCCCCTCCAGTAGTCTATCAACCGGTCCTTACACAGAACCTCGATTTTGCTTTACTGTATCGAGGGTATGCATATCAGAGACATTATATTTCGCATGTTGTAGATCTCCGACGTCCAGAGCCGATATTCGATCGCTTCAAGCCGGCGGCGAGAACCTATATTCGCCGTACACTCCGTACCATGCCGGATGTAAAAGTGGAACATGTAAGTAAGGATCGTTTTAAAGCCGGTATAGAAGAATATTATCCTATTTTGCTGGAGAATAAAGCGAAATTTGGTGTAAAGCCTACACACTCACTTGAGGATTTACATCGCCTCCATGAACTGCTTCCAAACTTGATGGAGCTGTTTCTGGTACGTAAAGGAGGAGAAGCTATTGCAGGGCTTCTGTATTTTATTGCGAATGAACGTGTGGCTCTCGTTTTTTATCAAATGCTGAAGTACCAATATCAGGAAATCCGCCCAATCTATCTTTTGATGAAGACGGCTATGGAATGGGCGAAAGAACACGGCTTCGGATTTGTCGATATCGGTGTATCACAAGATACCAGCGATGAGAACCCGATGACCCCTGCACTCAGCCTTATCCATTTTAAAGAGAAATTTGATTCTCGTGGAGTCCTTCGGTCGACGCTCCATAAGCATTACGACTAATCTCAATATTTAGTGGCGCAGCCTTCGCTCCTTCTGCTTTCGTTTGGCGATCCAATGGGCGACCGCCGCGCTCGCAACTTCAAACGATATTTTGAAGAGCAAGGCTGGAGTGTTGAGTTAATATCAGTCCGACCCAAAGCCGCAGGTGGTCCCCTTATGTTCTGGGAGTTTCATCGAAAACTTCACCAAACATCGCGGAATAAAAAGGCTGATATCGTTTTGGCTTGTGATCTGTACTCTCTGGCATCGGCTCGCTGGCTGAAAATTCATGGGCGGGTGAAGCATTTATTCTACGATGCTCGCGAAGTTTACACCGAACTTCCTACGGTTGTTCGGAAGCCTCTCTCGAAATTCGTTTGGCGTTCACTCGAACGAAAAGGCTTAAAAGCAACGGATATCATTATCGTTACGGGTCCGAAGGACGCTCAAGCTATTTGTGACGTTCACCATTTTCTCCCTCGGTCGGTGCTTGTTCGCAATTTACCCTGGCTTGATAAAAATATTGCAAGAGATCGTAAATCGCTAACGAAGTATGGAATACCCGATAATGCAAAAGTGGCGGCGTATGTCGGGGGATTACAACGAGGGCGCGCTCTTCAGTATATTGTGGAGGCGATTCCAAACGTTAAGGACGTACACTTGCTATTAATAGGGGAAGGACCTCTTCGTGCAAACCTGGAATCCCAGGCTCAGGCGCTTAATATTATCGATCGAGTTCACTTTGCCGGTCTATTAGCGCCGGATAAAGCATTGCGTGTTACGGCGGCATGCGATATTGGTCTTGCTCTTATTGAACCGGTCTCGAAGAGTTATGAGCTTGCTTTACCGAGCAAACTGTTCGAATATATGATGTGCGGTATCCCGGTTATATCGAGTAATCTCTCTCAGGTACTAGAATTGTTTGCCGAAGAGCCGTGGGTGACGTATGCCAATCCTGCCAATCCTGACGGTATTGCTGTTGCCATTGTCCAGGCATTAGTCAATAGTTCTTCCGCAGGTTCAACACGGGCGCGCGCGCTCGCTTTCAGTGAATATCACTTCGAGCATGATGCCGCTACTCTCATGGACGCTATAGATAAGCTTTTGATATAAGCGTGGTCTATTTTTATCTTGTACTTCAGCAAATTATAGGAAGTTCGACGCATCTGGTGGCACAGGATGCATCGCAGCATGTCGACCCCAGTTTTTTGCTGTTATTACGTGCAGGCGGAGCATCGATCATTTTCACTGTCCTCCTTTGGGTCACCGAGAAGAAATGGAATATTTTCCATCGAATTCAACGAGAAGACTATGGGAGACTATTCTTGCTCGGCCTCTTGAATGTGCCGATGAATCAGTTGCTATATCTTCATGGTGTTCGCTATACAACACCCGCAAATGCTGCTCTTCTGTATGCGATGACGCCGGCGATGGTTTTTGTCTTTACATTGATCGTTCATAGCGAGCGACCGTCATGGAAGAAGATACTAGGGATAGGAATGGCATTTATCGGGGCGGGGATCATTATGTTCGAACGTGGCGCGGAATTACGAGCAGAGCATACTGTTGGGAATATTCTCATTTTTATTGCCGTGATCGCCTGGTCCCTCTTTACCATGTTCGGCAGACCCCTGGTGCTTAAATATGGCGCTCTCTATGTTACGGCGATCAACATGATACTCGGTACTATCTTGTATTTTCCGTTTGGATTCTTAACCATGGGCGGTAGCTCTATTGGAGCATTAACAGCTCAATCGTGGCTGGAAGTATTCTACCTTGCTCTTTTTGCTTCCGTACTTAATTACCTGCTGTGGTATGCAGCGCTTGTAAAGTTGGAGGCAACTCGTGTTGCCATATTTCAAAACCTTCAACCGATCATCACGACCATACTTGCACTGTATTTCGAGCGTGCAGTCATTACCGCACAATTTATCGGTGGAGGTTCGTTGGCGCTGTTAGGAGTCCTTGTGGTAGAATTAGCGTGATCGTTAGTCCCTCATTCGTTGCCAGCCTGTACCTTCAATATGTTCGAAGCGTTCTGGCTCATTTGCCGTAAAAACATGAGAGTCGGCTGTAACAACCATTCGTGAAATCTCTACGCAATTATCGTGACATCGAATAATATTGAATGAGTTCATTTCCTGCGAGGAGCGCCACGATGTAGCAGTACCGGCTTGTACGATAAGCGCTGCATAGTTCTCGATCTTATAGCGCTCGGCGGTGTGACGTATAAATCCCCGGTGTAAATGTCCTGCAAGAAAGAGATCAGCCCCACATTCGGCAAGGACCGCCATCGCACGTCTCGATTTACTAACGATCTGTCGCTTATTGTGATAGCCTTCTGGCAAGTCGAACGGATGGTGGGTTACGACGATCTTTATTCGCTCCGAAGAAACCGGACAAAGCATCTCGCGAATGATCGAAAGCTGACGCCGGCTAATATGCCCATATTTTGTAGTCGAGGAGCGAGCCGTATTGATACCTATGGCGGCTATTTCTTCATCTTCATAAAATGGGAAAAGATTGTCGGTAACGAAGTGCTTAAAAAGAGCGAGTGGCTTCGCAAAGCGCGCTACCGGATTCCAGATGGGAATATCGTGATTACCGGGCACCACGATCTGGGGGCCCGGAAGAGCGAGCAAAAATTCTCGTGCGGCATGATACTCTCTTCGCAAAGCACGCTGAGTTAAATCGCCCGAAACCACTATCAGATCGGGCCGAATCTCATGGACCGCCTCGATAAGCGGACGAATAAGATTGCGATCGACCTTGCCAAAGTGGATGTCTGACAAATGGACAATAGTACGCATTCCATTGGACACCTCATCAATATCTGAGCCGAACAAAGAGCGGTAGGAGCCCCCTGAGGAGTAAACTAAAGGCGAGAATTTAGTTACACCCGTTAAAAGTTAATATTACTGCTATTGAAGTATGTCTTGATTTTGAAATTTTACTTACATCTCATCATCTCGCACGGGACTTGCTTTTACCCTTGCTGAATGACACAACATTTACACGATATTCATCCCCTCGAACAACTTCAGCCGACTCGCACGCAGAAATTACTGAAAGCGGTCACTTCATATTATGCCTTTACCTTGCTTATTGCTGCCGCTTTTGCATATTTGTTCGGCTGGCTGGCAGACGAGGTAATGGAGCAAGAGTGGTTTATTCCTAACTCATCCATATTGCTTAGAATACACTTTTACCGTTCACCGGTTCTGGACCGACTGGCGTTCGATATTACATGGCTCGGGTCTTCTGGAGGCATCATTACGCTGAGCGTGCTGGTTGTCGCCGGCCTTTGGATGTTGAGGAGATATGTCGACCTTGGTACGTATGCAGCAGTAATGATCGGAGCAAGCGTAATGGTGCTTACGCTGAAAGTATTATTTCACCAGGCCCGCCCACAAGTATTTCCGCCCCTCGTCCATGAATCGAACTATAGCTTTCCCAGTGGTCATTCGCTTACTTCCTTTGCCGTTTGGGGCTTTATGGCCTGGTGGGTCGTCTCTATCGAGCCCCGGGAAGCATGGCGATGGGTGTTAGGCCTTCTTTCGCTTTGTGTGGCAGCATTAGTTGCGCTTAGCAGGCTTTATTTAGGAGTGCATTGGCCCACAGATGTTCTTGCCGGTATGTTTCTCGCCTTTGGCTGGGTAGCACTGTGCATTACGGGCCATAGGTGGCTTACACGCCGTGCGAGGAGAGAACGACGGGAGCAATTGCATGAAGCATGGCTCGCGAGAAGAACATCAAGGTCGTCTCCACGCTCCCAAACTCTGCATAAAGAATCTCAACCGAGGCCGCCGGTTACCCTTTCAGGGCGCCAGCCGTAAATCCGGCGATGATCTTTCGCTGAAAGGCTGCGAATAGTATGAGCACGGGAATAGCGCTCATTCCTGCACCGGCCATTAAATGACCCCAGTCGATCGACTGCTTCCCCTGATAGAAAGTAAGCCCAACCGGCAACGTTCGCATTCCTGCCTTATTGACAAAGAGGAAAGGGAATAGGAAGGCATTCCAGGTCGTAAGAAATTGATAGATAAAAAGGACAACGAGCATTGGCGTTGTAAGAGGAAAGATGACCTCGCGAAGGATGCCTATCGTTTTTGCTCCATCGATACGAGCCGCCTCTTCAAGTTCTTTTGGTAGACCCTCGATGTATTGCCGCATGAGAAATATACCGAATGGCGTAACGATGAATGGCAACGTGAGCGCCATATAGGTGTTGATCCAGCCGAACGTCACCACTTCCCGGTAAAGAGGGATCATCACGACATGCGGGGGCACCATGAGAACGCCGAGAACGCTTGCGAACATCAGCCCCTTTAGTCGGAATTCTCTGCGAGCAAAAGCATATCCCACTGTTGTCGAAAAAAGAGCGCTGCCGATCGCTACAATGGTACTGACCAGGACCGAATTAAAAAAGTATATCCCAAATTGATCGGACTTAAGTGCATCGGTGTAATTGGAGAGTGTGAACGTACCACGCAGCAACTCCATGAACGTGGCATCACCGGGAGGATTATCACTGAGGGAAAGCACGATCATCCACACGAGCGGGAAAAACATCGTGATCGCACCGACCACGAGGATCGCGTGGGCGAAAAGGCTTGCCTTTCCCTTTAATGTCGTAACCATTTATTAGTGATTGGTAATCAGCGATACAAACCACTCTCGTTAATATATCTCCTTACGGCCTCCGGCACAAGGTATTGAATTGTCATGCCGTTTCGTACACGTTCACGCACTTCAGTGGAAGAGATCTCAAGCAAGGGAATAGGCATGACCTGCACTTGCTTAAGAATGTACGGATCAACTGCTCCAACCTCATGCGTAGGCCGTGACATAGCTACCACTTTTGTAAGCTTGAATATCTCTTCGTAATCATGCCATGACTTAAAAGAGGCTAAATTATCCATTCCGATAAACAGGTAAAGCTCGGCGTCCGGGAAGTCCCGTTTCAATTCGCGAAGCGTATCAACGGTATAAGATTTACCGTCACGTTCTAATTCGATACCGGAAGCTTCAAAGACAGGATTGCCTTCGGTCGCCAGCGTGGTCATTGCGAGGCGGTGAGTGCCGGACGCTAAATCTGCGACTGGCTTAAGTGGCGGTTGGTTGCCAACAATGAACAGCAGGCGGTCGAGCTCAAACTCTTCTGCCGCTCGTTCGCCAGCAATTAGATGTGCGATGTGTGGGGGATTGAACATCCCCCCAAAGATACCGATACGCATGCTAATAGGAACGCATGCACAGCAAGTTTTATCCGATTGAGAAAATTATGCGGCGACCATCTGTTCCGCGCGCTTCTTTGTACGGTGGCGCTCGGTTGCATCGAGGATCTTCTTGCGAAAGCGGGTTGACTCCGGAGTAACCTCGAGGAATTCGTCATCCGATAGCCATTCGATCTGCTGTTCGAGAGACATAAGTCTCGGAGTGTCGAGCTGGATTGCTCCATCCGAACCGGAAGCACGCATGTTCGTAAGATGCTTCTTTTTCGTGACGTTCACGATCATATCTTCTTCGCGAGAGTTTTCGCCGACGATCATTCCCTTGTAAACCTTTGTACCCGGGTCGATAAAGAAGATCGAGCGCTCTTGCAAGCCTTCCATGGCGTATGGGGTGGCATCGCCATCATCGAGCGATACCAGTGCACCGCGCGTACGCCCCGGAATCGGTCCCTTGTATGACTCGTAATCGTAGAAGATCTGATTGAGAAGGCCTGTTCCGCGTGTCATTGTAAGGAATTCCCCACGGAAGCCGATCATACCACGGCTCGGTACATGGTATTCCAAATGTGTTTGGCCATTCAAGGTAGCCATGTTGACCATCACTCCTTTACGCGTACCCAGCGCCTCAATTACCTGACCGACGTATTCTTCCGGTACATCGATAACGACTTGCTCTATTGGCTCCATCGTATCGCCGTCAACCACCTGCAAGATAACTTCCGGCTTCGAGACAGCGAATTCATAGCCTTCACGGCGCATTGTCTCGATGAGGATCGCAAGCTGAAGTTCACCGCGGGCCGCGACTTTGAAGGTATCGGGGGACACATCTTCCACCCGAATGGAAATATTCTTTCGGAGCTCACGCATGAGGCGTTCGCGAAGATGACGACTTGTGACGAATTTACCTTCACGACCGGCAAGCGGGGAGTCGTTAACGACGAAATTCATCGAGATCGTCGGCTCATCCACATTGATGATTGGAAGTGCGAACGGATGCTCCGGATCCGTAATTGTCTCGCCAATGTGGACGTCTTCGAGTCCTGCAAGCTGGACGATCTCGCCGGCAGCAGCTTCCTCAGCTTCAACTCGTTTTAAGCCTTCAAAGGTGTAAAGCTTAGCGATCTTTGCTTTCTCAATAGAGCCGTCATGCTTGATGCGGGAGATCCATTCGCCGGGGCGAACGCGTCCTCGGAAAATTCGGCCTACGGCAAGGCGGCCAAGATAATCCGACCAATCGACGTTAGCGACCAGCATCTGGAAGGCACCTTCCGTCTCACCCGGTGGGGGTGGCACGCAATCGATGATCATACGGAAGAGGGGAGCGAGATCGACCATCTCATCCTTAAGTGTTAAGCCCGCCAGGCCAGCTTTACCGATCGCATAAACGATGGGGAATTCAAGCTGCTCGTAGGTTGCCCCGAGCGACATGAAAAGTTCGAATACTTCATCGAGAACTTCCTGTGGGCGAGCATCTTTGCGATCGACCTTATTGATGACGACGATCGGACGGAGGTTAAGTTGTAAGCTCTTTTTGAGAACAAACTTGGTCTGCGGTAAGCAGCCTTCCGCAGCATCGACGAGAAGGAGTACACCGTCGACCATCTTAAGAATGCGCTCAACCTCGCCACCAAAATCGGCGTGGCCGGGGGTATCGACGATATTGATCTTTTTGCCACCCCAGTGGACCGAGGTATTCTTAGCCATGATCGTAATACCTTTCTCGCGCTCGAGGTCGTTGGAGTCCATGACGCGCTCCTGGACGTGCTCATTGGCGCGGAAGGTACCGGATTGCCGCAGCATCTGGTCGACAAGGGTCGTCTTGCCATGATCGACGTGCGCGATAATGGCGATATTGCGAATATCGTCCCTTAAATGGACTGTTTGCTGCTCTGACATGGTCTGGCCTAACTAATTACAATTATTTAACTTACGAGGCTTCTTTAAAGCGCGGTGCGACGGCTTTTCCGGAGTCGCGCCTAACCCGATAGGGCAGCTTAACGTTTCCCGACCAGTTTCAAAGGTATTTTTGCGCTCGGAATTGCTCGGATAGCCGAATTGGTTAGCTACTCGCAAACCCAATAACTTGTTATGCGACGTATTGTCTTCAGTCTCTTCTTGGTTGTTTTAGTCCGTCCATGCTTTTCACAAGTAGCTTCAGATTCTGCCTCAGGGCACCTAATAAAGCAGATCACTACTCCTGCTTCATTTCTTGCCTTTAGCAAGGATGATTCGAATCGAGCATACTTAAAAGATGAATCCCGGTTTGGAATGACGACGGCGGTTCAGATACTTCCCGAGATGGACTGCTTTCTGGCCAATCACGCCAAAGATGATTTGCGAGTTACGTACGAGATATGGGAGCGTGAGAATAACGGCAAGACCGAGCGCATAAACAAGGCCATTCGCCTTGTTTCGCTAAAGTCCGGCGACGATACCAAAACGTGGTCGACGAAGGAAGCCAATGACGCAGAGGCTTTAAAAGATCATCATGATAAGCTGAAAGAAGTGAGGGCTGGATTTGTGAAATAACCACGTAAGTTTAGCGTATCAGCCCTTACCAAATTCCGCCTGCACTACTACTTTTTTCAAGTGCCTGCGCTCAACTTTTACTAATTCCACTGGATCGTCGTAAAGTTGCTCGTCCGGTTCGAGAGTGATCAGTCCTGCTTCCGTGGTTACTTCTTTTGGTCGTGCAGGTTTCTTCGCTTTAAGATGAATTGGTTCGAAAGCGATCTCTTTGTTATTGAACGAACGTAAGCGGCCGTGCACGGAATGATGCTCACCTCCATCTTCATACTGCACTTCTACTAATCGGTCAATGCTTCGCTCGAATTGCCAATCTTCCACTATCGGCTCATCCATTCCAGGCGACATAACATCCAGCCGGTAATTGCCCTTGACGAGCTTTTCCTCATCGATCATCGAGCTTAAGCTCTTGCTTACCGTTTCACAATCATCGATCGTGACTGCTCGGTTACCGTCGAGCAATACTTCGATGACCGGAGCGCTTTGCGTGCCGCGAACTTCGACGCGCAGGAGGTGAAGATTGCGCGCGTTGGCGAGCTTTTCGGCCGGTTTCGAGAGTGACTCAGCAATTACCTTTTTGAAGTTGTTATCCATAGTTTAGTGAAGCGACAGAAATATCTTGCCAATCGTGAACTACCAAATTACTACGAAGATACGAAAATCCCTCTTCCGTACGACTGAAGCGGAAGAGGGATTCCAGAAATCTACGATTCGATGAGACTGTAATTACAGGGATGCTGTCATCGTAAAGCGGATATGAAGCTGAACGGTAAACGCAAATGGCGCCGTGTTGGTCGTGCCATTGAGTCGCAGCGCGGCGGTATATGGCGAATTCTTCAATAGTGAAACCAGGGCAGTTCCGCCGGCTGCATTCACTGTCATCGGGACTTCCATTGCCATGTTGAAATTCGATGTCGCGTTTACATTAGAGACAGACGCAAATAAGGAAGGATTGCTTCCATCGACCGCGCTCGCAGTGTATGTTGCATTGTTGATCACGAGGGTGGAAGGGGTCGGCTGCGACATGATTTCATACCAGGCGCTATCGACGACAAGATTCGTGATGTTACCCTTGTATTGCGCGAAGTCTGAGCTTTCCTTCGTCAGGTCGATGGTATCGGTCATGGTGACGGAGGTTGATGTAGCAGCAGCAAGATAAGTCTTTCTGACATCGAGTGTGAAGTTCCTTGAAGTTAACTGGCTCAATTGGTTGCATCCCGACCCTGCCAATAGCACCACGAGGGCAGATGCCAATAGGTATTTTGTGTATTTCATAAGTGTTTCTTTGGAAAATGGAACAACTGAATGACTCTATGGAACAACTGAATAACTCAATAATATAGCGACATGCAAAGATACAACAATAAATGCCCTGCGGTGAATTATTCATTTCGCTAAATGAAGGTGCACGCGTTATGCAAATTCACGGGGAATGATGTTTTGAAAGTGTGCTTTTTAAGTCCGAACGATTGCATGTCTCTGAAATCACGGATTCCATTATGGGCTATCCTTTTGGGCAAGCTTTTATTCTTATTGCCCAGGGGTTCCTTATCTTTGTATATTCTTCGTTCTATCGCTGAAAGATGTTGTCGAAAAGCTTGTGTCTCAATTGTTTGGCAGCTCTGCTTCTGTATAAGGTGTCCGGATGCCATCCAAAGAATTCATATTGGATCAAAGGACCTGTTACTGCAAAGAGAGAGATAAACAAAGCTACCTGGAATTACTATACTAAGTTTACGATCATCCCGTACTCAGAACTGATGGGCGGCAATTCATCCCGCCAGGAGAATGCGGTCATGTTTTCATTAGCCAATGTCTTTTTTCAAAAGGGCTGTCAGTATGTTTCGACGGTAGATTCTGCGGACTTCGTTATTACGGCCGTCGTTACAAACGACTATAAAGATGGTGAGAATCTTGATAGTGATCTGGTCCATATTCCGGAATGGAAAAATATTAAACCGTTTAGTATGGACCCGACTAACTTTGGTACTGACGCAATACAACCCGAGGCTTGGATGGCCGGCCCGCTGAGCCAATCTCAGCCAAAGTTTAGAGCGTATGTTTTTAATTCAGCGACTAAGCAATGTATCTGCGCTTACGTTGCAGGTGCAATAGTGAAGGATAATAACTTTTTACATGCCTCTCAACATTTATATTGGCCATTCCGGGATTCACTGATCCATGCCCAACATCCGCTTAGGGTCGGAAAGGGAGAGGCCGGATTTCAGTTCGCGATTTGGGCTGAGAATGGCGTAGATTTTTGGCCGGAGATCGTGTGGTTCGATACTAATTATCCTATGGCCAAAGCAGGGCTTCAGCACGGGGATGCGATCATGGAGCTAAATGAAGTGGACCTTAAGAATCTGACATACGATGAGGTAATGAGCGTCTTTCAAGGAGATTCCGGGAAAGTATTAGATATGGCGATCTGGCGTTACCCGAATCATACTTTCCCTGTTACGGTCGTCATGGATAAACGTGATAAACAAATAGTCAAAAAACGGTAACAAAGAGATAAGCAACGAGCGCGATAGTGGCTGCAAACAGAATAATAACTCCAAACCACATGTAAACGAATCGCTTCTCTACTTCAAGAGACGCATCGCTGGCCGGTGCCGTAATGCCAAGCGCGTAATGGATGCCTCGAAAGAAGCGAGCCAAAGAGTGGATCATTCAGATTTAATGTTGAAGTCGTAAGCTCTCTCCCAACCAGCCGTAGTCGCCGCTGACCCGAAGTTGCTTTCCTGATTTTAAAACGATCACCGATTGACTTTTGCTGCTTTCCATTACCTGAGCTATATCATTTGTCCTAATATTCTCAGATGGGCCAGCCAATGTCGCAACAGTGATCGATTCGGGAAGATGAGAACGGTTTGCTAAATCTGCTTCTGCATCGGTAAGTTTTTCGAATTTCACTCCATCGATCGCAACGGCACCTTCTCCTTCGAGCGCGCAACCGATATAGATCTGCTTTGCGTCGTTGTCTACAAAACCAATGACATCGAATGCCTTCCAATCCCCACCTCTGTTCGAACTGGCCGATTGCGACTTTCCATAAAACCCCTGTACAGGTTGTGGGCGATCGATACGCATCCACAGCTTAGCATCGGTCGCCTTATGTGAGAGATTTCGCAGCATAGCACTAAACCGTACATATTTACCATGGAAGGGAGTTGCATCGAATGGTTGCATTACGTTGCCAAATTCATTTTTTGCCGGCGTTCCTGTTGATTTTAACACCGCATATTGTTCGCCATTAAATGCCTTGCCATGTTCAAGTGTAAGGGTATAATGGTGGCTTGGTCCGGGAAACCAGGAGTTTAAAGCAGGTTCTTCAAAATCGAGGTTAACAGGCTGTGCATGCAGAGAATTAAAATAGGCACATGCAAGTACGATGGTTAACAAACGGGCAAAATGTTTCATGGGCGTGAGATACTACAATCAATTTGGCAACACCTCTCTTTTTTAGGGAGTTCAGTGTTCCAAGAAGGAATCTGGCAGCTACAGCGAATCCTTTACAAAAAAGAGTTATTGTTTGCGAGATCGCTTTTTCTTCGTCGCTTCCAGCCACAATTCGAAATGCCGATAATCGGGCTTATGTCCTTCTGCTTTGGATTCCTTTTGATATTGCTCCCATAATTCCACAAGCGAATGGCGCTTGTTGTAATGGCTGTCGTGATTCCCATCCGCAGACGATGGGCCTTGGTTATGTACCATGGATCTATAAAGTTGACGGACCGCTATTATACTCATTCCGCCTGCGAAGGTGGGGCCTCACCTGTGGGATGATAAGAGCGATGCTATAATATACACTATCACTATTCTAAAAGCAAGAGTAGCGCCATATTTTTAATTTCATGTCTATATTCGGACTCTAAAAGTCGTGCGAAGGGTTAGCTCAGCAATGTCACTATTATCGAGCCGAAAATGGCAGTTTTCCGGGATTTCTCTTCAGGAGGAAGCACGCCGGCGAGTTCTGACGGGTGCCGCCGAAAGCTTCCTTTTTATCGTGCCGAACCGCATAGCTCAGCGGTACCTTCGCAAACGGTTCGTTCGAGCAGCGGCAGGGAGGTCCATCCCAGAGCTCAATATTCTTACCCTGGCGGATCTGGCCAGTGAGCTTGCGAAAGCGGCACTACCTACCTATCGCCAGATATCGGATGCTGAAAGTGCGGTGCTTATTGAGCTCTCGATACGAGACCTGTTAAATATCCGAGAACTTAAATTTTTTGAGCGAGCTGCCAATGATGAGTCCGCAAGGTCCCGTGATTCGTCACACGCCTTTCCTATTCCGCGCGGTACGTTCGAGCTTGTCGTAAACACGATCCGGCAATTAAAGGAAAGCGGTGTCTCTCCACAAGATGTTGCACACGATGTAGCCAAAACAAAAGCGGCGAAAGGAGAAACGACCGATGTCCGACGAGCCGGCGACATTCTTAAGATCTATGAAGCATACCAATCACGGCTCATTGCGCGCGATCTGATGGACACTTATGGACAGGTGCTGCTGGTAAACGAGCGGTATTCAGTTTCACCGCCATTTGCTTCTCAGGATTTCACCGCTGCGTTTCCGTATGTGACCGATGTATTCGTATCCGGATTCTTTTATTTGGAACAACCCTCGGTCACAATGATCGCAAGCCTCGCTAAGGTCGAGGCCATTACCTGGTGGATCGAATTAGAGGAGCCATGCAATAATCCCGATCTTTTTAGCGGACTCTTCGAGCTGGAAACACGGCTTTTAAAAAGTGGCTTTCAAAAGATCGAGCGACCAACAATTCGCTACGATGAAGGTCATAAAGGAAAGGAAATCCAGGAGCATTTAGGAAATCATCTCTTCCGATTCGAAGAAGAAGAAATAACAAAGCGTCCTATTCCTGAAATAAAATGTGCGGTGTCATCCGATACACTTCAGGAAGTAGAGGATATAGCGCGGCGCATAAAGCTTATCTATGAAGCAGATACCTCCATAGAGGAGGAGTTTTCTCGAGTCGTGATTGGAACACCGAATGTGGAAGCGTATACGCCGCTCATACAGGAGGTATTTCGCCGCCATGAAATTCCAGTGGAGATCGCGGACCGTTCCCATCTCGATCGCGCTCCGTTGGTACTTGCGTTATTAGCGCTGATGGAAATGGCGCGCGTAGGCCTTCGCAAGCAAGAGTTAACACGCGTTCTTCGTAGCCCTTACTTAACGTTCGACCATGATGATGGCGAGCCTCTCGACTCTGAGAATCTGCTTAGGATTTTGCTCACGTATAAGCCGAGCGGCGATGCTCGTGCATGGGAAAAATCGTTGAAAGCGCAACTCGGGCGAATCGAGTCGAAGAAAGAGGAATCGGAAGATCCGATCGAGTTCGATCGGCTTCGTGTGGAAGAGGAGAGAATTCACCGCTCGCTTCGAGATCTCAAACGCATTCAAGCGATCCTTCGGCCGCTTCGGCAAGAGATGAAGCCAGCCGAGTTCGTAGATGCATTTAAGAAGTTATTACAGGAGTTGCGCGTCGAGGAGCGGCTCCTGGATAAGAGCGCGATCTCTATCGCTGCCAGTACGCTCGATCTCGATACGCGAGCATACCGCGCGTTACTTGATCTTTTGGACGAACTGCAGTCTCTCTTCCGTTTCATGGGCAACGAGGAGGAGAAACGACCTCTTGAATACTACGAACAGCGGCTAAAACCTGCACTTATCATCGAGCGCTTTGACACCCGCTCAGCGCCCAATGCGGTGCTCGTAACATCGTTGGCACAATCGATCTCTCAGCCTGCTGATTATTTATTTCTTGCTGGCTTGGTGGAGGGCGCCTTTCCTTCTCCGTATCAGCCCCAGGTTTTTCTTACCGAGTCGCTTCAGAGAGGAGAGCAAAAGCAACGGCTGGAAGAACGAGTATTGTTTTATCAGGCGATAACGAATTTTCGAAAAGAGCTATATTTAAGTTATCCTCGTCGTGCAAGTGGTGGTCCGGAGATCAACCGCTCCAGTTTCATCAATGCGTTGGAAGAAGTCGCAATCCTGGAATCTGCCTCGAGACCTAACGGCATATTCTCCTACGCGGATCTCTTTCGAGAGGGCATTGAGGTTGAATTGCCACAAAGCGAGACCGTAACAGCGGAATCATATTTTGCTACACTGCGGGAGTTCGTACCACTTGCCTCAAAAGCAGTTAAAGAAAGAGAAAACATAAGCGATACCGTCTTCAGAGGACTTGTTGACCCCTCGCTATTGACCGACGATGAACGCGAGGTGCTCGAATACAATCGAACTCGTGTATGGTCGGTTACGCAATTGGAGTTATATGCCAAGTGTCCCTTTCGCTATTTTGCACAGGAAGTGCTTGCGCTCGATGAAGAACGGGAAGCTGAGGAAGGACTCGATGCTCGCGATCGAGGCTCACTGTTGCATGAAGTACTGCGAGAGTTTCTCGTTTCTCGTAGAGAGAGGAAGCTGCAACCTTTGCAGGATATATCAGAAGCGGAGTTGCCAGCCGCATATTCTGAGGCACGGAGCATTGCTGAGAAAAAATTCATCGAACGGGAAAGCGATCATCCGTTCTGGCGCCTCGATCGCGATCGACTCCTTGCTGAAGATCAGCCGGGTGGTAATGTCATCAATCGTTTTATTCAGCGCGAACGCGAGCTTGCCCCGTATGAACCTCGTCCTACATTTTTTGAAGTGAGTTTTGGAGGAAGTGGCAGAGCGCCATCCGGCCAGACCGATTCTCAACTTTCGCGAGATGAGCCAGTCGAACTTGGGGGCATTAAGCTACGAGGAAAGATCGATCGTATCGATATTACTGACCCGGAAAGAGGGGAAGAGAATGTCTATACTGTGATCGACTACAAATCAGGCAAGCGATCGGCGTCCTTCTCGGAGATAGAACGGGGACTGTCGTTTCAATTGCCGCTATATCTAAAAGTGGCGGAAGACCTGTTGCGAAGCCATTTGCCCGAGTTAAAAGGTGTTGCTGCGCTTTATCACAAACTGCTCGATCCGGAATCCAAACGAGAATTAGGGCTGGCCCTACGGGAGTATTCGGAGCGAGCTTTCGAACAACTGGGTGGAAAACGAAAACGCGGACTTTTTGATACTGAAGAAGAACTCGCTCAACTGATCGATGAGACTGTGAAAAAGGCGAAGAGTTATGTCGATGGAATTTCGGCGGGGCGATTTCCTCTCACCACCGCCGATCTTCGAAAAGAGTGTGCGACCTGTCCGTACAGTGCCGTTTGCCGTGTTCGCGAGGCGGAAGAGGCCGGTGTTCTTCGTTAGTGCACCTTAGTGTACTTTTTCGCCGCCCGTAGGGGTCGTCGGATTGCTCGTCCGAAATCCGAACGGATGTTCTCCTTGCCGATCGACACGAACCTCACCATATTGCGCTTCAAAGCGGTCCATGTTCTCCTGCATGGCATTCAAGAGTAGCTTGAAATGCTGTGGCGTCATAATAATGCGGGAGTGAACGCGTGCGCGAGGTACGCCGGGAGTGACGCGGGTAAAGTCGATAATAAACTCGGCGGGGGAGTGGGTGATGATCGCAAGATTCGAGTAAATGCCTTCGGCTTCTTTTTCGCCAAGTTCGACCTGTAGCTGCTGGCCTGCCGGTGCTTGTGGGGTCTGATCGTTATCGCTCATAATAATACCTGATCCATTATACTGTTAAAATATCGGGTAACGAGTTGTTTTAACCTAACTCGTTACCCTTTCATTAGCTCGTTACTACTTAGTGTCCCTGCTGTTTTAGCTCATCGGACTTTTTGTATGCCGCCTGCGCATCGTTCGGACGGTTAGCACGAGCGTACATGCGTGCAAGCAGGTCCCAATACTGATGGGAATTCGCCGTCTCCGTCGATTTCAATGACTCGAGATCGCTTACCAATGAAATGACTTTATCCTTCTGATTCAGCACATCATAATTTTCTGCCAAATTCATTAGGGTATTAGGATCATTTCGGTTGATCGCGCGGAGTTTCTCGAAGTAGTCTGTGGATTTTTGTAACTCTGCCTTGTACTCCGGCTTTTTTGCATTTTGATCTGCAACGGCCCAGTTCTTATACGCAGCCGCAATATCGAACAGCGCGGGCTCATCGTTAGGAGCTAATGCCAGCGCCTTTTCATAAGCGGTGATGGCCCCCTGATAATCATTGGATTTCATCATCAGCGTACCATAAGAAATATACATCGCTTTGGAAGGATGATCTGCAAGAATACGCTCGTATTCCTGTTTCGCTTTTTCCGTGCGTTCCATACGCGAATAAATATCCGGGATCGCCTGCGAAGCGAACTCATCACTCGGATCGATCTGCTGGAGCGTCATCAAAAGCGGAATGGCTTTTTCGAACTGTGCAGTCGCAGCAGCCTTATCACCCTTTTGCATCTCGGCGAGACCTTTTTGGTAGTAGTCGTTTGCTACCAGTGCGTATGCTTGAGTCGATACGCGAATGGGCTGCATACCTTGAGCATCAAGGGATGTAATACGCCAGCCGGTTAGTTGCCACGGATGTGGTAACTTATCTGCACGCTCGAAATAGATATATGCCTGCTTGCTCGGGTAGACATAAATCATCGCGCTATCCGTGCCACCGATCGGCACGATCTCTTTTCGAGCGGGAGCACCACCGATTGCACGTTCGACCGCATCAGGTGAAAGATGCAGCATCAATCCCATTGCCACGCCTGGTTCATAGGATGAACTGACCTGATTGATCTCGGCAAGATAATTTTCGAGACCTTTTGCAGTGTCGCCGGCTGCATAATACACGGTGCCAAGTAGCTCATAGGTCTCGGGCTGGTCCGGTTCGAGTTTACGAGCCGCTTCCAGATAGGAAATAGCAGCCTGCTGCGCTTCCTTGGAATCGGGGTTCGCATTATACGCGCCCAGGCCGCCATTATATAACTGGATCCAGGTATTGTGCTTGAGTTGCTGTAACTCCGCACGGTGTGTCGTCGAGTATAGCATTGCCGTATCGATGATACTAGCGATCTTCTCGTATTGTTTAAGGTCCTGCAAGTTCACCGTGTAGAGGTACCACGCCTCATCGTTGGTGGGATCTTCTGAGATCGCTTTTTGCAGCATCTTATCCGCGGTGATGTAGTCGCGCCGCTGACGGTAGAGCTTTGCACTTTGCACGTCGGCAGCACCGCAGCCCACAAGCTGAAGCCCGAATGTGGCGATGAGCGTGATAAGAAGAGTTCGTCGGATCGTCTTCATGGTTCTTTGATTAACGCTGATGAAGTCTGTGCTCCATCTAATAATTGTTTATAAACTTGCTTCTTCCTTGAGCATGTGTGTGAGGAGGCGAACGCCAACTCCGGTACCACCCTTGGGAATGTAGTCGGCCGGAGCTTCGGAACGTGCCGTGCCGGCAATATCCAAATGCACCCACGGATAACTCGTGAAGCGCTTTAAGAACATGGCTGCAGTGATCGCACCTGCCCAGCGGCCACCGACATTCTTAATATCGGCAACGTCGGACTTGATCAGGTCATCATACTCATCATAGATCGGCAGCTCGCAAACGCGCTCGTACGTAGAATTACCCGCACTACGAAGGCGGTCCATCATGCTTGTATCGGTGCCCATCATGCCGGTCGTAAAGTGGCCTAATGCGACCACGCAGGCACCGGTAAGCGTTGCCAGATCGATCACCGATTTTGGCTTATAACGCTCTGCCCAAATGAGAGCATCGGCGAGAACCAACCGACCTTCAGCGTCGGTATTATCTACTTCAACCGAAAGGCCATTGGCATAGGTTAAAATATCACCCGGACGCATGGCGCTGCCGGATGGCATATTCTCTGCGCTCGAAACCAAGCCGATCAGGTTAACCGGTAATTTCAGCGAAGCGGCGGCTTTCACCGTCGCAATAACCGTAGCAGCCCCGGACATATCGCTCTTCATGTCGCCCATTCCCGGTGCCGGCTTAATGGATATGCCACCAGTATCGAAAGTAATTCCTTTACCGACGAGGACGATCGGAGCCTTATCTTTCTTCGTTCCCATATATTCCATGGCAATAAAGCGCGGCTCTTTAACGCTGCCCTGGTTCACACCAAGAATGCCTACCATCTTGTTAGCCACCAGTTCTTTCGGACCAAAGACGGTGACCTTCAGCCCATGCTCTTTGCCTACCTCTTTTGCCCAGTTGGCGAGGATCTCCGGGTACTTATTATTGGAAGGCTCATTCTCCATGTCGCGCGCGAAGATCGTGGCTGTCGTAATAGCCTGCGCTTCGTCGATCGCTTCTTTTACTTCAGCGGCGGAAGAGCCATGAAGACTGTCGCCATCTTCAATGAAGATCACGCTGTCGAGCGGTATCCGTGGTTCATCACGCTTAAAGAACTTATCGAATTTGTAAAGCCCGAGGGTAATACCTTCGGTGGCGGCGTATGCGATTTCGGCGCCCGTTGCGCCAGGTACGCTGGGCAACAGTATTGCCAGAGAGCGAGACTTGAACGACTCAGCGCGTTTGGCGGCACGAGCTACTGCGCGGCGCACCATTTCGAGTGACACTTTATCACCCTTGCCGAGACCAACGAGAAAAACACGCTTTACCGCAGCTTCCGCTTTTTTGGGGTAGAGTACGAATAGCTCATCTTTCTTTCCTGTCATATCGCCGGCATCGAGCAGAGTTTCGGCTGCGGTAGAGACCGAATTGCGGCCCAAATACTTGAGAGTGTTGCGAATGTCGCGCTTATCCTCTTGCTGAAAGATCGCCAGAGCGTTGGCACGGACTTTTTTCCAATTGGTCTTTTGTACGCTAAAATTCATCGAAATTCCTTATATCCAGTTATGACAGAGAGCGAAACGCGATAGAAAAGGGCTAAACCCTGACCTCACCGCGCAAAGATTAGACTACAAAGTTACGAAATCGTTGAGCCGTGCCCATCAGATGAGGGTTGGAGGTACCGTGGAACACTCTGGGAATACTCTTTTTCATAATATTGTCGTAACAGGTCGAGAAATCATGTTATTGAGTTAGGTAGCTTCCTTATCATTTAATCTCTCAAAACGATGATACAGCGCTTACTTGTCATTCTTGTTGTCTCCGCTTTTGCGCTTTCAGCCAATGCGCAATCTGTCCCGAGGACCGTTCTGGTCGAAGAAGGGACGAACTGGAGTTGCGGTCCGTGTGCGGCCTACAATCCTGGTCTCGAATCCTTTTTGAACCAGCATATTGGAAATGTGATCCATTTGGCATATCATCCCGATTTTCCTGGCGCGGATGACCCAATGTACCTGAATGATCCCACCGATAACGGCGGTCGCATCGCTTATTATAGTATCAACGGTGTACCGAGTGTTAGCTTCGATGGAACGACGCCATTCAATCCTGGTGAAGTACCGTTACTCGAGAGTTCATTTCAGAGTCGCGCATCGCAAGGGAGTCCTATCGCAATGTCCGTAACACGACAAGTAAATGGTACGAGTGTTTCAGTCCATATCGCGCTCCATCCGGTTCAGAATTTATCGTCATATACTCGGCTCTATCTTCGTGTAGCCGCTGCGGAAGAATATGTACTAGGCCCCGGTCCGAATGGCGAAAAGCGATATATGCATGCCATGCGTACGATGATGCCCTCTTATAAAGGCACGCTGGTCAAGCTAACGACGCAAGATACAGCGTTCGATTTTTCGTACGATCTCGACCCTTCCTATAATGCGGGCAATATGTATGAGATCGCCTTTTTGCAAAATGATGCAACAAAGGAGATATTACAAGCCACCACGAACGAGCCCGTCTTTAACCTCAGCGTGCAAAACGGTGATAACTGGGTAATGCGCAGCAACACGGGTCCCTCGACGGTACACTTCTCGCTGAATAACCAGTTACGGACGACGATGGATTTCAGTGTTACTTATATTCCGACTTCCCCAAATGTCTGGCCGATCACTATCAATGGAATTTCTTCGAGCGAGGCTCAAAAGGTATCGCTCAATGCTGGTCAGGCTTCCACTTTAACCGTAACTGCTACACCCGGGAGCGGGACGTATACCTCTGGTATCGTGCAAGCAACGTGTGTGAATAACGGAGATACACTTGTTTCGTCGTGGCCGGTGAAATTTATTGCGAGCGGTGTGAAAATGGCGTATATCGATGTACAGCCCGATTCCGCTCGTTCGGCGCCTACGATTGCAACGATGGACGCTTTAAACTTTCAGTATGTACCACTAAATAGCATTGAAGCGCAAGCGTTCGGCGCCTGGTCGCCATCACAATTTCCAGAGGTTGTAGTTGCAGGTAATAAGTGGTGTCTTTCGGCAGCGGACCGGCAGGGGATCACCGCTTATCTTAATGGCGGCGGACACATGTTCCTGCATGGCGGCGAAATTGCGTGGGGACTTGGTGATGCTGCTTCAACACCAGACCAAAAGGACCTGACCTTTATGCACACGGTCTTAAAGGTTAATTATGTGAAAGATAGCGCTTCTTCCTTTATTGTCCACGGGGTAACGGGCGACGCGGTTTCCAACGCATTTGTAAATTCTTCGATCAATATCGATGCGAATGATGTCGATCAACCGAATCAACCGGATGTGATCACGGCGCTTACAGGAGCGATACCCATCTTTTATTATGGCGCAGGCACGACTCAGCTTGGCGGTATTCGTTGGGAGAAAGGTAATAACCGTTTGGTCTATCTCTCGTTTGGTCTTCAAAATCTTGGAGATCAGGACCGAAGTGCGGTCACAACGGCCGTGTTTAATTGGCTGCGTTCAGCACCGGCGGCTGTAAATAGTAACAGCATTCCCGGGCAGTCACTCGATCCGAGTTATCCGAATCCATTCAACTCAACGACAACCTTCGCTTATACCTTAAGCAAAGAGGAGACCGTACGAATTTCGGTCGTCGATATGCGGGGTAACGAAGTAGCTCTGATAGCGAACGGCAGTGAAGGAGCTGGACAGCATAGCGTTACCTTTACAGGCACGGTGCCCAAAGGTACCTATTTTATCGTGATGCGCACGGCGGAGGGTTCGCAAATGCGCCCCATCACGCGCGAATAGAACCATTGCAGGAGTTAGTAATAAGGCCGGAGTTAAGCTCCGGCTTTATCATTAATGGGGATGGGAACTGAGGTTCCTCTCGTTCCTATTATCTATGTATCTTACGTCTCTAAGTTTTATTTGCCCAAACTTTATGCGACGATCTGTTACTATTCTCTTTGTCTCGCTGATCTTTTTCCCGGCGCTCTCTCCATTGTTTGCACAGAAGAAGAGCGAAATTCCGGGTTCCGTTTTAGAGATCAAACCGCCTACGGTGCATGGTGTGACCGAAAAAATGGAGTTCGTGCGGATCAATCTTGGCCCTAATATAAATTCGAAATACAGCGAGCTATTTCCGATCCTGACTCCGGATGAATCACTTATGTTCTTCACGCGCAAAGGAGCGCCGGAGAACGTTGGTTTTGCGAAGAATCCGAACGATGAGGATATCTGGTATTCGACGCGTCAGTCCGATGGCTCGTGGTCTCAGGCTCAACGATTACCCGGGCCGCTAAATACTGAAAATTACGATGGCGTGCGTGCCATCAATAGTACCGGTACTCATTTGTATTTACAGAATATCTATCGAGCCGATGGTACCGGCTCGAAAGGATTCTCGGTAGCCGAAAAACAATCCGATGGCTCGTGGTCTTTTCCGGAGCCCCTTGAGATCGAGGACTATTATAACGATACCTCGCAAGCCTCGATGACGATCTCGAACGATGAGCAGACCCTTATTCTTTCGGTACAACGAAAAGATGGCAGGGGACAACACGATCTGTACGTTTGCCACCACATCGATGGTTTGAAGTGGTCGCGGCCTGAACTCATTGCCGACCTGAGCACTCCCATGGACGATATATCGCCATTCATTGCTTACGACGATCACACACTCTATTTCTCGACCGATGGGCGTGGCGGCGTTGGTGGCTACGACATTTTTATTTCGCGGCGCCTCGATAGCACATGGTTACATTGGTCCGAGCCACGAAATCTCGGGGAGCCGATCAATACTCCTTCATTCGATGCCTATTTTACGTTGGGTGCTCGCGGAGATACCGCGTATTTTTCCAGTGCCCACGAAAGCTCGGAAAAAGGGTTTGGCAAAAGCGATATTTGGAAGCTGGGGTTAAGACCGGAACAAAGACCTGGTTTTAATCTTCCCAATGGTTCGCCATTCGATCCGAATCTTTCTGAAAAAGATCTCGCCGGACAGTTATTCCGTTTGGATAATGTCCTTTTCGATGTGGGACGAGCATCGATCAAGTCCGAATCAAAGGAGACGCTGAAAAAAGTCGCCGACGTCATGAAGCGGTTTCCTTCGATCGAGATCGAAGTCCAGGGGCATACCGATGCAGATGGTGATCCTCATCGCAATGTTGTGTTATCACAGGAACGAGCGGAGTCTGTCTGTAAATATCTCGCGCAATTAGGAATTGCTAAAGAGCGCTTATCGGCGAAAGGATTTGGTGCACAGCGGCCGATCGCACCGAATGATACCCCTCAGGGCAAAGCTCTTAATCGTCGAGTGATGATCGAGGTAAAGAATCCAGAGTCACTGGGCTTGAAATAATTACGGGGCTCATTTTTTCTCTTGTAAAGGTGCGTTGGTAGTGCGGTTCAGCAGCACCGTTGCTATCATACGCGGTATTTTGCTGTTTACTCTCCGTGGCGTATACATTATTCGAAGAATTCGAACCATCGGACGTAGAGGATTTTCGCTCGCTTAAAGGCAAGCCAGGGCCGGTCGAACGGGGATTATTTATCGCTGAGAGCGGTAAAATCGCTCGTAAGATTCTCGCAAGTAAACTCGAAGTCCGGCACGCCTACATGACCCGCGAGTTCTTTGCTGACCTTCAGCCGCTCTTCGATAAGCGAACGGATGCGACCAATATCTTTCTCGCTTCGAAGGAAGAAATGGAACAGGTGATAGGCTATCACCTTCATCAGGGAATTATGATCGCCGCTCGCATTCCCGAATCACGAAGCATAGAGGAAGCAGCCCAAAGTTGGAAAGAGCCGTTTACTGTTGTCGTATTAGATAGCATCGCTGATGCCGAGAATATGGGCGGCATTATTCGCAATGCTGCGGCGCTGGGTGCTCGAGCCGTGATCGTGGACGATCAAAGTTGCAATCCTTATCTGCGGCGCTCTGTGAGAGTCTCGATGGGGACGATCGTGGACGTGGAGATCATTCAGGTTGCGAATTTGGTAAAGGCATTACGGACTTTAGGAGAATTACGGTCTGTGCGACGTATTGGAGCAGCGCTGACAAACAATTCGGTTGATCTGAGCGACCTAAAGCCGGACGGCAATACCGTCCTTGTCTTTGGCTCCGAAGGCTGGGGACTTCGACAAGAAGTGATGGATACCTGTGACGTTCTTGCCAAGATTCCCATTTCTGAAAGCGTCGATTCCCTCAATGTTGGCGTGGCGAGTGGAATATTTTTATGGTGGGCGAGACAGGGGCTGAAAACTAGTGGTGCCCTTCCACCCAACTAATGAAACCCGGGAGGATTGCGTCCGTTTTAGCGTTTGTCAACCCCTCGCATGGGTCCCAGCCCCTTTCAAACGATTCTCAAACCGCCCGCTTACCGGATCGTTTGAGAAAAGAAGGAATTCTGGGAACCCGTCGTTGTAATATTAGGCGTCCATTTTAGAGGAAATGGGCCTTTATGAATATTAAACGAGCACATTAGGGTTGAAAACTATTACGTGCTCGAAATGACCGAATTTTAAGGTTCATGCTAAAGTATTTAGAGAAGATTTTTGGCTCCAAGAAGGAGAAGGACGTTCAGGGTCTGCTTCCGATCGTCGATGAAATTAATGGCATCTACGAGGGGCTTAGCTCGCTAAGTGACGACGAGTTGCGCGGCAAAACAGCAGAATTCCGCGGCCGCATTAAAGAAGCGATCGGAGAATTAGAAGCCGAGCAGCAAGAGCTTCGTGAGCGTCTCAAAGAGGATGTGCCGCACGATGAACGTACGCAAATTCTCGATCGCTTGGGAGAACTTGCAAAAGAGATCGACGCGGTTACTGCGCAGGTGCTCGATGAGATCCTTCCAGAAGCGTTTGCCGTCGTTAAAGAAGCCTGCCGTCGCCTTGTTGGTCAAACGTTTACCGTTGCCGGTCAGCAGATCAAATGGGATATGGTCCCATTCGATGTACAGCTTATCGGCGGTATCGTTCTTCATCAGGGCAAGATTGCCGAGATGGCGACCGGTGAAGGTAAGACGCTCGTAGCGACGCTTCCTGTTTACCTTAATGCTCTGCCCGGTCGCGGAGTGCATCTCGTAACGGTCAACGATTATCTCGCGAGCCGTGACGCCCAGTGGATGGGTAAGATCTACGAGTTTTTAGGTCTTACGGTTGGCGTTATCCTTCAGACGATGCAGCCGTGGGAGCGCAAGCCGGCCTACGAAGCCGATATTACCTACGGTACCAATAATGAGTTCGGCTTCGACTACTTGCGCGACAACATGGTGCAGTCGGCCGAGGAAATGGTCCAGCGGCCGCACTATTATGCCGTAGTCGATGAAGTAGATTCGGTGCTTATCGACGAAGCTCGAACGCCTCTGATCATTTCCGGTCCGGTCGAAAGCGCTGATCACAAGTTCGACGAAATGAAGCCGGTCGTGGAGCGGATCGTCAACGCCCAGAAGTCGCTGGCCGCGACCTTCATGACAGAAGCCGAAGAGCTTCTGAAATCGGGTGACGAGGCAAAGAAGAAGCAAGCTGGTGAATTGCTCGTTCGCGTGCATCATGGCATGCCGAAGAACAAGCGTCTTCTAAAACTTCTTGCCGATGGTGAAATGCTCAAGCTCATGCAGCAAACAGAGCTCGAGTACATGCGCGATCAATCGCGAAACATGCACCTTATCGACGATCCCTTATACTTTATCGTCGAAGAGAAGAATCACAATATCGACCTGACCGATAAAGGCCGCGAGTTTTTGGCTGCCGGCGGTGATAAGGATCTCTTCATTCTTCCGGATATTGCAACCGAGCTTTCGCAGCTCGAAGGGCTTTCGGAAGAAGAGAAGCGCAAACGCAAAGACGAGATCCATCTGGTCTATGCTGACCGCTCCGATCGCCTTCATACCATTTCGCAACTCCTCAGAAGTTATACGCTGTATGAGAAGGACGTCGACTATGTTGTGCAGGAAGGCAAAGTGCTCATCGTCGATGAGTTTACCGGTCGCATTCTTGCTGGTCGCCGGTACTCTGAAGGATTACACCAGGCGATCGAAGCAAAAGAGAGCGTAACGGTCGAACGCGATACGCAAACGCTCGCGACGATCACTCTTCAGAATTATTTCCGCCTGTACAAGAAGCTCGCCGGTATGACCGGTACTGCGGAAACAGAAGCCGGTGAGTTCTTCGAGATTTACAAGCTCGATGTGGTCGTTATTCCTACGAACGTCTCCGTGATCCGAGATGACCGTGATGACATGGTCTATCGCACGAAACGCGAGAAGTACAACGCGGTCATCGAAGAGATCCAGCAGCTTCGCAATCAGGGGAGACCCGTGCTGGTAGGTACTACCAGCGTTGAGGTCTCGGAGACGATCTCCAAGCTGTTGAAGCGCGCCGGTGTTCCGCATAACGTTCTCAACGCGAAGCAACATGCTCGCGAGGCGGAGATCGTTTCGCATGCCGGTTTGCAGGGGTCTGTAACGATCGCTACGAACATGGCCGGTCGTGGTACTGATATCAAGCTTGGACCTGGCGTTCGCGAATCCGGTGGATTGCATATCCTCGGAACGGAGCGCCACGAGTCTCGCCGAATCGATCGCCAGTTGCGTGGTCGTGCCGGACGTCAGGGCGATCCGGGGTCGTCGCAGTTCTATCTCTCGCTCGAGGACGATCTCATGCGTCTCTTCGGCTCCGACCGAATTGCGGGCATTATGCAAAAGCTCGGATTGCAGGAAGGAGAGGTCATCAAGCATTCGATGATCACGAAGTCGGTCGAGCGAGCGCAGAAGAAAGTGGAGGAGAATAACTTCGCTACTCGTAAACGCCTGCTCGAGTACGATAACGTAATGAACGCGCAGCGCGAGGTCATTTACGAGCGGCGGCGACAGGCGCTTTTTGGCGAGCGATTGAAGGATGAGATCCTCGAATTTTTGGAGGATGCCGTTACCGAGGTAACGAAAACCTATTATCATTTGGGCGAAATGGAGAAGCTGCAGGACGAGGTCCGCACGCGCTTCATGGTCGATGCTCAAATGACTCGCGAAGAATTTGGCCAGTTAGGCGAAGATGGCGTCGCGATGCGTCTTATCGACGAGGCCAAGTCGTTCTATCAGCGGAAGGAAGAACAGCTTGGGACCGAAGGCATGGCTCAGCTCGAGCGTTTTGCGACGCTGCGCGTCATCGATGAAAAGTGGCGCGACCATCTCCGCGAGATGGACGAACTCAAAGAGGGTATCGGACTTCGCGCCTACGGACAGAAAGATCCGCTCGTCGAGTACAAGCAGGAGGGCTTCCGGATGTTTCAGGAGCTTCTCGTTCTCATTCGCGACGGCATTCTCGAACTCGCATTCAAGCTCTACCCGATGGTCCAGGATCCGCGCACGGGGCAGATGGTGCCAGCGCAGCCAGCAGGTCGTCGTATGATGCCGAATCAGCCGGCCCAGAAGAGCCGAATGATGGCGAGCAAAGCGAACGCGCCATCCGGATTCCAGGGCAATGGTTCGGAGGACGGCGAATTACCTGCGCCGCGTCCGGTACCACAAACGGTTCGCGTCGGACCGAAGGTCGGTCGTAACGATCCATGTCCATGCGGCAGTGGCAAGAAATACAAGAACTGCCACGGAGCTAATCAGTAATTAATAATTATGAATTAAGAATTAATAGTTATTGGTGTACTGGCGATCTCCGGAGGTATCACCAGGTAGGATCGGGACCGCTTAGCGGTCCAGTAGTAACTCACTTTCTCAAGCAAACATACCGAACCGCAAATAAATAGAACAAAGCAACAAGGTCAAAAAGTTCCCAAATCCGGCAATTATTTTGATAATTATATATTTTAAAATCCGATTTCTATTGTCCATCTAAGACTCAAAAAAATATCTGGCGCATCGAGTCTAAACGGGCCAATTACAACTACAAGCAATTCGTGCTATTATCACTTGCCGTCATTTTGAAAATAATGCCCGAAGGGACATATGTTACCGCTCCGTGACAAAATTAAAAAGGTAAATCATCCACAGATTGCACAGGTTGGACGCTCTTTTGCGCGTCTCCTATAAGTTTCTGAACTCTAGTTAGAACGTCAGGGGCGCGGAAGATTTGCCCGTGTGTCAGGCTTTGTCTTAAAAACTCTTTCTCCTCTGCTGTATAAGCTTCTTCAGGCGGTAATAGATCAAGCCTTGCACGAGCCTCGTTAAATGATCGGACGAACTTCATTGAGCGACAAAGAGCCTTCCTCATCTGAAGGTGCGTTGAACTTGATTTTATTAAAAGATCAAGAATGGTTTGTTTTGCATTATTAATGGAAATTCCTTGACGATTCCCAAGAAATCCTTTCGGTTCAGAGCCTGCTAATACACACATGATTGAAATATCTCGTCCCAATCCAAATCCAATTTCCTGATTTGCCCAAATACTCTTTTGAAAATCGGGACTGATTATTGCGACCATGGCATGCATCGAACGCAATGCAATTTCAATCTCGCTTTGCCAAAATGAGTTTGGCTCGATGTCAACATGCGCCACGAAAGAACTTATCTCATAATCGGCCAACTCTTTTTGTAAGCTTAAAGCTACATCCTTTTGAACACTCGAATGGCTGATGAAGAGTCTAAATCCGTCTTTCCAAATTCGATAAGCATCATCTTTCAAAACGGGAGAAGAATTTAGATGTCCATCTTCAAGTTGAGGTCGAAATCGAACCCGATTCAGCACATCACCGGATTTATCACGAAAAAGTTTTTCCAGGGACTCGTTGAATAGATTTTCAACCACTTCAATGTCTTCAAGGCTTGCATATAACGATGTGGGAATTTCTAAACAAAGCGAGTAAAAGTCTATACCACCATTCCAATTATCATGCTCCTCGAAGAGTATGGTTGGACTTGCCATAGTAAGTATGTGAAGCAGATTATCGAACCCTCTCTTTTCCATATAAGTGAAGAGGGTACGAACAACCTGTTCGGGGGTAGCATGATAGGCCATCTTTCGTTTAAGACATTTTCTCTTGCTCGCAGTTCATATCTTCTACCTGTGTACTGAAGGCCGAGCATCTGAACTGAGATGGGTGGGATACTTGGGATTAGTGGGAGCGTTCGTGCCACATCCCAAACATCCAGTACATCCAAGAAATCCCAGTTCAGACATTAAACTCGAAAATATTGCGCTCCTAACGGAGTTTGAAATAATCTTTCACCTTCTCAACCCCGATTAAAATCGGGGGCTACAACTATTTCGCTCCTAACGGAGCGTAATATCTTCGTCTGCATTTTCAGTAAGGGTTTCTTCACGTCGCTGGTCTACTCTGCAACTCAATCGCTTCTAATTTCTTCCCACACTCCTCGCAGAGTTGCCTATCGCGTTTATGCTGGACCTCTTCCATGAAGCCGGTCGCGATGAGGGCTGTCGGTAAGCCGAAGAGACCGATACCCAGGATCGCAATGATCGCTGCGCAGACCTTACCTAGTGGAGTGATAGGAGCGACGTCGCCATATCCAACGGTGGTCAACGTTTCAATGCCCCACCAGAACGCAGCTGGAATACTACGAAATGCTTGTGGTTGGCTCTCATGCTCGACGTAATACATGACGGTAGAAGAAAAGAGAAGCAGTATTGCGAGAATAAAGAGCGATGCCGCCAGTTCCGATCGCTTCTTCTTAATTACGTGAGAAACATGGGTGAGCGATTTCGAATAATGTCCGAGCTTCATTACGCGGACCAGTCGAATCAGGCGAAGAATTCGAATAAAACGAAGATCGACATTCCCGAGAAGCGCCGGAAGATAAAAGGGAAGAACGGCGATCAGATCGACGAGAGCGAGCGGGCTAACCACATACTTCAATCGGACCATGAATGGATGGGATTTGCCTTCTTTGTCATCTTCCACGACACACCAAACTCGTAGGATATACTCGATCGTGAAAATAACGACTGTAATGATCTCGAAACCAAAAAAATACTCATGATATGTCTGTTCCAGTTCTGGCTCAGTCTCGAGAATGACTGAGACCATACTTAGCATAATGATGGTAGCGAGAATTATTTTTGTCCAATGTGCGGGCGACCAATGGTCATGGTGTTCTTCTGCTTCCGAATGCAAAAGGTGGTGGGCGTGATGCCGAAGGTTGAGCCACGCGGATTCACGTTCAGTTGTTGCCATGTTGCGCTCCTTTCCTAACGCTTCTTATTCCTAATCGTACAAAGAGGAATAGCCAATACCCGATCCAGCCAAGCCAAAATAGTCCGATGACAATGTCATCTTTGTTAGCCCAATAAGGATCATTGTAGCGAAGAACAGTGCGATCTTCCACCAGTGAAGATGATGATGCGATACAGATTGCCTTGCCATTTGATGGGCAGGTTCTTCTGCGGAGATTTCTCCTCGTTGGATTTTTTCGCGATAGGAGATGCCAGTGCCTGGTATTCCAGCATTCACGTAAGTACCGCGTTTGCCGAACGTCATGCTTGCACCACGCACGCCTACCGATGTTGAAATGCCACTCTTGCTGATATTGAGGTGGATACCGGGGAGTAGTTTGATCCGTTTTCGATATCGAAAAGACATATTGACCTCCAGTCTCTTACAGTTTGTGTAACTCAAAAACACGTCATATAGCGGACGGAACAAATCCAAGTTCAGACATCGACCGCGTCAAAGACTCCGCTCAGGATGACGTCAGGACAGGGTAGGGCACGTTGTGCCTATTACACTAGGCACAATATACGAACAAATGGGCGGCTATTTCCTTTCGTCCCTTCGACAAGCTGAGGGCAAGCTCCTCCGGGACATAGTTGTCGGCATAGGACGGTGATTTGTAAATGCGGAAGAGGGGAGTTATCGAACTGAATTCCTGTTAATTTTGTGTTGAAATAGCGGGAAATTCATCTCGCCGGGTTTTCACATTGCCCCTGTGTAAGACCGTCAGTATAGCTTATTCTGTAATTCGATTTGGTTTCTCGTCAGAACCTAACAGTCTCGCATGAGTCGATGTGACCGCTCAGGCGGGTCTTGGTTTGCCGTTACGATCAGTATTTTACTGCTCGTTACTATTGCTCGCGCTGATCCATCGTTTACTTCGTGCGGGATTCGGGAGATAAACCGCTCCGGTAATTCCGTTTTGCTCGAGATCACGGTGCCCGCCCCCCGGTTCGATACCATCAATGGTATTCTTCATTTAAAGCCTTTTGCCGCGCAATTATATACTGGGGATCCGCTCGCTGAATTGGGATTCTCTCTTCGGGTCTCGCGGCACGCGACCGTCTCTGTCATCTCACATCAGGATACGGCAATTTCTGCTGCAAATCTTCAGGTATCGAGTGTGATCGCGCAGGATGTTGCAGATAATGGCAGGCCCACGCCGATCGTCCACCGAACGACTGCTGTTGGCAATATCCACCACGGTATTGGCTATGCATCGCTTCACTATGTTGGCCGAATGCGGGCGGCTGATATTTCGCGCCTCGATATTGGCTTTATGGATCGCGGTGTCGGGGTGCTGCGATACGCTAAAAAGATCGTCGTAAAGATCACCGATCCTGAAGGGTTAGCGTATTCTTCTGTTACCAATCTTCACGAGCCGTTTGAAGTATCGTCATCGGTCTTTAGGTCACGGGTAGGCTCCGCTTCCGGCACGAAGGGGAGCCGCATTCAATCGAGTAACGATGTGCAACGGCTGCCAGGTATTCAATCCGATGATGGTAAGGTGTACCGCATGCATATCCGTACGAGCGGTATTTATCATATTACGTACGATGATGTCCGCAATTTTGGAATCGATCCATCGACGGTCGATCCGAAGACGTTGCGGATAATTAATCGAGGGCAACAGGTCGCCGTATACGTCTTCGATCATCAGGATGGGCACTTCGATCCCAACGATTACTTCGAGTTTTACGGCGAAGAAAAACACTATGATGGGCCTGGTACCATCGGGGACTTTTATTACGACCCTGATACGAAGGATAATATCTATTATTTAGTATGGGGCAGCCATTATTCTCCCATACCGCCGGATGGCGTAAAGCGAATGGTGGAAGAGTCGGGTGAAATCCGTACCGCTAATAAGAGTATCTATCCTCGCGATAGTTTTTATGTCGATCTAAAAGATAGCTCGTTCGCAAGTACGATCCATTACGAAGAGAATAATATCCACGATAATCTGGAGATCTCGGATATCAATCAGCGAAGCGATCTTCGCGACCATGATTTCATGGCGATCCTCTCGACGGGGCAGGGATACCAATCGACGTACACAGCTCATACCGTCGTCCCGTTTCCCGATGTTCGCACGAACCGGCCCGTTTCATTTCGAGTAGCTCTGCACGGCATTTCCCATTTCGATCCAGGTACGACGGACGCAAAAGGAAATCCACTACCCAATGTGCCCAACGAAGACGACGCGCTTGTTTCCGTGAACGGGCATTTTGTATTGCATGGTACGTGGGATAGTCAGACGCCAAAGTTTTTGTCGACCGATACTGCCTCGCAGCGATTTGCGATCCTGCCAACAGCGCAGTTGCTTGGTGTAAATCTGGCCGATTCGAGCGGTGGTATTGCGCCGATCACGATCACGTTCGCACAGCAGCGCGATACCGATGTTGCTGGTTGCCGCTTCGGTGTCAACTGGATCGATATCAAGTACAATCGCATGTACTATGCCTATCAGGACCAGTTGACGTTTCGCGCTCCGCCCACCGCAACAACGGGGCTATATCAATTTACTCTTCAGAATTTTGCTCGCACCGATATTTCCATCTATCGAAAGGGAGTCTCGAAGCTTTCGAATATTGTGATCACATCCAATCCCAATGTTCCGAGAAGCGCAAAAGCCATTTTTCAGATCAATATCAGCAGCGCCTCTGATGAGTTTATTGCGGTAACGGATTCCACCAAGCTTAAACCGTATAAATATTCTACCGATGATTTCGCAGGTCTCACGTCGCCTTCGAATGCCGGTGAATATCTAATTATTACCAATCGCGATCATCTTTCGAAGACCCATAACGGAGCGCGTGTGCCGTTGCAGGATCTGGCGGACTATCGGGCTTCACACAATCATGTATCGACGAAGATCGTGGACGTTGCGAACATCTACGACGAATTTCGCTATGGTGCTCGTTCGGCCAATGCTATCAAGGCGTTTTTAACGTATGCCTATCATAATTGGCAGGACCCGCCGAAATATGCTATGCTGGTCGGAGTCACTCATGAAGGCACGGATGATCCACAGCAATATACTCCCCCCGATCAGGTACCGGCGCCATACATACAGGCATATTTGGAAGGTGATGTCGCTGCGGACGAATGGTACGCCATGCTCGATGGCGACGATTTTATACCGGATATTACCATCAGCCGCTTGGCTACACAAGACGCCGGTGGGGATGCGATCTATTTAGCGAAATTACAGGAGTTCGAGACCGATCCGGTACGTCCCGGCGCCTGGAAAGACCGCGCGCTCTTCGTTGGCGCCGGCGGTAGCTTCGATGTCGATATCGATAACCTGTTAACAGGGCCGGTGCCGCCGTGGGTCAGTTCACTCCGTCAATCCACGGTCGCGCAATCTCCCTATCGTGGTACCGATCAAACGCTCATCGATACGGTCAATGCCGGTGTCGGGTTGCTGGCCTACTTTGGTCACGGTGGGACAGCCGTGTGGGACGATCTCGTCGATAGCACCGGGCGATCGATCTTAGAGAACAGCGATATTTCTCGATTCCACAACGAAGGGAAATATCCCGTTGTATTCAGCCTTACCTGTTTTACCGCGACCTACGATGGCAAGTATGTCGGTATTCTTAATACCTTGCAAAATCAACCCGTTGCCGGATCGATCGCGTGTATGGGTACGACCAGTTTTGGCTGGGAGTTGAACGACAGGAAATTGGTGGAGGCGATCATTCCACATTATTATGATTCCGTAGCTGGGTCTATCGCTGATAAAATAATCGCTGGCAAAGTCGATTATTTATCGCGCACACTGATGGGCGATCTCATTCCACCAACGCTGGTGCTATGCTATCACACGTTGGGTGATCCAATGCTCGCACCGAACGTGCCGACGGACAAAGCGAGTATGACGTTGTCGAATCGCGTCATTCAACCCGCCGGTACCGTTACCATAAACGGTACGACGTCGATCGGGCAGGGAAGTGCCACGCTTGAATTGGTGGATAACAAGAGAAGCCCTCTTGTGCCGCCGCACGTAATGACTACACCGGTTTCCAATGGTGTTTTTTCGTTTACAGATAATGTGCCTAATACGCAGATATCGAGCGGTTCCTATCGAGTGGTGGTATCGAGCAACGCATCGAATAAATTTGCTGCTACGGACGAAGATGTTACGATCTCGGATACACGAGTGACCGAGCTTGATTTTGAGCCACGACCACTGCCCGTGGGGTTGAATATAGATTTTAGCGCCGCCGTTCAGTCGCCTCAACCGATCACGAGTGTCATAGCAAATTTCAATATATATTCCACTGCCGCGAACGGTTCGGTTACGATGCGCACCGTGTCTCAGTCGATGGCAATTACTGGTGGGAAGGACCGCTATCATACGCAGCTTTCCGGTGCTGGGTTGATCGCTGGAGATAAGATCGTCGCTACCATTACAATAACCGCTGGTTCTACAACCATCACGTCGGATTCTACTTCGATAATTGTCGGCGCGGCGTCCGATCCTTCCATTGCCAAAGATGCAGGACATCACACCTTAACGGGTAAACTGGTCTCTTCCAAGAATGGGCTTGCGTGGAGCGAGCCCATTTACAACTGGGGAATGTCACCGGTCAATTCGGTCACGGCGTCGCTTCTGGACGTTCGTTCGGCATCATCAAAAATATTGGGAAGCACTGTTGTAAGTGGCGTTCCGGCGCATGGTAGCGTGATGGTAAGCATTCCAGTTTCGCCTACATCGCTTGACTCATCGACGCTTGTTTTCGCGGTTAGCCCGGACGCTGGTAATAGCGCTTTGAATCTTCGAGATAGTCTGTTATCCAATGATTCAACCATAGCTATCGATTATCCGCTGGCTGCTGCTGCATACCAGAAAGGAATAGGGACCACACTCGATGGGCAAATTCCCGCTGCAATCCATTTTAGCAATGATGAGGCGATCCTGAGCTTGTCACCCACTGCTGAAAGTAATATTTCGGCGGATGTCATTCGGTTAGATCGGCGCTACGCTCCGATTGCGACAATCCAGCCGGATATTCACTTCCTGCCACTGTATACCAATACCGGCAAGCTATACTCGAGTTTGCGAGTAGTTAGCGATTCGCTCGGTGCGATCCCGCTTGTAGACTCTGCCTCGACCTTAACGTTTCGAATCGATTCTCTTCTTGCTCGCTATCCAGCGAATAGCTTGTTCGTTTATCGAATGGACGATCGCTCCAAGTTGTGGAATAAACTCTCGAGTTCGGTGGTAGGGAAGAGCTTGACCGCAAAGCTTACTTCGCTGGGTACGTTCGCAATTGCATACAATACAGATACCCGCGATCCGATGGTCGATATTACCGTCGAGGGGCAGGTATTCTCGAACAATGGCGAGGTGCCGCCACAGCCGCATATTCATGCCGTCTTACAGGATGCGAATGGTATTGACATTACCCCTGGCAAGACGATCATGAAGATAGACAATCGAATTCTGTCGCCTTCAGAATATGTGATATTGGATTCGGGCCGAACGGCCACTACCATTAATCTTCGTGCGGAGCCTTCTCTTTCTCCGGGTACGCATACGATAACAGTCCAGACGACCGATGATAATGGCCGCAGTAATAATCCACCCAAAGAACTCGACGTGCATGTTTCAAACGGGTTCAGTGTCGGCGTGTTGGGGTCTTATCCCAATCCCTTCACGAAGGATTATATGTTCATCGCCTACGAAATTCGTGGTGTCGCCTTTGCGGAGTCAGTTGCGCTCGATATTTACACGGTAAGCGGCCGCAGGATACGTACGATGTCATTTCCTTCTGCCGATCCAACGCAGACATTCGGGTTCTTAAAAGGGGGTACCGGTAGTCCTACCAGCTTAGGTTATCATGAGGTATGGTGGGATGGACGCGACGATGGCGGCGATGAAGTAGCAAATGGAGTTTATTTTTATCGATTGACCGTAAAAGCAAATAACTCGGTGCAGGAGATAAAAGGTAAATTCGCGCGAGTAAGATAGAATGAAAAACGCCAGGCAAAAAGATAAATTGTTTGCTCGAGCATCGATGCTTGAACGGGCAGTGATGCGCGATTGCAATGCTTGGCGCTCTTTTTTCAAATCGGCTCTAATTCCGTTGCTCCTTTATTCATCGCTTATTCTTCCAGCGCACGCGCAAGAGTCAAAATATGCCGGCGAGTTTCTACAGATACCGGTAGGTTCACGCGCATTGGCGATGGGAGGAGCATATACGGCGATCGCGAATGATGAATCGGCCTTTCACTGGAATCCGGCCGGCGTTTCACTCGTGCCCGATCGACTATTCGGCTTCATGTATTCAGCAGAATATGGCACGCCGGGAAGTTCGCTTGCTAATTTTTATCAATTAGGTGTGACGTATCCGCTAAAAGATGTGACGCTTGCGGTAAACTGGGTGCGCCTCGCGATCGGCGATCTCGTTCATACACCGGACCTGACAAATATTAGTGTCACGGACCAACGAGCGCAAATGGTCCGCGAAATATTTGCTGGAACACCGGACTACTTTAGTGACAACGAAGATGCTATTGTTCTGAGTATCGCTCGTAATAATAAATTTACGCTCGATTGGGGATGGCTCTACTATAAAGAAAAGATCGAAGTGCCGATCGGTATTAATTTCAAGATCATCCACCAGGGAATAGGCAATTTCGGCTCAGCTTCCGGGATCGGTGTCGATGCCGGCGCAATGCTCCGATTTTCCGCAGCCGAGTTTTTGCTTAATCCAGCGCTCGGCAAAGTTTCTATCGGTGCCAGCGTCTCGGATATTGCCGGTACGCAGCTTAACTGGAGCACGCAACGGACGCAGGTCGTCCCAATGCATATAACCGGTGCTGCGGCGTATGCTCAACCGATCCCGATCATTAATTCTATTGCGACATTCTCTTCTGACTTCCTTATTGGCGAACGAGCTCAGCCGCGATTTGGAATGGACATGACCTACCAGAATAATGTATCACTGCGCTTCGGGCTTAACCAAGGGTTATTTGCAACCGGCGCGGGATTTAACTGGCAGAAGAAGATCGACGTAAATTACTCGCTTTCTATAAATACTGCACTCGGTCCGGAGCACCGTTTGAGTTTTTCAGTCGATGTGGACAATCTGATGAAGAAGGATACAACGAGTGAATAAACCTTTCAGAGCAATGATGTTGGTGCTTCTGCTGGTGGAAGCGTGCAGTGCTCCGCCCGAGCCACAGATCACGCCTCCACAACCATCGTTTATGGATGCAGGAAAGATCACCGATCCGGTTGATCATCGCATTTATGCCGATGTAGGGCCTCAGAATGCCATCGTGATCGAGTGGAAGGCAGATACCAGTGGCAATACCAGTGGATATGTATTATATCGTTCGATCAACGATTCAACGGTGGATGCTGACGGCTTATTAGCTCATCGAACGACAGTGGCACAACTGGAGTCGAGTAATCAACTGATCGAACCACTTGCAACGTCCTTTAAAGATACGACCGGTATTGTCGCGGGTGCCACCTATTGGTATCAGTTGCAGGCATTCTATCGCTCGCCATCTAACAATTTGCATTATAGCAAGCCCACGCCGGTCGATATTACAACATCGTTTACCTATTTCGATCGTGATCAGCCGCTCTTTCCGAGCGCAGGACAAGTTGTAAATCTCAACGGTTCGCCACTGCAATTTCGATGGCTTGATCCGGACAATGGCGGCAGATTCCACCTGATCGTTCAACGGTTGGATAATCAGCAGTTCGTGTGGGATTCCGTTCTCAGTGATTTTCAGAGCACTATTACCATGGAGTATCCGCTTACGGCAACGCCGCTCGAACAGGGTGTGCCCTATCAATGGAGAGTGAAGCGTGTGGCTCCGTATGGCGGCTCTACTTCACCGTGGTCGATGTTCAGCATTACGCCATAGCGTATATTCGCGTATGCGCATTCTCGCTCCGATGAGATATTTCGCCATTTTGTTCTTCGTTCTCCTCGTTAGTGCAGGCGGTAATGCCCTTGCACAACGCGGACCGTCGTCTTCTGGAAGCACCGGTACCGGTGCCAGTCAGCCGCTTAATCCCTCAACGCCGAACATGCCGATCTTTAACGTGATGCGCGGCGGAGAAATACAGATCGACGTTAACCTATGGGGATTCGTGAATGCGCCGGGGCATTACCGGGTGCCGGGTTCGACATCGCTCGTTGAATTGCTCAGCTTTGCTGGCGGCCCGACCGCTCAGGCACGTTTAGTGGATATTCGTATCGTGCATGCGGATACCGCAGCAGAGAAACGTGTTGAGATGTATAACCTCGAAGCATATCGGGATAACGGTGATCTCTCACAAAATCCGCTCTTGGAGCCTGGCGACACGATCATTGTAAGCGGTCGTGCGCTCGATGTCTTCTTTCAGGCGATCGGGATCATCACCAATATTATGGTGATCATTACCGCTCTCATCAATTTTATTTCGTTTACGACGAAGTAATCCTATGGGCCGCCGATTTCTTTTTGCACTCGTAACGGCTGGCGTACTCTTGAGTGGTTGCAACCGCGGCATCGAGCCCGGCGTATTGCGATTCTCTCATTTTTGGTCCGAGCCTGCACAACGAGCCTTTATGGACACGCTCCTCGCCGGATTTCATCGCGAGCATCCAGAGATTCCGGTCGAAGTTACCGAGCTTAGCTGGTCGGACGGTAAGACGAAGCTTATGGTCGGATTCAATTCCGAAACAGCGCCGGACGTATTAGAATTGGGAAGCGATTGGGTAGCACAATTTTCTGCCAGCGGCGTCCTGCAAGGGCTGGATTCGAATCACGAGATCGTCCCTCGTTTTCAAAATGCTCCGGTATATTCGCTTGCACCGGGGATGTGGCAGGGGCATTACTACGCTGTGCCCTGGCTGTTGGATACACGAGTCATGTTCGTCAACGACGATCTGGCCGCACATGTAAAGGGCGATACGGCGTTTGCTTCGGTCGATTGGAATGGCATGCGAGCTCTCTGTAGCACCATTCAGGCGACGGGCACTGCATACGGTTGTGGAATCAACGGGCCGGACCAACATCGCCTCTACAAGAAGTTCTTGCCGTATGTCTGGTCCACGGGAGGTGAATTATTCGATAGCGTTGGCCGCCCAACGATGAACCTTCCGCAAAACGTCGAGGCACTCCGGTATTATGTGGATCAGCTAAACTGGGGCGAGATGGAGACGCAGAAAAATCTCGATGATGCGTTTGTGCGGGGCAAACTCGGAATGTGGTTCAGCGGCTCCTGGCTATTGCCTCGATTAGAGAAAGCACCGTTCAAATGGCATACGGTATTATTTCCGGGGAATAATGGTCACGTTGGCGAGTCCTTCGCGGGCGGAGAATATCTTGCCATTAATGGTCACAGCGCTATGAAACGTGAGGCAACGATATTCCTGGAATATATCACGCGACCGCAGAACGAGCTTGCCTTTGCCCGAAAGGTGAATGAGTATCCTGCTGATGTTCGCTCGCAGTCGGATACATTTTATTTGCACCGAAGAGAAGGAAATGTGTTTACGGCCCAGCTTCAGCACGCACGTATGACGCCTGTCATCCCGCAGTGGCTCGATGTCGAAGCGATCATTGAAGATGAGGTCTCGAAAGCACTGTATAAACAGGAGACGCCGGAAGAAGCGATGGCAAGCATGCAACGCCGTACGGAAGAGCGAATGAAACAACCGTAGTTACGATATTAGAGTAAAAAAGATTGGACGCCGCTAAACCTGAATTCAAGGCTGGATATTGCGCGATCGTTGGAGTGCCGAACGCCGGTAAATCAACGCTGATGAATGCGTTATTGGGCACGAAGCTTTCCATTGTTTCCCGCAAGCCACAGACCACCCGTAAGCAAGTACTCGGTATTTTTTCTTCCGATTCGGAGCAAATAATCTTTCTCGATACTCCCGGTATCATGCCGCGGCCAACAACGCTCTTACATAAGGCGATGCTGGCGGAAGTTTCAAAATCCTTCGCGGACGCCGATGTTGTTCTTGTGTTAGCGGAAGCAAATCAACCATTCGAACGAGCGCTGCCGAAAGAGTGGAAGGATTATCTGAAAGTGGCCGGCAATAAGCCGATCGTGCTGGCCCTTTCTAAGACGGACCTCATCAAGAATAAGAAGGACTTGTTACCGCTCTTACAGCATTATGGTGAGCAACCGGAATTCAAAGAGATCGTCCCTCTTTCCTCTACCAAGCGTTACAACTTGAAAGAACTCGTTACCACGCTTCGTAAATATCTTCCCGGTTCGCAGCCGTTCTACGATACCGATCAATTAAGCGATAAGAACAACCGCTTTTTCGTCGGAGAGCTTATTCGTGAGACGGTCTTTCATAAATTCCGCGACGAGATACCGTATTCTACGGAAGTGGAGATCCGTGAGTTCAAGGAGCGAACGAAAGGGAAGTGGTTCGTGAATGCCGAAATAATCGTCGAGCGAGATTCGCAAAAGTCTATCCTCATTGGTAAAAGTGGAACAGCCCTTAAAACGTTAGGAGAACGTGCCCGCAAAGAGATCGAACGCTTTCTGGAACAGCCTGTTTACCTCGAACTTCATGTCAGGACGAAGAAAGATTGGCGTAATAGTAAGCCAGCTTTAAAAGAATTAGGGTACAACGCATCGTCCTGAAAGAGCTATCTTTTCGCTCGCAGAAGCAGCTTCTTGAGACCATAAAACGCAGATCGTTTCATGCCAGAGTTTCTTCCGTTTATCGGCACGCGATACAATCCTTCAACGGTCCGCGCCGATAACGTTACCTCTCCTCCATACGACGTTATTAGCTCGGAATTTCGCGATGTACTGTACGAACGCGATCCTCACAACGTGATCCGCCTTGAATTCAATAGGGATGCGGACCCCTATACCAGCGCCGCAAGGAATTTCGAGGCCTGGAAGAACGAGAAGATACTTATTCGCGAAGAGCGGCCGGCGTATTATGTTTACCATCAGATATTCGATAAGCCCGAAGGGGGACAGATCACCCGTACCGGTGTACTGGGCCGGCTGAGCCTTGCTCCTGATTCCGTAAAGCAAGTGCTTCCGCACGAGCGGACGCATGCCGGGCCGATCCGCGATCGGTTCGAGCTCATGGCACACACCCATGCGAATTTCTCACCGATCTTTGGGCTCGTTTCCGACCCGACGCTATTCTTCGATCAGACGCTCGAAATTGCAACGGCCTATGCACCGCTTATGGATGTCGACGAGCACTTGGAGAATGGCCAAACGGTGCGTCACATCCTCTGGCGTTTGGATGATACGTTGGCCGCGGACCGAATTCAAAAGATCGTTGCGCCGAGTAAGATAATCATTGCTGATGGTCATCACCGTTTCAAAACGGCCCGGCAATTTTATGAACAGCATCAGGATATCGCCGGGGCCGGCTATATCATGATGTTCATTTCGAATCTGGAATCGGAAGGCGCTGTAATTCTGCCAACGCATCGCTTATTGGAGGGTCTTGCCGGTTTCGACCAATACCAGCTTTTGGAGCGATTAAAAGAGAAGTTTGAACTGACGCCATTCTCTTCCCGTGAAGAGGGCGTGGCGGTGCTCGAACGGGATGAATCCACAGTGACGCTGATCGAATTTCCGGACGATCCGAAATGGGTGCTGGTAAGCGATCTGGAGCCTACCAGCAAAAGAGAGAAAGAGCTTACTGCCACTCGGTTGGAAGAAGAGATCTTGATACCGATGGTGGGCCTCTCACGTACCACGATTGACGAACGACGGAATTTGCTGTATCCCCATACATTTCGTGAATTGGACGAACTCGAAGAAAGTCAGAATTGGAATGCCGCATTCCTGCTCCGATCGGTCCGCCCCAGCGAATTAAAAGCGGTCGTCAATCGAGGTGAATATATGCCGCAGAAGACGACCTACTTTTATCCGAAGCTGCTTACGGGGCTTGTCTTCCACGAGTTTGAAATTCAGCCGAAGCCCTAAATCTTATCGAGTAGTATTGTTGTTACCATTAGTCGTCAAACGATTGCGATAGATCATGGCCAAGAAGTCATACGGTTTATTAGAAGGAAAGAAGGGGATAATTTTTGGTCCGCTGGACGAAACCAGTCTCGGCTGGCAGATCGCGCTCGCCGCTCATCGCGAAGGCGCTCAGCTCGCGATCAGCAATGTCGCCGTCGCGTTGCGCGTCGGGCAGCCGAAAGAACTAGCGAAGCTGCTCGGCAATGTTCCACTCATCGCGTGCGATGTCTCGAATAGCGAAGAGATCTCTGCTTGCTTCGAAGAAGCAAAAGCAAAGCTGGGTAAGCTCGATTTCTTCGTTCACTCGGTCGGAATGTCCCAGAACATTCGCAAAGGCCTCGCCTATGAAAATTCGAAGTATGACTGGTTTCTAAAGACGCTGGACGTGAGTGGCCTTTCCTTGCATCGGCTGATTCATGGAGCGCTCGCACAGGATGCGCTGTCAGATGAGGCGAGCATCGTGGCCTTAAGCTATGTCGCTGCCCAGCGTTCGTTTACGACCTACGCCGATATGGCCGATGCGAAGGCTCTGCTTGAATCCGTTGCTCGTAGTTTCGGCGCTCGCCTCGGCGAAAAGCGAATTCGAGTTAATACGGTGAGCCAAAGCCCCACCCCTACACGGGCCGGTGCCGGCATCGATGATTTCGATAAGATGTATGAGTATGCCAATCTTCTTGCCCCCCTCGGCAATGCAACCGCAGAGGATTGTGGCGATTATGTGGTAACCCTCCTTAGCGATCTTACCCGCCGAGTAACGATGCAGAACCTCTTCCTGGATGGCGGTTTCAGCAGCATGGGAATGACCACTGAATTATTACATCTCATGTTCAATGCGGCGACCTCGGAAGATAACCTTCGAACTGCCGGCTTTCCGGAGTATATGATCGATCGTGTCCGCAAGGGAAGAAGCAGGGACTAATTCCCATTCTGGAAACGCTGAGCCATCTTATGTGTTCTTAGGCCTATCGAACGGTCAACCACACTCCTGCGTATTTTTCTTATTGTCGCCGTAGCCCTTGGCTTTGGGCTAATTGCCGCGTCTGTTCATAGTCAGCAACTGCCGATGGGCTCTGAAACGAGCGCCACGCCACGTCTGCATTATCAGTTTCCTTTCCAGACGATGTGGGATGACGCGGTTGTGCTATCGTCTGAATCTGGGAAGCCCACTCTGGTATTCGACCTCGACCTAGTTGACACCAACAGCATAAAGCTCGCCAAAGAAGTTATTGAAAGTAAAGAGCTTAGGGTTTTTATTAAAAAGCGTTTCGAGCCTGCGATAAATGATTTTGCGGTCGATCCGCCACCATCAGTTGGCTTGGATAGCCTTCGCAACCTGGGCTGGCGCCTGAGCGGCCTTGAAAAGGATTATCACATCGTTCTGCGCCCTACGATCATCGTTATCGGACTTGATAAAAAGGAGATCGAGCGCATTCCTTTTCCCCAGAATTTGACGGCAAAGGCGATCCAGAACCGACTACAGGAAATACTGGAAGGCCGCAACACACTTGCGAGCCTTGACGAGAAGTTCTGGCAGGATACGTCCAGCATCGAGTTACGCGAACGGCTGATCGACATGTTCCAGGAGCGCTCGAAGTATGACAGCGTTCTCTACCACCTGAAGGTATTAAGCGTTAATACATTATATCCGACGGTGGCTCGCCGGGCAGCTATCAGGTATGCCAATACGCGGTTAGCGGTCGAAGGCAATACCGCTCCCACAGAAGCTTTGATTGCCTCACTGGGACATTCCAGGGAAGATAGTCTTCTTCATCTCGAGCTTCTGCAAAATATGCTGGAGCGCTACGAAAGTGGCAAGAAGATCGATAGCGTTTCGGCGATGTACGATCGTATTATCGAGTTTACCCACGGCCGCGATCCCGAGGTGTTCAACGACTACGCATGGAGCCTTGCAAATTATAAGACCGGCGATATGGACCATGCGTTGTCCCTCATCAATGAGGCGATCGGGAAGAACGGAAGGAATCCAAATTTTTACGATACACGAGCCTTAGTGTATGGGCGAATGCACCGTTTCCAGGATGCGATTCGCGATGAAGAAACAGCGATCAGCTATGCTCGTTCGAAGGACGATAAGCATTATTTCGAAGAGCAGATCGGTTATTATAAAAAGTTAAAAGCTCAGGCCGAATCTGCGCCGAGCCAGTCATCGGAACAAAGCAAACCATAGTACTATACATGGCAGAGACCTTAACAGCCACATCGGAAGATATTGCAGTAGAATTAACTCCATCGAAAGCAAGCCCAAAGCCGGGCAAACTGTTTATTGGCGGCGAATTTGTCGATGCCTTGAGCGGTAAAACGTTCGAGACTCGCAATCCTGCAACCGGTGCGGTGATCACCGATATTGCTGAAGCGGGCACCGAAGATGTCGAGTTAGCCGTACGTGCTGCTCGCAAGGCGTTCGAGGATGGAAGCCCCTGGCGTAAGATGTCTCCTCGCGACCGTTCGCGGGCACTGTGGAAACTGGCCGAACTCATTCGCCAGAATGCTGACGAGCTTTCCGAATTAGAGACGTTAGATACCGGCAAGCCGATCTTCGAATCTTCCAAGTTTGATATTCCGCAGGCCGCAGAGTGCTTCGAATATTACGCGGGTTGGCCAACGAAGATCGCCGGAGAGACGATCGCTAACACAGCAGGTGGGGAGGCGTTGGTCTACACGCTCCGCGAGCCGATCGGTGTGTGCGGGCAGATCATCCCGTGGAATTTCCCGCTCCAGATGCTATCCTGGAAAGTAGCTCCGGCACTTGCATGCGGTAATACCATTGTACTCAAGCCGGCCGAGCAAACGCCGCTTACCGCACTGCGCTTTGCAGAGTTAACGCTCGAAGCAGGTATTCCGGCCGGTGTCTTTAACGTCGTTACCGGCTTTGGCCCGACCACGGGTGCAGCGATGGTCTCGAATCCTGGTATCGATAAGATCGCTTTTACCGGTAGTGTTGAAGTAGGTAAAGAGATCATGCGTACTGCGGCTGGGACGCTCAAGCGTGTATCGCTGGAGTTAGGCGGTAAATCTCCGAACGTTGTTTTTGCAGATGCCGACCTCGAGACGGCTGCGAAGTATGCGCTTGGAGGTATTTTCTTCAATCAGGGGGAAATGTGCACGGCCGGCTCGCGTATCTTCGTTGAAGAGGCAGGTTACGATGCATTTATGTCGGTCCTTCGTAGTCGTGCCCAGAAGATGGTCGCCGGCGATCCGCTCCATCCGAAGACGCGCCTTGGCGCTCTTATCTCGGAAGAGCATCTCAACCGCGTGTTGAATTATGTAGCGGTCGGTAAAGAGGAGGGAGCCAACGTTGCGATCGGCGGTACGCGTATCGGTTCGAAGGGTTATTTTATGAAGCCGACCGTTCTCGAAGGCGTGACCAATCAGATGCGTGTTGCTCAGGAAGAGATCTTTGGTCCGGTTGCCAGCGTCATCAAATTTAAGGATATCGAAGAGGGAATACGCGAGGCGAACAACTCGCAGTTCGGTCTTGCTGCTGCCATCTGGACCCGTGATGTCAAAAAAGCTCACAACGTCGCGAAGCGCATTAAAGCCGGTACAGTATGGATCAATACGATCTCTACGACCGATAATGCAGTACCATTCGGAGGTTACAAAGCCAGTGGTTTTGGACGTGAATTAGGCCGCGCTGCGATCGACCTCTATACAGAGACGAAAAGCGTTTGGGTCGATCTCAATCAGTAACGAGTAGTGCGGATTGAACGCGTAGGTCGAGCGTCCTCGCTCGACATGGTCGCGCAGGCACCGTTACCAGGAGCAAGCAAGACACTTGCGAACGCGGCGAAGTTGACATGACCCTTTCGCATGACCCGTCGGCCGCACCACGGTGTCGAGCGAGGACGCTCAACCTACGCGCTTCTAAATTTGAGAATACAGAAAGGGATACTATAGGTATCCCTTTTTGGCACACTAGGGGAGCGATGAGCGTTATTTACCGTTAGTTACTCGGAATGTTCGATCACCTTCCAACCAAACGCCGCAATATCCTTCGCGCCCTTGTCGCTGGTGCGCTCACGGCATTTGTTGCACCCTTCGCCTATGCGATCGGAAAATTTCTCTCATTCCAGGGGACGATCGGAGGCTCTAATACAGCCAAACTTTCTGCAGCCGATCTTACGCCCGATAGTCCATCGAAGTTAGTAGAGATCGAAGGGGAGCCAGTGATCGTCGTCCGTGAAGCGGATAATTCCATCCGTGCCTTCACAGCCACCTGCACGCATTTGGGTTGCATCGTTTCCTACCGCCCGCAAATGCCCGGTTTCTATTGCAAGTGCCATGGTGGGAAGTATGACGTCAATGGCATTAACGTCCCGGGTACACGTCCGCCTTCACCGCTTACAGAACTGGTTGTGAACGAGCAGGCCGATGACCTCACGGTGTCTCTCACCCCGAAAGCAAAATCACTCTCGTGACGCTCATCGATCACCTTCATCTTCGCGAACCGGTCGAAGCGCTGAAAGCGAAGGTCGTTCCACGACATGGAACATCGATGTGGTATTACCTGGGCGGGCTGGCGTTATTCTTTTTTCTGGTCCAAATCGTCACCGGACTGTTACTGCTCTTTTATTACCAGCCAACTCCGGAAGCAGCACATAAAAGCGTCGAATGGATCACGACGAAAGTGCCGTTTGGCGCGGTCATTCGTTCGGTGCATTCCTGGAGTTCGAACGCTCTTATTGCGGTCGTCCTCATTCACATGTTTAGCACCTTTTTTATGCGATCGTATCGTTCGCCGCGTGCGATCTTGTGGGTGACGGGCATAATTCTTTTCGTACTTATACTCGGTTTTGGCTTTACAGGCTATTTATTACCGTGGGACCTTACGGCATACTTTGCCACACGCATCGGTACAGAAGTCCCCAAAGCGGTACCGGTATTCGGCAGTTGGATCGTATCGATGTTGCGTGGCTCGAATGCAGTTACAGGCGCTACGCTATCGCGTTTATTTGCTTTGCATGTCGGAGTATTGCCACTCTTTGCTTTTGTTTTTGTGACCGCGCACGTCATCATGACGGCACTCTTTGGTAGCGCGATACCAATAGGTCGGTCTGCAAAAGCAGAAACACGATTTATTCCCCAGTATATTCTTGGTGAGGCGGTCTTATGGCTTATCGGTTTGGCGGTACTGCTTGCTGTTGCCGTGCTGTTTCCCTGGCAGTTGGGGCCTGCTTACGATCTTACAAAACCGGTTGAGCCTCCCGCCGGAGTTCATCCGGAATGGTACTTTATGTTTCTCTACCAGACGCTTAAGTACATTCCCGAATGGGCGGCTGTTACGTTTTATACGATTGTCCTTATCTTCTGGGCTGTGGTCCCGTGGCTGGATCGCAAAGCTCGCCGAGAACAGAAGAGCTTGCTCTTTCGGTGGATCGGTATTCTCGCGATAGCAGGAATGGCAGGGCTCACAACTCTGGCATACATTTCGGTAGCTCAAGAACAAGGAACTGCTGCGTTAGAGCAAACGACTACCGCTCACGGCAGCACGGATACAACTCAACCAAAGTAAGGAGACCGAATATGCCAGTTCGTTTGCACCTCAACCGTTTCGGTTGGATCATCATGAATATCATGCTCATGCTTACGCTCTCGTTTGTTGCTGCAAAAGCACAGGACCAGAGTGGAAGCGGTAGCAATACGCCATCGGCCAGTGCGCCGGCCACCAGTTCAGCACCTTCCACAAGTACAGCACCTTCGAGTTCGGGGAGTGCAGTAGAGCATTCCTCTTCTCACAGTTCGTCCACAACGACCACCACTTCCGGACCCGATGTTACTACGGATTCCAATACCTGGCTTATCATCACCATCGCAGTTATCGCATTTCTCGTATTGGTGATCGTTATAGCGCGTGCTGCTTCCTCATCACGCAAGTCGGTATCACGAACAACCGTGGTTCGGTAGCGCAATTTTTCTAAACAAAAAAGCCGCTGATGCAGAGTGCATAGCGGCTTTTTTATTACCAGATTTTTTACGGCCAGATGCGCGTGAGGGTCCTTGGGAAGGGGATCGCTTCGCGGATATGCTCGAGTTCGCAGATCCACATAACGAGGCGCTCGAGACCGAGGCCAAACCCAGCGTGAGGCACACTGCCAAACCGACGAAGATCGAGAAACCACTCAAAGATCGACTGCGGTAGCTGATGTTCCTCAAGCCGCTTTAACAGCTCGTTCAAATCGTCCTCGCGCTGCGAGCCGCCAATGATCTCGCCGAATTCGGGGAATAGCACGTCCATGGCGAGCGCTTTATCTGGCTCATTCGGATCGCGCTTCATATAAAACGCTTTAACAGCAGCGGGGTAGTGATGCACAATGACCGGTGCATCATACTGTGAGGTCAATGCGACTTCGTCGTAAGCCCCGAAATCATCCCCATACTGGAATCGCTTGAAGGTCGGCGGAAGCTCTTCGCCCGAAGCCAGTTTCTCGTCCCAATACTTGTCGAGAATTTTTGCAGCTTCATCGTAATGCATGCGATGGAATGGCTTCAATACCTTTTCGGCACGAGCAACGAGACGTCCGGAGCCATCATCTAAAATGGCAAGCTCGTTCTTTCGCTCTTCGAGCACACGGGTTACGATGTAGTGGACGAAGTCTTCTGCGAGTTCCATATCGCCTTCAAGGTCCATAAAGGCGACCTCGGGCTCGACCATCCAAAATTCATTGAGGTGTCGTTTCGTCTTCGAGCGCTCGGCGCGGAACGTTGGGCCGAAGACGTAGATCTTACCAAAGGCCATTGCACCAGCTTCGCCATAAAGCTGCCCGGATTGGGACAGATATGCTTTCCCTTCGTCGAAGTAATCGGTTTCGAAGAGGGTGCTGGTGCCTTCCGCGGCGTTCGGGGTCAGGATCGGTGCATCGAAGCAAATAAAGCCACGATCGTGAAAGAAATCGCGGATCGCATGAATAAGCGAGTCACGCACCCGAAGTGTCGCCCACGGACGCGACGAGCGAAGCCATAAGTGGCGATGCTCCATCAAGTACTCGATGCCGTGCTCTTTGGGAGTGATCGGGTATTCTTCCGATTTCTGCCCAACCTCGATCTTCGAAACGAAGATCTCATATCCTCCGATAGCCTTATCGGTCGCCTGGACCTTGCCGGTGACGGTAAAGACGGATTCCTGCGTCAGCTCATCTGCCGCATTATAAGTAGCCTCATCGACCGCGTTCTTCATTACAACGCATTGGCAAAGGCCAGTACCGTCGCGCAGGATAAGAAAGCGGATCTTTCCGCTCGACCGCTTATTATAGAGCCAACCCCGCAGCGTTACTTCCTGGTCGACTAAGTTCTTAAGATCTTGAATATATTCGCGCTGCAGCATACGAAAGGTAGGGTATTTCTAAGTTGATCGTGAGAATAATACAAAAAAGCGTGCAAATATACGGATTAAGGAGCATTCTCAACGCGGATATAGGAAACGTAGCAGACATTAGACACGTTTTGTGGCCCGCTTCACGGGTTACCGCTAAGTTAAGACTTTCGGTCGCTCACGAAGTGGGGAGCCCGTAGCTCAGTGGTAGAGCATCTGACTTTTAATCAGAGGGTCGTCGGTTCGATCCCGCCCGGGCTCACAGAGAAGTGCTAAGTGTTCAGTCCTGAGTGTAAGGATGTCGAAGTATTAGTAACAAGGCCTTTTTAGCTTATTTACTTCATTTTGCTCAACCGTCAGACGTCCGGGACGTTCGTTTCGGAGCACTTTCCGGCTCAGTATTTGTTCGCACAGAATCAGATTTTTCAATTCGCCACAGGCTTCTGGTTTGAAGTCATGTGTAATTATCTCACTTCAATTTATTCACTATGATCTCACTCCGTAAAGCAACTCTACTCCTGACAGTAGCCGCTTTTAGTTTTGGCCTTGCATCATGCAGCAAGCGTAATACTGAACTCGAGACCGACTACGCAACCAAGAAGGCCTCGGCCGAGACATTGATCGGCCAGATCAATACCTCGATGAATACGATGAAGAGCGACCACGACCAGTGGATGAAGTCGCTTGCCGATGCTGCCGCAAAGCCCGGCGCCGATACCTCGAAGCTCGGGTCCTTAAAGTCCGACCTCCAAAAGCACATGAATGATATGAATACGATCATGGCGCTCGAGGACAGCGTTAAAGCATACATGAATGCCACACCGGATCAAGGTGACGCGTTCAAGAATGCCGATGATCGCTTGGGGACGAATTTTAACGATCTTAACGATAAGTGGAAAGCCTTCCAGGACGCCCATACGAACCTTCAGAAAGACATTCAGCAGTTTGCGGTAAACACTGCCGGTAATGCAATGCAGAAGGATACGATGAAAGCGAAAGAAGAAGTAGCCAAGCCGGAGAAAGCTCCTAAGAAAGAAGCTGCTAAGCCAGCCATGAAGAAAGAGGCTGCAACGCCTGCTTCTCAGGAACATCAACACCACGGGGCACCACGGTACTAATCGTTTAGATTTTCACCAATAAAAAAGGACGCGCCGAAAGCGCGTCCTTTTTTATTATATGCTTGCTCGTTATCGTGTGATATTGAGTCTCGTAGAGGCCGCGTTTCCATTGGAATCCATGATGCGAACGAAATAACTGCCGTTTGCAAGATCGTCTGTCCCCAGAGAGACATCATGTGCTCCTTCGGAGAGTGCTCCGAGTGATTCGTGCCATACTTGATGGCCGGCCGCATCGTAGATCTCGACCGTAGCATCAGAAGCACGCGCTAAACTGACGTGCGCTGTGACAGGGCCATGGGCGGGGTTCGGCGTAAGCGTGATACTAAACTCGAACGGTGTGGCATCATTCACAGCACCCTGACTGGTCTGGCCATTTCCCTGAAGGGGAATAGTGATGGCGCTATTATCGGCAAGTGTAAAGTCGAGCATAGCGCCGGCGTTACCGCCCACGGTCGGTTGGAATGTTACATCGATCGTTGAAGAATCGCCTGCATTCAACGTCTTCGGTGTTGCGAAGGTACCGGTTGTAAACTCATTAGCATTTGCGCCTCTGATCGCCACACTGCTGATCGTGAGCGCTGCTTGTCCGGAATTCTTAAGTCCCATATGGATCAGCGAATCGCTACTTACCTTCACCGTTCCAAAGTCAACCGTAACAGGTGTGACGGTTAGTGCACCAGTTACTCCTCGGCCGGTCAACGTGATCGAGCGCGTTGGAGTGGTACCGTCGTCGGTTGTGAGCGTAAGGGAGCCGGAGAAGGTAGTGGCAGTCCCCGGATGAAAACTGACGATAACATTCGCAGTGCCGCCAGCAGCCACTTGTTTTGCCGATGAATCAACGACCGCAAACGCAGTACCTGAATTTGTAAGGGTGTATTTCGTAATGTTTACAGCGGCCGTCCCGGTGTTTGAAAGTACGATCGTATCATACTTGGTAGTGTTGACGGGTACAGCACCAAAATCGACACTGGACGGATTGATCGATAATGCACTGTTGATCCCGGTACCGACGAGAAATACGGTATCCGACGGATTTGCGGCGTCATCACCACTGATAATGAGCGTGCCAAAGAAATTACCGGTCGAGGTCGGCGTAAAGTTAACGGTAATATCGCTGCTCGTTCCGGCCGAGACGATGGTTGGTCTATTTGCTAAGGTAAACGGCGCCGGACCGGCCGACACATTCGATAGATTAAGATCGATACCACCGTTGTTGGTCACGGTAATAATAGCAGAACCGGTTGCATTCAATTTTATTTGACCTACACTGACCGTATCGTGATTTTTATCTACTACCATATGCGGTAGCACGCCGGAAGCGCTCAGAGCCACCGAGACGATCGAATCCGCAGGGTCGTCGCTGATAAAGTGAAGGGTCGCAGTGTCGGTCTTCTCTGCGGTCGGCAGGTAGGAGATATGAAATATTCCTGAAGCGCCAGGTAAAACTACCTGATCGTAAGCTCCCAGTGTAAAACGTGTCGAAGCCTGCGTTAACGACACGTTCGATAGGTGAAGCGTATCGTTACCGTTATTCTTAAAGTTTACGACTCCTGGTAATGTTTGGTTAACTCTCGTCACGCCCAGTGTTGCCGTTGAAGCAATTTGTAACTGTGGAAGCGTACCAGCGCCGCTAAGCGATACGGTAGGGGTTGATACGCCGTTCGCTGCGGAAAATGTAATAGAACCGCTATAGGATTGTCTGGCCGTTGGTGAAAATTGAACGACGACATTCCCCGAAGCATTGGGTAAAATGTTTAGGCTCGATGGCCCCGAGACCATACTGAACCCTGCACCAGTAACGGATGGAGTTTGCAGGAAAAGAGTATCATCTCCCGTGTTCGTGAGAGTAAAGGTCTGTTGCGCAGTCCTATTCGCGCGTAAACTACCAAAGGCGAGGGTGGTGCCGTACGGTGTACCGAATACTGCTTGTACGCCTTGTCCGGACACACGAATACCCATATGTTGCTGTGGTACGGTATCGGAATTCGTTGTGTAAATGAGCGAATCTGTGAACGTGCCGCGTGCAGTAGGAGTAAAGATCACGCTGTCCATTTCTGTCGTGCCAGGATTAAGCGAGCGGTTCGTGCCCGTCGGATAACTCGAGAACGGTGCACCCGACTTCATAGCACTCGAACTGATCGTGATCGCAGCAGCGCCGTTCGAAGTCACAAGTGTGCTATCAGCGACGCGACGCCCTACGCGCACGGTACCAAGTGTGATAGAACTTCGGCCAAGAGCCATGCGCTTCGATGGCGAGACCACATGGATAACGAATTTATTGGACCAGTTCCATTTATCTACACAAGTACCTCCATTATTCAGGCCGTCTCCATTGACCGCATTACCCGTCGCATATAAGGTATCCCATCCCGCAGAAGAACCGGTAGTATAGGTAAAGGTCCAACTACAGGAGCCTCCGCTAAATGCTTTTGGACTACTGTGAGTAAGTTCGCCACTGGAGGCATAAAGTCCGCTACCGGCTGTTAACCCGGTCCCACTATAAGATGCGATGTCAATACCGCCATCGCTCTCGCTGCTATTCGACACGGTTGCAGTAAACGTAATCGTGGTATTCGGGGCCGTAGTGAGGGTGCCGGTCCCTAAACTATCGGATAGGGTAACTGTGGTTGCGGAGTTGGCTGAAGAACAGTGGCACGAGCACCCAGCCGATGAGTTCTTTTGAGTTAAGCCGGTTATGCCACTGGAGTGGGCATTCGTTTCGATGATGGCATACGAGCCTATCCCTAACATAACGAGGGCAACCATAAGAGACCCCGTTCGAATATTCTTAGACAAAGATCGAATTGAAGACGTAGCGAAGTTCATAATGCAAGACAAGGTATATAAGTCGACAAAAAAGGCCAGTTATACGCATTTGCGTACAACTGCTTAGACATAAGGACACGATATGCTCGGTGATTGTTACACAGCCAACCTATGTTTTTCTACAAGACTCTTTTGCCCAGCCGTACATAAACTGGCCAATTTGGGAGTGAAAAATTAGAATGGACCAGACAAAAATATCCGTCACGTGTTACAGGACTAAATTTATCTTATTGCTGTTACTTTTGTAATGACTCTCATCGAAATTCAAAATGTGCGCGAAAAGCTTTTGGCTGATCTCGATGCCATAAGCGGAGCACCCGAACTTGAAGCATTCAAACTCGCTCATCTTACACGTAAAGGCACAATCGCCGCGATGTTTGATGAACTGCGCTCAGTATCTAAAGAAGAAAAACCGCAGGCCGGTAAGGAGTTAAATACGCTGCGTCAGAGCGTCGAAGCACGCTTTAAAGAGCGGGAGGAAGAGCTTGGCGCTACCGGTGGGCATGAGGAGCATGGAAGGCTCGATCTTACGATGCCGGCACGTCCGGTTTCCGTGTCAACACCAGGACACGAGCATCCCTTGATGAAGACGCTCAATGAGATGATCGCGATCTTCGAGCGTATGGGCTTCGCCGTCGAGAATGGCCCCGAGATCGAGGATGACGAGCATAATTTCGGTAAGCTGAATTTCCCGCCCGATCATCCGGCCCGGGATATGCAGGATACCTTTTTCGTTAAACCCACACCGGATTGGACTCCGACCTCGAAAGATCAGCCGTTGCTATTACGTACTCATACTTCGCCGGTGCAAATACGGTTGATGGAGCGGCAGCGTCCGCCTATTCGGGCAATTATGCCGGGACGAGTTTATCGCAATGAGGCTGCAAGCGCTCGCAGTGCCGTTGCCTTCTTTCAGTTGGAAGGACTCGTGGTCGATAAAGGTGTATCAATGGCGGACCTTAAAGGAGTTCTCCTTTCCTTCGCCCGGCAATTTTTCGGTAGCGATGCAAAGATTCGTCTTCGACCTAGCTTTTTCCCATTTACAGAACCGAGCGCCGAAGTAGACGTGAGTTGCTACATTTGCGGTGGCAAGGGATGTCGCGTGTGCAAGAATTCCGGTTGGCTCGAAATTCTTGGTTCTGGCATGGTCCATCCGAATGTGCTTTCGGCTTGCGGTATCGACCCCGAAATTTACACAGGTTATGCTTTCGGCTTAGGTATTGACCGCACGGCCATGATGCGCTACGGTGTCTCCGATATCCGCGACTTTTTCGAGAACGATTATCGCTTTTTGGAGCAGTTCTAACTCTTAGGTTAGAGCCGAAACTAAACCTACCGGCCAATTGCTCAGTGCTGGCAGTTGTCTTTACGCTTATGAGAACATTTCGTGTCTTTGGTCTTTTAGTCCTGTGTGCCTTTAGTATCTCGTGGAATGGGTGTAGCTCGTCGACGAATCCGCCGCAATCTGCGTCTTTGATCGTTCCAGCAAGCGTTGATTTTGGGGTTATTGGATGGGGAAGGTGGCACGATACCACCTATTCTGTGTCCAACCCATCCGGTGACTCGATAACGATCACTGCCTTTCATTTTAGTGCACCCACAGTGACGGGTTCTAAAATACAGGATACGCTTGATGTTTTGCCGTTGAAATTGGCAGCCGGTAAGTCTTTGAACTTACACGTTCAGATAATGGCCGCCGATAGCGGAAGTATCTCGGTAGTGGACTCGATCGTCTATACGGCAGGAGGGACGACACACACGACGACCGTCTCTATAACTGCTAATAGCAAATATTCTGTACCTGGCTCCGGCAGCACTTTCACGTTCGATAATGTCACCGTCGATACGGATGGTATTGCAGGACTCCACACGATCAGCACCGATACCATCGGGCCGATCAATATATCGCTTGGTGGTAAGAGCAATGTGACAGAAGTATTAGGCCAACTAAGAGATACGAGTTGGCTCCACATTGAAGCCAATGGCGATATTTCGCGATATATCAAAATTGGTGCTATCCCTCAACTGGGAGTGACCGTTCCGCCGGTATGGATCACCGTCCCGTTTTTCAGTCATACAGAGAATGATGTGACCCTGTATGATGACACGGCTCAAATCCATGCAAAAGGAGGTCTTATTTTGCCGGCGCACTTGAAAATGACGGCTGCATGTACCTACGTTGACGATGAAAACCTGCAAGCGGCTGGACAAACTTTTAGCACCAAGCAAGCTTTAATTGTTACTTCCATCCATATTACGGTGTTCTTACCTAATGGAAGCACGGTCGATCAGGATCAGATCCAGTCCAGCAGTATTTGGTATTCGCCGAAGCTTTCCTATCAGGTAAAACATGTCGATGTGACTCAATTGGCAGGAAGTACTCGCACGAGTACAACCACCGGAGTGCTTACAGGCTATTCAATAAAATAGCGGCTCGAATAATAGATTTATTGAGGAATAGAGTTATGCGTCATACCTCGTTTCATATAGTAGCATGCTTGCTCATCGCGGGCGTGATCGCCGGATGCAGTTCGTCAACTACGGCCCCCGGTAATCGTCCCGGATTCTTAGCCGTTCGCGATACCATAGCATTCGGTCTTGTTGCCAACGGCCAGACACGCGATACGTCGATCCGCATTTCGAATACGGGTGGCGATAATTTGACGATCACGTCGGAAGCCGCGAGTTCATCGGCTGTTGTCGATTCTAATTTTAGACAGCCAGTGGTGCTTGCTCCTGGCGATTATCGAGACATTTCTATCTTTTTCTCGCCTTCCGGCAGTCAGACCGCTTATGATTCTATTAAGTATCAAACCGATGGGAAGAATGCAGTAGCCACAATTACACTGGTTGCAAACGGCGGTTCGAATGGTGGTGGAAATGGCTCCAGTTTGCTTTTACTGGTCCCCAATTCTATCAATTTTGGTTCGATACCGGTAGGGCAGTGGCATGATACGACGCTCTTCTTGGTCAATGGCGGTACGTCTCCGATCGTCATTACCTCGGCCGTCATGAGCGGAGGTGAAGGCAAAGATACGACAGCAATGCCCGTCATTCTGACCAGTGGCCAGACGAGACTCATTCATGTCGCTTTTAACCCATCCCAAGCCGGTCCGCGCGTCGTTACCGATCAGATCAATTATGTTAGCAATGGCACTTCCTCAGCCGTAACGTTAACGATTCAGGCGAATGGTACGACCTCGGGTGGTGGAGGAGGAACCGGTAACGCTCCTGGGCCTGGCAGCACATTTACATTTGACACGTGGCAGGTCGATACCAATGGTATTGCGGGGCCACACTCGGATTCTACGTATACCATCGTAAGTAATTCTTTGACGATCCATGGTAAGAGCAATGTGATGGCAGTTCGCGGCCCTTCGGGGGATGTGACCTATTATCACGTCGAGTCCAATGGCGACCTTTCGGTTTACGTTGATTTTAGCAATATTTCAGCGAACGGTATACCGGTTTCCGCATTCCTCAGCTCCAATTGGTTCGTGATCCCGCTTGGCAGCCGTTCAGCGATCAATCAAACATTGATGGATACCAGTATAACGTACAACGGTTTTCCTGTCCAGTTAACGATCACCGAAGCGGGTAGCTACCTGGGATCGCCAACCGTAATGGCCGCGGGGAAATCGTTTGCTACCGCGATGGGATCGCTCAAATTCTCAGGAAAGATCAGCGGATTGGGTGGCCTTCTTTCGATTACGAATTCATTGGCCTTCGATATCTGGTATTCCCGCACGCTCGGTTTTTATCCGGAGCGACAAGATGTTAATACCTCCAGCGGAGGGTTGGGGCAATCCGCGCAAACAACGTCCAGCAATTACTTGCTGAAGTCCTACCAGATACACTAAGTAGAATTTAACTTGTAGCGAGAGCGCCGCCCGATAAGGACGGCGTTTTTGCATGGATATTTTCGCGAACGATCTTATCCAGGATATGCAGGGCGGTATCTACTTCTTCTACCGTGTTATAAATGTAGAAGCTGAGCCGGCAACTGGCCGGAATGTCCAGATTGCGGTGCGCGAGCCCTGCACAGTGGCAGCCTGCGCGCGATTCAACGCCAAACTCATTCAAGGCATCGGCTAAGCCCATCGGGTCGCGACCATCGACGTTAAAAGCGATAAGTGATGTCCGCTTCGCTGAGTCCTTCGGACCGTAAATACGAATCCCCGGAATACTGCTCGCTTGTTCGATCGCACGCTTTGTGAGCGAACGAGTATACGATGTAACCCGGTCCATCGCCTCGCGGACTGCCGCCCGTTCGATCTTCTTGCCGGTCATAAAATACTCGTCGCGTTCCGGATTGAGAGCGAGATCGAGAAGAACTCGGAAAGCCTGGGCGCTCACGATAGCACCGAGAATATTCGGGGTGCCGGCGCTATACTTCCACGGTAATTCATTGTAGCCTACATGCTCGGCCGATACCTGATTATTGCCGACCATATCTCCGCCATAGAGGAAGGGCCGCATTGTCTCGAGCAGGTGCTCTTTTCCGTAGAGTACACCAACGCCAAAGGGAGCTAATATTTTGTGGAAAGAGAACGATAAGAAATCGACGTCGAGCGCAGAGACGTCTACATAGGTACTGGGTACTAACTGCGCGCCATCGAGTAGGAAATAAGAGCGGCGTTCACCATTCGGTTGCTCGTAACCGCTTGCGTTCGTTAGCTCGCGGATCTTCGAAACAGGATTTTTAGTACCGAAGAAGTTCGAAGCACCGATGGCAGCGACGAGCTTTGTCCGCTTATCGATGAGCGATGCCATGTGGGCCATGTCTAACTCGCCCGTTTCAGGATCGAAGTTGACGATGCGATACTCGACGTTGACACCGAATTTTGGCAGGATCTCTCGGCTCATCGCATACCACGGAACGTAGTTCGAGTTATGCTCCATCATGGTCAACACGACGTTATCGCCATCGCGAAATTCCGTCATCATCGAATACATAATGGCGTTATGCGCTTCTGTCGTATTACGATAGAGCGCAATATTCCGGCGGCTCGGGGCGCCGATAAAATCGGCGATGGTATCGTAGGATTCTTCAAAAAGATGCGTCATCGCCTTCGAAGCATTGGATTGCCCGCGATGGACGTTCTCGTAATCAGGCGAAAGTTGATGAAATAACTCGCTAAGTTTTCGGGGAGGTTGAGTGCTGGCGGCGTTGTTAGTGACAATACGGCCTTTTGTTATGGCCGGGAAATGCTTGCGGATCGCCTGGACATCCAGGGTACACTCAGTTTCAACCATGCTGATAAAAGCGGCTTGGATTAAATGGTCTTGAGAAAGCATTAGGTTCTTAGTCCTATTGAACGTTCCCAAACTGGGAAGGTCTATTGGATTCACAGATGACGATTGCTTCGTATTTTTGAATAAATGCGTATTTCTTTAAATTGGCTTTCGGAGTATATTCCCATTCCATTTAATGCCGATGAACTTGCCCATCGGTTGACGATGCTCGGTATCGAGGTCGAGGCGATCGAACGGCTGGGCGAAAAATGGAATAATGTTGTCGTCGGGGAAGTCCTCGAAGTTTCACCACATCCGAACGCCGATAAGCTCCGGCTTACCAAGGTATCGATAGGAAATCACGAGCCGCTCAAGATCGTCTGCGGAGCACCGAATGTTCGCGAGGGATTGCGCGTCGCTGTTGCAACGATCGGCGCTGACTTAGGGGAAGGATTTGTCATTAAGCGCGCGAAGATCCGCGGGCAGGAAAGCGAGGGCATGCTTTGCTCTCAGCGTGAGCTTGGCGTTTCCGATAGCCACGAAGGAATTTGGGAATTGCCTGGTGAACTTGCAGTAGGCGCTTCGCTCGCTGATGCATTGGGAATTCGCGACACGATCTTTGAAGTGGGTATCACGCCTAACCGCGCAGATTGCTTGAGTCATATTGGTATAGCTCGGGAGGTGCGAGCGATCACAGGAGAACGAGTCAGAACTCCCAAAGTCGCGATAGCAAAAAAAGGAGGCGAAATCACAAAACAAGTTCGAGTATCGCTGCCTGAGCCCGATCTTTGTCCTCGCTATGTGGCTAAGCTCGTCCGCAATGTTACCGTAAAGCCTTCGCCAGATTGGTTAAAGCGTAAGCTCGAAGCTGTCGGCTTGCGTCCGATCAATAACGTTGTCGATGTTACTAACTTCGTGCTAATGGAGTGTGGCCATCCACTGCACGCCTTCGATTTCGATGTGGTGGAAGATGGGCACGTGGTGGTCCGTACTGCTGGCAGATTTGCAGAAGAGTATACAACGCTCGATAGCAAAGTCCGAAAATTGCCGCCATACGCACTGCTTATAACCGACGGCAAAAAGCCGCTCGGCATTGCTGGTATTATGGGTGGCGAGAATTCGGAGATTCGGGATACGACGCGGAATGTCCTGATCGAGTCGGCTTATTTCACGCCTTCGGGTATTCGCAAAACAGCTAAGGCGCTGGGGCTTTCGACCGATGCTTCGTATCGTTTCGAGCGTGGTACTAACTTCGACGTGGTATTAGGCGCGGCAGAGCGTGCCGCTCAAATGATTGTTGAATTAGGTGGTGGCGAAATTGTAGAGGGCATTATCGATGAATATCCGAAAACGCTCGATCACAAGGAGGTCCGCTTCCGACCACATCGCGCAAATATGCTGCTTGGAATGAATATTCCGGAAGCACGCATGAAGGAAGTGTTCGAACGGCTGGATATTGAATGCGATCCGAGCAAGCCAGAGTGGCTTCTGCACATCCCAAGTTACCGAGTCGATCTCGAGCGTGAAGAAGATGCGATCGAGGAGATCGCCCGCGTCGTGGGGTATGAGGAAATTCCTACCAGCACATTCGAACGCGCGCCGCTGGGTGGAACACGTGAGCCGCTGAGGCCGCGTGAGTTCGAAGCCATAGTTCGGTCGACGCTTTTATCTCTCGGGGTGAACGAATGCGTATCGCTCCCGCTCGTGAGCGAAAAGAATGCACGGCAATTTCATGACATGCCAGTTGCGCTTATTAATCCGCTCAATGCAGAACGAGATAAAATGCGTACGAGCGTTGCTATTAATCTGCTGGAGGCTGCGCGGGTCAGTGAGCGCTTCGGAGCGCAAGGTCAGCGGACCTATGAGATCGGTAATGTCTTCCACTATTCCGACAAGCCTGAAAAATTAGGACGCGTACGGGAAGAAGGGGAAATAGGCATCCTTATATCTGGAGTGCAAGAACCCAAGACGGCCTATAATCCCGAGGCTGCAAAGGCGGACCTTACTGGCATTAAAGGCTTGGCCGAAGGACTTCTTTCTCGCTTAGGCTTGCGAGAATTTGAATACCGCCCGGCAACTTCGCCTCGTAAGTATTTTGACGCTTACGAGCAGCTTACGCTTCATGTCGGCGAGAAGCAAGTTGGGACCATAGGCAAGCTTGCCTCTGGAATAGGGAAGTCATACGACCTTCGCAATGATGTCTGGTTGGTCCTCTTCGATTATGCGGCACTTTACGAACTAGCTCATGCCATTCGTCGGCAGCCACCAATGATGAAGCCGCTGCCAAAGTATCCGGCCGTCGAGCGGGATCTGGCCCTGGTGCTGAATGACGGAATCTCTACACAGGCAGTAATGGCTACCATTCGGGAGGCTTCTCCTAAAGATCTGCTCCAGAATATTGCGCTTTTCGACCAGTATCAGTCCAAGGAAATGAAAGGGGCTCATGAGCGAAGTTTGGCATTTCACCTCGTTTTCCGCTCAGAAGAAAGGACTTTGGAAGAACATGAGGTGGACGAACTTATCAAATTGATAATAAAGCGCTTAGAAGGAGAACTTCATGCTCGTCTTCGCGCTTAAGTAGTGTGCCGAGTACGAGTTGCAATGGCCCGGGGCCAATTTTCAATGGCTCAAGTTTAGAACGTTAGGCCTGTGAATAACTCGTTACTCATCACCCGTTACTCGTTACTGCTGTTGTGACACCTACCGCAAGCCGTGAAATCGTTTTAGGCCTTAGCCGCGAGCGCCTCGCTCGGGCAACGAGCCGTCTCGAGCGTGTAGCCCGGGATGCCGCCGAGCGTATCAATCATCTGAAACAGGAAAAAGCAGCGCTCGAACACCGTCTTTCCGATCTGGAAAAGCTCTTCGAACAAGAGCGACAAAATTTTGAGCAGCGAGCGGCGCTGCTTAATAGTGTTACTACCGAGACCGAGGAGCGCTCGAAGGCGTTTGAAGAACTGAATGCGCGTCTCACCGATCAGGAGCGCCTCTTAAGCGAGCAGATCGAGACGATATCCCACCTTGAAGGTGAACTGGAAACTCGCCGGACTCAACTGCTCGAGCAGCAAACCGTGGAAACGGCATGGAAGGGTGAACTCGCGGAATGGCAAGGAAAGGTCGAGCAACTCGAAGATCGCCTAAAGAAGACGAGCGACGAGCGCGATAACCTGAAATCGAAATTATATGATAATGAGCGGGTCGCAGCTCAGTATGTTATGCACTTTACTGCCGACGATCGAGATAAGGCTACCAAAGCAATTGATACGCTCATCGATCAACTCTCCGTCCTGGAAACACGCGCAACTATCGCTAACGAGAAATAATCATGGCGCAGACCGTTAAAGTTACTATTCTCGGTGCCGAATATCCGCTCCGCTCCAACGACGAAGCACTTACCCAGCAATTAGCCTCCGATGTAGATGCGCAGCTTCGGGAGTTGCAATCGAAATTGCCGTCGCAATCCACGACAACGTTAGCGGTTCTTTCCGCTCTTAACTATGCCGAGCAGGAAGCTCATCAAAAGGAGAATGAACGTCGGGAGCTGGACCGCATTGCACAGGACATAGAAACGCTGGCTGCGACGCTCGAACAGGCGCTCGAGAATTAATTTACTTTTGCGGTCAGCGGCCCGCGAACGCCTTCATATTTCACGAGCTTTGCCTCGATCTCACCGATCAGTATTTTCGAGGACATCTTGACCGGCATATGGTTTTCGTCGTCGGTCATCCAGATCTTGATCGATCCTTCGTTCTTAAATAGGCCGCCCTGTACAACCATTGGTTCAATAACGGAACACTCAAAGGTACCGGCATCGGTCTCTACTTGTTGGTGGCCAAGAATACGAACATCCAGCGGATGGCTTTTGCCATCGTAAAAATTCTCGAGGTGGATCACATCGCCACGATGAGAATGCGTAAGGTCGAGCGTGCGGACGTAATAGAACGCACTCACAATATCATGTACGTACTGAGGCGTTTTGTATTGCTGCCCGTCACTGGTTTCCGCTGTTTGCGCCTCGGGGTCGAAGTAAGCGTCGTAATCGCGTGAGTAGCTACCTTCACGAACATGCTGCTCGAAACGCCACGGGAAAATACCGTCGACATCCATAAAGGTCTCATAACGATCGCGTACCTTAAAGACCCAATCGAACGCCGATGTTGACCGAGCTTCTACGCGCGTCTCGTATGTTTTACGTCCGTTAACATAGCGATAATCCGGTATTGACATCGTGGCCTGGCCTGCGGTTACAAAGCCATAAGAAATATCGAATGTGAGTTTTTCACCTACTGTAAAAGCATTGTTAGTAAGGTGGCGAAAATCAGATTGAGTATGTTCTTCGGTAAAATTGTAGGCATCCGAGGTGCGGAGCCAGGAGGGCAGAGAAAGTACTACCGCTAAAATAACAATACCGAATGTGAGCTTTTTTGTCATCCTATCAAATAACGCCTTTGACAACGGTTTCAACCAACCAATTAGCGAAAAGTCAATTAAAAGAGTTTAAGCTGCCATCTTAATTAGCTAAGCCGCCGTCATAATAAGCGAATTCACACCTTCTCGTACGGCTTCAATATTCAAACGTTCCATACAGGTACATTCCTGACATGTTGGACAGCCATCCTTCGGTTGGGGAGCAAGATTGATAACATGCTCACCACGAAATCCCCAGCGCTCTTTACTAAGCGCCGGAGGTAACGGAAACAAGCCGATCGTCGATACTCCCATTGCGGAGGCCAAATGTCCTGGTCCGCTACTATTGCTAACAACCAGCGAAGCCTTTGCAAGCAGAGCAGCTAATTCTTCGAGCGGATGTCCAATAAAAAGATGGGCTGAAGTGCCGATCTGTTCTGCTGCTCGCGTTAAGCGATCTCGTTCTTCTATTGTACCGGTGAGCACAACAGTTAGATTATGTTCGAGGGTCAATAGTTTAGCGAGATCAATAAAACGTTCGAACGGCCAGTCCTTACTCGATCCACCGCTGGGAATATGCAGTACTGCAAATTTCGCGCTGGTGCTTCCCAGTTCGAATCTCAGCCAGTCTTCCACCGCCATTCTTTCCTCTTGGTGTAACAGGATATTAGGTAATGGAGCGAGATCACTATTTATGTTAGACGCGCGAAGCATTCTCAAATTGTACTCTGCTTCATTGTGCTCGGCCGTTTTACGGTGTTCGTATATTTTGTGCGTAAAGAGAAAGGAATACCATCGATAGCCAGTACCAACTCGCTTTGGAATACGAGCGAGAAAAGCAGCGACTGCCAGCGGGAATTTGGGACTCGGGAAATAAGCTGTGTTTGCTTTCGACTTGCGAAAGCTCTTGAGAAGGTCTCCCAATTTGAGAGAAGTTGCCACTTGAACTTCATCTACATCCGGGCATCGCTCTACAATGGGACGTGTATATTCGCGGACGAGAAAGGAGACTTTGGAATCGGGTAGGACTTTCTTTATGGCTGAAGCCATCGGCAATGTCAGGACTATATCGCCCAGCCGGTCCGTCCGAACGATGAGGAAATGCTGCAATTGTTTTTCCTCATCCGTCATCCTTCAGCCTTTATCGCTATCAACGAGCGGGAGACGGGGATCGAACCCGCGACGTTCAGCTTGGGAAGCTGACATTCTACCGCTGAATTACTCCCGCATTCTAAATGTGCTTGAATGCGGCCGCTATAAAGCGGTAATTCAGCGAATTGTTTCCTTGAGCTAAAATTGCTTTTGGAGATAAGTTTAGCCTACCGGAAGACTCCTTTAGCGTACCGGATTGGTAGAGGCTTCGACCGACGATGGTGCCTGAGGTTTTGCGGTTAGCACGGTACGTACAGCCGCCATTCTATGCTGACCAAGATAACAATGTAAGTATACTTTGTCACCCTGAGAGTCTTTTCGCAGCGAGTCGATGGTATGTGCTGCTGCCTGGACGTGGGCATCGTAATATGAACCGAACCGCTGGCCCAAAATACTTGCGACTGGGAAATCGTACACCTGGATGCCCACCGCCTGAGCATTTCTTTTCTCACGGTTGAGCAATATTCGTTCGTAAGGGATCTTGGGATCCAGCAAGCTTACATCAGCGGTAATACCTTGCGACTTTAGCGTCTGGAAATCGGTGGCCGTTGGATACGGACCGGTCGTGACGCGATCCGACAATTGTTGTATTGGTGCGCGGTACAATTTTGTCAGAGGATTATCCGGCGTGATAAGCACCCAGGCAACGAAAAACGTGAGGAAACCCCAAGCTATAATACCGATCCAAATAGTTTTGCGTGACATAATGAATACTACTTACACAACTCGTAGACCAGCAGAGCTAAATAACAAATTAGTAATCTGTTCTTAGAAATATAATAGTGAGTGCGGACTAATATTTTGAGGGATCTACGAAGGTAATTGGAGTTATTTTTCTCTATGTAACCAATAGAGCTTCTATGTGTTACTTAATAGAGTTGAGTTCTTGAGTTTGTAATTCCTTCGTATGCAGACAACCACAGTAAGCAAAACGGAAAGTAGTTATAGAGCGACTGTTGCTCTCACTATTAAGGTTTTTTCAATTGCAATGTTAGTCTGGGTCACTGCTCTCCTGACGAAGGTATGTATTGATTATTATTTGTCATCGACGCCATCTAATTTCAACTCAAAGGCCTCATGGAGTGCCTTACTCCTTGAAGAACTTATGTTGGTTGCGATTTCAGCATCATACGTAAACCGAGCTTCCTTCCTAAAGCTCATCCTGGTAACGATGTTGCTTTCAGTAGTAGCAGCTATTATAGTGAGCTACGGGCTGCACTAAACAGGGCGCTTAGCCCAAGAACTTATTCTGTTCCTTTTGCAGCTCCTTGATGAGGTAGCGCATCCTCGGATTATGGGAGTTTTGGGCGAGAGGGAAGTAATGTTCCTGCGTCTCCATAATATACTTGATCGGGTTCTTCTTGACGTTGAACTCGAGACATCGATAAGTGTCCAGGCGGTCGGCAAGCTTTAGCATTCGTGCATCTTCGCTGGCCGCTTGCAATTTCTCGATGTACTCTCGTTCGACCCAGGCTTTCATCGGCCCTTCGGCTTTGATGTCCTTCGTCAGGCGCTGCACGAGGTAACTGGCATACGAGCCAAAGTTAAGGTCAAGAATTTCGGGAGTGAGAACGTGAGAATCTTCCAACGCATCGTGGAGCAGGGCAGCGCAGATAATATTCGTGTCGATCTGGTTCAACTCGACGAGCATGATCTTCGCCACCCGGCTCGGATGCCAAAAGTAGGGAGTGCCATCGGGGCGCTTCTGAAATTCGTGGACGCTTTCCGCCATGTCGTACGCGTCGAGAACTTTGTTGATATCGGTAGCAGGGACATCACGGTCGCGCAGCAACTTCTCGAGTTCGTCGCGTGAAAGATACGTTTGGTTGTATTTAGTCCGTGGTACTTCCAAGTTAGTCCTTAGCGGAAAGCTCTCATTCTAAGCTCGGCACAATAGGATAGATGCTACCGAATTTTATGAATCCTCCAAAAATCCTTCAAAATCAATCCTAAAAATCCATCCAATCCTGCGAATCCCGGTTCTATACTTCTATACGTTAAACCTAAAGTGCATCACATCGCCATCCTCAACAATATATTCGCGTCCTTCGCTTCGCAGAAGTCCGGCTTCCCGAACCGCCGCCTCGGATTTTAACCGAATAAAATCGCGGAATTTCATGACTTCTGCACGGATAAATCCTTTTTCGAAATCGGTATGGATGACAGCCGCCGCTTCCGGTGCTTTTGCGCCCTTGCGGACAGTCCACGCGCGGACTTCCTTCGGACCCGCGGTGAAATACGTCTGAAGTCCTAAGAGGTCGTAGGCCGCACGCACCAGTGCATTAAGTCCCGGTTCCTTAAGTCCAAGCTCCTGCAAAAAATGAACGCGCTCGTCTTCGGGCAGTTCGACCAATTCCATCTCGATCTTGGCGCAGATCGGTACCACTCGCGCACCTTCTTTTTCGGCGATCTCACGAATTGCAGTAATGTAAGCATTGCCTTCGATCACGCCTTGCTCATCCGTATTGGCTACATACAGTACCGGTTTAGCAGTAAGCAGGTGCATCTCGCGCAGCCAGTCCTGTTCGTCTTCGGAAGCGATAGGGAAGTATCGCGCCAAGCGGCTTTTGGTGAGATGGTCGCGAAGGCGCTCGTAGAAATCGGCTTCTGCTTTAGCTTTAGGATCGCCGGTCTTGCCTTTACGCTGTGCGGCGTCAGCCTTCTTGTCGAGCGTTTCGAGGTCTTTTAAAATGAGTTCGGTCTCGATGACTTCGATGTCGCGTTTCGGATCGACCGAACCATCGACGTGAATGACATTAGGATCGTCGAAGGCGCGAACAACGTGCGCGATCGCATCGACCTCACGGATATGAGATAAAAATTGATTGCCGAGGCCTTCGCCCTGCGCTGCTCCCTTGACCAGACCGGCAATATCGACGAACTCGATCGTGGCGGGTACCTCGCGGTCAGGATTTACTAATGCCGAAAGCTCACGAATCCGTCCATCGGGGACGGGCACAACTCCTGTATTGGGCTCGATGGTGCAGAAAGGGTAGTTCTCTGCTGCCGCTTGTGAACTTGCCGTTATAGCATTAAAGAGCGTCGATTTTCCAACATTTGGCAAACCTACGATGCCGCATCGAATACCCATGAATTACCGCTGTCCTCCCAATTCAAAATACGCCCCCGTAGCAATAGAGTAGCGCGTTTTGTTCCGAGGACCGGCTATCGCTTACTTTGCCGCTTCGTAAGAGTGACGCTATAGAATTTTCCCTGATCGGCAGTTGTGAGTTTAAGCTCTTCGGTAGCGCTTGCCCAGGTTATGATACGATAGACGTTATGATAATCTTCTATGGGAGGGCCATAGATCTTCTTTAGCTCGGAATAGACCTTATTGAATATTTTCGTATTAGCTTCGACCGATCGTTCGCGGGCAATAAAACTAACCTGTGTGATCTCCGTCCCTTGCAGACCGATCCGGAAATCTCCTGAATCGCGCAGATATTCACCTTTGAAGGAAAAGATACTTGCCCCATCTTCACCACCCCATATCATTGTATCGACCGGCGCCTGAGAGTGGAGGATGACCTCGCGGGCAAGCATACCGGTGTGCAGGCCATGGATCTCCAACGGATGATTTTGCGCCTTAAGAGAGAGGGGAATAAGAAGAATAAAACCTAATAATCCTTTGAACCTCATAAATCCTGTTTTATTCTAGTTTAAAACTTCTTGCAATAGCCTGAAAATATTCGAACTCCAGTTGCTGGTTCGGCTCGTCCATCGGGGCGAGCATGAGCAGGATCGCTCGAGGAGTAAGGAAGGCGGCCACATAATCGAGCGTGCTATCGGCATTGCGGGCAACGAATTCGTGTCCACCTTTTATATAGCGCCGTGTCGCGGTATCCTCCACCTGGAAATCTCCGATGCTGTGCGTAGCAATACCCTTGGTACCGAATGCGACCTCTGCTTTGGACTTAAAATTCTGCCACATGCTCGAATCGACCACTCCTACGAATGCCGGCCGCATGGTGATCGACATTTCTAATTTATTCGGCTGGTTTGGATCGCGAAAGACCAGGGCGTAGGTCATACTGGAATCCAACGTTTCCGTCGAGGCCCAGCCGGGATTCGTCTCGATCGAAAACGGCAAAAGCGAAGGTTTGAACAAGCGCCGAAGAGTAGGTGAACCCATACCAGCCGTTGGATCGTGAACGTAGGTGAGCTTCACATTACGGTAGGCATCTACGTTCATATCGAATTCCAGCGGGCGGGAATCGAGTAACTTCTGACTATTCTTTGTAAAGACGTCAATAAAAAGGAAGTAGGTCGTCTTTGGAAACGTCAGCATGTAGAGCGCGTCCGGTGCTTCGAAGGCTTGTAGGGTATCGCCGACGGTAAACGTCGGAGCGGTTACCGTATCGGTCTTGATCCCGAGCATTCCTAATTCCGGGAAGCGCACGACAATACGAGTGTGTACCGTATCGAGTACCTGAAGAATAGCGGTCGGATAAGGGAATGTGTTAGTAGTATCGCCTTCAGAGCTTCCTAATCCGACCAACCGATAATATTTTACAGCTTTAGGAAGAGTATCCTCCGAGGAGGCAGATTTGGCAACGGGAGCTTTAGCCTGCTTGCCCTTACGGGCTTGAGCACTCAGGTGAGAAGGACTAATTAGTGCGAACGCGCAAAAAATGCAAAGCGCGAAGCGAACGCAGAAAAAAGCGCGAAGTGATCGTAAACGAACCATCGTCGTAGTGTATGCGGATTCCATATACTTCCGCTAATAACTATGGAAAGGCCCTGCGAGGAAGATACGACACGAACAACTCCGGAGACTCGGTGGAAAAACATCCACCGCCGTAGCAATGAATGCCAGTGATTTCCACCGAGGAGTGCCATAGCTACAAGCTACGGCACATCTGTACAAGGGATAAAAGAACCGTAATATTTTCCCTGTATCAGCGGGCACCTGCCTTGAGAGACCGCTTACTTCCACTGTCCCTCAGCTTGCGGATCTTCTCCTGGGTTGCGTTCGTATGAATCGCACTTAGAAGAGGATCGGCAACGAATGAACGATGTTCATTACAGCATTTTGGAGTTCTCCGCTACCGTAAAATCGTTGATCGTGCTTTCGGACGTTCCTGGATCGGCTATTCAAATGCGCCCAAACTAAGAAACAGCGCTTTCCAGATCAGGATCGTCGGATGACCAATCGAGCTTACGATAGCGGAGTGAGGCCTGTAATTGGAATCAAGCGTCAAGCGCCCTGTGGCTCACTGTTGGTTCTTTTTTCGTTGTGCTCCGGAGACCTTTCGTTGCAACCGCTTTCGCGATCGCCTGAATATAAGATCATCATACTGACGAGCTTAATCCCGTATCTTCCTCGAAGGGCCTTCCGCTCTTAATTACAATTTTCGAATACGCTGAGTTCTTTTTAGAAGCCTTTTGCTGTACATTCGATCCATTTTTTCTGGCTTCCGTCAACCCATTTTTTCTGGTTTCGATCAATCCATTTTCTGGGTTTCGATCAACCCAGTTCTGGTTTCTTCGCGATTACGCGCCTCGATCGCCATTCGAAGCTCCATTTCACGTACCGCCCGTGTATTCGACTCACTAAAGAGTATCTGGTGTTGTCGCAGCGCCTCATGCAAATATTCGTTCGCTCGCTGGTAATCCAATTTTTTGGTCGCCAGGTGAGACGCAAGCAGATTACTCTCATAGAGCATTAGCGGGCTTCCAATTTCGCGGGCTAACGCCAGTGAGTTTTCGACATGCGATGTCGCATTATCGAGCTGACCGAGATCCATAAAGCTTGTTCCCAGTGCATGCTCCACTTTTCGTAAATTGACTTTATTATTATCCTCCTGCATCAGGAGGCGTGCCTCGAGCAGATAGGGAATACTCTTATTCGGTTCGCCGGCCGCACCGATCGTCTCGGCAAGGCTTAAGAGTGCATGGGACTGTATGTCTCGATAACCATGCTGTTGAGCGATAGCAAGCGATTCACGTAAGTATCGTTTTGCCTCGTCGTATTTCTTTTCTTCGGTTGCAGTATCGCCCAAAAAGATCAAACAAGAAGCGCTTTGCCGATCATTTTTGATAGCTCGCGAAATATCCAGCGATCGGCGAAAATTTCCGTTCGCAATGGTGTAGTCACCATTGCGTTGAAAAATACCACCCATGTTCTGGTAGACCATCGCCTCTAAATGCAGATCGGGATATTTAACCAGAGAGTCGAGGCATTCTTCAAACGCTTTAAGGGCCAGTTGATAATTACCAGTGCGAATATAGACGATGCCCCAGCTATTCAAGAGGCGTTGCACGGTTACCGGATCATTTGCAGCACGTGCCATCGGTAACGCCCTGGAGAACATTTTACTGGCCTCTTCCAGGCGACCTGTCGCGCTAAGAATCGTCCCGACCCCTTGTAATGCTTTCGGAAGATTTAATTCGTCAGCGATCGATTCAAAGAGCGATACAGCGGTGCGAAAGTGCTCTTCAGCGCCGTTCAGATCGGCTTTGTGACGTAGGGCACGGCCAAACTCCATATGTCCCTGTGCTAGCAGGGGGACATTGTCATATCGTACAGCAGTATCAATAACATGCTGTGCATTGGCAATAGCACCATCCGGATCCGTAAGATACAGGTCTTCGGATCGCTTCAGTAACTGCCAGGCTAATTCAACGGAGTCTTTCGACGGCTCCTTCATTGCTCCAACATTTGTGCGACAATCGATACGGGTGGCGCTCCGTAGGAGAGAAGATTATTATGAAAGTCGAAGAGAGAGAAGTTCTCTTTGCCGGCTCGCTCCATTCGGGCGCGAAGTTCGCGAATCTGAAATTTGCCGAGTGTATAACATAAATATCCCGGATCGAAGACGCCTCGTTCCGCCTCCCGGCGCGCCGCTATTGGGCGCAGTAATGCCTTCTCTTCAAAGAGGTGCTGTGCCTCGGAAAGTGTCATTTTGCCAGAGTGCAGCTCAATGGCTGTAATATAGCGAACGACACGAATGAGCGCTTCCTGCAAAAAGGCCATCCGAATGCGAGCATCGCCATCGCCCCAGCCAGCCTGGATCATCATTTCTTCTGTATAATGAGCCCAGCCCTCGACAAACGCATAGGACCAAAAGCACTTGCCTACTTTGCTCTTGCTTTTTTGAATGTGCAGGAAATGGGTGTAATGCCCCGGATACGCCTCGTGGATCGAGACGATCTCGAGAACGGATCGATTCAGCCCGTGCAAAAATTCTTTTCGTTTCGCTTCGTCCCAGGTTGGCTCTGGTAAGGTGACGTAGTAGAAGGCTTCCGTAGCCACCTTTTCGAAGGCGCCGGGACTATTCATTGCTGCGAAGGCCCAGCGCATGTGTGCCGGCGTTTCTTCTACGGTACAGCGTACTTCCGAAGGGATCGATACTAATTCATTCCGAAGAATGAAGTGGCGAAGGCGTTCGAGCATGCTCGAGGTCTCACGAAGGATCGTCTGCTCGCTAAAATGTTCGCTTTCGATGAACGTATGAAAGACCTCGCGCGGACTCTGCTGCGGATCCAACTCTTCACTGGCCTTAAACAACTCGACCGTGAGATGATCCATTTCCCGCCGGCCTTTATCAAGCAAGCTCTCCAGTGACTCATTAATAACCTCAGAAGTCTGTATAAACCGTTCGAGCAGATTGGAGCCAAGACGAAACGAATCGTACATCGAGTTGGGAAGCACGACCGTTCGAACCGCTTCCATAAAACTGGAAAGCGCAAGTTTTGCACTTTGGATCGCATCGCTTAGCTCTTCGATGAGGCGCGGATCTTCGATCTTCGAGAATGTTCGCCCCGGTAGTTGTTCGAGGTATTCAAGGCGGCCTTCCAGCGCCATCAATGCGGTTTCGACGATCGTCCGATCAAGATTGGTATTTAAATTTTGCCGTGCTATTGCGAGCACACGAGGATACCCGCGCAGGCGCATCATGACCGAATGCATTCGCGATGTGAATGGAGCAAAATCGCGATCGATAAGATGGGTGATCTCCAACTGGTCGATATAGACCATCGGATTCCATTCAAAATCGCGGAGTTCGGTCAGCCGAAAGATCTCTTCACGAATTTTCCACTCGAGCGATATGCGCTCGAACCGACTGATCTCATCATTGGGCCCGGCTGAGCTTTGCCTGGAATAATCTCGTTCTAATACTTCCTTCGCACATTGAAGGTCTGTCAAATATTGTTCGCGGCGGGCCTGACTATAGTCTTCGGAAAGATTATCGTACTCGTGCAGCCCCAGCGTAGAGGCCATAGTAGGATAATAGGAGAGGTACAGCGAAAGAACGTGGTCGCGAAACTCTGTAAACGAATGGTACTTACGTGGCTTCAGCATGAAGTGGTAAAAGATCAGTTACGGCAAATCTACTTCAGAAGAGTCTCCCGCATTTATATGCTTAAAGCGGCCGATCACAACAGTATTATTTCCTAAAATGCTCTGTTCGAGAAGTCCGTTCTCAACCTTGGCATCATTCCCAATAATGCTATCTCGAATAACAGCATTCCGAACCCTGGTCGCATCTCCGATGGTGGCATAGGGGCCTATCACTGCATCTTCAATATCGGCTGTTTCAGCAATAAAGACGGGCTCGTGAACAACAGTATTTCGCAATGCCCGGCTTTGTGAGTGTTTATCCAGGAGAGCCCGGTTCGTGCTCAGCAATGTTTCGGGTTTGCCGCAGTCATACCAACCGGAAAGGGCAAAGGTCGCGAATTTTTCCCCTCGGTCGATCATTAGTTGCAGAGCGTCTGTAAGCTGGAATTCGTTTTTCGTCCGTCGGTCGGACGAAATTAGCTCGTCCAGACAGGAGCGTAACAACGGCGGGTTCTTAAAATAATAAAGTCCGGCGATCATCCAATTCGTCTTCGGATGCTCCGGCTTTTCGACGAGTTTCGTTGCAAAACCGCCTTCGGATTCAACCACACCAAAGCGACGCGGGTCGTCAACGTAATAGGTACCAATGGCACTGGTGGTGCCACTAAATACGGACTTCAGATCGGCATCGAAAATAGTATCGCCCAAAACAATAAAGAGCGGCGAACCATCGGAGGGGATAGATTCACGAGCCATCCAAATGGCGTGGCCTAACCCCAACTGTTCTTCTTGTCGTACAAACTGTGATTTAAGAGAGGGATAGCGCTCCCGAACGAACGTTTCGATCGCTTCACCGAGATATCCAACGACCAAAGTAACGCTGGTGACACCATCGCTGATGATCTGGTCGAGAATGTGGGCAAGGATGGGCTTGCCGGCAACATTCAAGAGAACTTTGGGTAAACTGTAGGTATGTGGCCGCAGTCGAGTGCCAAAACCTGCTACTGGAATGATTGCGTGCATGAAGAAAAGATCTGGAGTATTAACGAACGCTCATCATTCGGATGAGAAGTATCGAAAATATATCGCTGCAAAGATACGCATTTGTGCGAAACAGGTGCGATAAATGTAAAGAAAAGGTGTTGTAATTTTTATGCGAAAACACTTTTCTTTAGGGGTTCTCCTTTTAATTGCAGGCCTATCTGTTGGTCTTGATGGCTGCGACTCCAGCACGAATTCGACGATCGCTCAGCAGGTAGACGATATTACCTGGATGCCCGATGGCTCCAGCCTGATCGCATACGTTCGCAAGACTTCCTATTCGGCCATAGATAACTCACAGTACACCGGCGTAAATGTTTATCGTGTTAACCTCGATGGGTCATTAGGCAATGCGATAATTTCTACCGATCAAGTAGTGCCGAGCGACCCGTATTACACATCGATTCTGCCCATTTCTCCCGATGGTAAGCAAGCGCTGGCCCAATTTGGTAGCAATATCTATAAGATCGATCTTTCGGGCGGTTCTGCGAATAATATCATTCAAAATACCTATCTCTTCGGTGCATCTCCCGATCTCCGCTATGCTCTGACGACTACGAGCAGCGCACAAGTAACAAGCAAGTTGCTGGTCCTGTATGATCTATCATCCAGTCCGATACGAATGTTAAGTCCTTCGCAGACGCGTTTGGGCGTCGTCAGCGCGCACCCTGTATGGGTAGATAGCGGCCGGTACGCTCTCACGATCTATGATTCGACGGACTCGTTTGGTGCTCACTTTCATGTTGGAATTTACGATACGGCAGGGAACGTAGCACGCACGATACCCAATGCGGCAGTACCGCCGCATGCCTCGGCGTATGCAACACTTAGTCACGATCTCTTCGTGCAAAACCAAAATCTCGGGCTGGACAAGATCAATTTACAAACGGGAAAGCGCTCGACCATTATTGCCACCGATACCGTCGAAAGTATGGACGCTTCACCGGATGGTTCGCTTGTCGTTTATATCTCTGGTTCGCAAGCAGCCGGGACATCTTATCCTGCGACCGCCGTAAACGTTGCGAACGGACATACGGCCTCGATCGGCTCTGGGTATTACTCCGTCAAGATATCACCGAATGGCCAGAAGGCCGCCTATATAACCAAGCTGGACCAATCGGGAAATCAAGCCATCGCTGTTAACGCTGTTTCGGTCCCACAATAATTTTGATTCTCTTAAAAAGAAAAACCCCAGCTTAGAAGGCTGGGGTTTTTAAGCTTACGTAATTCCTTTTAGCTCTTATCGGCACCGGCTTTTGCGTGACAGCAGGAATGCGTACCCGAAGCCGAAGACTTCATATCGCAATTTGCCTTGCCGGTTTTAGCGGCAGTCTCATGTGAGCAGCAACCGGATTTCTTCATCTCGGCCGCCGTCATGGTGCACTTGCCATTCTTCATGCACTTAGCATCGGTGCATGTCATTTTATGGCCTTTGTGGGCCTTTGTTGTTTTGCCACCGTCGCAGGCGTTCGCCGCTGAGGCGCTGAGGAATAGACCGACAGTTAGAAGGAGAGCGTATTTGCGCATGATCGTAAATTCTAATGTGAAGTGTCCGTGGACAACGTTGTTTTTCAAACCGCAGGGTTCTGCGTTCGGTTCGAGACTTGTATACCCGTTTTCTCGTAATTTTGCGGCATATCAACGGAAGGCAAAGAACGTATGGATATCGGAATGATCGGATTGGGGCGGATGGGTGCGAATATGGCCGAGCGCCTAGCAACGAATGGGCATTCGGTGGTGGGATACGATCCCAGTGCGGACGCCCGCAAGCGCATTGAATCTGCTGCCGGGCTACGATCTGCAGAGTCATTGCAGGCTCTCGTCAAAGCGCTGCCTGCACCGAAAGTATTGTGGATGATGGTCCCGGCCGGTGCGCCCGTCGATGAGACGATCGCTTCTCTTACAGCCCTTTTATCAAACGGGGATATCCTCATTGATGGTGGCAATTCCAACTATAAGGATACTCTCCGCCGCGCCGAGAGCCTGAAGGCAAAAGGCATTGAGTATGTCGATGCCGGTACGAGCGGAGGCATTTGGGGTCTCAAGGAAGGCTACAGCATGATGATCGGTGGAGACGAAAAAGTGGTCAATCATTTACGACCAATTTTCGAAGCACTTGCACCGGCCCACGATAAAGGATGGGGAAGGGTTGGGCCTACAGGCTCCGGGCATTTTGTAAAAATGGTGCATAATGGCATCGAGTATGGGATGATGCAATCCTATGCTGAAGGGCTTTCGATCTTAAAGCACAAAAAAGATTTCGACCTCGACGTTCATCAGGTAGCGGAGATCTGGCGTTTTGGAAGTGTCGTTCGTTCATGGCTGCTCGACCTGGCGGCAGACGCACTCGGCAAGAATCCGAATCTGGATGGTATCGCACCGGTTGTTGCAGATTCCGGTGAAGGCCGATGGACTGTTTTCGAAGCGATCGATAATGATGTGCCTGCACCGGTGATCACACTTTCCCTTTTAGAGCGTATTCGCTCGCGTGAAAAGGATTCATTTGGCGATAAACTGCTCTCGGCGCTTCGCAATGAATTTGGTGGTCACGCAATAACAAAAGAATAATGGCAACGAAACTTCAACCGGCAGTCATTGCCATTTTTGGTGCGACGGGTGACCTTGCACATCGCAAACTTATTCCAGCACTCTATGAAATGTCCGCAGCGAACCAGTTGCCGACAAACACCTCGATTCTTGGTCTTGGAAGAAAGACGGATATAACCGACGACGAATTTCGGTCGCAAGTTCGAAAATCCATTCGCGATTTCGTTGGCAGCGATTCGGAAGAACTCGGTCACTGGTGCGAGAAGTGTATCCACTATTTTGGAATGGGTGATAGTGGACCCGAAGATTTTGAAAAGCTGAACGAGAAGATCACAGCAATAGAACGAACGTTCGATCTGCCCGGTAACAGGATCTTTTATCTAGCTACACCGCCACAAGCGTTCGGTCCAACGATCGAGAGTCTTGGGGAAGCTGGATTAAATAGCAGCGAAGGGTATACGCGACTGGTGATCGAAAAGCCGTTCGGGCACGATCTAAAATCGGCGGAAGCGCTTAACGATCTCATTCACAAGCATTTCCGCGAAGATCAGATCTACCGTATCGATCACTACCTTGGCAAAGAGACGGTGCAAAATCTGCTGGCCTTCCGATTTGGCAATGCATTATTCGAATCGGTGTGGAATCGGGAAAAGATCGAGAAAGTAGAAATACTGGTAGCCGAAGAATTGGGTGTCGAGCAGCGTGCGAATTACTACGAAAAGAGCGGCGCCCTGCGTGATATGGTGCAAAACCATCTCACACAGTTGCTCACGCTGACTGCGATGGAAATTCCGACGGCTTTCAAAGCTGGGCATATCCGATATGAAAAGGTAAAAGTCCTGAACGCCATCCTTCCCATACACGACGAGGACATTGTGGAAGGGCAGTACACCGAAGGTGAGATTGGCGGAGAGGGAGTACGAGGATACAAAGAAGAGGATGGTGTAAAAAAGGACTCCAAAACGCCGACCTTTGTCTCGCTTTGTCTCCGTATTGAGAATTGGCGGTGGAGCGGTGTGCCGTTTTATTTAACGACGGGCAAGCGTCTTAAAGAGCGTCGCTCCGAGATCGTCGTTACATTTCGGCGGCCTCCTGTTACGATCTTCAAGCCGGAAGAGAAAAACAGGGTCCATCCGAATGTGCTGGTGATCGCGCTACAGCCCAATGAAGGGTTTCGTGTTTCCTTCGAGGTAAAAAAGCCGGGCAGTGAAATTGCGGTAAAGACCGAATGGATGCAGTTTTCGTATGCCGATTCGTTTGGTCCCTTGCCGGACGCCTATCACACGCTTTTGTACGATATACTCGAAGGCGACCAAACGCTCTTCGTTTCTGCCGACGAGACGCTTGCATCCTGGCGACTCTATACGCCGGTGCTGCATTCGCATCATACACTTTATCCGTATCCGGCGGGCTCCTGGGGGCCGAAGGAAGCCCAGAAATTAAAGGGATAAGATTTCTTAAGCCGATGGCAGAACGCCCGACGGCGATTTGCCGTTTTAGGGCGCTGCTAAAACGGAATCCTTCTTTTCTTCATGACCCCACGTCCAATTTCCGCCTTTATCGAAAAACACTTTCTTCACTTCAATGCTGCCGCGCTCGTGGATGCTGCAACCGCATACAAACAGCATATTGCATCGGGCAAAAAAATGCTCGTTTCACTTGCGGGCGCAATGAGCACGGGTGAACTGGGGATCAGCTTTGCGGAAATGATCCGTCAGAAGAAGGTGCATATCATTTCCTGCACCGGTGCAAACCTCGAAGAGGACATTATGAACCTCGTTGCGCATTCGCACTACAGGCGAGTTCCGCACTATCGAGACCTCACGCCTGCTGATGAGTGGAATCTACTGGAAAACCACTTGAACCGAGTTACCGATACCTGCATACCGGAAGAAGAAGCCTTTCGCAGACTTCAAAAGCATCTCTTTAAAGTATGGAAAGATGCCGAGGATAAGGGCGAGCGTCTGTTTCCACACGAGTTCATGTTTCGATTGCTGAAGAGTGGCGAGCTCGAGCAATATTACGAGATCGACCCTCGAAATTCGTGGATGATCGCTGCCGCAGAAGCGAACATGCCGATGGTCGTGCCGGGTTGGGAAGATTCGACGATGGGAAATATCTTTGCATCGTACGTCATCACGGGCCAACTGAAAGCAAGCACGATGAAGAGCGGTATCGAGTACATGGTGTGGCTTGCAGATTGGTACACTAATCAGTCCGGCAAGGACGGCATCGGGTTTTTCCAGATTGGCGGCGGAATTGCGGGGGATTTCCCGATTTGCGTTGTACCGATGCTGCACCAGGACTTAGAGCGCGACGGCGTGCCGTTCTGGAGCTACTTCTGCCAGATCAGCGATAGCACCACCAGCTATGGCTCGTATTCCGGCGCTGTGCCGAATGAGAAGATCACGTGGGGAAAGTTGAGTATCGAAACGCCAAAGTTCATCGTAGAAAGTGACGCGACGATCGTTGCCCCGCTTATGTTCGCGTACATCCTCGATATGTGATCCGTTTGGATTGTAAAAAGATATGATCATCCTCACCGGCGGCGCGGGATTTATCGGCAGCGTGATTTTGAGACGATTAAACGAGGCGGGGCATAAGGACGTCCTCGTGGTCGATCGCACGGAATTCGCGCATCTCGAAAATCTCCGCGGTAAAAGTTACCGTTTCGAAGACCGCGACCGCTTCCTTGACGATCTCGCAAAGATCGATCCGTCGGATGTCGAGGCCGTGCTGCACATCGGTGCGATCACCTCTACGACGGAACGCAATCAGGACCTGCTGTTTCGCTACAACCTGAATTACTCGAAGGCGCTCGCCGAATGGTGCTTCGAGCATGGAACGCGCTTTATTTACGCATCGAGCGCTGCGACTTATGGCGATGGGTCGAAAGGATTTTCCGATAGCGACAGCGTAACGCCTACACTTCAGCCACTGAACCTCTACGGCCAATCGAAGCAAGACTTCGACATGTGGTTATTAGATAATGGTCTGACATCGAAGGCATGCGGTTTCAAGTTTTTCAACGTCTTTGGTCCCAACGAATATCACAAAGGGGACATGGCGAGCCTCGTGTTCAAGGCGTACAATCAGATCAAGGAGACCGGCGCTCTCAGGCTTTTCAAGAGTGCCGATCCGCGCTATAAAGATGGCGAGTTCAAGCGCGATTTTATTTATGTGATGGATGCGGTCGATGTCGTCATGTGGGCGGTTGAGAATCCGAGTGTTAATGGCATCTTCAACCTCGGCACCGGTAAAGCCCGCTCCTGGAATGACCTTGCGAATGCGATGTTCGATGCCATGGGCAAGCCTCGGAATATTATCTATATCGAGATGCCGGAGAATGTCCGCAAGCAATATCAGTATTTTACGGAAGCGGATATGTCGAAAATTCGCAAAGCGGGGTATGCGAAGCCGTTCCGAGAGCTGGAGGATTCGGTGCAAGACTATGCCCGAAATTATTTGATGCAGCCGGACAAGTATTATTAAAAAAATGCGCATTGCGTCCTATGCGTCGCAAGCTGCCCTTGCCGAAGCTGCGGCGCTTGCCATCGCCCAACAAGCGAAGAGCGCCACTCGAGAGCGTGGTCGCTTTACATTGGTCTTATCGGGTGGCAGCACTCCCAAGCCTATTTATGAACTGCTAGCCAATGAAAGCTCGATCGATTGGCAGCATATCCATCTCTTCTGGGGTGACGAGCGCTTCGTCCCGCACGATGACCCGCAGAGCAACTACCGAATGGCGAAAGAATCGCTGATCGATAAGATCGCTATACCGCGCGAAAATATTCATCCGGTCCCCATTATGGCAGATCCGACCGATTCGGCTAATGCCTATGCCAACGAGCTACGCTCCTTTTTTAAATCGGATATTCCAAAATTCGATCTCATCCTGCTTGGTCTCGGCGAGGATGGGCATACGGCATCGCTGTTCCCGGGGCCGGAGTTTAATCCGAGTGAGAATAGGGTAGTAATATCAACGCATTCCCCGAAGCCGCCCATAGATAGAATATCTCTATCGCTTAGCATCATCAATGAAGCAAGGAATGTATTCTTTCTTGTGTCGGGGAAAGACAAGAAAGGAATATTGAAAGCTGTGGTGGCTGATTCTGAGAATTCTAAATCGGAATATCCTGCTGCGTATGTGAAGCCACGAGGTGAGTTGGTGTGGTTCGTCGATACGGACGCTTCTCCGAGAGATTAGTTTTGTGTTATGAGATACCTTTCTTTTTTAATAATCATATTCATCTCTTCGTCTCTAAAAGCACAGCTGCCGATGCCGGGGATGTCTTTAACTCATGCGAAGGCTCTCGTGCTCGGTAGAACTATAGGCTGCGATTCGATGCAAATGACGAATGGCCGAAAGTTAATTGCCTACGGTTCATTCTCTATGTTTAACTTACCAGGAACATTGAGCCTAATAACTCAAGGGGACACGATATCGGAAGTGAGGTGGCTTCATGGTGCTCCAAGCCAGGATTCGGTTCTTACAACTCTCATTAAGCAGGACTCAAATTCATTACTGGCTATTGTAATATCGGGATACCATAATGATGTTCCTGATTGGAAGTATAAAGATGTGGAGGGCAGGCTGGAACGACAATTCGGTACGCCGATAACAGGCAGCGGTTCATTGATGGATGTTTGGGAAACAGAGTCTATCGCGACTACTCTTCACTTCAAAAATCGAGCGCTTATTTTAGATGTGTTCAATTTGAAAGATAAATTTTGAGTCATTGTTAACCGTCGATAAGCCTATTCCTCAATGAACTATTAAAGTGTTTCCGTGACGAACTTTTAGTCCGGTGTGTGAGAACTCCGATCCTTCCTCTGTCGCAGCCGGACTAAAAGTCCGCCAACAGGCAGAATGCCTGTTCTACACACACACTCCCAAAAATCGTTCATACAGCATTCAAATTAAAATAGAATTTGATGCGAATTCACGTCCGTTCATAGTGGTTGTGAATTTACCTATTGGGTTTGGCACAAGCTAAAGCAGGTGCCACGTCTGAATCTATTCTTTATTCATTCTTAATTATTAATTACACGGTTGGCCGAGTTCGTCCATCTTCATAATCATACCTACTACTCGCTGCTCGATGGTGCCTGCAGTACGAAAGCTCTCGTCCAGGCTGCCGTAAAGAATGAGATGAAAGCCGTCGCCTTAACGGACCACGGCGTTCTGTTCGGAGCATTCGAATTTTATAAAGCAGCGAAGGCCAATAATATCAAGCCGATCATCGGCTGCGAAGTTTACTTTGTTTCGGACGGCAGCGCCACGGAGCGCGAGCGCTTCGACGATCCGGAAGGGAAAAAGAAAGCCTACAATCACCTCATTCTTCTAGCCAAGAATGAAAAGGGCTATCAGAATTTGATGAAGCTCGTCACGCTCGGTCATACCGACGGCTTCTATTACAAGCCCCGCATCGATATGCCGATGCTGGAGCAATATCATGAAGGGCTGATCGCTACGACCGCTTGCTCCGGTGGTATTATCGGGCCGTATTTGGTCACAGGAGAATACGATCGGGCCAAGCAGATTGCTACCCGCTTTCGAGACCTTTTTGATACAGATTTTTACATCGAGATTCAGGATCACGGTCTTGATCGGGAAGCAGCTTTGCGCGAGCATGCTCCTCGATTAGCGAAAGAGCTCGGCGTCAAGCTCGTTGCCACAAACGATTGCCATTATATCGAGCAGGCCCATGCCATTCCTCATAACGTTCTGCTCCTCATTCGTGACGCATCCGGCAGGGAAACGCCGGATGTCAATAACTTAAAGTACGGCACCGATACGAACTACTTCCGGTCGGCAAAAGAGATGCACAAGCTCTTTTCCAAATGGCCCGAGGCGATCGAGAGTACAATGGAGATCGAAGAGAAGTGTGATGTCACCTTCTCGAAGGATTTCAAAATGCCGGCCTTTCCGATCCCGGCCGATTCGGGTGCAGGCACGCTGGATGAATACCTGGACCAACTCACGCGAAAGGGGATCGACCGGCGATTCTCTTCTATGACCAAAGAGATCGAAGAACGGGCGGATTTCGAGCTCTCGGTCATCAAGAAGATGGGCTATGCTGGTTACTTCCTCATCGTACAGGATTTTATTGCCGCGGCGCGTAAAATGGGCGTGAGCGTAGGACCCGGCCGTGGTTCTGCGGCCGGTTCGCTTGTTGCGTATGCGTTAGGCATTACGAATGTCGATCCGATCAAGTATAATCTGCTCTTCGAGCGATTTCTGAATCCCGAGCGCGTATCGATGCCCGATATCGATATCGACTTCTCGGACGACAAGCGCGAGAAGGTGATCGAGTATGTCCGCGATAAATATGGACGCGAATCGGTAGCTCAGATCATCACGTTTTCAACTCTCTCTTCGCGTGCGGTTCTCAAAGATGTGGGACGTGTCCTGGGTGTGCCACTCTCGACGATCAACGAGATCACGAAGAACATCCCGGTCATTATGGGTCGGGTAACACCTCTGGAAGAGGCAGTCGAATTACCCGAAGTCAAGGCGATCCTTTCTCGCAAGGACCCGCTCGTTGAAAAATTGATCGAGTATTCGCTTGTACTCGAGGGCTTTGCGCGTTCTGCGTCCAAGCATGCGGCTGGTGTGGTTATCGCGCCGAGCGATATTTCCAATTATGTACCGCTTTATAAAACCCCGAATCTCGAGGAAGCGGTTACGCAGTTTAACATGAAGGACGTCGAGGAAGCGGGCCTTCTCAAAATGGACTTCCTCGGCCTGCGGACGCTCTCCATCATCGATACGACGCTTGCTCTCATCGAGCAGAACCACGGCGTAAAGATCGATATCGATACGATCCCGCTTGATGATCCGGAGACGTACGAGCTGTTCGGGCGCGGTGATACGATTGCCGTCTTCCAGTTCGATTCGCCGCCCATGCAGAACTACATGCGCGCGCTGAAGCCGGAGAACATGGAAGATCTCTCTTCTATGAATGCTCTCTATCGTCCCGGCCCGATGGACCACATTCCGGAGTTCATCGAGCGAAAGCACGGGCGAAAGAAAGTCGAATATCTGCACCCCAAGCTCGAACCGATATTACAAGAGACCTATGGCGTCGTAGTAGTGCAGGAGCAGGTCATGCGTATTGCGCGCGATTTGGCTGGCTTCTCGCTTGCCAAAGCCGATGAAATGCGTCGTGCCATGGGTAAGAAAGACCTCGCCAAAATGGAGGCGATGAAGGAGGTCTTTATCAAAGGGTGTGTCAGCAACGAGATTCCCGAAAAGATCGCGAAAGAGCTTTACGACCGCCTTGCGAAATTTGCTTCTTACGGATTTAATAAATCGCACAGCCTTGCGTATTCCGTTGTCAGCTACCAGACGGCATACCTCAAAGCGCATTACACGGCGGAATTCTTAGCCGCGAATATGACGCACGAGATGCAGGACTCCGACTACGTCGTGCAGCTCATCGATGAGGCGAAGAAGTATAATATCCGCACGCTGCCGCCTGATGTGAATTCCAGCTTTATTCATTTTACAGCGACCAAAGAAGGCATCCGCTTTGGCATGGCCGGCATTAAGAATTGCGGCGAAAAGGCGGTCGAAGCGATCGTTACCGAGCGAGAAAAGAATGGTCCGTTCACCTCCATATTCGATTTCACTTCTCGCGTCGATACGCGGCTTACGAATCGACGTGCCATGGAGGCGCTCGTAGAAGCCGGGGCATTCGATACATGCAATAGTGATAAGCGCCTTTTGCAGGCTTACCGCTCGGATCTGTTCGAGAATATCGAGCGGGCGTTGAGCTACGGACAGAAGGTCCGCGACGAAGCGGCAAGCCCCCAGAATTCACTGTTCGGCGAGCCGGACGCACCACAGGTTACTCCGCCACCACCGATCGTCGATGCCGAACATCGCTGGACCGAGGTCGAAATGCTTTCGCGGGAGAAGAAGGCGATCGGCTTTTATGTTAGTGGCCACCCGCTCGAACCGTATCGTATCGATGTGCTGAGCTTCGTATCGCATAAAGCGATCGATATCGGGCAGACCAAGCAGAACGACCCCGTTTTGATCGGGGGAGTGATCGTGGGTATTGTCCGCAAGCTCGACCGTAATGGCAACGCATTCGCTATTGTCAAACTGGAGGATTTTACGGGCAAGATAGAATGTGTCTTCTGGAGCGACGCATTTAAACAATTTCAGCATTTGGTGCAAGATGAAAAGCCTGTCTTTCTCCGAGGGAAGATCAGGCGCAACGGCCCGGATGAAGCACCGACCGTCATCGTCGATGAAGCCTACGAAATTCAGGGAATGCGGAAAAAGGTGACCAAAGGCGTACTGGTGCGCCTGTTCGATAGCGAGGCGGCTCGGCCAACGGTCGAACAGATCGAGCAACTTTGTACCCGATTTCGCGGCACCTGTACCACCTTTATTTCTGTTGAAACAGCCGCGGGCGGGAGCCGTAAATACCGTCTGCCGGATAAGTATCAAGTCGAGCCGAGTGACGATCTGGTACGAGAATTCGGGAAAGTTTTTGGCACTAACCGGTTGCTATTCACTCGATAAGTAAGCTAAGCAATCGCAACGTATTATTAGGAACAGTTATGACTACCACAACCACAGGACCGCTCCATTTAACGGACGCGACGTTTGAAAAGGATGTATTGAAGAATGATAAGCCGGTCCTCGTCGATTTTACGGCGACGTGGTGCGGCCCCTGCCGCATGATCGCCCCGATCATCGAGGAGCTTGCCAGCGAATACCAGGGACAAGCGACCATCGGTAAACTCGATGTCGATGAGAACCCGGAGACCTCGATGAATTTCGGTATTCGCTCTGTACCGACGCTTCTTATCTTTAAGGGTGGGCAGGTCGTCGATCAGATCATCGGCGCCGTCGGTAAGGACCGTATTCTTGCCAAGTTAAAGCCACATATGGCCTAAGTGTTATACTGGATAACCGGTTAATGTAAAAGAGGGCGGAGTTTTCCGCCCTCTTTTTTTTGTGGTAACGTTGAAGCCATTCCCCTGCGCTAATTTATCGAGGCAAAATAAAAAATCCCTCTCCTGGCGGGAGAGGGATTTAGGGTGAGGGGTATTTTGCTAATTACCTCTCGATAATAACCTTCTTCGTCAGTCGTGTACCGTTCACCTCGAGGCGAAGGTAATACGTTCCTGCCGGAAGTGAACTGCCATCCAAGGTGAACGTATGATTGCCCGAGCCAAGCATACCACTGAACACCGACTGAACCGTTCGTCCAAGCACGTCCATAAGGACGAGATCGACGCGGTCGAAATCGCTGGTGGTGAATGTGATGTCGGAGCGACTGTTGAGCGGGTTCGGCGCGACGGTGAAAGCCAATGCGTCCGGTGCTATCGAATTTACAGCTAAGTTCTGACATGTTTCAGGGAAGGTGGCCGAACAGGCGACGCCGCCAGCGTATGACTGCACCGTAGCATGGAAGTTATGTTGCGGGCCATCGTTAAAGCCAACGATGAAGCCACCTTGGGGTACATTCGGTACGATCGTACCACCACTGAAGGTAGCCCGTGTTGGAGTTACGTTCGCGTGCCAGTTAAAAGCGATGGCGTTCGCCGAGCGGATGATCCAACCATCCTGTGGCGTCACGACAATGCTATCGATATTTTCTGTCAATCGGCGATTATAGATCGTAAAGGTATCCTCACAAGCCGCGGTATTCGGGAGATCCGACGCCGAATCACAGACAATAGGCGGTGTACAAGCTGGAATGGAAGAGATCGTTGTGTCGACCTTGATATTATGAGTGACGCTCTCATAGGTCTTGACCTCTAACTGATACGTTGTCGTTGGATGAGCTGGCGGAATCACGGCGAAGTAGAACGTATCATTCTGCCCAGTTGGAAGGTCGTATTGCGAACCGCCGGTATTGAAGAAGGAAAGTCCGTTAGCAACAGAACTCTCCCAATGCGCAGGTCCTTTCAGGGTACCCGCTGCGGACGAGAATGTCCATCCAGGAGTTAGTGATTGTACTGTGATCGACTGGACGCCAGCAGTTGGAGTATGGCGATTTTTCACGATCAGGGTATCTTCACACATTGCACTTGGTTTCATAATAACCGTATCCTTCGGACCAGGAACCGCACAGGCCACGGTGACAGAACCACTCGTGTTCGATGTAGTATCACTAAACGTTTGCCATTGAATTTGTACCGGCTGAGCGGGCGTCGGATTATTAAGCACAAAGGGGAATGCCCAGATGATACCGCCCGGCACGCCATAATTTGTACTTGGCGTAGTCCATGTTAGCGTTTGCGTACCTTGTCCAACCAAACTCCAATTCGGGTTTGGTGCATTGGGTACCAAACCGGATTCAAAGGTTACACCGGGTGTGGTTACGCTCATAACTAACTTGGTAATTCTGGAGGTAACCAAATGATATCCCTGACCCGTGTGGAAGTTCTCGAGGTTGGCAACAAAGTGGCAGGTCCCTGCATTTGTTACTACAACCGTATCATTACTTGGATCTTCCGAGCAGGCCGGCGGAGTCATTGGTATCGAGAAGACGGTATCGCGTGCGATCATGGCGCCGCCACTAAAGGTCGTCATTACAAATCCTGCTGCAGTCGCAGCCTGCGGAGCCCGAACACCAATCCGAAATCCGCTGAGCGATCCTCCTGAAGGTATTCCAGAACCTGCGCCGGTATGGAACGTAGCTGACTCGGTGGTTACAGAATCCAACGTCCAGCCACTTGGAGCCCTTATTGCAGAGGGACGCATGACACCTTCAAATGCACTCAATATTTGAAATCGAACTCCATCGATGCTATAACTTCCATTGTTCTGATTGCGAACGTTGAAGTTAAAAAGTGGATCGCAGCCTGGCGTTGTTACCGAGGCCGTGAATGTATCGGCCTGGCAACATTGGAAGCTGGTGGGGATGATCGTGAAGCTGCCACAGCTTACATTCTGGAACGTCGAGCAGCTATTCGATGCAAAATAGGAGCACCAATTAATGACGATCGTCGAGTCGTACAGGTTTGCATTCGGATTCCATAGCGGGGGTTGAAGCTGGAATTCGAAGATGGAGTCTTTTCCACCAGGCGCAATGAAAGTGTATTCGTTACACCAGACGGCACTATCACCGCTATTGCTGGTAGAGACAAAGCCCCAATTCTCATTGGCAGCCTGTCCGCTCACGGTATTATTTCCAAACCGAGCGAACGGATAGGCCACGGTGTCGATCGTTAGTACGAAGCGGTTTACCTGCAGGTGATTGGGACCAGTATGTTTGAAGCTGAAGTGCCAGACGAGATCGGCGTTTTTCGTCACGGCTACTCGAAGCGTATCCTGTGGCGTTTGTGCCAAAACCGTTGGCAGGTCCATAGTGACCATCGGAAGGAGAAGAAGGAGAGGTAGTATCAGACGTAGGTTCTTCATATTAATGAGAAACGTTAGCAGTGAACACGAAAACTCAGGTCCGGTGAAAGCGCCAGCGAGGAAACCTCAAGATCAATAATTCTTTAGACAGGTTATTGTTACAGCGCAGCCGACACAATAGCGGAAACAGCACCAATAAATGCAATTTCCCATGTTTCTTAAACCCCGTTCACCGAATTTGTACTCCCGCCGGTGGCAGTTAGCTAAAGGCTGTAGGCTCCAAGAATAACTTAGCCCTTCCAAGGCCTTTGCTTGCATTAATATTCATCATGGATGGCATACTCCTTGAGCCGTTATAGAATATGGTCAGCCAACGTCAACTTCTCGATCTTAACATACCGCCGTGGGCGCTACGTACCCTTCGGGTTCTCGGACTTACTACGGTCATCGATGGAGTAGTTCGCTATACTTTTTTTGGCGAACTCATCGAACACCTACTCGAACGAACCTTGGGTGAGGGCAGGTATGTGCGGATGATGGATAGAGCAAGCAAGTGAATAGGGAAGAATAGGGGAAGAGAAGAATTGTGCGTTAAGGAAGCATTTATTGACTTTCCTTGCGTTTCTCCCCTCGTATAGACCTGTTTACTATTGCCGGACATTACATCACCATTTCCACCGCCACCCCTCAAAGGACTTTGTGGTGCATGCAGCCATGCTAAGGTCATCCGTAGTAAGCAGGGAAGCGAGTTCACGATGTGCCTGCTTTCCAAAACGGACGAGCGGTTCGCTAAATACCCTCGGCTACCAGTTCTGGTGTGTTCTGGGTTTTCTGCCGTCGGGCGGGACTCAGCCACCACGTAAGATCGATCCGGTCGAACGGACGGTCCTTAACCAGTGCAGTCCTAAGAATTTCTGTATCTTCCTCATTTAAGGTTTTGGAGCGATCGTAGGACTCAGCCATATCGAGCAGTCGAGTGAGAAATAGACGGTGTTCTTCGAACCGCTCCTTCGAATACTCGATCGCGCCTTGTGTCGAAATGACGAATTCCCAATCGCTCGATTCGAGAAGCAGTAATTCTCTCGCCGCCTGCTCCAGGATCATTTGAAGGGTATCGTCTTTATAATGCGTTGCTGCTACGCTTCCATTCATTGAAGCATGGCCGTTCTTTTCCGACCATTTATGGACGATCTTTAGGAACCGGTCTTCCAAAGGATAGATCGAATCCCACATCCATGCGACTTCGTGGTTTAGCCAGACGAAATGGTGTCCGCCTTCACCCCAGGAGCCTTCCGGGAGTGTGATCGTGACGTGAGGCCGAGTGTAAGTATCGAGTGCTTCGGCACAATCGGTCAAACGGATCTCGTCCGAGGCCTCGAAACGGCGCATTACCTTTTCGATGAATCGTGGCCCTTCGAACCACCAATGACCGAACAATTCTGTATCGAACGGTGCAGCGATAATACCTTCCGATCCGTGCGTTGATTTATGTTCTGCGAGTTCGCGGCGAACGAGCGATACAAAATCATCGGCATCCCAATCGAGTTGCCATTCGGTGTGTCCCGGTTCGTACGATTGCTTATCGCCTAAGTCGACGCGAGCCCCCGTCACACGCCAATATCGCAGACCGGAATTATGATGCTTTTTATGAAAATCGAGATACACTCCAGCACCCGGATATCCCAGTTCGCCCGACCATACACGTGAAGCACTCAGCGGATCGCGTGAAAAGACGGCGACAGATCGCGAGCTTAGTGGATTGCCAACCCAATAAATATCGGCCAGTGATCGGTTAGGATCGTAGGCAGGCGCCGCTTCACCTCGTGCACCAACTTCCTCCAGATATTTCTCGTGTAGTTTACGGCTGAGCGGCTGATACGCTGGTATCGTCATTCCACCCCGGGTAAGCGCCCCATCGATCACGAAATATTCTAAGCCAGCCTCCGCAACTAATTCTTCAACACCGGCACGCTCTTCACTTTGATTGCGATACTTCTCCGGCCCGATCGGAGGAGACCAGCGGTATCGTGGACGGTAACCACACTCCGGCAACCAAATGCCCCGTGGCTTTTTGCCAAAGTGTTGCTCATGCGTCGCAACGGCTGCATTGATCTGCCCGCGAATATTATCATCGCGCAGAAGAAGCGGAAAGTATCCGTGTGTCGCTCCGCAGGTCATCGCATCCAGAATACCATCATCCGAAAGCTTACGAAATCCAGCGACAACATTCGTTTGATACTTATCGAAGAAGCGGGATTTCGTGGTCGAGTAAAAATTCCTCCACATCTCCGCCAGTGGCTGTAGATGCTTCTCGCCATTCTTAGCAAAATAGGCGTAATCACTTTCTGCAGCCAGGATCTTCTCGTCGCAGTATGCAGCAAAGACGTCTGCAAAGGCTGGATCGGCAAGTTGTTCAAGATTGATGGGCGAGAAGTCCATTGAGATTCGTGCGCGGATGCCGTCCGTCTGTAACTGTTCCAGTACGTGAAGGATGGGTAAATAACACTCAGCTACCGCTTCGGATAGCCAATCCGATCCATGCGGCCATTTCCCGTGATGGAGCACGTACGGCAGGTGGGTGTGAAGAATAAAAGTAAAGGAGCCGAGCAAAGCTTTGGTGTGATTAGGTGGTGCGATACAATGAATGGCTGAGATATTCTCAACCGGTTCCTATGCAAAATTACGGCCTGACAAACTGTAAAACATCATATTCGCCTCTTAAGTAGCACTGGAACGGCATATAAAATATTTTTTACGTCTAAGGATGAGCTCGATCTTTATACTATCTTTGTAAGCTCATTATTAGCCCACGGAGGAGTTATGTTGCATCGTTCCAAAGCTGTTCTTGCACTGTTATTTATTGCGTTACTATTTCCGTCCTGTCGTAAACATGAACCAGTCGCGGGGATGGAGGGCGGAGGGGCTATAAGCCCATCCGATATAGTAGCCGTGCTCGATGGGCGCGTGCATACCCTGTTTGTACTTCCCGAAGAGAAAGATTCTGTTCTACGCAAGTGGGGTGCTCATTCCGAGAATGGAGAGACGTACTCGATGGAAGCGGTCAATATTTATCGTGAGCGAGTCCCCATTACATTTAGCGTCAGGCCCGCGTTGGTATCGCAACTTCTCGCAATGGATAAGGATGTCGAGACCTGGTATCTAGAGTTGGTGCACCGATTGGCCTCGGAAGACACTACTCGCGGCGAAGTGATCGATACGTTCTCGAGAAATTTCATCCACTATCGGACCTATAAGAATGCGGTCTGTACGCTCGTCCAGCGGGAGTATGAGACCGATTGCTCGGTGCCGTGGCTCATATCCATAGGGGACACGACCGGCAACGGATATTCGGCTAAAGAAGCCGATTTTTCAGAACGCACTCATTATTATCCGCTCAGTCATTGCCTGAAGGGGAGCGGCTATTGCACCGAAGCGCTGGTAGTACGTGCGTCGGTTGCGAAGTGGGACAACAAGAAATGTTCTGGAGCGCCGACCTCGGTCACAAGTCAGGGATTTGATTTCTCATGTCCGGATGCAGTTACGCCGCCGAAAAAGTGGTGGTGATCACTTCTTCGCCGGATTGCCATCATCATACGCTACTCCGCGATAACTTTTCGTCACTGCCTCGCCCGGAATGATTCGAGTATCGGAATACCAATCCTCGCCGTGGCCCAAATCCATCAGTAATCCGAGAGAGCCGGAGTGACGTGGGGGAATGAGGTTGCCGCCGCCTTGCGAATTCGTCGTGTCGCTCTGTTTACAATAATAGCGATCGTCCCCATGGCTATCGAGTAGATACGCGAACGAGACAAAAAAGCCGCATCCCTGCGATGCTCCCGACGAGCGATAGGTATCGTTACCCTCCCAATCCTCTAAGCATCCACTCGACCAGTCGTGCGCGTTGCCTTGTTCGAGCCAGGCATAACCATCGTAACTGTCATCGCCACCATCGTCGAGCAAGGCACCAAAGGAGAGATGAATGCCGCTGCCTTGCGAATACTGCCCAGCATTGTAGCGGTCAGCGCCTTGCCGATCGTGAAGAATGCCGAGTCCATACCAATAGCTTCCGCCCTGACTGAAATAATCGGCGTCGTAGGTATCATCGCCCTGCATATCGCTGAGTAGTCCGATACCGCCATCGGTCCCAATACCGGTACTCCACGGCCGCATTCCAAATCCAAACCCTTGAGACATCGACACATGCGCGCGGTTTGGCCACCGATCGTCCGGGTATTTCCATCCTGCACGGTACGCGTCATTTCCCGAACGTTCGAGCAGCATACCGAAGCCTTTGGCATAGGCGAAGCCCTGGGAGTAGACGTCCGCCATATAATGGTCGGAGCCCGAGTGATCGTAGAGCAACCCGATACCCAAAAACGCTGCTCCTTGCGAGCACCAGTGTGAAGAGTAAATATCGTCGCCACCGTAATCTGCAAGAATGCCAACGCCTAAGCAACCGGCGCCCTGGGACCAGCGCGATCCCTGATAGACATCGTTGCCGCTACAATCGACGAGGACGTCCACACATCCGACGCCGGAGCCCGCACTTTGCGAGCCGCGATAGATATCGTTACCGCTCACGTCTGCCACAAACCGAAAATCACCGGGCTTGCAGGGAGGAAGTTCGTAAATATCGTCGCCTCCAATATCGAGAATGAAGGCGAAGTCGCCGTAGTATCGGTTTGGCCCTTTACCGCCAATGACGCATCGGCCTTGTGGAGTATTCCACGAGAGAAGAATGTCGCCATCAACCCCAGGGACTTTTGAAGCAATTGGTTTTGCAGTCATCCACTGCTTCGCAAATGCCCGGACCCAACTTGTATCGGCAAGCGCGGCAAGTTGCTGCGCGGCGCTGATGATATCATCGCGCAAATTCACTTTGTCCGCATCGCCGAGTAAGCTCTTCAGCATTGTTTCTGCTTTATTGCGAGCGAGTAATTGTTGTACGGGATCTTTGATCGAATCGACCGGGTCTTCCCAATTCGTGTCGGTGTTAAGGAGTTGAGCAAGTCCATTTGCAAGTGAATCGAGGTGTGACACGTCGGGATAACCCTCGTTGAGAAATCCCTGGACGTTTGCCAAATACTTATTCAACTCCGGAACAGTCATGGGACGTGTGAACGGCTGCGGGTAGTCCGGTAAAATATTCAGTTGGTATGCTGCCGCATTGATGGCGCCGAGCACTCCCTGATTTTGGGCCAGCGAATCCCACACACTCTGATCAATGAGCCGCGAAAGTGCACCGACACGCGTCGGATGATGATCGAGATAGGTGATCGCGTTCAGACGAAACGGATTCGGTCTTGCCGTAAATGGTAAGTCACAAAAATCGAGATCGGCAATGCCCGCGATCTGCTTCGCGATCGTATCGGCCCAATCGGTAAGACCCTTCTCTTTAAGGGTGCGCGTCATCCAGGAATCCGTGCGCACTGCGCCAAGTGACGGATAATCCGAATAGGGCATCGTTATGCGCTTGCCGCCAAAGAGCCGAACCGGGATTTCTTTTATCTCACCATTGCGAATGACTTCGAAATGCATCGTGTCACCAATGTGCAGATCGCGAAGGCGAGTATTCAGCACATCGTCGGGACCATACACGGAATCCATCAGCGTTCGGCCATTAACGCGAAGAACAATATCGCCCATCATTATTCCCGCCTCATCGGCGGGCCAGTGCGGAGCGACATGCCAAATAGGACTGCCCTTAATACTATCGCGGCCGTGCGTCAGCTTGCGGACTGAGTCGGCGGAGATATCACGCATATAAATGCCGAGGCGCGGTGTCATCGCCGGAAGGGGACCACTCGGAACATACGCCGGGTAGTCCACCATGTTAAGCGAGTGACTGATGAGGCTATCGGTGGAAGGCTGCGCGAATGCCGAGCTAGCGAGGGCGAGTATGAATGCGCTGAGAAATAGTCGCATGAAGAAAACAGGATTATAAGAGACCCAACTGCGAGGCACTAAACGGCAGGGACGATAGGGCCGTTCGACGGAAGTCGAAGCAATACTTCGACTTCCTATACCATAAACTGCGGTTCTACTGTTTAACCGCTTCGCCCGACTCCGTCGGATAACCCTTCTCGATCCAATCCGTCTTCAGGTTTTCCGTAGTTTCGAGCACCCGGATATTCGTGTAGCCTAATTTCTTAAGCTCGGAATATGCCGGACGAATATTCGGGCAATGTGTCCACGGGCAACAGCCGCAGTAGATCACTACTTCTGCATTTTTCGGAGTATTGGCAAGCGCCGCATCGAGCCGTTGAAGGCCCTCCGGTTCTCCAGCGGGGCCGGCGAAGATCGAACCTGGAATGTGTTTCTGTTTATAAAGGAATTGGAATCCGATCTGTAGAACGAGCGGTCGTTCGTTCGCTGGCTTATTCAATACCGCAGCGAGATCAGCCGGCTTCATCAACTCCGATCCACTCCATGGGCCATCGGGCGCTGATTTCGAACACGAGATGTAGGAGGTAAGCGTAATAGTTGCCGCAAGCAGCAAAAACAGGGTGCGAGATTGTCGTTTTAGCATGGTGTGAGTTCGGACCGGTGGAAGGTATACCAGCCCTCGGTTGCTAAACAATTTTGCCGGCAGAAGTGCGCCGAGTCTGTTAGGCCATAATTTAGTAATTTACCATGAAGATTGAAGGTATAGAATTTACTCAAAAAGCTGCTGCGCTGATCCTTCGGGAGAACGAAGATGTGTATGAGTTGCTCGTCCATAGCTTTGCGGAGAACCCGCTGTTGCCATGGCGATTTCCAAGCGGGGGAATCGAGAGCGAGACAATTGAGGAAGGCCTACTGCGCGAGGTCTATGAGGAATCCGGACTTCAAGATCTCACGATCGTTCGCAAACTCGGCGTCCAGCGATATTATAAAGCATATAGCGATCGCTTTATTGAGCGGCACGATTATCTTTTAAAGACTAATATCGACCTTCCCGATACATGGCAGCATTTGGTACATGGTAACGGCAATGATGCGGGTGAAATCTTTCTCTATAGATGGATTCGCCCAAAGGAGATATATCGCATCGATCCAGAGCATCACAAATTCCTAGATGAGAAGCATTTACCGGAGTTCTTCTATGCTAAGAGCCAATAGCAGACTCAACTTTCCAGTATTGATGGGTGTTGCGACCAACGATTCACTTTAACAGTTGTCCTATGTCTCTAAAATACTCTCTCCATAGCTTTATTCTGTTGTTTCTATTAGCAGCGCTTTTTGGATGTAAGCAATCCACCGCTCCCAGTACTAAAACAACTGATTCTACGACCGTGACGCACAAGTCCGGCGAATTTGGGTGGGTTAATGGCAGTAGTTCTATCGATCGCAAGGACTATTCGTATGCCACAAGTTCTGCCTCCGCAGCATACACGAATTTCGGCCCAAATAGCACTCATCAGCTCGATATCACTCTGACGGTCTATATCGGAGCGAAAGGAATTGAGAACACGGTGGAATTGGTGATGCCGATGCTAACGCCAAAGCTTGGCAAGATCAGTGTTGGTGCATCGACCGATCTAACCAACGGGTCCATTACGATGAAGATCGATACGGCGCATTACCGTTCGATCGCGGGTGGCACGATCGAGATCACGAAGTTCGACACGCTCAATAGCACCGTGAGTGGCACGTTTAGTTTTGATGCAAAAGATGGAAACAACCAGGTACATGTAACTTCCGGATTCTTCACCGATATTCCGATCTACTATGGTGCATTCCATCCAGGGCTTGTTACGGCCACGGTCAATGGTGTTCCGTTTACGAGCCAATTTGCACAGGTCGCTCCCTCGTTCTGGACGGTCGATAGCGCGTACACCATGGTAATGAGTATCGATGGTGATAATAATGGGGACGTCATCAAGTCGATCGCGTTTGGTATCGAAATGCCAATGGCAGGCTACTATTATGATCTGAACGGAGACGCACGCTGGTACGGAAGTTTTGTTCAATCCGGTACGCCGGTTATTTCGATCAATTCAATGTCCGGTGCGGTCGGCCGACTGACAATTACGAATTTCGATTGGGTTACCCACCGTATCAGCGGCACATTTTATCTTGCTGGTTACGACAAGAATGGCGATTACATCGATGTCGAAAACGGCGAGATCGATAATGTGCAGTGGTTTATGTTATAAATCACAGAAGAGGAATGCGAAATAGAATAACTGTTCGTTTCATCTATGCTCTGCTGGTAATAAGTCTTCCAGCACTGTATAGTTGCTCCAAATCTTCGAGCGATACCGCGGAGCCGGAATGTGGTATCGAGCGATGGCACGTGAAGAATCTTCTGGATATCGACGCACCGTTAGTTTCCACCATGCCTATGGCGACCTCTATTGCTGCGCAGGATTCCTTCGCACGCGATTCGGTGAATGAGAATACCCGTCGGCTCGATTTTGAAAAGGAGACTGTCAGTATTCCCTGTACGATCGTTCAGTTCAAGAAGGAAGATGATAACGACATCCATCTTATCCTTGTGGATGATCAACTCGATTCCATGATCGCAGAAGTACCGAGTACCGACTGTGCCGAAGTTGCTGCTTCCTCTCACGCGTCTGACTTTGCTGCTGCCGGGTTATGGGTTAGGCAAAATCTTGGCAACCCAACCAGTAATTTTAAGAATGCCGATCAAAAGGTAACCGTCACAGGCGTTCTCTTCCAGGATTTCCCGCACGGGCAAAAAGGCCATGCCACCAATTATCGAGAGGTACACCCGGTGCTAAGGATACAATGAGTATACGAGCCATAGTTGTTCTCTACATTTTACTGGTTGCCATACCAGTCTTTGCTATCAGACCGCGCACGAATTATGAACGTACTCCTGCCACTGTAGGAATAACCTACGATAGTCTGAATATTCCGACCGTCGCGAATAAGCGTCTAACGGCTTGGCTGTGCCACAGTTCGAAAGATAATAAGGATAAAAAGCTCGTCATACTTGCAGGTCCTGATGCCGGCAATATGAGTGACGAGCTTGATCTGGTTCAGGCGATTACTTCTAATCTTCCAGTGGATGTACTCCTGTTCGATTATCGCGGTTTTGGCATGAGTGACCTTATCCCTATTGATTCGGACCTGATTGCTATGCCAGAGTTTGAAGAGGATATTTCTTCAGTGCTCAAGTACGCAAGTACTCATTTAGTAAAAGAGACTAGCAAACTTTTCCTCTATGGGCGTTCAATGGGAGCTAGTCTTTCTATCGTGGCAGGAAGCGCTTTGCCGGGTTTAGGAGGCGTTGTTGCTGAGTCACCATATACTTCGCAAAGCGCTCTTCAAAAATATTATTCTTCCCTATACCACAAAACACAGAGCAATCGAAGTGTCCGACTAATCCGGTCTAAAGTATTAGAGCCTATGGAGAATATTCGAGCATTAAAATGTCCGCTCTTACTTATGCACGGAGAGCAAGAGAATCAGATTTCATCTAATGAGATCTCGAAGCTTTTTGCAGCTTGTAGTGTATCCGGGAAATCCCTTTGGATTGCGGCTGGAGCCGGTCACATGGAAGTGCCTTATAAGCATACAAGCACTTTCCTCACAATGTTTTATACCTTTATTCAATAAGCGGATCATTTAGAACAGAAAGAATTTGTTCTACTGACTCCGGGAGATTGTAAGCATGAATTATAAAGAAAGCATGTAAGGCTGTCAGCGTTCTAACATGGCGGCATTATCCGATATGGTTTATTTAGATTGGAGCTTTATTGGGGGGAAAGGCTTAATATTCCCATTGGAACCTCCCCATAGGTGCCTATTCGTTGAGCGTTAGTGGTTCTTGCATAAGCCGAGGATAACGACGGGGAAGGGAGTTATCCTTCGAGCAGTTGGCAAAGTATGTTGAAAACATGTGAAGAAATGCCGTTCATGAAAACAAAACTCAATTGCGAGTGAGCACCGTTTTCAAATGGGCAGCTTGATCTTGGGTGGGGTAGGATTTCGGATAACGGTCCCCGAAACCCGGCCCCCCGGAAAACGGACCCTTGTTTTGTAAAAAACGGAACTTTCATCATCTCGAACCGCTTATTGACGCGCCTAAAAATAGGCTTTTTACAGGAAGTGAACTGTGGCAACGAAAGATAATAGCGTATTAAAGTCGAAATTCGCCAAGCCCGAAGAGATCGAGCGAAAGTGGCATATTGTAGATGCTGCGGACCAGACAGTCGGCCGCCTTGCCACCCGTGTGGCAAGCATACTTCGCGGTAAGCATAAACCGCAGTTCACACCGAATACCGATGTTGGCGATTTCGTGATCGTCGTCAATGCGTCGAAGGTCAAGATGACCGGTAAGCGTATGGAGCAGAAGACGTATTATCACAACACGTTGTATCCGGGTGGAGCGCGTCACGAAAAGTTCGCCGAACTCCAGGCGAAGTATCCGGAGCGCATTATCAGCGAGGCTGTAAAAGGCATGCTTCCGAAAAATTCGCTCGGGCGCAAGACCTTTAAGAAGTTGAAAGTGTATGCCGGTGCAGAGCACGAGCATGCAGCACAGAATCCGCAAGCATTAAGCTTTTAAGTTTAGAAACCGGCACTTAGCACTTAGCATAAAACGACATTGGCAAAGCGAGCAGACATTTTCATAGGACGCCGTAAGGACTCGACGGCTCGAGTCTTTTTAACTCCGGTTCAAGCTGGTCAGGAATCGGTGATCACCATCAATGGCCGCACGTTCGAGAATTACTTCCCGAACCCACTGCACCGCGATGATGTGGTCCGTCCATTCAAGGTGACGAATACCTACGGCTCGTTCAGCGTCAATGCTAATGTAGCAGGTGGCGGTACCACGGGACAGTCGGGCGCCGTCCGTTTGGCTATTGCTCGCGCATTGGTCGATGTGAACGAAGAGCATAAGTCACTTCTTCGCAAAGAAGACCTTATGACGCGTGATCCGCGAATGGTCGAGCGTAAAAAGTCGGGACAGCCGAAAGCACGCAAGCGCTTCCAGTTCTCGAAGAGATAAGATTCCGTAACGCGATTTTTAGCCGTGACTTCGTAGCCGTGACTTCGTAGCCGTGACTTTTAAGTCACGGCGAAGCGTGACCTAAAGGTACGGCTACAGCATGACCAGCGTGACCTAAAGGTCACGTCTACAAGCATTTAATCACAAATACGGGTACAGTCGAATCGCCGGGTGTCTCGAAAGAGATGGCGACGAGGCTCCGTAGAGAAACCGCTCGTGAGCGATCGCGGGCTTAACCATTAATTGACATGAGACTTAGCTTAGAAGACCTCCTGGCCTCCGGTGCTCACTTTGGGCACCTCACCCGTCGTTGGAATCCGAAGATGAAACCGTACATCTTCATGGAGCGCAACGGCATCCACATCATCGATCTCAAGAAGACGCAAGAGCTTGCCGAAGAAGCTCTCAATGCAGCCGAGAAGCTCGCTGCAGAAGGCAAGCGATTCCTGTTCGTAGCAACCAAGAAGCAACTCCGTCAGATGGTCCGCGAAGAAGCGGAGCGTTCGGGTCAGTTCTTTGCGATCGATCGTTGGCCCGGCGGAATGTTGACGAACTTTGCGACGATCCGCAAGTCGTTAAAGCGCCTCCAGCAGATCGAGAAGATGGAAGAAGAAGGCTCGATCGAGAATTTTACCAAGCGCGAGCGTTTGGATTTCACACGCGAGAAGGAAAAGCTCAACGGCACGCTCGGCGGTATCGTCGAAATGCGCGGTCTGCCTGGTGCAATGATCATCATCGACATCAAGAAGGAGCACATTGCGGTAAAGGAAGCTCGTACGCTCGGTATTCCGATCTTCGCTCTCGTCGATACGAACGTCGATCCGGACCTCGTTGACTATCCGATCCCGGCGAACGATGATGCTCTGCGTTCGGTCCAGCTTTTCGTTCACGCGTTCGCTGATGCGATCAACGAAGGTCGCGCTGCAGCCAAGGCAAAGCGCCTCGATGAGTCAGCAATGGAAGGCCGCGAAGGACGTCCGGAGCTTAACCTCGCAGCGCGTGGCCGTCGTATCGAACTGGAGCCGAGCGATTTCGCTCCGCAGCAACCAGTGCCGGCAACCGCAGAGTAATTACGATCGATAATTAAGAATTAAGAGCGCGACGAACGTCAAACAATTAGTTCTTAATTTTCTTAAGAATAGAATTTAAGAAGAAGTAAAGAAGATGGCAATCTCAGCAGAACTCGTAAAGCGCCTTCGGGATAAGACCGGCGCTGGTATGGCAGATTGTAAGAAAGCTCTTGAAGAAGCAAATGGCGACGAAGCCAAAGCGATCGAAGTCCTCCGCAAGAAGGGCGCAGCCTCGGCAGCAAAGCGGTCCGACCGCGTTGCCAAAGAAGGCGTGATCGCTGCTGCGGTTTCGGAAGATCGCAAGCGTGGGGTCATCGCGGAGGTGAATTCCGAGACGGACTTCGTTGCTCGCAATGAGTCGTTCGTCCAGTTCGCTCAGGACGTTGCTAATGCAGCGCTTGCAGCGAGCCCGAATTCGCATGAAGAATTCCTTCTGGCAAAGATGGCCAATGGCGCTACGATCTCGGAAGAGGTCGGTGCGCAGACTGGTCGCCTTGGCGAGAAACTCGAAGCCCGGCGCTTCGAGATGCTTACAGAGCCGAACGGCTTCGTGACCAGCTATATTCATCCTGGCGCAAAGCTGGGAGTGCTCGTAGCGATCTCCGGTGCCAACGATAGCCCGACCGGACGCGAGATTGCAATGCAAGTTGCTGCAATGAATCCGATGGCGCTCGATCGCTCGGGTATCTCTACCGAGCAGATGGATAAAGAGCTCGAGATCTATCGTACGCAGGCCCGCAATGAAGGCAAGAAGGAAGATATCATCGAGCGTATTGCGAAGAACAAGCTCGAAAAATTCTATCAGGATAACTGCCTGACCGAACAGAGCTTTATCAAAGATGCGGCGAAAACGATTACCGATCTTTTGAAGGAATCTGGTAACCTGAAGATCACGGGATTTGTCCGCATGCAGCTTGGTGAGCAGCATAAGCACGCCGAGCAGGCTCAGGAAGCCGTAGCTTAAGGCTATAGCTTATTAGGTTGACAATTTAACCGAAGAGGGGCGGTAGGGATCGATCCGCTACCGCCTTTTCACAATGCCTCCAGCGAGAGTAAGAGGCAAAGTCCTCCTCAGTCACATCTATCGAACGAGAGCGTCCCAGCTCATCCGTGTAGGAGGCGGCAAGCATGGGATCGCCCAGTATCCTGTTACAAATTGAAAATTGGGTTTCAATTTGACAGGGGAGTAGATTGGTTTTTCATAGGTGCAAACAAGGGCTCCGCAAAATCGAATAGGTTCATAAGATCATCTCCGACGAATGACGACGGCCCGGACCATGGAATTTCCACCATGGGTAAGGCATAGATCATAGCTGCCGTCCGGCACATTTGAAATATCGAGCGTGATGTTGCCCTTGCGTTTTTCACTACGGGGAGCAGAAGGGATCTCCCAGTACTTCGCACGGCGTCCGAATTTATCGAACAGCTCGACTCGAAGCGGGATATTGGCAAATGCCGACTCGTCGAATTCCAATTCGATCTCGTTCCAATCGGGCGTAAAGCGAAGATGCTCGAAGGAAAACGATTCGCTGGTAGCGACGGACGTGCGGCGGTCGGGAGGCGGAGTTGGTTGCGACGGTCGATCGACCGAGAGCAACATGGATGGATAATCGTTCAGCATATCTGCAGGGGCGAAATGGTCCGTTAATATTAAGATTTCTATACTACCCGCAGCCGAATCACGAAAAGCGATCAAACTGCTTCGAACGAAACCTCTCGGCCCTGCAGCTGCGATCAGCTACTGGATCTCATCCTTGTCCACGATGACAATGGCATTGGTGGCGGTCCACATTACACCGACGACTGTGCCGTCAGCTAATGTTACGAGCCCTTTCTGACCATTACTCAGCGACTGCCCGTTAATTGTGACGGATACGGCATTATCATCGATGTCGACCGAATAGGTCGTCACATCAGTGACCGTAACGTTGTAGCCCGCTGCGAGCGTATTAACGGTGACCGTCCCGACGGGGACCGGCTGCTGATTTGTAATCGAGAACGTAACGGTACTCGAGCCAGCGGAAACGTACAGAGGCGCACCGATAACTGCGAATGCCGAGAGTGCGAGAGTAAGCAATACTGTCTTGACCATAGAATAATAGACTGGTTTATACATGTTGCCCTCTCACCACTTCAAAAATCGCACGAGAGTCATCCATTTCAAAAACGAGAACTTACTTTTTATCCATCGCGTATTATTGTCCGGCTGCCTGAAACAGCCTTTCTGATGAGCTTGCGTAGCTGCCATTTTACAGCATGAATTATCAAATTATATAAATTATAATGGGTTCAGCCCAGCATATTAGAGAACTTACCCGTATTATTAATACCTTTGGCGGACAACGGGCAAAATATCTTTTTTCGCAAAAGAGATCTTCCTCTAAACTGGGTCGTCTTGCCAGCCATTTTGTTAGTTCTTCGGAGCCCAATGAGAGCAAATGGGCACAAGAGCTTTTAGCGGTTCAACCGGCATCTCCGTCGTATGTCCGCCTAAGGAGTAGTCTTAAGCGCCGACTTCTCGATAGCTTATTTCATCTTCAACTTCGGGGCTCTGTGTTACGAAAGGCGATCTACCGTAATCTAAAGATCACGTTTATGGTAAAGACACTTTTGCTGCTTGGTGGGAGGCGGGTGGCAATGTGGCTTATCCCTTCAGCGCTGGAGCGGGCGAGAGTGTTTGAGTTAACCTCAGACCGGATCGAGTTTCTTATCATCCTTCGGCAAAATGCTGCCCTGAATGGCGACAAGCGTAACTTCGAGCGTTATTCCCAAGAGTTGGAAGAAGTGCTTCGCCTGCGTAACGCTGAACTCCGAGTGAGTTACCTGGGGCAATCGATCGACGTCGAATCGGTCGCTCGAGCGGCGGTTTCTGAAACCGTAGAAAAGATTGCACATGATGCGGTGATCGAGGTGAGAGGCCTGTTCGATAGTTATCCGACCTTCAATATTGGTCTTGGTTATTACCGCATTGCTACGCTGTTAGCGGAGATCAGAGGTGAGCACGAGCGATGTATTCGACTTACAGAGCAAGCTGACCGGTTCTTCGCAAAGTACCCACACTTGAGGAGCCCAACGTTCGATGGCGAATTCGCACTGAAGCGGCTCGCCAGCGCGGTCTCTATCCGTCATATTTCCTCAGCGAAGGAAGCTGTTGAATTATGTACGAAGTACTATCCCAAAGGCCTGAATAACTGGTTTATTTGGAAGGGTTTTGAATTTCAACTATGCATGCAGATGTTGGAGTTTCAGAATGCGGATATAATACTCAATGAGGTAGCAACCCATGAACGATTTGCTTCGCAACCCGAGCAGGTAACGCAAAAATGGCTGCTCTACGGATATTATCTCTTCGTTGTTCAAGGGATACTGAATGGTGTAGAAACTCCTGAAATGCAGCGTGCTATGCGTGCAATACTGCGACAAGTGCCAATTTATGCCAAAGATAAAGCGGGCTATAATATTTCGCTGCTAGTTATTCGGTATTTAGTCCTTCTATGGCAAGGAGATTTTAACACAATTACGGATCAGTCGGAAGCCCTTTCGCAGTATTTACGTCGGCATTTGCGGACACGACGGGAATCCGCATTGTTCTGTTTTTTGAAAGCATTACTACTACTTGAGAAGCATGCATTTCGGCTATCCGAGGTAAATAGTAAGGCTGGAAAACTTATTACTCAGTTTCAGGAGAAGGAACGCGACGAGATCGACGAGACGCAGATCATTCCGTTCTCATTTCTTTGGTCGCTTATTCAAAAGGGAATAGAGCACAGTATGGAACGCAGGCATGCTTATTAATGATTGTCGTGCGACCGATAAGAACGATTTCATCGTATTTTTGCCAAATGACTGACCGCACCCTTCTCTATCGTCGCATCCTCCTTAAAATATCTGGTGAATCCCTCATGGGAGACCGCGAATATGGTATCGATCCTCGCATTCTCGAGCAATTTGCTGCGGATGTGGTAGCGGCCGCTTCTATGGGTGCTGAGATAGGAATTGTGGTGGGGGGAGGAAATATCTATCGCGGCGTCTCGGGAAGTATTGATGGGATCAATCGTATACAAGGCGATCATATGGGTATGCTCGCAACGATGATCAATGCTCTGGCGCTACAAAATGCGATCGAAGCAACAGGGACCTATAGCAGATTGATGTCTGCTATCACGATGACGGCTTTTGCAGAGCCATTCATACGCCGAAAGGCCGTGCGTCATCTCGAAAAAGGGCGTGTGGTAATCTTTGGATGTGGTACTGGTAACCCATTTTTTACGACTGATACGGCTGCCGCCCTCCGAGCGGTCGAGATCGGGGCCGATGCAGTTCTTAAAGGTACCCGCGTCGACGGTATTTATGATTCCGATCCTGAAAAGAATGCCAATGCGATGAAATTCCCCAAGATCACCTATATGGACGTCCTGCAGCGAGGTCTTCGCGTAATGGACCTGACCGCGATCACACTCTGTCAGGAAAATAAACTTCCCATTGTTGTATTTAACATGAACGAGCCCGGCAATTTGCAACGGGTCCTGACCGAAGACGGCGTCGGTAGCGTTGTGATCTGAGGCACAATTTCCTACCTCGTATAGGAAATGACTTCCTCTCATATTTGTTAACGGGGTTCGAATTCGATCACAGAAATTTCACCAGTTTTAGGTTCTAATGACCAATATTAAAGATATTCTCACCGATTGTGAAACGCGAATGACCAAAGCTGTCGAGAACGTTCGGCAGGAATTGGCCAAGATCCGTACGGGCCGTGCCACAACCGCTCTGCTTGATGCCGTCAAAGTGGAAGCGTATGGCTCGGAAGTACCGATCAATCAGGTTGCGAATATGAGCGTGAGCGATGCACATACGCTCACACTTCAGGTCTGGGATAAAGGTATGATGGGCGCCGTCGAAAAAGCAATCAGGTCTTCGAACCTCGGGCTTAACCCGATGAATGATGGCCAGGTCATTCGCGTACCGATGCCACCACTTACAGAAGAGCGCCGTAAAGAGATCGTAAAGCTTGTGAAGAAGTTTGGCGAAGAGGGAAAGGTCGCGATTCGCAATATTCGACGAGATGCGATCGAGAATTTAAAGAAGGCGGAGAAGGCCGAACATTTTCGTGAAGATGATCGCAAACGTGGGGAAGAGGAAGTTCAAAAAAAGACCGACGCTCACACGAAGAATATTGACTCTCTCGTTACGACGAAAGAAAAAGAGGTAATGGCTGTATAATTTTAGATGAAGAGACTAACAATGTTCAATCGCTCATTCACTTTTTTATTGTTCTGTTCGCTGTTCGTTGTAGCCTGCTCGAAGCAGGAGCAATCGCAACCGATGTCGGATACCGCTAAGGTGGCTGCCGCTCCCGTTAAAGAAGGCCAGGGCAAAGGGGTAGTGAAAGGAATCGATACGGCTGCAAAGTCCATCACTCTCGACCATAATAATATTCCGGGCATTATGGATGCTATGTCGATGGAGTATCGTGTTGACCGCCCGAACCTACTGACAGTAGCAAAGGTCGGTGATTCCGTTTCTTTTACGCTGCAAGATCGCGGTGAAGGAAATTTCGTGGTGACGACTATAGCACCCATCAGCAAGTAAAGGCTATGAAAGTCCAACTCTTAGATATCTGTCATGCACGTAGCGGTGATAAAGGCGATGCTGCGAATGTCGGCCTCATCGCACGCGAAGAGCGGTTCTACCCGATCATTAAAGAGAAAGTAACTCGTGCCGCGGTTAAAAAGCACTTTAAGGGTATTTGCTTTGGGCCGGTGGAGCGTTTCGAGTTGCCGAATCTTTGGGCACTAAATTTTCTTTTACATAACACGCTCGGCGGTGGGGGGACGGTCAGCCTGAAGCAAGATGCACAAGGCAAAACGCTTGCGGCTGCATTGTTGCGAATGGAAATAGATGTATCTCCTTCGGCAATGCGGCCCCTGAAAGCAAAAGCCGCCAAAGTAACACGCCGAGCGGTTCGAAAGAAATGAAATGAACGGTCAGCATGTAAGCAAATATCGAGTCTCCATAGGTGGCTTTATACTGATTGTATTATTTGCTGGCTGTTCTTCTTCTTCAAATCCTCCCTCGAATCCGCCCTCTTCATTACCGACCGGTACCTACTATTATCAGGTCAGAACTTCGAATATTCGTCTGCTCGATACGACGACGGGTGAATACGTCTTATGGTTGCGGTTCGCAACGGACACTGCATATACGAAGTCGATACCATTAACGTATTGGACCGTTAACCACGATTCAATCATCTTCCAGGGAACCGTAAAACTCATACATTCTGCAGATTCTGTTGTATATGCTGCGCTTGCTATCGAACCGAGAACAGTAGGGAATACGCCATCGAGCATTGTGATAGCTGGTCGCTATTCGGATGGGATGGATTCGTTAACAGTTGCAAATGGAATAGGCGATTATGCCAATGCTCAAGTCTCCGTCATTTTTACGACAAAGTCGGGGGATACGAGTCGAGCGAAGTCGGAGTTTTACCTTATGCGCTTCTCCAATGGAGTAGCATCGGCAAGTGCGTCGAATTTTCACGTACCTCCTTCCGGTTGGACCTATAGCTTATGGGTACTTGACTCAAACTTCTATCCTCAACACAAATTTTTTTATGGATCTTTTACGGATCCTGCCGGTCCGGATTCCGATCCTTCCAGTGATGAGTACCCCTTCCCAGGGGGTTTTAAGACAGCAGCGTTGAATGATGCTGGTGGCCGAATCGAGATCACAGTAGACCCAACGTTTGCGGTCACTGGGAATAAGCCGGCGGCTCCATCCCCATTTGTCATCCTTTGGACACCATTGCAGCGATTCCTTTATTTCAATGAATCGCTGCCGTTGGAGAATGTTTGGAATTCCAGTAAGCCGACTGGTTTGCTAAAACTTTGGCGATAGTCACCACACGATCGGAAAATCGATCGTCTCCTGATCCGACTTCTTTAATTCGATCGTTCCAAACAACCTATATCCGGAAGGTATCGCTGGAGCTGTTTGATCGGAGTTTAGTACCAACTCTTCCGACTGGAAAGGAGGGAGTGAAAGCAGGGTTGGTGACGATGACAAGTATTGCTGCTGTTGTAAATATCGGTGTTCCACGATATGTAAATGCCATCTGTGGGGTCGATTAGGCAGTGCTAACGCCCCTTGCAATAATAAGGTGTATGAAGGGTCCGATTGCTGCGAAGTATCCTGAGAACCGGACTCATCAAAGCTAACGGGTACCGACTTTGTGCGATAGTCCAATGCAGAATTAAAGACCGCGCTCGAATCGGGCTTTAACACCTGACAGGTAATATCCGTGAAGAGGTTGAAGTCTTCCGCTGGCATTGAAATATCGAATAACACTCCTCGCTCGCCGTTCCTGGAAGAGAAGGGTAGTAAGAACTCATCGCTCTCCGTTATCACCGTATCGATAACTCGTTCGTACCCATTCGCCGTAGCGGAGGACTGTGCGGAATAGAATTGCTCGGTTGGGTTCGCAATCTGTAGCCGAACAGATGGCCGCCCACGATTATCCATGATCGCGGAGATATTATTGAACTCGAGAGGCTGAACGTCAACGGCGAAATCGACGCTCATATCGCCTTCGTCTTCGGAGGCCTTCGTTCGGGAAAGATCGGCTTCCCATATTCCCGGAGTCAATTGCTTGCCGGTTATATAGATGGAAGACGTTTTATTTGGAGCGTTTCCACGTACTCCTAAGCCAGATAGCTCTTCGCCATTATTATCAAAAAGGGAAACCATGCAGGAGCCCCTAGCTTCTCGTGTCGAAAGAGTAAGGCGTACTCCTTTGGTCCCTGGTGGAATCGCAAAAAATTCTCTTTGTAACGTTCCGGCTCCAACTTTCTGGTCTTTAAGCTCGACCCGGTATTCGTTGTAATTGTTAAACTGATAGGGAATAATGACGGTATTCAATAACTCAAAGCGTGATTCGCTTTTAGTATGCGGCGTTCCTTTTTCGTAGGCCCAAATTCGACCGACATACATACCGGGTTTCTGCAACAACTTTTGGTTATATCGAACGTCAACGTTCATGGTACCGGACCCGCGCCGATAGATGCTGGATTGAAGCGGGGACATCCACGGCTCATCAGAAACAAGTTCGAACGCTTCCATTCCGATCGCTCGCTCGCGAGCAGTGGCGACACTACGTTCTTCAGGTTGCACAGTAAAAATTTCTCGGCCGCCATCCGTGGGATAATTCCCAGCGCGAAAGTACGCTGCTGTTCCCGTTCGGGCAAGGGTGGGGACCGGTGCTTCGACCGCGACAGGTATGGGTGTATAACCTTTTCGCTCCCATTTTGATAGGAGATCGAATGCGGCAGGAACGTTGATCATGCCGTATCCTTCGTCGAGCGGCGTTGCGCCCTCAATATGGGTAGCTGAAAGCTGCAGTGCTCGTTTGATCTCAAATGCATTAACTTTCCATTCCGGAAATGCCTGAGTCATTGCAGAGAGAAGCAGGGCGGTGCATCCGGTCGTGTAGGGAGAAGACATGCTTGTACCATTGTATCGATCTGCGGCAACATAATCGGGTACAGTGCTTACGGCAGTGCCAGGGGAGACGATGTCGGGTTTAGCGAGCTCTCCGCCGCGGGAAGAGAAATCGAATATGACGGGATGAGATGCGTAAATATTATACAAGTCGCGAGCAGCATTGTCCGGCAATGCTGCGCCACTTGTGATCACTCGATCCGCCGAACCGGGCAACCCGACGCTGGATAATCCTGGTCCCTCATTGCCGGCTGAGACGCACACTGTAAGATTGGGAGTCGCTTCAAGCAGGCTATCGAGCCATTTATCCATCACAGCATGACCTTCCAGCTCGTTTCCAATCCCAAAGCTCATATTCACAACAACCGGCTTAGATTGTGACTGCGCCGTTTCTGCGGCGAGTTCGAAGGCTTCCATCATCGATCCACTAACGGTCACACCACCTGCATTATTATCGGCAAACTTGCAGGCAATGATCTCTGCTCCGGGTGCTACTCCGTTAAATCCTTTTTGATTGTCTATATTATAGCCTGCTGCTATGCCAGCGACGTGTGTTCCATGGCTGCCATCGTCAAAATAGAGGTTGATAAGGTGGCGTTCTGGAAAGATGTTTACAGCACCGGTGAGCCGTCTTCCGCTGGAGATCGTACTGTCTCCGGAATGGAAAGCAAATGTATCATAATGTTCGTGATAATTTGTGACTGGGTGTTCGTTGGAAAGGTCGTGATCACCATCCGAATCGACATACGCAATATAATGATTGGGAGCGTCTTGTAATACAAGCACCCCGAAAATATCGGTGTCGCTCTCATTGAAATTAAGGTCGCGGAGTCCGTTTTGAAATCGCTGTTCGTCGAGCGCACCATAGTAGTATTTCCCATCGATAGGTTTGATGGTGATTGCATTCAGGCCACGAAGAACGAGTTTACCCTGAACTCGAAGTTCGTCCCCCTGGCGCTCCGCCGGCTCGTAGTCGACGTCTCCTGTGCCTGAAAAATCGTGCACATCGATGATTTTCCGGTTACCTTCCGTCGTCGTTTCCAGTCCGGCAATTCTTGGATCGACACCGGTATCGAAAATAAAGACGATAACTCCCCGACCGTCATACGTGGGATGCTCCCGAACAAATGCATCCGCATGGGTAGCACCAAGTGGCAAAAAGCTCCATTCGGTGTGCGTTGCCACCTTATCGGAAAGTACAATCGAAGGTGCCGATGCGCTGGGTGCAGTTACAGGACGACGTTGCCCGTAACTTGAATTCGAACATAAAACAAAGAGAAGCGCAGCGGCAAAGCTAAAGATGAGTCTCTGAGGTCCTGACATTCTGAGAAAGATGAGAAAATGAAAGGCCAATCGGCGAACAAAAAGTCCCCGTTATTCGTGGAGATAGGGAAACTCGTATCAATAGCCGTGCTGTTAACGCACCGCCTTTCGCACATGAGTAAGGTCAGGTAGCTCAGTCGGTAGAGCAAAGGACTGAAAATCCTTGTGTCGGCGGTTCGATTCCGTCCCTGACCACACCCAACCCCTCATCCATCGGACCGAGGGGTTTTTGTTTCATCGTAATTTTGCTGCAATGCAAACAACTCGCTCCATTCTGTTCCTCATACTCATCGTTTTATTTGCCTCTTGCGGGCACAAGGAGAGTGTTTCGTTGCGTCCTGGCCAGGGTGGTAAAAAACTGGGTGGACGCTACACGCTCAATGAGATCAGAGGAAATCCATCGAGCCTCGATCCCGTGCGGATGAATAGCAAAGTGGAAGATGATATTGGCACAAACATCTTCGATAAATTGGTCGAAAACAACAGCAAGCTCGAGCTGGTACCTGAGCTTGCGAAGTCATGGGAGATCTCTCAGGACGGAAAGACCTATACCTTTCATCTTCGCACGGATGTCTTTTTTCATGATGACTCCTGCTTTCCAAATGGGAAAGGACGAAAATTCGTCGCAAGCGATGTAAAGTATTCTTTTCAGCGTGTTTGTGACCCACGGACGCTTACCTCTGGTTACTGGGTCTTTCAGGATATTGTCGAAGGAGCGAATGAATATTTTGAGAAAGTTGGTAAAGCCGCTGTGCCGGATGGTGTGACCGGTTTTAAGGTTGTCGATGACTCCACATTCGTTATAGACTTAACAAAGCCATTTGCCCCATTTCTCGAGCATCTTACAACAAGCTTCGGCTATATCGTCCCTCACGAAGCGATCGAACATTACGGTAAGGATTTCTTTCAGCATCCAATCGGCACGGGCGCATTTAAATTTGCTTCCTGGACGCCGGATGAGGAAATTATTCTGAAGAAGAATTCCAATTACTGGGAATACGATTCTTCCGGTAATCGCTTACCACTGCTGGATGAGATCAAATTTACATTTATTAAGGATGATAAAACCCTTCTACAGGCATTTGTGCAGGGAAGTGAGGATGAAGACTTCACGATCCCGACCGAAAGCTTTGAACAGATCGTCACACCGCAAAAAGAGCTGACATCGCAGTACTCAAAGTTCACGTTACAACATGTCTCGGCCATGAACAGCTACTTTATGGAGTTTCTATGTACGAGCAAGACATTTTCGAACATGCCGCTCCGGCGCGCGATGAGTTTTGCCGTGAATCGAGAGAATATTGTAAAGTTTGTTTTAAAGAATGCTCCCCATAGCATAGCCGAGCACGGTATTATTCCGCCGGCATTTTCTCGTTATCCTATTGATGAGGTGCATGGCATTGGATATAATCCTGACAGTGCAAAGCACTGGCTCGAAGTAGCAGGGTATCCTAATGGTAAAGGTGCTCCCGCTATTACACTATCCGTATATAACGAGCCACGACCAATGCAAATTGCAGAAGCCGTGCAGCGCATGTGGCAAGATATTGGCCTGAATGTAAGCCTTCAGATCATGCAGTCAGCGCAATTACTGGATGGTTCAGAAGATGGTAAATTAGAATTATGGCTTACCCGGTGGTATGCGGATTATCCTGAACCAGAGAATTTCCTGAATCTGCTTAATGGCCGTCTCATACCCAAGCAGCCTGGTTTAAAGAGTTATCCCAACAGTGCGCGGTGGAATAACGAACGCTTTAACGATCTTTTTTATCAGGCGATCGCAACTACCGACGAGACTAAGCGCATGGAGCTATATGCTCAAGCAGAGAACATCGCTGCGTATGAAGCGCCCACGATCCCTTTATTCTACGAAGAGCACTATCGTCTGCTCCAACCTTATGTTCGCAATAATCCACTTGACCCCATGAATCGGATAGACCTGAAATATGTGTGGCTGGATAAACCATGATTGGAGTTGAAGTATAAGAATGGATATCATGTAAAGTAAACGTCGCGGTGTGTAAAGGGGATATTCGTTATAAGAAATAGCGTTATCGAACTCATAGATCGGTCTTAAAACACGTAGCATCTTGAAAATCCTTGTTCAAAAATTTGGGGGCACGTCTGTCGAAGATGCGGCAGCAATGCTGCGTGTGATCGATATCGTGCGAACACGAGGTATTTCCCGGCGTACTCGTCCTCTTGTGGTCCTTTCGGCATGTGCTGGAGTTACCAATACACTGATTGCCATTGGAGAATTAGCTCTTAAAGAAAAGATAGCTGAAGCGCTGGTCTCTGTTGATGCGCTCGAAGCTCGGCATGCACGTATTGCTCGCGATATTCTTGAAGATGAGGTGGAGGTTGAACGGGTACAGCACGCCCTACGGGAGATTTGGGAAGATATACGAGTACTGATCCGAGGTATTCACTTATTGCGGGAGCTTACTCCTAAGACACGCGACCAAATTCAATCGGCAGGAGAACGTGCATCTTCGCTCATATTTCATTCAGCACTTCGCGAGCGGTTAAAAGAGAGTAACATATCGGTCAATCTTTATAATGCACGCGAATTCTTTGTTACAACCAATGAATTCGGAGCGGCCAGACCCATCATTCCAGAGATCGCCAGGCAAATGAGGAAGATTCGATCGCAACTTGCGAAAGGGGCCGTTGGAGTTACGCAAGGATTCATCGGTCGGACCATGAGTGGCGACACAACGACCATCGGTCGTGGTGGTTCTGATTTTTCCGCTGCCATCCAAGGCGTTGCCATCGATGCCGATGAGATACAGATATGGACGGACGTTGCCGGTATTATGACCTGCGACCCTCGTATCGCTCCTGCTGCATGGACTGTCGAACAGATCTCCTTCCACGAAGCGAGTGAACTTGCGTTCTTCGGAGCTAAAGTACTTCATCCCGAGACGATCTGGCCTGCGGTTGAAAAGGGAATTCCGGTCCTAGTATTATCATCCAGAGAACCGGAAAAATCCGGTACAGTGATCGTTGAATCTTCGGATCATGAGTTACCGATCACCGGCATAGCTGTGAAACGCTCGATCGTGTTGGCACGAATACCATCGAGCAATTCAATACCGGATCCCAGTGTGCAGCAGACAATATGGCAAGCATTTACCGAGTCAGGATCAGCAATGCCGCTTGCTGTTTCATTGTCGGTTGATTCCGCTCTTATTGCTCTAAATGATGCTTCGGCGCTGCCCGTTTTACGGAAAGCCTGTGAGGGAATTGCTCACCTCGAGATCGAAACGGATAGGGCTCTGATCACGCTCGTGGGGAAAGGACTACGGCATCAAGCAGGTGTGGCAGTACGAATATTTCGTGCGCTGGGACGCACCAATTGTGAGATGGTCTCTTTTGGTGGCTCGGAGACGGCCTTTAGCATTGTCGTGCACAACGACGTGGCCAATCGAGTAGTGAAGAAACTGCATGCAGAATTCTTCGAGTGATCCACTATAAACCAAACAGACGCAGATACAGATAGGCAAGAGGCCCAACGAAAAGAATCGAATCCAGCCGGTCCAGCACTCCTCCGTGGCCGGGAATAAGTGTGGATGAATCTTTGACGCCAGCATCTCGCTTGAGCATTGATTCGGCAAAATCTCCGACCTGGCCTAGACCACCGGCGATCACACCCATTGCAATCGCGGTAGGAATGGAGACCTCCTCAAGTGCGCCGATATAGGTGCGAGCTAAAAGCCACACAATAATTGCGGTTACTAATCCGGCAATGCCGCCTTCCCAGGACTTATTGGGGCTTACAGCCGGTGCGATCTTATGCTTGCCCATTTTACGTCCAACCGTAAAGGCTGCACTATCACATATCCATATAGAGGCAAGCAAGGCTATGGTAAAATAACCGGCCTGAACGGAAATGATCGTCGGATCGGAAGCTAAGGGAGAAATAGCGGCATGAAGATAAAAATATTCGTGTACACCGTATAAGCCGCCCATTCCTATTCCGACATAAAGAGCGCCCATTCCTGTCACTGATACTTGTACAAAGGGATTTGGATATCCTTTCATCAATTCTGCGGTCATGATCGCAATAACTCCGGCAATAAGAATGAGAGCCAGAATATCGGACTGGGCAAAATTCAGATGTAAACGAAGAGCGGCAAACGATAGCACGATCAGCGCTGTCAGTATCATGCCGATCGTTCCCTGCGCAATGAAGCCTTTCGCTTTGGCTAAGCCATAATATTCATGCACGGCAAGTACGGCGAAGATTATGGTCAGTCCCAGAAAACCAATCGGACGAAACATCACAACGAAGATCACGATCGGAATCGCGATAACCGCTACCAGGATGCGTTGCATCAAATTGCTCATAGAGTATCTTCAGGTGGTTCGTGTGGTTCTTCGAATTCAACGTGGATCGAATCGGCGTTCCAGGCTTGTACTTCCAATTCTGCGTTGTGCCTGGCTTGAAGGGGATTGGTAATTCGATGAAACAAATATGCAAGACCGACAAGTACAGGTAAAACGGGAACAAGCATTAATAAGGCATCCGTGGCGGATAATTGATCGACGCTAACGAGGTTAGAACTGGTGCTTTGTGTTGCATCCGGATACAGATACAAAGCCAGAACGATCACACCGTTATTCGTAGCATGTGCAAGTGCACCCACAAATAAATTACTTGTCCGGTAAGCTAGCCACGCTAAGGTAATACCTAACATAAATAAGCCTGGAAGCTTAAATAAACTTGCATGTACGGCCGCGAATAAGAGCGATGCCGAGAAGAGAGCGATCCACGGACGTGCATGATGGTGCCCGCTTCGCTCGATGTTCGATTGAGCAAATCCCCTGAATAAAGCTTCCTCGGAAATAGCGGGCACGATGGCCACAAATAGAAAGACTATAAAAAATTCGAGAACTCCATGTGCAGTAACCAAGCCTTGTTGGGCTTTATCACTCGCCGATTCATATTGATCTAACGATTGAAAAATATCTGGAAAGAACTTCCAAAAGCGAATCCAAATAGCGGAAAGAGCTTCTCCAGCAACTTGGGCTGTTAAAATCAGTGGTACGGCTAGAACATACGCCATCGCCGGGGTCTCATTGAATCCTTCTAATCGAAATACCGCGAACGGATCTTGCTTAGCCAATCGCGCAATTAAGATGCTGCCCAGAAGTAAGACCGAAAGCTCAGCAACCCCATTAATACAAAGCGCAAGGGTAGTATTATCCTCGATTTTTGTACCTATCGTTAAAACTGTGATAAGGTAGCCAATCGTCTGAAATGCGATAAAAAGAACGAAAACAATGAGAATGACCGCTGGAAGCGTAAAGTAGCCATTTCTCATGAATCCACGACGAGAGGAATAGAAGAAAAAGGCACCAATAAAAGCGAGGCCAATAAAAGCGCCCAGCGCGAAGAGCTTTACGGATGAGAATAAGAGCATGCGCTGGAAATGGTGGAAAGAAGAGATAATTTCACATTCAAATTTACGAAGTAAACTGGCAAAATCTGCAAATCGAGTAAGAGAGTCGTTCAGGCAAAAATTGCAGAAAGGCATTGGAATTTGCCCTTTCCTGACCTGAAAATTCGGAACGAATGACTATTCGCTCACCTTTACGGAAGAGCGTCGGGCGGATAGGCCTTCCGGCTGCCTCCAATCTCTGTTTATAAGCTTTGTTCCGATCACACATAGCGCCTTTGCGCCACGTCCGGTGGGTTGGAACTCGCTTGCAGTAAATCGACTAACGCTTTGAAAGTTAATAATTTGACTTCTCGCTGGTGGTGGCTTGCCATAGCATTGCTTGCGCTCGTAAAGCAACCGGCTTATGGCCAGCTTACCTCGAGTGAACTATACTCTTCTTTTCAGAACAGAATGGGTGTTGCTGATACCCTGACCGAGAAATTGATGGCGGGTCGTCGTGTCAGCCAGCCCCAATTGGACGCTCAGGCGCTCGAGCATCCTATTGACCCGAACACATACATCCTCGGTCCCGGAGACGGGATATACCTGAGCGTGTATGCGGTGCATGGTCTCGATCAGGACCTGACCGTTACGCCGGAAGGAAGCTTACTTATTCCCGGCCTTACACGTGTGGATGTTGGTGGTCTTACGATCAACGCTGCCGAGAAGAGAGTGAGAAGTGCGCTGAGTAGGGATTATAAAAATCCGGAAGTATCGCTTTCGCTTCGGCGCCTTCGCCCGATAAAAGTAAATATCCTGGGCGAAGTATTATCACCAGGTATCCAGACGGCGACCGTAATGCAACGCGTCAGCGAAGTGATCGATCGCTCGGGTGGATTCAAAAATAATTCATCACTACGAAATATCGAGATAAGGACCGCTACGGGCACCCTTCGTACTCGCGCTGATCTGTTTCGATATTATGCTACTGGTGATTTGAATGCAAATCCGACGATCGAGGCAGGCGATGTGATCGTTGTGCCTTCGGTAACGCATTATGTTCTTGTCTCCGGCAGCGTTGTCGCCCCGCAGCGGATCGAATTCGTAAAAGGGGATTCTCTCTCAACGGCTATTGCGCTATGCAGAGGTTTCCTTCCTGCTTCTATTCGCGACTCGATCGAGCTCGCCCGTTTCTCTTCGAGCAATCCATCGCAAGCAGAGTGGAAGGATGTGAATTTTGCTAAAGGGGAAAATCCCTTGTTGCAAGATGGCGACCAGGTATTCGTACGTTCATATTCTCAATATCATGTTCCTCGCCTGGTAAGTGTCTACGGTGAGGTACCATTTCCGGGGCGATATCCTATTGAACCTGGAACGACCCGTTTGAAGGACATTCTTAATCGCGCGGGCGGAACGCTAAACACAGCATCACTGGATGAGGCACTGCTTATACGTCGTGTTGGTGTAGGGACATGGGAAACCGATCCCGAATACCGCCGTCTTTATACGCTTGCTCCGATGCGGAAAGAAGGATTGACCGATGAAGAATATTCGTATTTCGTTGCGCGTGCGGATCAGTATTATCATTCCTCTATGGTAGTAGATTTCCGAGCGCTGATGAATGGCGACGAAAGCCAAAATCTTTTACTTCGCGAAGAAGATTCGATCTATATCCCACGTGCACTCGGATATGTTACCGTCTCCGGCAGTGTGAATCGGCAGGGAAATGTTAGTTACATCAATGGTGGTACCTGGCGAGACTATGTTGCCAAGGCTGGCGGATTTTCGATCGATGCTGATCAGGGAGGCGTTCGTGTAGTGAATCCGAAGAGTGGTTCGTTTATTGACCCCCGGTCGGATAATTATACTATCGCTCCCGGCGATATGATCATTATTCCACAGGAGCATCCAACCTTCTGGAAAAATGTCGGTACAGTGACAGCCCTTACAGCGCAAGTTCTTACTATCGTCGCTGGTGTTTATCTCTTAATTAAGAAATGAGTCGAGGAGAATCTGGCGTGAAAATGAACCGATCAAAGACCTCGTCTCAGGGAGATTTTTGGAGTGCCGCTGCCCGAAATTGGAAGCTCATAACCGGGGCAGGCATAGGAGGGGCTATACTGTTTTTGTTATTCTCTTATACCCGACCGATCGTTTTTGAAGCGACCTCTACGGTGCTCCCCGCGGAACATCAGGGAGTAGGGGGCATGCTTGCTATGCTTGCAAGCTCATCCGCGTTGGATCTGCTCAAAGGCGAAACTGGTAGTAGCCCTACGCTGGAGCTGTTTAAGACCATCGTTGAATCCCGTTCCATCGCGGAAGATGTCGCACAAGATTCGGTTATTAGGACGTATCTTCACCGTCGAGATACCAGCTTCAAGGGAATGACCGAACTTTTGCAAGGAAGTATTGCGAGTGAGGCGTTGCGTACCGGTATGTTGACGGTGAATGTCAAGATGGCGACGCCACGATTTCCTTCCCAGCAGCAACTCGATTCTGCTCGACGAATGTCTGCCTATGTTGCGAACAAATTTGTTGCAGCGCTGGACCGATTCAACCGCGATCGATTAATGACGACGGCACGTAATACGCGCATCTTTGTCGAGCATGAATATCAAGGTAAACTAGTCGATCTCGATAGCGCGTATGGACGTCTGCAACATTTTCAGGAGGAGCATCAGGCTATCGCTCTGCCGGAGCAGCTTACGGCTACGGTGACTGCTGCCGCAAAGTTGACGAGCCAGATCGAACAGTTGGAGATGCAGCTTCGCGTCGAAGAACGAGAGCTTAATCCGAATTCTTCTCGTATGCAGGCGCTCCAGACGGAGCTCGATGCTGCAAAGCAAGAATTAGAGAAATATGATAATGGTGGTGCGGGTGAGTACGTGTTGGCATTAAAGAATGCGCCGGCGCTTTCACGCGAGCTTGCTGGGTATTTACGTGAGGTAAAAGTGCTCGAGCAGGTCTGTGGTTATTTGCGGCAAGAACTCGAACAGGAGCGCATTTCCGAGCAGCGCGATCTTCCATCGCTTCAGGTGCTCGACCCCGCACAGCCCCCTATAGTACGAAGCTCTCCTAATCGTTCGTTGTATTCCATCCTTGGCCTTCTTATTGGGCTTCTGGGTGGTTTTGGCCTCATTCTCGCACAGCGATTCTATAGTGATGTTCAAGCTCGACCCGACGCCCATTATCGCTTAGTCAATGTCCTTCGATCTGTTCGCCGCGGAGCAAAGGCAGAATTGATTCTTCCGATGAATCCGCAGACGACGGACGGCTCTCCTGTCTCCAAAGCGAACATAACGGCTTAAAATCATAAAGGGAGTACGATGCGTACGCTCATCGTCAATTCCATGTTTGCGAACGCCGGCTACCGCCGATGCGCTGATGAGTTGGGGGCGCTGCCTGGTATCGATCTTTCCATGCTTACAGTCGACGCGTGGATAATGAATGGTCGTCCGATGCCATTCGAACCGATTCAAGTAGGAGCGCCCTATGCAACATTTATTGGCAACGCTTGTTGGCGGGGGAAAGAGAACAGGGGGTTCTATTGCTCAAATCTAATTAATGCTTTTCGTGTCACTCGCCCTGATATTCTCTTCTTGATGGAAGAACCGTTTTCCGTTTTTGCTGCAGAAATTCTTCTTCTTAAGAAGCTTATCGCTTCTCGAATCCCAGTCGTTTTTTTTACTTGGAATAATCTTTCGTTGACGGAATTCGATTATCGGCCATCTATATTCTATCGCAATGTGGCACGTTGGGCGTTGCCCCAAATGCATTACGCTCTTACTGCGAATACTGATGGTCACCAGGTTCTTCGGAATGTAGGATTTGATCGGCCAATTAAGACGATCGGTTACGGAGTTGATAGCGAAGCTTACATACACCCAAAGGTGGAGGAAGTGCGATCGCTCAAACAGTCGTTGAATATCGATGATGGGGATATTGTGATCGGTTATGTGGGACGCCTCCTCGAAATGAAGGGGATCGACCTGCTTATCCGGGCATTTGCTGAATTGAGAAAAAAACGTAGTAACTTGCCATTGAAGCTTCTATTGGTCGGGAGTGGGGAAGAACATGGTAGACTGCTGAGGTTAGCAGAAGAGGAAGGTATCACTCCACTGTTAAGGCATGTTCCATCGGTTGCTCATAACGAGGTCCCCAATTATATGCATGCGATCGATATTCTCGTATTGCCAAGCAGGCGAAGAGCCATGTGGGCGGAGCAATTCGGACGAGTGCTCGTGGAAGCCATGGCGGCTGGTAAGATCGTCATTGGTTCCTCTTCCGGTGCCATTCCGGAAGTGATCGGCGACGCAGGCTTCGTATTTTCTGAGAACGATTACCAAGCGTTAACCGCTTCGCTTGAACATGCGTTGCAATTTAACGAGGAGCAGCGCAATTCCTTGCGAGTCGCGGCTCAGGACCGAGCCAACTTCTTTAGCTGGAAACGATTTGCAGAAGATGCGGCAAACGTTCTTGAATATACTTATACCCATTATTCTGTAAAGACTTCGTGACCGCACGACGTATAACGAAGGGCTTTGCCTGGAATCATCTTTACAAGATCGTAGAGTATGGGGGAATAAACCTCTACGCAATACTTGTCGTACGAAAGTTTGGTCCTGAGGTCGGCGGTAATTATCCTGTTTTTCTTTCGATCAGTAGTACCCTTGCTATCCTGAGCGCCTTTGCGGTGGATGGTGTACTGCTCCGATACCTTCCGAGGATCTTGAAAGGGGAGCGTCAATATGGTGAAGTCACGGTTGAAGGCGTTCGCCCGTTTTTGATCGAATTGTTTGCGTTCCGCCTGTTCGTCACAGTTATTCTTGCGGCACTGGTTATCATTATACTCGGGATCTTGCCAAACTATATCCCAACTATGGCTGCATCGCTGGGTACGATTGGGAGGTTATGGCCTTACCTTGTGATCTACCTTTTTGGGCAAGCGGCCGTCTCCTTTTCGGTATATACGTTGATCGGACTACTACAGGTCAAGTGGGTTTTTTATACGAGCCTTATTACTCGGTTTGGATTGCTTGCAATCGGTGTTGCTTTAGTAACGACGAGCCACTTGACGTTGGATGGCGCCGTAGCACTTTTTTCTCTTACGGCATTAGCTAATGGATTGATGCTTCTGTATTGGGTTATTCGCCATATTGAACGCGAGCCATCAAAGAGTCTGAAAGTTGAGTTCGCACATTTTCGAAGAAGATTTTCAGAGTTTATTCGCAGACCAAAAGAAATTCGCCTTTTCATTCTGTTGCCATTCATGCTTTACGGTGTAACGACCTGGGGCAATGATGTACTTAGCACCGTGCTTGGTCGGCAACCGGATATTTTGATGATGCGGGCGATGTTGGGCGAGAATGCCCGAGATATTGGACTTTACGAGCCTGCCGCACGGCTCGCGCTAATGACCGAATATATATTGCTTTTTGGCCTAGGTGGGACGCTTGTAAGCGTGTTTAGCGAATTTGCTCACGAAGACGAACGGAACGCTACAGCGGATGAAAAAAAGAGGGGCAGAGTAAAGTATACCCGTCTCATGCAGGCTCGAAAGGATGTGACGGGATATCAGACGGTCAGCACGGCCCCGATGTTTGCGTTTATGCTGACCTTCGCTCCACTTGTGATGAATGTCATCTACGGGCCGAAGTTCACTGGTGCAGTGCCCATGCTTATAGCATCGTTAGCTCTTCAAGCCTTAACAGTTATCGCGTTTAGTGGTGGAATGCAGATAACTTCATTGGTTGTGATCGGCAAAGAGCGTGTGGTTTTCGTAAACAGGCTCAGTTGGGGAGTATTGAATCTCGTCCTCAACTATTTTCTCATCCTTTATTGGGGTGGCCTTGGGGCGACTATTGGTACCGCCGCGTGCAATTGTGGCGCCTGTATGACAGAGAGCTTTTTTACGAAGCGGTGGATCGGCAGTAGTTTTCAGGGTGGTCGTTCAATGGCGATCTTAGCTATTGTTATCCCAAGCGTTCTTATCGCTTATTATGCTGTCAACTACCTCGCCGCAGGTATTCCAGACGTTCTTCGCCTTATCATTGCTGCGGTTATCATGGGTGCTCTTACGATCGGAGGATATATTCTTTTTCGAATTCCAGAAGCTCGGCAGGCATTCGAGAAAATTCGTTCGCTGCGTCGATCGGCTGAACCAGCCACCTTTTCCGCCTAAGTGGATATCTTATATTTGGTTCGTTCACCAGTTTTTTCCGCCATCGGAATGAATAGTGAATATTGAAGGGGGAATATAGTGTCTTACAAGAATGCCATACATCGCCGGAGTCGTCACAGCAACACCACCACACACGCTCGAGCAGCGTGATGCTAAACTATTCGCCACACGTTTATTTGGAGATCAGATACAACATCTTCTGCCTGTTTTTGATAATGCCAGGATAGACGAGCGTCATTTTTCAGCAGAGCTCGAGTGGTTCACGGAAGAACACCCCTTTACAGAAGCCAACGACCGATATATTGAAACGGCACTTGCTCTTTCGGAAGAGCTTGTGACGAAACTGGCGAGCCAGTGCGGCATTTCTACCGAAGATTTCGACGCTATTTTTTTCGTCTCAACGACCGGACTTTCGACCCCCTCGATAGACGCTCGGTTATTTAACAGAATCCCTCTAAAACGACACATTAAACGCATTCCAATATGGGGATTGGGATGTGCTGCCGGCGTTGGGGCAATCGCTCGTGCCAGTGACTATGTCCGTGCCTTTCCCACGCATCGAGCGATCGTTGTTAGCATAGAGCTGTGCAGTTTGGCATTTCAACTCAATGACAAGTCAAAAAGTAATGTGATAGCTGCCGCTTTGTTTGGAGATGGAGCCGCAGCTTGCCTTGTTGCTGGTGACGAAGTGCCAAGAAAGAGCCAGGATTATTCTCAGCCTTCAATTATTCGGACTCTCTCGACCATTTATCCCGATACACTGGACGTTATGGGATGGCGAATCACGAGTGAGGGATTTAAGATCGTTCTCTCACGAGACATTCCTTCAATTGTCACATCCTTAGTCAAGGAAAATGTTGAAGAGCTATTGAGTGAGGAAGGGCTAAACTCCGGAGACATCAAGTACTTCGTTGCTCATCCTGGTGGAGTAAAGGTGATGGAAGCGTACGAGAAAGCTCTCTCATTGAAAAATGGAGAATTGCATAATTCGTATGCTATACTTCGCAGGTTTGGGAATATGTCCAGTGCAACAGTCTTCTTTATTTTAGAGTGTGTATTGAAAGAGTCAAAGAGCGAGAAGGGCGCTTATGGTCTTGCCTCCGCCCTCGGACCTGGCTTCAGTTCTGAATTAGTGCTTCTCAAATGGGATTGACACAAATACTCTTTATTGTCGTCGTATGCCTGCTAATAATCGAAAGGCTGGCTGAACTGCGCTCAGCCAAACGCAATTTTGAATTCCTGAAGCAAAATGGAGGGAGAGAGTTTGGTTATTCGCATTATCCTGTTATTGTTGCGATGCACATAGCTTTTTTCATTTCGCTTACCATAGAGTTTATCGTGCGAAACCAGCCCATGCCAACGTGGTGGCCGCTTCCCGTTGTGTTACTTCTTTTCGGCCAATCCATTCGATTGTGGGCTCGTCGAACAATGGCCAAACGCTGGACCACGCGGGTGATCGTTATTCAAGGCGAGCGTTTGATACAGCAGGGCCTTTATCGCCTTGTTCCACATCCTATCTATTTGGCGGTAGCGTTAGAGCTCTTTTCGTTGCCCCTAATATTTGGCCTTTATGTGACCTGTGTGCTCTTTACGATCCTTAATGGCGTGATCCTGTTAGCGGTCAGAATCCCCATGGAGCGCATGGCACTCGAGTGGTCCCAAGGGAAGGAAACTGATGAGGCGCTCGTTAAATAGAAACGTTGCATAGTGCAACTTTGACAGCTTTTGTGTCTCCTATCTTTTTTCTGATTATGAGACGACTTCTTTTCGCACTATTTCTTCTCGCTGGCATTACTCCAAAGCAAGCGGTAAACGCTACGGAGCATAATTTATCCTTAGCTCGTCTTAGAGCGTCTTTACTCCCGTTACAAATACCGTTAGCGATCGATACTCCGAATATGGACTCATCGCACAGTGTAGCCGATACGTTTGATTTTAACTTTACCGATGGCATCACTCACCGACATCGGCGTGTGCTCGGAATTTCCGTGATCGAACGTGGCAGGCAAGTGCCATATCGAGAAAATTTCTCGATGATCGACTTTAATCGTACAACAGGATTTTTCCTTGGGCTCGGCACGCCAGGCCTCACCAGTATTGGGCGACATGATGAGCTCGGCATTTCTGGTGGAGCAGGGTATGGATTTGCTTCGAAGCGCTGGGAATATTTATTGGGCGGAGAAGTGCGGCTGCCCCTTGCAGATGTAAGGCATATTGAGGCTGACACCGTGGTAAAACATCATTTGTATTCACCGCCTACCTTGGCTCTCGGCGCGGAAATACACAATGTCACTTCCACCGATGATGCCTGGCGTGCGGGACGTTTGGAAAATGCGGCATTTGCATTTTTTGCCCGCGAAGATTTTCGGGATTATTATAAGCTTGCCGGATGGAATGGCTATCTCGCATTCCGGCCGATGCATAACTCCGAGTTGCGGATCGAGTGGCGAAGCGATCATTATGAGTCGTTGCCCCAAAACGTATTTTATGGTAGATGGGGAGGAGACAAGGTGCTTCCACCAAATCCGCCGGTCGCTGAAGGGGAAATGCATTCCTTGGTTTTTTCGGCTCGCCGTGAAGCGGTACATACCCGCTATATAACTACGACTAATCTTTTTGGCGATTCCGTGGATGTTGAGCAGCTGGCAGGGCGTAGCTCTCTATTGCAGGTCGAACTTGGGCACATGCCTGGATCAGATTTTGGCTTCAATCGGTATTTGCTCGATACTCGCGAATTTCGGCCCATCTTTCATGGCCTAAGTATTGACTCCCGTTTTCGCTTCCAGGCAACGACGGGAGATACGATCTTCCAGAAGATGGAATTTCTCGGCGGACCAAGTTCGCTGTCTGCGCTCTACCGTAAGTCGATCATGGGTAACAGAATGCTTCTGCTCAATACCGAAGTTAGGCTTAACCTTAGCATACTCTCCGCATTTTTCCATTCATCCGACTTCAATCTTGTCATCTATAATGACTTTGCAAAGATGGGTATGGCTGCTGATGGGGAATCGATCTTTCAGGGATTCCAATTCAGCGGGGCATCCTCTATTTTGTATAACGTCGGTATTGGTTTAGGGTGGACCAATGGTATTCAGATCGGTGCTACTTGGCCGACCAACTGGAAAGATGACCCACGATGGATCTTTAGATTGCAGCGCCCCTTCTGACCAGGATTTACTGGATTCCAAGGATAAGGATTGATTTTTAGGATTAAAAAAGGATTAGCATAAAAGGAATAGCAGGGAAAACAGTCGTATAACGACCGCGATACCTTGAATTTCCTATCGTGACAAATCCCAAGTTTGCTTAAATTGGCAGCGACCATTGGAAATCGTCAATCTTATTCTATAATCCTTAAAAATCAATCCTGCCAATCCATCCAATCCGGTTCTAACCAGGATTTACTGGATTCTAAGGATAGTGAGGATTGATTGTTAGGATTAAAATAAGGATTAGTATAAAAGGAATAGCAGGGAAAGCCCTTATAAGACCGCCTAAGCTTATGAATTTTCCTACGTGGCGATCATAAGTTTTGGCCACATATTGGCAAAGACAATTGGAAGACTAAGCTTCAATCTTATTCTAGAATCCTTAAAAATCAATCCTGCTAATCCATCAAATCCTGAAAATCCTGGTTGAAATACTGGTTTTAGGGTCTCATTCCTTTAAAATATCGCTGCACGAGCGCCGCGCAGTCGGTATCCATTACGCCGCCTACTACATGGACTTGATGATTGAGCCGCTTATCCTCAGTGATATTATATAGTGTGCCACATGCTCCCGCTTTAATATCATAAGCGCCGAAGACCAGTCTCGGAATGCGTGCCAGCACGATCGCCCCGGCACACATGGGACACGGTTCGATCGTAACGTAAAGAGTGACGTCTGTAAGATAACGGGATTCGAGAGTCGAGCTGGCTGAAGTAATTGCCATCATCTCTGCATGTGCCGTAGCGTCCTTTAAGCTTTCGGTAAGATTGTGACCTTTGGCAATTACGCGCTCATCTTGAACGATAACACAACCGATGGGTACTTCACCCAGATCGCTTGCTTTGGTAGCTTCAGCAAGCGCCTGCCGCATCCAATATTCGTGAGAAAACACAGCAGGGACAGAATTACGGTTTAAAACGGATTCTCAGGAAGATAATGAACCAATTCTGAAATCCATCCAGAAATCGGTATCATCTGAAGAATTCAGGTTGGTTTTGTGGGCCCTGCAGGACTTGAACCTGCGACCAATCGATTATGAGTCGACTGCTCTGACCAACTGAGCTAAGGGCCCGCCGAAAAATCTTTTCCGAGGCGGCGTGACAACTATGAAACGTAGGGCGAAATTCCGTCTCCGGCGAGGAATTTGGCACAAATTGGAGTAGGGGGACGTTCCGAGCGCGATGACAGAAGGGATGCTTGCAAAGGAATCGAAGCCAGAACGTATATCGGTCCATACGCTTGGCTGCAAGCTCAATTATTCGGAGAGCTCCTCGATAGCCGGTGATTTTGCTCGTAAGGGATACAGACTGGTGCCCTTTGGAGAGGAAACCGATATCTTCGTTCTTAATACATGTTCGGTCACCGAGAACGCCGAGAAAGAATGTCGCCAACTGATCCGCCGCACGCTTCGACATTCTCCGTCTGCTAAAGTCATCGTTACAGGATGCTATGCACAGCTTCGCCCCAACGAGATAGCCAATATCGAGGGTGTCTCCGCCGTATTTGGGGCAAAAGAGAAGTTCGATTTCTTAGATTATCTCCATCAATTAGATGCTCGCCAACCGTTGGTAGTCACATCGGAAATTGGAGATGTACACGAATTTCACGGTGCAACTTCCTTTGAAGGAGGAGATCGCACACGAGCATTTCTGAAAGTGCAGGATGGGTGTGATTACACCTGCTCTTATTGTACGATCCCGGAAGCACGAGGTATATCGCGTTCTGGAAGTATCGAAGGGCTCGTTCGTCGAGCTAAAGAACTCTGCGAGGAGGGATTTCAGGAGATCGTGCTTTCTGGTGTGAACGTTGGTGATTTTGGTCGACAAGATAACTTCTCCCTTTATGATCTCGTGTTAGCGTTGGAAAATGATCTGGATGTAACCGCTCGCATTCGAATTAGCTCGATCGAACCTAACTTGCTGACGGATGGAATCATCGAGTTAACTGCTAATTCGAAGAAGTTCTGTCCTCACTTTCACATTCCAATGCAATCAGGCTCGGGACGAATCCTGCGTCTGATGCAACGGCGCTACCAGCCAACGCTGTATCGAACGAGAATTGAAACAATTAAAGCATTGATGCCCAATGCCTGTATCGGTGCTGACGTCATTGTCGGATTTCCGGGAGAGACCGAAGCAGACTTTCAGGAAACAGTAGATTTTATTGAGTCGCTCGAACTTTCTTATCTGCATGTCTTTACCTATAGCGAACGCCCCGGCACCAAGGCAATACTGATGCCCGGCACCGTTCCAATGGCTCTTCGCCGTGAGCGCAATCAAATACTTCGCCTTATCTCTGATAGGAAACGTCGAGCCTTTCACGCTTCACAAATTAGCCGCGAGCTGACTGTACTTCTCGAGCATAATTCTGGAAATGGAAGGGAAGGCTACAGTGAGAATTATGTAAGAACGAAGATCGCAGATACGATCCCCCACAACGCAGAACTCGTACAGGCGAGAATCATTGGCATCGAAGGGGAAACAGCGGTTGGAGAACTCGTTGAGGTCCTTACAGTTCGTCACTCATTACAGTTACCAATTCTGTGACCACACTCTCCAAGATGATCGATAGGGTGGGTGAGTGGCGAGTTCTTGCCATTATTGCTGCTATTGTTTTTATTGTTCAGCTTATCGTTATCCCGGCGCCCAACTTTTACGGGGAGCCGTATCTTGTTGCAAAGAACATAATTGCGGGTAAGGGATTCGTATTTACCTATCCGATTACTCAGGTTGGCGGGCTAACTTGTTTTATCACTCCGTTATACACCTGGATAGCAACAGCGATCTTATATCTGGGATTAACCGAGCGCGGTCTTCAGATATGGAATTTGCTGGTCCTAATGGCCTCTTGGTTTGTCGTCTACAGCATCTTTCGGTCATTGGTATCCCGTAGCGTTGGAGTGTTACTGTTTACAGCACTCGCGTTCTATGGTCCACTATGGATTTTATCCTATTCCCTCGAGCCAAATTCGCTTAACATTCTGCTGATCGTCCTTACAATAGCCTGCTTGTATAAGTTATCTCAAGCGGCTACACGCAGCCGATGGATCCAACTCGGAATACTGATAGGAATCCAGATGCTTGTTCGTCCTGATATTCTGATCGGCATCTCACTATTTGCTATCTGGCTGCTATGGACGGAGCGAAAACAGTGGCTAACGTATGCTAAGGGATTGATCGCAGCATTTGCGATAGCTCTTTTGATCGTCTCACCATGGACTATTCGTAATTATGTTGCTTTTCATAGATTTGTTCTTGTGAGTGCTAATGCTGGGATGAATCTGTATGTAGGTAATAATTGGGTCGCAACCGGGGAGTTCAGTGAAGAGCCACCTACAACGGAGAGTCGGGCAGAATTCGCTACGATACAGGAGTTTTCAAAGACGCACGATCAGATCGAAATTGATAATTACCGTCTGCAATTGGCAAAAGAGTGGATGATTGCTCATCCGATGGATGTTATAGTGCTCGACCTAAAGAAGATCCAGTATCATTGGTTTGGCAGACCGATCATGGGCGAAGAATTCCACTACAAGTACCAGGCGCTCGCTTCCGCGTTCAAGGTAGCTACCGTGCTTATGATCGGACTCGGGTTCTTCGCGCTTTTTCAATTACCGGATAAAAAGCTTCGCTCTCTTTTGTTAGTGCTTTTTGCGTATTCTACAGTGGTCTCAACGATCTTCTTTGTACAATCCCGGCACCGTTTAATAAAGGTCGATCCGTTTTTAGTACCATTAGCGGTCATAGGTATGGCAAATATCGTTTCTTACGTTAAGGCTCGAAGGATTTCTTCCTTAGCTACCGACAGTCATTCAACTGCAATCTCTCAAGCATGAGCATTCACATTACGAAGGTCGAGCCCGGTTCCATTGCCGACGAACTCGGTATCAAACCCGGAGACGAATTGCTCTGCATGAATGGCGAGCCAATTCACGACGAACTCGATGTGAAATTTCATATGCCGGGAGAGAATCTCGAATTAGAGCTTTATCTTTCTGGCGAGCATACCCTCCTCGATATTGAAAAAGACCACGAAGAAGAGATCGGCATAACGGTCGAGCCGATGAAAATGACGGCTTGTGGCAATGATTGTGTTTTTTGCTTCGTCGATCAAAATGCCAAGGGGCTTCGCAAAGCACTCTATTTCCGAGACGGTGATTACCGTTTTAGCCACCTCTACGGTAATTACAACACGATGACGAACGTCGGGCCCAAATCATTGGAGCGGATCGTCCGTCAAAGGCTTGCCCCTCAGTATGTTTCTGTTCACTCCACTGATCTCGAAGTCCGTAAACGCCTAATGCGGCTTCGGAAGGACGATCACATACTCGATAAACTGAAATATCTTGCCGAGAACGACATCTGGATGCACGCTCAGGTCGTACTGTGTCCTGGTATCAATGATGGGGAAAGCCTGAAGAAGACCGTCGAAGATATCTATGCGCTTGGGCCTTCGGTCCAGACCATGGCGATCGTACCGGTTGGACTTACAAGTCATCGTGAAGGCCTTACCGAGCTAAAGCAGGTCGATAAACCATACGCTCAACAAATGATCGCCTGGATCCTCGAATTACAACAGCGGTTTAGGGCAGAGCGCGGGACTAATTGGTTATATCTCTCCGATGAGTTTTTTCTCGTTGCCGAACAGGAAGTACCAGACGAAGAGTGGTATGATGGTTATCCTCAGCTCGAGAATGGCGTAGGCATGGTGCGCGACTTTATTGAAGAGACTCGAAAGGAAGTACAGGCGTTACGAAAATCTTCCGAACTTTCGGGTCCCCGCCGGCTGACAGTTGCGACTGCAAAACTTGCAAGCAGCTTTATGCGCGATCATATCGTGCCCTTGCTCAGGCAAATACCGAAACTCGAGGTAGAACTCGAGGTGGTTACCAATTCGCTGTTTGGGCCAGATGTTACCGTGACCGGATTACTTTCGGGGCAATGCTTTTATAAGCATTTTAAGGACAGGGAAGCCTCCGATCTGTTGCTGCTCCCACCGAACGTCCTAAACGAGGACGATATCTTTTTGGATGACGAGACGCCGCTAGGCCTTAAACGTAAATTAGGCCACCGTCCGATGGCGTTGTTTCATGGCTCATGGGAAGAGGTGTTGTTTTACATCGAACACCCGGATGAGGAGGCATTCGATTCGAGGAAGATACAATTGCCGGTGCTATAAAAGAATACGGCACACTTACTGAGAGATTCTTCATCGTGTAGTAAAACTGATACACCTATGAAGAAGATCATGGTCTCTCTCATGCTTCTTTCGCCACTTACCTCTATAGCTCAGGACACTGCAGGCCTATCACCCCTTACTAAACTTTATTTAGCCTATCCAAAACAGCCGAGGCTCGAAGAGCGAACTGCTGCGTTAGCACCGTACAAAGATCCGCTGGATAGTTTAGAAGCAATACTGGAAGATGAACTTGATCAGGGTGCAGATCTTATCAATTATCCAGATCGAATACCGGATTCATTCGTCGTTTGGGCGAGGGATGACCGCCAGGTTACGCTCGAACAATTTCTCGACCGGCTGTACCAGGATATGGCCGCATGGGATTCATTGGCGTATGAGTATGCGAAATTCAAGGTCATCTATTCCCGCCGTTACATGCTGCAGCCGGAAATGATGGCTATGCCGCAAGGCATGGATTATATGGGCCGATGCGAGAGGCAAAACCGTGAACTTATATCCCAATTAATGCGAGAGGTCATTAGGCGTTGGCCGAATCGAGCAAATACTCTTATAGGGGCTGCCACGCATAATTAATCCCAATATAACTTAGGGTCGTAACTAGGCCAGCACTAACTCGATCGGGCAATGATCGCTACCCGTGACTTCGGGGTAGATCGCAGCATTACGGACTTTGGGCAGTAAGCCTTCTGTCACCATATACATATCGATGCGCCAGCCGATGTTGCGCTCACGAGCTTGCCGGAAGTTATCCCAATACGTATACTGGTCTGGCTCCTGATTATACGTTCGAAAGACATCGATGTATCCCATATCGGTGATCTTATCGAGCCATTCCCGCTCTTCGGGCAGGAAGCCTGATTGTTTCGACCACTCTTTGGGGCGTGCTACGTCGATATCCTTGTGCGCGGTATTGTAATCGCCGCAGATGATCAGTTCTCGACCTTCTGAACGAAGGTCCTGCCATTGGTCGAGCAAGTGGTCGTAGAAATCGAGCTTGTAACGCACGCGCTCAGGGCCGCGGCCGCCGTTAGGAAAGTACACGTTGTAGAGGATGAAGTCGTCGTAGTCGGCGGATATAACGCGGCCCTCGCAATCGAAACGTGATGCTCCACAGCCCGAAATAATTTGTGTGGGCTTCGGACGGGTGTAAATGGCAACTCCGGAATAGCCCTTCTTTTCCGCGCTCACAAAATGTGAATCGTAACCGTCAACGGCCAGTAACTCCGATCCCAATTGATCGGGTGCTGCTTTCGTCTCCTGAAGACACATGATATCCGGACTTTCCCGCTTCAGGTAATCGAGAAAGCCCTTTTTTTGCGCGGCACGGATGCCGTTTACATTCCAGCAAAGAATTCTCATCAGTGTTCGGTAGTCCTGTGGCCTAAGACCACCGGAATGGTGATCGTTTTATTGCCACGAATAACTTTATATTGTACAAGATCACCAGGATGGTGCTTCGCGAGGCCGTTCGTGTAATCGTAGATATTCTTGATCTTCATGTCATCAAATTGCACGATAATGTCTCCCTTTTGCAGACCAGCGATTTCGGCAGGGGAGTGCTCACGAATCTCAGAGATGCGGAGCCCATCGCCTTCGTAACCATAATCCGGCACCCCACCGACGTATACTCCGAAGGAAGCAGCCTTTCGCTCAGTGTCGCCGGCAGAGCGAGTAAATGGAATCTTGTCGTCTCGATTGGCCAACGCAAGAGCGATGGATTCTACATATTTCGCAATGTTTGCTTCGCCCGCATTATTGATCTTCTCCTTCGTATCGGTTGCACGATGATAGTCTTCATGGAAGCCGGTAAAAAAGAATAGGACCGGAACATCCTTCGCATAAAACTTTGCGTGATCGCTTGGGCCGGTACCAGTCTGAAAATATTTCAGATGGAACTCGCGTGGATGATTGAGAGAATCAATGAGTTCTCGAAATACTGGTGATGACCCCAAGCCTTCAACGATAAGCGTGCTATCTGGCTGCATACGACCGATCATATCCATATTGAGCATTGCCTGTACGTCGCCCAACTTCACCAGTGGATGATCGGTAAAATAGCCACTTCCGAAGAGTCCTTCTTCTTCACCGGAGAATGTGATAAATACGATGCTGCGTTTCGGTTTTACATTTTGATTGGCGAGATTTTCTGCTATCTCGAGTACTCCGGTCGTTCCGCTGGCATTATCATCTGCGCCGTAGTGAATGGCATGAACGGTATCCAGTGCGAATGTACCGCCGTACCCTAAATGATCGTAGTGCGCACCAATAATAACTGTTTGATCGGCGAGCTTTGGGTCGCTACCACGAATATATCCGACTACATTTACCCCATGCGTGAGAGCATGGACCGAGGTGTCGAGCGCATGTTCGGAAAAAGTGTATGGTTGCAAATAACCATTAGCGCCAAGCGTTTGCAATTTGATCCGTTTGAATTCAGATGCGATATAATTCGCAGCTTTTTCAGCACCGGACTGTCCCGTCCGGCGGCCTTCGAGGGAATCGCTGGCGAGGATAGAAATACGTTCAGCTACGTCGCCGGCCGTTATGTCGGGGGACGTCTTTATCTGCGCACGTATGCTTGCGGCGCAAAGGAGAATTAGTAGGGAGGATAGAAGTTTATAGAACATAGACGTTGGGGAGAAATAAAAAGGGCGCCTTCGTGGCGCCCTTTTTTCGTATCAATTCTTGTGCGCCTTATTGTATTCCCACACCGCTTCTAATAGTTGCGTCGCGTGGTTTCGAGGGTCCACCTCGTGATATACTTGGATTATCTTACCATCTTTCCCAATGAGGAATGTCCAGCGCGCGGCGTATTTCTCAAAATCTACTGGTACCCCATAAGCACGACAAATAACCGAGTCCTTATCGACCAGCAGGGGAAAATTCAGGTTATCCTTTTTCGTAAATTCTTCATGTTTATTACGATCGTCAAGCGAAACGCCGAGAATAACCGTGTTAGCTTTGGCAAACTTATCGTGTGTATCTCGGAAGTTACATGCTTCGATCGTGCAACCCTTCGTCATATCCTCCGGATAAAAATAGAGAATGACATTGGATTTTCCGATATAATTGTGAAGTGAGATATGCGAGCCATCGGTGGCTTCGGCGGTAAAATCAGGTGCTTTATCACCCGGCATTAATTCAACAGATGCTGCTATCATAAGTAACGCAAGAAAAATGTTCATGACCTTTCCTTTCGAACGAAAAATGAGAACCGGATAGAAGGCTCCTCCATTCCGGTGTTTTATACTTACTCTCAGGTATATTATACCTCCTGAATACCGCGAACGTCGATAATACCCGCAGCCATTAATTTTGCAAACTTTGCGACTTCAGCGCCGAGCTTCGTCAACCGATCGTTTATTTGTGGCCTGAATAGCTGATCGTTTTCTGGATCGGCATCCTGGCTATATGCTATCGATACCTGATGGGGTAAGACCCACGCACCCATACCGCGCATTACAATTCGCATTTGGTTGAGCGCATTAATTGCGCCGATGGCCCCGCCGCCCAAACCAAGAAGCCCTACCATCTTGCCTTCGAAGTCTGAGGAAGAACAAAGGTCAAGGGCATTCTTGAGCGCTCCGGTATATCCGTTATGATATTCCGGCGATCCGATAATAAGTCCCTGGGCATTTTGCACCATAGCCCGAAATCGTTGAACGGGCGCCGGATACGTATCTTCATTCAGCCGACCATCGCAGAACGGCAAGCCCGCCTCTGCCACATCAATGAGGTCCGTTATTGCGCCAGCTTCCTGGGCGCCTTTTAAGGCGATCTCAATGGCTCTGCGTGTCGCCGAAGGCCCACGCATGCTTCCCGAAATGCCGAGAACATGTACTGACAAAATACCTCCACGGGCTCCAAACCACGGAGCCCAAGACGACATCAATAATTGTAAAATCCGCGACCGGTCTTTTTGCCAAGGCGATTGGCTTCGACCATCTTCTGCTGTAGTAAATGCGGGCGGAATCTTGGCTCATCAAAGAACTGGTGGTAGACCGATTCCGTAACGGCGAGATTCACATCTATTCCGATGAGGTCCATTAGTTCAAAGGGACCCATCGCAAAACCATTTGCCTTCATAAGGCGATCGATCTGCTCAACAGAAGCGATACCGTCACTCACGAGGCGAAATGCTTCACCATAAAAATTTCGTGCAACTCGATTGACAATAAATCCTGGTGTATCCTTGGCGAGCACCGGTGTTTTCCCGATCTGCTTAATATACCCTTCTGCCCGATACATCACATCATCCGTTGTTTCCTGCCCGCGAATGATCTCGACCAACTTCATAATATGGGCCGGATTGAAAAAATGCAAGCCAAGCACACGCTCAGGACGTTTGGTTGCGCTTGCAATAGCGGTGATCGCAAGGGAAGAGGTGTTGCTCGCGAAGATGCATTCATCGAGGCAAAGATCGCTCAGCTTCGCAAATATCTCTTGCTTCGTCTTCAAGTTCTCGACAGCGGCCTCGATCACCAGGTCAGCGGTCTTCAAATGGTCGAAATGCGCGGTAGTGCGAATTCGAACCGCAGCAGCGTTCGCATCGGCATGACTCAATTTGCCACGCTCGATGGACTTGTCCATCATAGTGCCGATATTCTTGTACGCCCGCTGAAGGAAACCGTCAGAAACGTCGTAGAGCACGACATCATAGCCTGCCAGGGCAGAGGAGAGTGCAATACCGGTACCCATAGTACCAGCGCCAATAATTCCGATGGTTGTCACGACTGAGTTTTAAAACGGAACGGGTAACAATGAAAGTTCAATACTCACCAAATATTGCATCGTTCAGAAGCAGGACGCACCATCTTATCTCCTTCGGTACAGCCAAATGCTTCAGCGAACGGAGGAAAATTCGACAGTGGTCCAATAACGCGATAATAAGCCGGCGGATGAGGGTCGGTATACACTTGAGTCCGCTCCGCTTCCGGGCGAACGTTATCGGCCCATTGACGAGCATAACCGAGGAAGAATCGCTGTTCGGGAGTGAAGCCACCAATGATAGTTCTCGGTTTCCCTTTAAGCGAGCGCTCGAGAGCGGCATACGCCAGCGTAACGCCACCCAGATCAGCAATGCTTTCACCAACAACTTGGCCGCCTGTTAAATGGATCGAGTCCTGAACCGTATAACTGCTGAACTGATCGATAATACACTTAGCTCGCTCCTTAAAATTCTTAAGGTCCGACTGACTCCACCAATTCTCGAGATTACCCTTAGCATCATACTTCGATCCGTTATCGTCGAAGCCGTGAGTCATTTCATGGCCGATAATAGTACCGATCGCACCGTAGTTAAAAGCTTCATCTCGAGAGAAATCGAAGAACGGCGGCTGAAGAATGCCGGCAGGGAAGACGATCTCATTCATCGACGCATCGTAATACGCGTTGATGGTCGGCGGAGTCATGCCCCATTCAGTACGGTCAACTGGCTTGCCGAGCTTATTCAGTTCGCGATGAAATTCAAATTGTCGTGCCGCCTCGATATTCTCTAAATACTTTCCGGGCTGAATCGTAAGAGCGCTGTAATCACGCCATTTATCCGGATAGCCTACCTTTTGTTGAAACGCCTCGAGTTTTTCAATGGCACGATGACGCGTAGTATCACCGATCCAGGAAAGCGAAGTGAGATCGCTACGAAGCGCCTCTTTTAGATTCTCGATCATCGCTATCATCCGTTGCTTCGCCTCCGGTGGGAAGGCTGTCTTTACATACTCTTGTCCAAGCGCTTCTCCCAGGTTACGATCGGTCGAGCGAATGCTTCGCTTCCAGCGGGCTTGTTGTTCATTCGAGCCGTATAGCAATTTATCGAAGTTAAATCCTTCGTCGACGAACGCGTGCGAAAGGGCGGGGCTAAAGGCGCTTACGACGTGCCATTTAAGGTACGCCTTCCACGTTGTGAGAGGCTCATGGATTATCAACGAATCAACGACAGCCATGAACTTTGGCTGACCGATATTAACATCGTTGACATTACTTGCTCCAATGTCGGCTAAATAGGGTTGCCACGGTACATCGGGCGTGAGCCTATTAAGTGCTTCGAACGAAAGATCATGGTAGGTCGAATCGGGATTGCGTCGTTCAACGCGTGTCATCGAGGCCCGCGCAAGTATGGTCTCGAGAGAGAAGATCGACCTTGCATCTGTCGAAGCATTCTTTGAAGAGATACCCGCAAGTTCGAGCATCCTCTGAATGTGCTTTACGTATGCATCACGTAATTCCTTGGAATGCTTATCTGGGCGGAAATAGTAATCTCGGTCTGGCAAACCGAGACCGCTCTGCCACACCGTAAGCATCATGCGCTCGCTGTTCTTGGCATCTTGATCGACGCCAACTGCAAAGGGCGCTTCGACTTGAAGGCTTTGTAGACGGGCTATCTCCTGAATCAGCCCTTGCGTATTTGTAATTTGATCGATCCGGTCGAATTCCGGCGTTAGAGGTTCAATACCACGCCGTTCGACCGTTACGCTATCCAGTGCCGCAGCATAAAAATCACCGATGCGCTGCTCGTTCGAGCCTTTCGGCGCTTCGCCGGATTTCGCTCGTGCGGCCGCTCGATCGAGAATATCGTGCAGGATGGACAGATTATGCTCGAAGACTTCTGACCACGGTCCCCAGTACGAGTAATCGGGTGGGATCGGGTGCTTCTCTAAATAGATCTGATTGACGTACTTGTAAAAGTCTTCGCACGGTTTACATCGCGTACAAAGCCCGGCCGAGTCCAGCCCCTGACTTAGAGCATTCGAAGCTGTAAGCGACAATATCAGGACAATAAGTAAAGGTATTCTTTTGAATTTCATGATGAAAGGCGACCTAATTAACGAGATGACAAATTATGTTTTTGTTTTGCGTTTTAATTTCATGAAGCGACCTCATGAAATTTATGGAGTTCCCAAAACTCCGGAAATTTGTATTTATCGGCCTGAATACTCCGGCTTGCGTTTCTCGCGAAATGCTTCAACGGCATTCGTATAATCTTCAGTGCGTCCAGCCGCTTCCTGCATATAAACTTCGAAATCGAGAGCTTCGTCGAGGGAGATAGCAGCGGCCCGGTCCATCATTCGTTTAATATATCCATACGCCTTGGTCGGGCCGTTTGCAAATTTTTGCGCGATCTTCAACGTCTCGCTTTCGAGGTCAGCCGCCGGGACGACTTGATTGGTCAAGCTGAGTTCTAACGCTTTCTCTGCTGGAATATCATCACCGGTTGCCGCCAATTCAAATGCTTTGGCGACACCACAGTTCTTTACTAAGAACCAGCTCGAACCGGAATCAGGCACCAAGCCAATGCGAACGAATACCTCGATAAGCTTAGCGTTATCTGCCATGATGCGATAGTCGCAGGCTAATGCAAGCGAGGCCCCGGCACCTGCGGCAACCCCGTTAACAGATGCGATCACCGGTTTTGGCAGTTTACGAATAGCGCGAATGAGGGGATTATAGCGTCGTTCGAGCGAATCGCGAAGCGAACGTTTGCCTCCGCCGGTCGGAGCATCTTTTAAGTCTTGTCCCGAGCAGAATGCTCTGCCGGCTCCCGTGACGATTACCACCCTGATCGTCTCATTCTTTGCCGCCTCTTTAAAAGCTTCAAGAAGATCGGTGGTAAGTTGTTCGTTAAACGCGTTATATACTTCTGGACGGTTTAGGGTAATTGTAAAAACGCCCTCCGAAAGACTTGTTACAATCGTTTGGTAGTCTGCCATAACTTATTTACCTTTCCATTCCGGTTTACGCTTCTCGATAAAGGCAGCCATACCTTCACGCATATCTTCTGATGCGAAGAGAAGATAGAAATTTTTGCGCTCATATTCGAGACCCATTTCGATCGTGGTGTCGAAGGACTTTAGCACAGCCTCTTTAGCGAGTCGCACGGCGACGGGCGGCTGCTCGGCGATCGTGCGAGCTAATCGCTGTGCTTCTTCAAGATAGAATTCAACAGGCACGACTTTGTTGACGAGACCTGCTTTCATTGCTTCTTCTCCGGTGATCTGACGACCGGTAAGTACCATCTCCATTGCCAAGCCTTTGCCGACCGCACGTGTAAGGCGTTGTGTGCCACCTGCACCCGGCATCACACCGATCAGGATTTCCGGTTGACCGATCCGTGCCGTTTCGCTCGCGATTATAATATCGCAATGCATCATAAGTTCACAGCCGCCACCCAAAGCAAAGCCAGAGACGGCGGCAATGATCGGCGTTTTGATCTTGCGAATACGGTCCCAGCGAGCGAACTGATCGCGGTAGAGCATTTCTACTGCGGTTGCATCGGCCATTTCCTTAATATCAGCCCCTGCTGCAAATGCTCGCTCGTTGCCCGTAAGGACGATCGCCCGAACACCCGCGTTCTGATCGAGTGCTTCCAGGCAGTCGACCAGTTCGGTCATGAGTTCGAGATTCAGCGCGTTTAAAACTTTGGGGCGATTGAGCGCGACGGTGGCGACAAATCCCTCGCGCGAGAGAATCAGATTTTTATAGTCAGACATTTCACAAAAATACGAAGCCCGCAAGTGAAGAGCGAATATTGCTCTTATTCACCTGCGGGCTTCTACGATGAGAACAGAAAGGCCAAGAGCTTATCGGCGGTCGCGGCTACCGCCAGCGCCCAACAACCGAAGCATTAACAGGAACAAATTCAGAAAGTCGAGGTACAAGTTCAACGCGGCGAGCGTCGGTGGCACCTCATGCGCGCGGCGAAGGATACGAGAAGTATCGACCAGGATAAAGCCGGAGAAGATAATGACGCCAATAATGGAAACGCCAAGATCAAGAGTCGTCGAACGCACGAAGAAGTTAATTATGGAGACGCCGATCAGCATAAAAAGACCGATCATTAGTGAAGCGCCCAGGTAACTAAAGTCCTTCTTGGTTACAAATGTGTAAAAGGTCAACCCTCCGAAAATGGCACCCGATAAGATAAGCGCATCGTAGATCGTGGCAGTTGTCGTCCCGCGAACATATCCGTGTGCTATCGCATAGAGAACGGGCGCCACGAATAAGCCACTGATAAAGGTGGCAATGCTGAGCGTGGGCACGGCACGCGAGGGATTATTTGCACTCGCCGAAGCGAACCACATGGAACCGATGAATGCCAGAATGCCAATAAATGGAGCATTAGCAAACGAAAATGCCAGACCACTTTGCATCGCGATCAAGGTACCGGCAATGGCACTGGCGACCGCAATGGAAAAATAGGTATAAACCTTTCGAACGTATGCAAGGCGGGCCTCTCCGACAAGTTCTAAAGCCTCAGGCGTAAAGGAATAAACTGGATTTGCGAAATTTTGCATTTGGTATAGATAGGATGCTTGCTAAGAACGAATATTGACGGGCTGAGTTTCAGACACTCCCTTTCGAGGATTGTTAACATCAATCAGCCCTTTCTTATGGCAAGATTTATGAATTTTTCCTACTAATTTTGTAACCGAAGGGGATGGCGAGCGTTTTATTTACAAGAGAAGTTATTGATATTGGCTCCTACAGAAGAAGTTATATTGGCTTCTCATCAGGGCAAGCCCAGGGCTAATGAAATTTAAGGCTAAGCCAAAATATAAGACCGATACTCGAGAGAATTCGAGTGATCTGTCGTCTGTCCCTGCCGAAGTGATCTCGGACGAGGATCTTTGGCGCGCCTTCCAAAAAGGGGAAGACGCCGCGTTCAATATGCTCTATGGTCGGTATGGCGACCGATTGTACGCCTACCTCAAGCTGCTATTGGCCGGCAGCCACGAGCATATTGACGATCTCTTTCAGGATGTATGGATACACCTCTTCAAAACAAGGGATCGATTCAAAGTTAAAGGTAAAGGTTCGGTCGCGGGATGGCTATTCAAGTTGGCCCATAACATGGCCATTAGCCTCATCCGTAAGAAGCCATTTGCGTTTTCGCTGGAAGACCTGCATGTCGATACCGAATTGATAGAAGGCTTTGTCACGCCGGCCACGCAGGACCAATTTGAAGGGCCGACCGCAGAGGACCTCATGGGCAGGGTAGTGCAATCCGTTGAAAAACTGCCGCTGCTGTTACGAGAAGTTTTTGTTCTTTCGGAATTCAATGGCCTCTCACTGGATGAGATCGCCCGAACGCTTGGAATTACAACGCAAAACGCCAAAGTACGGCTATTCCGAGCGCGGCGGCATCTTCGTGAAGATCTAACTCGTGTATTTGATATATCTGAGATCGGCAATGCATTATAAACAAAATAGGAGAAGGCAATACTCTGTCGGCCTTCCGGCCGATCAGGAGGTGATTCTATGATCAACCTAAGTGAAGATCGTATTCTGGATTTCCTCGATGGGCGTCTTGCAACGCCGGAAGAGGAAGAGCTCTTACATACCCTCGCTGTGTCGCCCGAACGTCGCCAGGTCATGCGTGAGCACATGAAGCTTCGTGAAGTAACGCAGACGCTTTCTCGCGAAGAACGCTTTAGCGTGCCGCCTCACGTTACGGAAGAGCTCTTTTCCAAATTAGAAGAGATCGGTTATTCCGCTCCGGCTGTAACAGATGCTATTCTTGCGCATACGCCAGAGATGGCATCGGTCGCGGGCGCCAGTGCCGTTGCAACTGGTTTCAGTGCCGGGTGGAGGATCGGTGCAACGACCCTTGTCACTGCTTCGGTGATGTCGTTCTTACTGGGAGTAGGGGCGTACTACGTGTTCGGCTCGAGCCTTGGTCTCAGAACGCGTTCACAACAGCTTGCCGCAAAGCATCACGCGGTAACTCGTCACATCGCATCACAACCGGTTACGGCCCAGCAGTTTGACGCAGTATCTTCACAGCCAGTCATTGCTTCGATTCCTGATGATATTTCAAAGCTCGTAGCTAATGTTGCACCTGCTACGATTGCTCCAAAGAATGTCTCCTCTGAGCCTTCTCTGCCGATAATGAAGGAGGCTCCATTAGTGGCGGCCAAGGATAGTATTCCTGATAATGCTCCTCCGATATCCTACGCTGCTCCTCTAAAGTCGTCTTACTCAGCGAGTCCGGCGACACCGCGCTACCTTCCTGGCGTTCTTGCGTTTTGGCCGAGCGTTGTCCCCGCGCCCTTTGCCAAAGATCGTGGAACGATCAGTGTGCGTTTTGTCGCCGGGCCTGGTCCGTCCAGTACTACGTCACAGTTAAATACATTAACGGAATTCGCATTTCAATGGACGATGTGGGATTACGTGATCGCTCGTGCCTCCATGGGGCAATTGACCAGTTACGAGCGTGTCGCCCAGTCTGCACGGATCACGACAAAGGATAGATCGCAGGTAAATGATATCACAACGCCTGTTGGCGGGGCAAGATCGGTTACGCTAATTGGTATGCAGGCCGGTGTATCGTTGGCGCATATCGGGGTGCCCCTGGAAGGTATGATAGGCGTGATGTATTCTGGTGGCGCAAAGGATTATTCTCAATTCTACGAGCGCGGCAGCCTCATGCTTCATTTTGAGCCTTGGCGTTTGCTCACGGTTTCCGCTGGTCTTGAAGGACTCGTGTATACCCATTATTTACAGACCGACATTGCGAATGAAAAGAAATTCCTGGTCGGTTATGGTAAATCTCAAACGGTAAATGCTCTTACGCAAGAAACCTGTGGTATCGTAGGTCCCGCACTTGAAATTGGTTGGCATTTTTAGCCGACTGGCACTCCAGTCGAATATCAACTGTTCGAATAAAAGGCCCGCTTTCTGGCGGGCCTTCGCATATGGATGGTCTGTGCGAATTGGAAACAGAAAGGTGGCGGCATGGCAAATCGACAGTGGAGGCGTGAAGAATACGATCCCATCGGCGGCCATCATAAACACTCTGTTTCTGCACCCGCTCATAATACTGACCAGGATCCTCCCGCTCTTCTCATTAAGATTCGCGGCTTGGCAGATGGCGATAATCCCATCGATCTATCGTTCGATGCTGCCTTACTCGATTATCCGGAATTCTTCAATACTGCGAATTTAAAAGGAATAATTCGAAAGGAAGGGGACCGGCTGGACCTGACAGCTCAGGTGTCAGTCGATGGAAAGTTCGAATGCACGAGGTGCACGGATCAATTCGAGCGAAAGATCTCTACGGGACTTCAGCTTCATTTTGTCCCGCCTCGATTGGCGCCGAATGTTGGTGACCCCAACGTGCACACTTATGATCCGACCTCTGTATCGGCGATCGATGTTCTTGCCGATATCCGGGATGCGCTGATTCTCGCTATCCCTATGAAAAACCTTTGCAGGGAAGATTGTAAAGGACTCTGCCCCACGTGCGGAAAGAACCGAAATCGTGAAAAATGCGACTGTTCGGAGAACCAGGAAGCTTCTGGCGCATGGTCGGCACTCAAAGGGCTGAGTGAGCGTTTGCGTGCCGAAGAATTTAAGGACCCTACTCGAAATTAGCAAATTTTAGACGGTTTTAAGGAGAGAAAATGCCAAATCCAACGCACAGAAATTCCCGTACCCGACGTGACAAGCGACGGACGCATTATAAGCTCGAGAAGCCGTCGTTTGGCTCGTGCCCGAACTGTGGCTCGCCAAAGCTGCAGCACACCGCATGCGCCAGTTGCGGATTCTACAAGGGCCGTTCGATCGTACAGCCGAAAAATCAGGGCTGATCCGGATTTCGTTTTGTCGATATGCGGCGCCCCGTATGAGTTGGGCGCCGCCTTTTTTTCACGTCGAACCTCCTCTGTCTTAGCGCACCTACATTGACCGCCACAGAGCCTAATCAGCACGGAGTCGTTACCATTGCCTTAGATGCAATGGGTGGTGATTTTTCACCTCGTAACGAGGTGGAAGGTGCCCTGGAAGCTATTCGTATCGCTCCCGACCGAATTCGTGTCCTGCTTGTCGGTGTACGCGATGATATCGAGAAAGAGCTTAGACGTTTAGGCGCTGAGAATAATCCTGCTATTGAAGTGGTCGGGGCCACCCAGGTCATTAGCATGGAAGATGAGCCGGTCGCGGCATTGCGCCAGAAGCGCGATTCTTCTATTGTTAAAGGCTTCGATCTTGTTCGTGATGGTGTTGCCACCGCATTTGTAAGCGCCGGTAACACCGGGGCAGTCATGAGCGGAGCAACATTATTGCTGGGCCGTATTCCCGGTATTAGTCGCCCGACGATAGGGTCACAATTTCCGCGTGCGGAAGGTGGCTACACGCTGGTCTTCGATGTTGGTGCAACGGTCGATTCCAAAGCGATCCATCTCCGCGAGTATGCGATCATGGGCTCGATCTATTCCGAGTACTTGCTAGGAGTGAAGCATCCCTCTGTTGGCTTGCTCAGTGTTGGTGAAGAACGCTCGAAAGGTAATGAGTTGGTCTTTGAAGCAACTCCGCTTCTCGAAGCATCCGGTGTTAACTTTATTGGCAATGTCGAAGGGCGAGATGTGTTAAAATCGACTGTCGACATCATTGTCTGCGATGGGTTTGTTGGCAATGTGATCTTAAAGTTCGCCGAGAGTATGGTGCCGGCGCTCCGAGGGCGGATCGTGAAGTATTCCCAAAAAGGGCTATGGAATAAGATCAAAGCTGGTATTACGGCCTCTGTTCTTCGCGAAGCATTAAAAGATTTTGATTATCAGGAATATGGCGGCGTGCCGCTTCTCGGAGTGCGTGGTGTAACCATTATCGGTCACGGACGTTCAACGCCGAAGGCTCTGCGGAATATGATCTTAAAAGCCGACGAAATGGTGAGAAAGCAGATCGTGGAGAAGATCACAGACGCCCTTCGTCCGGAGCCTATTCTTGCATAATCGGAGAAAGACTTACTAGAGTGGAAGAAAAGATACAGACCAAGAAACGACGTGCCGCTATCACTTCGGTAGCGCATTGGGTACCCGACGAAGTGTTGGACAACAATTACTTTGCCTCGTATCTCGATACATCCGATGAATGGATCGTAACCCGAACCGGTATCAAGGAGAGACGAATTCTTCGTAACGGGGCTACCAGCGATCTCGGATACAACGCGGCTAAACTCGCGCTCGAGCGCCGGGGTATGTCACCGAATGATATTCAGCTTATCATTTGCTGTACCGTGACGCCGGATATGCCATTCCCGCCAACGGCCTGCATCATTCAGGATAAGCTCGGTGCGAAAAAATGCTGGGGCTTCGATATTAATGCGGCATGCTCCGGATTTCTGTTCGGTCTTGAGACGGCGCGCAATTTCATAGAATCGGGCAATTACGATCGCGTCCTTCTTATTGGGGCGGATAAGATGAGCTCGATCTCCAACTATCAAGACCGGAATACCTGCATTCTGTTTGGCGATGCCGGCGGTGCAGTTGTGGTTGAAGCCACGGAAGATGGAACAGGTATACTTGATTCCTATTTGCGTGTCGATGGTACCGGCAAAGAATTTTTATACATGAAGGGTGGCGGAAGCCTCAATCCTGCTACTGAAGAAACGGTGCGCAAAGGCTGGCACTACATCTATCAGGATGGTAAGACCGTGTTCAAGCGGGCGGTCGTGGATATGGCCGAATCATCCGCACTTATGATGGAGCGCAATGGCCTGAGTTCAGAAGATATTGCTTACCTTGTGCCGCATCAGGCAAACCTTCGTATTCTCGAAGCGGCCCGCGAACGTATGGGGCTGGAGAAAGACAAAGTGATGGTGAACATCGATCGTTATGGCAACACGACTGCCGCCACGATCCCGATGTGCATGAGCGAGTGGTGGGCTGCCGGCAAGGTGAAGAAAGGCGACAATCTGGTCCTTTCCAGCTTTGGTGCAGGCTATACCTGGGGGGCAATTTTATTACGCTGGGCATATTAAGACGATGTTAGCATTCGTATTTCCCGGACAGGGCTCGCAATACCCCGGCATGGCGAAGGAATTCGCCGAGGCATATCCTACAGCGCGCGCCATGATGGAAGAGGCGGACGATCTGCTTCACGTCCATCTATCGAAGATCATGTTGGAAGGGCCGGACGATGTACTGCGTCAAACGGAGTATACACAACCGGCGATCTTTCTTCATTCGATGATCGCCATCAAGCATGATGAGAATGTGAACCAACCGCAAGCAACGGCTGGACATTCGCTCGGTGAGTACACGGCGCTTACCGTAGCTGGCGCGCTCGAGTTTAAGGATGCTCTTCAGCTTGTGTATCTTCGCGGTACGTTGATGGCTGAAGCAGGAAAGCGTTCTTCCGGTACGATGGCTGCCATCATTGGTATGGAAGCCAATAAGCTTTCTGCTCTGTGTGAAGAGGTAGAAACCAAAACTGGCAGTGTCGTCCGACCGGCAAATTTCAATTCGCCGGGACAGATCGTTATTTCCGGTTCGCCGTTCGGTGTGCAGGAAGTAATGCGCCTTTCGAAGGAGAACGGTGTTCGCATGGCGAAAGAACTTTCGGTCTCCGGAGCCTTCCATTCGCCACTGATGCAATATGCTGCCGATGGCCTGCGAGAAGCGCTTCAGTCGACAGAAATTACCGAGCCGTCGATTCCGGTTTTTAGTAATGTGACGGCCGAGCCCGTTAAGGACATCGAAGATATTCGCAATCTGTTGGTCGAGCAGCTAACATCGCCGGTGCGATGGGAGCAGTCAGTAAAGAACATGTATGATATGGGCGTTCGCGAATTTGTAGAATACGGACCGGGCAAAGTATTGCAAGGCCTGATTACGCGCACTCTGACAGGAATAAAAGCGACCGGTGTGGAAAAACCTAAAACGGTCGCTGCATAGGAAGTGTAAGGAAAAAATGTCGCAAGAGCAGGGTAAGGATTCAACGGACTACTCGATCCCAGAGCACAGGATCGCGCCGATCACTATCGGTGGTTTCCGTGTGGACGAGATGATCTTCACGCACGGGTTCGTGCCATACTGCAATATCGATAAGTGTGGTGGCGGATGCTGCCACTCCGGCGTTTACGTCGATATGGCGGAACATGCGGTAATTCTCGAACACGAGAAGGAAATCGCTGCCGCGATGGATGATACCCAGGATACCGATACCGAGACTTGGTTCGATGGTGAGGTGATCGAGGACGATGATTTCCCATCTGGTAAAGCAACCGGTACGCAAGTACAAGACCGCGACGGCGGAATATCCGGATTCACCGAGGGTTGTGTCTTCCTCGATAAGCGGCATTTCTGTTCTATTCAAGTAGCCGCCGCTGATCAAGGGCTGCACCGCTGGGCTTGGAAGCCAAAGTATTGTATTCTCTTTCCGATCACGGTTGTTGATGGCATCATTACGTATGATGATTCCCATTCCGAAGACCTGAATTATTGTGGTCCGGTGGGTAATGGTAATTATGTTCACTCGGTCTTTGAAGCAATGAAAGAGGAGCTTCAATATTTTCTGGGCCAGGAGGAGTTTGATAAGTTAAGTCGGTATTACGAAGAGAACCGCTCCCGTTTCGAAGCGGAGCGGGCGAAAGCAAGCCTTGTTCAAGTGACGTTATAAATCCCAATCTTCATTCACCATGTCACAAGTAGTTGCTATTGAAAAGAAAGTCGCTATTGTAACCGGCGGCTCGCGAGGTATTGGCCGAGCGATCGTCGAAGAGCTGTTCTTTCGCGGAATTTCCGTTGCGGCCGCTTCGAACGACCCCGCGGGGGACGAAATGGCGCAGGAGCTAAATACGAAAAGCCTTACGCCGGAAAAGTTAAGTGTTAGTCACCGCATCGTCGATATTGCCGACCATGCTGCGACCCAGGCTTTCGTGGATGATATCGTAAAAGAGCATGGCCGTATTGACGTATTGGTGAACAATGCTGGCGTGACGAAGGACGGTCTGTTGCTCAGAATGTCCGAGGCCGATTGGGACTTTGTGCTCGATATTAATCTAAAGGGCACTTTTAATATGACAAAGGCCGTATTACGCACCATGATGTCCCAAAAACAGGGGAAGATAATTAACATCGCGAGTGTTGTTGGCCTGACTGGAAATGCGGGTCAGGCAAATTATGCCGCCTCGAAGGCCGGAGTGATCGGTTTTACTAAGTCGATCGCGAAAGAAGTGGCATCTCGAGGTATTAATGTCAATGCTGTTGCCCCGGGCTTTATTGAGACGGCAATGACAGGCAAATTGAACGATGCGCAGCGGGAAGCAATGCTTGTGACCATCCCGATGAAGCGGGCTGGTAAGCCGGAAGATATTGCGCGTGTCGTTGGCTTCCTTGCATCCCCAGCGTCTGATTATGTTACCGGCCAGGTCATCACGGTAGATGGCGGAATGGTAATGTAAAGGCCGCAAAAACAGGACCACAAAGTTGTAATTCGGTTTTTTATTCTTTAAGTAACCATGGCAGACCAGAACGTTGAATCGAAAGTAAAAGAAATTATTGTCAGCAAGCTCGGCGTCGAAGAGTCGCAGGTAACGCCTGCCGCTTCGTTCACAAACGATCTCGGTGCTGATTCGCTCGACACCGTCGAACTCGTAATGGAATTCGAGAAGGCTTTCAATCTTCAGATCCCGGATGAGGACGCGGAGAAGATCCAGACGGTGGGTGATGCGGTAAGTTATATCAATTCCAAAAAGTAAGCAGGGGATTGACCAGTCTTCTGCTCTAACGAGGTAGCTCTTTCATTATGCCGAACGAACCCCGTAGAATTGTAGTGACCGGAATGGGTGCGATCACCCCGCTTGGTAATGACGTCCAGACATTTTGGGACGGCCTTGCCAGTGGGCGATCGGGTGCTGCACCGATCACACGGTTTGACGCGTCGAATTACGACACGAAGTTCGCGTGTGAAGTGAAGAACTTCAACCCGCACGACTTCATCGATCGAAAGCTGTCGAATCGCATGGATCTATTCACGCAGTTCGGCGTGGCGGCCAGCGATCTGGCGATCAAAGATTCTGGCCTCAACCTCGAGCAGGAAGACCGGAATCAGATCGGTGTCATCTACGGCTCTGGCATCGGCGGAATGTGGACCTACCTCAAACAGCAAGAAACGTTATACGAGACCGGCGGTCCGCACCGTATATCGCCGTTCTTCGTACCGATGCTAATCAGCGATATTTGCGCGGGCTACATCTCGATGCGTTATGGGCTTAAAGGCCCGAACTACGCGACGACGAGTGCCTGCGCAACCGGCAATAACGCCATCATCGATGCAGTGATGCTTATCGAGCGTGGCAATGCTGATATTATCGTAGCTGGGGGTACCGAGGCTGTCGTTTCACCGATGGGCGTCGGTGGCTTTAACGCGATGAAGGCCCTTTCGACCCGTAATGATGCTCCGGAGAAGGCAAGTCGGCCGTTCGACAAAGAACGTGATGGCTTTGTGATCGGTGAAGGTGCGGCAACGCTCATCCTCGAAGAGCTGAATCACGCGAAAAATCGGGGTGCAAGAATTTATGCCGAACTAGCCGGCTTCGGTCTTTCGGCGGATGCATATCATATTACACAGCCTGCGCCTGGCGGAGAAGGGGCGGTACGCTCCATGAAGATGGCAGTAAGCTCGGCTGGTATGCTACCGTCTGATATTGATTATATCAACGTCCACGGTACCTCCACTCCGCTCGGTGATATTTCCGAGTCGGATGCGATCAAGACGGCCTTTGGCGATCATGCTCGAAAGGTAGCCATTAGCTCTACCAAGTCGATGACAGGGCATTTACTTGGCGCTGCCGGTGCCGCCGAAGCGGTAGCGACCGTACTTGCACTTGTAAACCAGCAGGCACCCCCGACGATAAACTATGAATTCCCGGATCCGGCTTGCGATCTGGATTATGTGCCGAACGTTGCTCGCAACATGAAAATTGATGCCGCAATGAGTAATGGCTTTGGCTTCGGTGGTCACAATGCAACTCTCGTATTCAAACGGTTCGAAGAATAAGCTTCTTCGCGAATTCCTCCTTTCGATCGATACTGCTTGAACGACACATTCGATTCTGACCGGTCTCATGATAAAGGCGATTCCCGTCAGCGCCGGTCCATCTTCGATCGGGTACGGACCCGAATAGATCATTATCGGGAAGTAGGACGCGCTCGGCGCGAACGGCTTGAATCCAGAGTCCGCGATCGCGAGGCCCCCCCCGCTCCACAACAGGTTTATGAGACGCTTCCCGGCACCGCGCGAGCGATCTTATCCGCAGCGGATTTTGATAAACTCGAGCGTCAGATCGGTTATACGATAAAACACCGCGCCTACTTTCTTCAAGCTCTCACACACCGTTCGTATTTACAGTTCGCGCAATATCCGACACTCCGATCGAACGAACGTCTTGAATTCCTGGGCGATTCGATCCTTAATCTTGTCATTGCGGAATATCTTTACGGAGAATTTGAGTCATTACCAGAAGGGGAGCTGACCAAGCTGCGTTCTCGCCTGGTCTCCGGTGCAGCGCTTGTTGAGCACGCTCGTGATATTGAGCTCGAACAATTCTTGTTACTCTCCACCTCGGCCGAGGCAGCATTAAAGCGCGGTTCTTCGACGCTGTTAGCGGATGCTTATGAGGCGATCATTGCCGCCATATATCTCGATGGTGGAATGAGTGCGGCCCGTGATTTTATCTATCGCCATATCATCACACATACACGCCGTGATGAGCTGATGTTGAGCGATAAGAACTATAAGTCGATGCTTCTGGAGTTCGTGCAATCGAAGAAGTTGCCATCGCCGAAATATGTGACGGTCAATGAAGAAGGCCCAAATCATGCGCGTACGTTCTCGGTGGATGTGATCGTAAGCGGTCTTCGCCACGGTTCCGGCTCTGGCCGTTCTAAGAAGGAAGCCGAGCAAAACGCAGCACGGGAAGCGTTGGAGGTCCTGGGGGTGTTACCACGCGCTGTGAGGTCCTCTCCCAGCCCGACGGAAGGTGGCTAATATATACGTGTATAGATACGTGTAATGATCGTTACGATCTCACCGGTACAAAGGAATACAAAGCGTCCTCGTGTAACGCTCACTATCCCGCCCGATAAATCG